>Ga0315268_10000162_pt1 | contig 76922 bp, 84 predicted proteins | sample C1_top_MG_FD_204535 | JGI IMG/M metagenome (GOLD analysis project Ga0315268, IMG submission 204535) | Sediment microbial communities from Yellowstone Lake, YNP, Wyoming, USA - C1_top | ecosystem: Environmental > Aquatic > Freshwater > Lake > Sediment | place: USA: Wyoming | collected 2017-08-01
CAGGGCAGCAGGAGAGAAAGCATTTTCTCCCTGATTGCTTCGTCGGTTTCCGGCTTGAGATACCTGTATATTTCCCTGCCGTTTCCGTCGACTACAACCATTCCCCCGCCGCAGCCGACATAGCCCGAATTCTTATCCAAAAATTCTACCTGCTTTTTCAGCTTTTCCGCGTCATACCATGGATCGTCGTCGTCGAGCATGGCGACATATTCACCTTTTGCCAAACGAAGCCCGCGATTGTAGTTTTTGGAAATGCCGACATTGACTTCGGTTCTTGTGTAAACAATTCTCGGTTCTTTTTTCATCAAACCCGCCACAACTTCAGAAGTATTATCGTTTGAACCGTCGTCGGCGATTATAAGTTCCCAGTCTTTGAATGATTGTTTCTGGGCGCTTTCAACGGCACTTTTTATAAGGCTGGCGCGGTTGTATGTGGCCATCAATATGGATACTTTGGTCATAATGAATAAAGAATAAATGATAAAAGATAATGAATAAAGAGATGATGTAATCTCCTTTGACAAATAATCTATTTTATGATTAAATAAACACGGCTTCGCAGACATTCAAAATCTGCGAATTAACATATGAATATACACGACTAACAACCTTGCGAAATCGCAGAAAGGAAGGACACGATGGAAAAGACATCCGGCATCATATCGCCGTCAGTTGGCTCGCACTCCACTTTAAGCGGAGGCACCAGGACATCCGTGAAAACGGCTCGTCCGTGGCAAGTCCCGATGTATACGCCCGCAAACCGCTCCGATTGCCCGCTGTGCTCACGCGAGCAAATCGATGAGTATTATCCTACGGCTGGCTGGAAAACGTTTCAAAATTCCAACACGCCGTGGCCATATCATCGGCTTCTCACTCCGACTGAATGCTGGCCTATCGGGAAACTGTGGTCGCTCGGCGGTGAAAGGACAGTGCTCGTCGGAATGCTGCAGCTGGCAATCGACGAAGTTCTGCGCACCAGGCAAAAGCAGCTTTATCCGATTTGGATATTTACCCATGTCGGTTACGGCGCCGGGCAAAACTTCCCGCACCACCACTGGCACATCACCAGCCCCGCCGACAAGCCGAAACCGCTTATCGTTCCCGATAGCGCAGTCAAGCTCTGGGATGACAACAAAAGGTTCGGCACCTATATGTGCGGGGTCCGCGCGGGACAAGCCCTCATCGTCCCGAAAAAGCGCCTGCGCTTTTCCGACTACGTGGCAAGCAAGCTTGCGGAAGAAAGCAGCCGGCTTGTCGAGATTTTCAACAAAAAGTTCGACAACCCCGACTACTGCCTCTTCTTCGGCCTGCACGGTCCGGAAGAATGGTTCGTCCGTTATACCCCGATTTTGAACAACTGGGGTGGCAGCGAATTCATGGCTCTCGACACCGATACGCCGTTCGTCCTGCCGTGGCCTCACGAAGCCACCCGGGATTTCCTGCTTAAGCCTTAGTCGCATCGCGCCGCAACGGCGCGTTAATCGCCGCAGTTACCTGATACGGACTGCGGCTTTTTATTTTTATATGATCTTTGAGACTTCCTCCAATGAATCAATGACAAAATCAGGAGCGCAATTTTTTAATTCTTCTTTATTATGTTCGTTATTTAAAAATATGGTTCTGCAGCCGGCAGCCTGGCCGGCTTTAATGTCCTTGTCGGCATCTCCCAGAAAAAACGATTCGGAAAAATCAATTTCAAAATCCTTGCCGGCGTTTAAAAGCATTCCCGGCTTAGGTTTGCGGCAATCGCAATTGTCTTCATTGCGGTGCGGACAATGGTAAACTGCATCCAACTTCCCATCAAGCAATTCGTTCATTCTGCCATTGATGGAGATTATTTCCTTTTCGCTTACCATGCCTCTCGAAATCTGCGGCTGGTTTGTAATGACAATGGCCAAATATCCTTTAATTTTGGCATCGTCTATAAGTTCGCCTATGCCGGGCATCAGCTTGAATTCTTCCCAGCGCGTCAAATATTGGCTGCGCGGCAATGCCTCGCAGATTACGCCGTCCCTATCAAGAAATAATGCTTTTTTGGTTTTCATACCATTTTTGGGCATATTCGTATTTCTCCGGTGTTCCTATATCCAAAATTTTTTCATCAGTTGGAAATCCATATATATCTTCTCCCCTTTTTACCAATTCGGGCAAAATATTTATATCCAGCTTCGATTTTCCTTCGGGAATAAATTCGATTATTTTTTTTGAAAGCACGTCTATGCCTGAGTTCAAGAACATGTTTTCGGAAAAATCTTTGAAATCGTGCGGACGCTGATACCATCCGACTATTTTAGAAGTTTTTGGGTCGATCTCGGCCAAGTCTCCGTTTTGCGGTTCATCGGAACGCTTAAGAAGAATGGTAGCCAAAGCTTTTTTGGATTCATGCAGCTTGATTAACGGCCTGACATCCAAGGAAAAAGCTTGGTCGCCGTATATAAGAATGAAATTGTCGGACAATAAATCAGCCGCCTTTTTTATGGCGCCTGCAGTTTCCAGAAGTTCTTTTGATTCATCGCTGTATTCTATGGAAACGCCCAATTTCTCCCCGTTCCCGAAATAACCGGTAATTTTTTCCGAGAAATAATGAGTATTTAAAACGAATTTTTTAAATCCTTGGGATTTTAAAAGATTTATCGTGTTTTCCAAAAGAGGCTTCCCTCCTACGGGGAGCATGACCTTGGGTAAATCCTTGCCCAAATCTCCCAATCTCGTTCCCAAGCCGGCTGCCAAAATAAAAACTTTGTAATCCGATAAATCAGCCATCAGTTTTATTTTTTCGCTTCCACCAGATGGTCGAAATAATTCTTGAAATATTTGGTCATCATGTGCATTACAGTGTCGTGCGTGCTTTCAACTATCTCATATTCCCCTTTCGGAGTCGCCACAAGGATTTTAATGTCGGCAAGCTGATTCAGTTTCCCGCCGTCGAATCCGGAAAGGCCGATGACCGGCACTTTGTGCTTTTTTGCGACTTCAACCGCCTTGATTATGTTCGCGGAATTGCCGGAACTGGAGATTGCGATAACAACATCTCCGTCCTCAAGAACATTATCAAGCGGACCGGCGAAGACCATGTCGTAGCCGACATCGTTCGCCCAGGCCGTAAGCTCTTCCGCGGTTGCGGGCATGCGGCTGACCCTGAAGCGCTTGTTGTGTTCGGCTAAGTGATGGCTGAAAACCGTCTTGTTGAAATCTGTCACCCAATGCCCCGCTATCGCCCAAGAACCGCCGTTCCCGAAAACATAAACTCGCCCGTCGCGCTCGTAAACCCCCTGAAGAATGTTCAGCGCCTTTGCAATCTCATCGTGCGGCAAATTCTCTATGGCAGTAATGGATTTTTTGGAAAACTCTGTGATGAAATCTTTCATTATATTGAAATTTTATTTTTAAATTCGTCACCGTTGAAAACTATCTCGGCGCTGGATTGCACGAACTTAACGGGAATTTCCTGGAATTCATTCAGATTTTTTTCTTTGGCTACTTTCTTGACCGCTTCGCGAACCGCCGGCTTCTTGTCGTCCGCAACGATGAACATAACGCAGCCGCCGCCGCCCGCGCCCAAAACTTTGCCACCCCAAGCTCCGGCGTCCATTCCGGCATTATAGAGATCGTCTATTGTCGAATTGGAAACGTTGGAAGCAAGGCTTTTTTTCTTGAGCCATCCCTCGTGAAGCATCCCGCCAAGCCTTTTAAAATCGCCCACGAGAAGTCTGTCTCTGAATTCATCAACGGAACCAGCCATTTCCTTGAGGGTTTCGAATTTGCTGCCTATATTGGCTTTTTGCTCGGTAAGAACGCTGGAAGCCGCACGCGTCAATCCCGTGTAAAAAAGCAGAAGATTGTTTTCGAGTCCCAGGCGTTTTTTGTAGTCCAAAAGAACAGGTTCGACATCCACGCTCTCGTCGGGATTGAACTGGATGACATTGAATCCGCCCATGGCAGCGGCGTATTGGTCCTGTTTTCCTATCGGTTCGCCCAAGAGCTCTATCTCCAGACGCGAAGCCGCTTCGGCAACTTCTTTTTTATCCATTTTCTTTCCGGCAAAAGCGTTAAGCCCTTTTATGAGCGCCACCGAAAAACTTGAAGATGAACCGAGACCGGTTTTGGCTGGCAGGCTCGCGAACGAACCTATTTCTATTCCCTTTCCTATCCCCATATCCAAAAGCGCCGCCTTTATGCGTGTGTGCTGAAGATCATCCGGCCTGTCCACTGTTTCCGAAATGGAATAGCGCGCGGATATTTTAGGAATTAAGGGTGTTCTGTTTATGGCAACATAGACGAACTTATCTATTGCAGTCGAAATAACACGGCCCGGATGCTTCCGGTAAAAATCCGCTATGTCGGTTCCCCCTCCGACAAAACTTATGCGCAAAGGCGCTCTGACTACTATCATAATAGGCAAATATTAAAGGGTTTTAAGCTCTAAATCAAGCCTCATACCAAACATTCAGTCAAGGTATGTGGTTAACTCAGCAATATAGCGTTACGACAATAAACCCTTTTCCCGACAGCGCTCGGACAAAATGAAAAATAAATTTTCACTTTGCGTCCTCGCTCGTCGGGATAAAACAATTTGACGATAGTGTCAAAAGGAAAAATCTGCCGAAATAATTATTTTTAGCGCTTCTTGGCCAAAAAATTTTCTTAGAACTCATCTCGATAATACCAATAGTCGCGATATTGGCCGATATTTGCGAGAACAAGGAGTAAGGGCGAAGGCGTACCCTCTGCGGTACGTCGAGCCCGAAGCGACACGGGTATCGCTGATATTGGCCATATCCCTACGGGTTGCAGCTCGTTTCACAATCTGCTGCGTTACTCCTCGTCGACGTAGCTATTGCTACAATCTCCTCGTCGCGCCTTGCATCTTGCAAAACGAGCCAGCAACGCGGCTTATTTGTATTATTGAAATGAGTTCTTATACCACTCGGCGTAATCCTTCACGGATTTTTCCGGAGTGAATTTCGGCTTCCATCCGAGTTTTTTCAATTTTGAAATATCTGAAACTGCGTGGCGCGTGTCTGTTCTCCTGAATCCTCCGATTACTATCGGCGATTCGGAGCCAGTGGCTTCTTTTACCGTTTTTGCAAAATCAACAACACGGTACGCTTTCCCTCCCCCGACGTTGAAAATCTCGAAATCTGTTTTTTTGTTTTTGAGGGCGAGCACATTGGCTGCAACAACATCGTTTATGTTTACGAAATCGCGCGTCTGGATGCCGTCTTCATAAACCGTAATCGGCTTGCCGGACAATGCCTGAATGGTAAATATCCGCAAAGCGCCGGAATAAAGGTTAAGTGGCGATTGCCTTGGCCCTTGTACAATGGAATAACGCAGTAGAGTCGTAGGTATGCCGTATGTCCTGCCGAAACGCAGCGCTAGACGCTCAATAGCCTCCTTGGAAAGGCCGTAGGCATTGGTTGGCGTTAGCTGCTGTTCTTCGCGAAACGGACTGAATTTTGCCGGCTGGCCGTGTTCGCAAAGAATATCGAATTTCCCGGACTTAAACTGTTTTTCCGTACGAAGTTCGGGATAGAAAAATTTTTTGTTATGTCTGCACCGGTAAACGCCGTCGCCATAAGCAAATTGCGTGCTAGCCAGGATTATTTTTTTTACCGGCAGCTTTTTCTCAAGTATCAGCTCGTAAAGCATTGCCGAACTTATGGTATTGGTTTCGAAAAACTTGCTGAAATCGGGACGCTGGTCCTGATAAGCCGCGAGATGATAAATGTAAGAAACGCCCTTGAGTGCTTTAAGCAAATCCGCCTTTTTGCGCACATCTCCGCGGATAAGCGCGTATCCTTTATTTAAAACATACTTCGGCCAATGTCCGTCGTGAACGGGCGGTTCCAAATTATCCAAAATTACGATGGAGTATCCTTTTTGCGAGAGGGCATCCGCAGTATGGCTTCCGATAAAACCAGCGCCGCCGGTGATTAATATTTTTTCTTTCATAATTATATTTTATTCAATACTGCCCTACGTCTGCAATAGTACAGAAATAGGGTACATCGCTCAAGAATTATGCCCGGCACAACCGCGATAAAAATCCAAAGTAAAAATCCGGGAATAAATCCCGGCATATAATCACCAAATGCCGTCCAGACGCTTTTTCTTGCTTCGCTTTTTCTGCCAACAAGCAAATAGGCAAATATAAGTTTAAGCCTGTGCTCCACAAGTGAAAATTTTATTCCGCTTTCGTGGCGCTCCACGGGGCTCATTTTTTCATTCAACTTTTCTATCACGCGCAAAGCGGTGAGTTTCATTTTCGGCTGGTTTTCCAGGCTCTGTATATTCCCTTCTCCGCGCAGGCGCAGCTTCGCCAGAATTTCCGGCAAAAAACAAATTTGCGCTCCGCCGTAAGAAAGCCTCAGCCAAAATTCCAAATCTTCCGCGAACTGCCTCATTGCTTCATCAAAATAACCGAATCGTTCGAAAACCGATTTTCTGAAAACAACTGTGACTGGCGCAATGAAAGACTGTCTCAAAAGGTTGGGAAGCACTTCTTTCCCGGAATAATAGCGGTAATTGAGCTTCAGAAGAACATTGGGTTCCCCGTCATTAAAGTGATAGAGATCGCAGTATGAAACATCGCATTCGGGATGAGATTCCAGATGCGCCACCTGTTTCTCTATCTTTTCAGGCAGGAATATATCATCTGCATCCAATAACGCTATATACTCGCCTTTGGCAGCCTTAATGCCGGTATTACGGGCTCCGGAGAGACCTCTATTGGCTTGATGTATATATTTGATCTTATTGCCGCGAATATACGGTTCAAGAACTTGTTTTGTATCGTCTGTTGAACCGTCGTCCACAACTATAACTTCAATGTCTTTGTAAGTCTGCGCAAGAGCGGAATCCACGGCGTCTCTTACATACGCTGAAGAATTGTAAGAAGGTATAATAACGCTCGCCGTTTTAGAGCTTGTGTTCTTCATAGTTGGAAGCCACAAACGGGTCTTCGCATATCTTCGTAAATTCGCTGTCCATATTTTGGAAAATTATTATATAGCCGCGCATGTCTTTTAATTCCGGAAAATCGTATTTCGGGAAAAGTACGCGGCAATTTCTGGAAAGCATGGGCTTGAGATAATTGATATCTTCTTCGATTATTACGCCATTGTTATTCTGAACGTCGTATCCGAATTGCGGCCGGCCCGGCACTTTAAAATCGTCTATCATTATTATCGCTTTGGACAAAGCCGAAATATGCTTCATTTCATCTGCAAGCGGCCAATAGCCGTACCAATGCGCGTCCAAAAAGAAAAGCGGCGTATCGCCCAGCTGCTTTTCGGCAACCAGCTTTTGAATAAGAGCGGCGGACGATCCTCTGAGCAAATTAACTTGTTTGTATAGTTCGAGTCGGCGCTTGCTCTCCCTGCGGTACATTCCTATCACCTCGCAGGTGAAAATCGGGTTGGGAGATATTTTCGCCAGATATTCGGTCGTGTCCCCTTTGTACGTGCCTGTTTCTACAACCGACGTCGGAGAAACCGTGTCTGTGATTTTTTTAACCAAAGTTTTCCATTGCTCATCGCCATGAAATGCGTTTGACGCATTGCCTGCAAACATGGATATCGGAAGTACTGGTGCAAAAAAAGACTTTATTTCTTCTCCGAGATGGCTCAAAACGAAAATGGCGTTAAAAAGCCCCTGATGATTCTTAATGAATGATTTTATTTTACCCATAAAAGTACTTTAAAATATAGCATAATTCCAGATTGAAGAATATGCAAAAAAACCGAATAACATCTGCTACAATAACAGAATGTCCGCGCTGAAAACAAATATCCTTAATGCCGGCAAATGGCTGTTTCTTATCGGCATTTCATTGCTGATAATCCGGAACAATTCTTACCCTTGGCCAGTGAAACGCGCAAGCGATATTCTTTTTGTTTTGTCGGCGGTTGGCTCAATCGCCTATCTTTTTATTTCGAAAGAGTGGCGGAATTTTATATCGGACAATAAGCGCATTTTTACGGCGCTGGGAATAATATTCGCCGGACTTGCAGTTGCGTCCATAAACGGCCAATTGCGGGGAGTATCGTTCGAGCGCGAAGGAATTCTGTCTGTCGGCAGATTTATTGAAAGCGCGCTGATAGTTCTCCTCGTCGGTTTTTTTCAGCGCTATGACGCATCTTTTTGGAAAAAGGCCGCGCTGGCGCAACTTTCGACGCTGGTTTATATACCTATGCTTTTGACGCCGCAAAACAATCCCGCAACGCTGATGGGCCGTTTCCAGCTCTTTGAAAACTGGCCTTCGAATGTCGGTTATTATCTCGTCATCAGCTTAAGTCTCATAATCCCTTTTTTCTTAAGGAACATGCTCCCGTTCAAAAAAATATTCTTTATTTATTATCTCGCTGCCATTTTTTTGTTCGGCTTGCTTCTTTGGACTCAATCAAGAAGCAGCTGGCTGGCCATTTCCGTTATTTCAATAACGGCACTTATAATGTGGAATTTCAGGCCGTCTGCCGATGGCACACAGACGGCCAAAAATGGCGCTCGGGTAAAAAGCATTTCTGCGGGGATAGCTTCGATATTGCTGATGGGCGCGCTCGGGTTCGCAGTTCTTCCAGGCACGATAAAAAATCTTGTTGTTTTGAGATTTCTCCCCCAACTTGCAGGTCATACCAATTATTATGAATCGAATCCGGGTAATATAATAGAAACTGCATTAAGCGATAAAATCCAGGTAGACCTGAAAGATTCCGGCAGGATTGACCTGTGGAAAATCTATACAAAAAGATATATCTCCAATCCCCTAGGCGACGGAGCCCAGTACGAACCGATAATATACGACGGTTCTAAAAAAGGCCCCCACAATACCTTCCTTGAACTTCTGATAATCGGCGGACCGCTTGTACTTATCGGGTTCCTGATGCTGTCTTGGATGGCTTTCAAAAATTTATTTTCACAATTCAAAAAATCAAAAGATAAATACGCGCTCTGGGTTATTTATGGCATCTGCTCGTTGTCCGGATTGATAATCGCTGCGTTTTTCGACAACATGAGCACTTTCCGCGCAATGTGGCTGATAATCGGCATCTGCATATTCATGGCCTCTCCCGGAGAAATTTTCAGCCAGCGAGACCGGCAAGGCGCATAATTTCTTTTGCCCTGTGCAGATATGTGTGCTCTCCCAGGGCGCGCTTGGTGCCGTTTTCCTGGATCTCTTTGCGCTTTTCTTCATTATGAATGTAGTAATCTATCGCATCGAACCACTCACTGTCTGTTTCCGGAACAACAATTTCCTTACCTGGGACGAATAATTTTTCTATTCCTGTCACGTAATCCGATATTTGAAATCCGCCGCAGGCCGGGATCTTGAATTCCCTTTCGTTTGAAAAGTTTTTCGAAGAACCGTCGGGATTGTATTCATGAATGTTAATGCAAATTTTTGATGAGGAATAAACCTTTCTTTCGTCTTCCGGAGAAATTGTGATTCTTTTTTCATTGGCCCAATCTGCCAATGAAAACATTCCACTCATTCTCCCTGCCCCGCTAAGCATCCTTAAAACTTTGTCCTCCAGAGTCCAGTTCGGCCCGTATATTTTCAGGTTATATTTCTTTGCCAGCGGGAAAAGAAGCTTTTTGAATATGATTTCTTTATCCGGAAGCCTGCCGCCTATAAAAACTATATCTGATTCATAATCCTTGTCAGGACTTACGGGGAAATGGATTTTACTGTTTGCCGCAAGAGGGATTTGATAATATTGCCGTCCTGTCTCATTTTGAAAATCTTTCATCAATTCTTCCGCATAATACCCGTAATAAAAATTAACAAGATTATGCGACTCCAGCGTCCTTATGCAGTCCATATAATCCCGGAAAGAAGTATCCACGAACACAAATGTCTTTGCGCCGCGGACACGCAAATCTTTTATCGCCGGAATAACGTTTTCTTTTACGGCTATCTCCTGTATTGGAAAAATAAAAATATCCGGTAAAATTTCGGCTATTTTTTTATTAAGGTCGCACCTTTCGCTTTCCGTCGTATAAAATTCATGCCCTAGTTCGGCAAAGGCATTTTTATACCCGGTCGTTATCCACCTGTCGGCGCCGACTCCCCCATCATACGTTGTGTAATATAATATTTTCACTTTTGCAGTTATTTACCGCGAAAGACCAATCTCTTTGAAAATGTCATTAAACCTTTTCTCGTATGTATTCTCCCGCAAAGTTCGCTCGTAGCCCGCATCCGCTATCTTTTCCCGCTCTTCATCGTGCGCCAAATAATATCTTATTTTGCCGACAAGATCGGATATCGTGCCGTCGTAATAAACTATTTCTTTGCCATCCTCGTAGTAACGATTCATATCGTCGGCATAGCCCGATATTAAAAATGCGTGGCAGCCAAGAACCTCAAAAGGACGGGCTTTTATCTGGGGAATGCGCATATTCAACACGGACTTCAAGTTATCTTTGAAGCGCAAAAAGTCGGGGACTATCTTTCCAGCAGATCGTTTGAAAAACAGTCGCGCAAGCACTTTCCAGTAAGCGAGACTGGGCGGCTCGTTGATATTCAGGCTTATCTTGCTACGCAATATTATTTTTACCTTTTCTTCTTCGGACACCCTGCCTTCCGACCAGCCGAATCCGCGGACATAAACGTTTATCCCCTCTCGTTTCAATTTTTTAATTACGCTAGCCCGTTTTTCCGTACGTTGGCCAACAAAGCTTACATCTATGTCCTTAATAATAGTTTCTCTTTCGGCGGGCTTCCATTTGCTTGCATTGTATGCCCACTGGGAACGAAATATATTTTTTATTCCATACTGCGCATAAATCTCCGGCGCCTTTGACCATGTCGTTACGGCCAAAGTAAAATGCGGCGCGTAGAATCTGGAATAATTATGCAAACGCCAGTGGTCGTCCGAAAACCAGGCAACGCTTTTTGTTTTTTTCTTTATCTCATCAAGGGCTTTGATATCAAGTTCGTCGGAATACATGAACGCAAAAAAAAGATCCGGCTTCTCGCGATCAATGAGCTTTAAAAGTTCCTCGTTAAACCGTTTCTTACCTAGAGTTACGATTCTATCGCCCGGATATTCTATTATCTCTATCCCCGACATCGCCTTAAGCTGAAGATAGAAATTGCTGTATTCAAAACTCGGGTAACGAACGGGGTTGTAGTTCTCTGCTTTTACGCCTGCATAAATTATTTTCATTGGGAGTGTCTTAATGGAATCGGCTAATTTTTATTCTCGTCCCACGGAAACTCTATATCTACGTCCGATTCAGCAGAATAATTCGGGCTAATTGTATTGTTTTTCAAATGGAAGATTGTAAATGTCTCTACTTCGTTTACGCCCTTGCTCATAATAAGGTCTTTTATTTTTTTTAATGTTTTTCCCGAACGGACTATGTCATCAACAATCAAAACGTTTTTCCCAATTGTCCATTCTTCTCTGTCGAAATAAACATTATCCTGTCTATCAATATATGCCGCAATCAGAGGTTTTATTAGTTTCGTTGAAATGTGCATCGCAGGAAACAGTCCTCCGCGGCTTATTCCAACAATAAAATCTATGTTTTGCGGCTTATCGATTAGCCGCATCGTTTCATCTATAGTATCGAATATTTCTTGGTAACTTACTTTTTTCATATGTGTAATAATACGCCGATCGTACGCAGAGTTCAAAAAAACAAATAATCTACGCCTTCATAGAAGTTATCTGTTTGATAATTTTGGCAGCGGCATTTATATCTCTGGCAACAAAGTCCGGATTAACCTTAACCCGATACCGAACTTCCTTCCCACCCTGACCGGTTTTCACTAAAATTGTTTTCATGCCCGCTCTCTTACCGGCTAAGATATCACGCGTCATATCTCCCACTAAAAAACTTTCTTTCGGGTTTATCTTAAAACGCTTTATTGCCTTGAGGATTAAACCGATATTCGGCTTGCGACATTCGCATTCCAAACGGTATTTCTCAAGCGTTGCTTTCGGGTGATGAGGACAGTAATAAACCGCGTCTATAACAGCGCCTTGTTTTTTCATATCGCTTACAAGCAAAGCATGAACCTGGTCCACTTCTTTTTTCTTCCAAACCTCCTTGCCTATCCCTCCTTGGTTGGTTATGACTACAACCAAAAAACCGAGCTCATTCAGTTTTTTGATGGCTCGGGCGACTCCTGAAAAAACTCTCAATCTGGTAACTTTTTTCTTCGAGTCGGCTAAATTGTTTATCGTTCCGTCTCTGTCCAAAAATACCGCTCTATTTGAATGGCGCATAAGGTTTAAGTTTAAACCGTTATACGGCTGTTTCGCAAGCCCGTGCGATGTCCGGCGCTGACCGAAATAACTTATTGCTCAAATCTTCCTTCTCAGAAATAACCTGAAAATTATTAAAAAATTAAAAAATGACAATTTCACTTTCTGCCAAAAACTGAGCCCTTGAATTTCAAAAATATACTGCCAAATCCTGATGAAAAACGGAGAAAATACCTTGTCCAAACGTAATCCCAGGGTTTTATAAATCCTTTTGGGTAGAGACCATGTTTCCGGACGAGAATAATCAGTTCTTTTGAAATATAAAACATCATCTATTCCCAGATAAGGTCCCGCTGCGAGATTCCTGAAATTAAAATTCATGTCCGAGCCCCAGTACGGCTCTATCGCTGACCCAGGCACTATTTTTTTTGTTCTCCATAACCCGTAAGTCGCCGCTCCTTTACCGTCCAGCCATGAAATGAAAATGTGCTCTTTCATCCTTTCATATAACCCTCTTTTTAAAGAGGTCGCCTTCTCTGGAACGTAAAACTCGCTTTGCGATCGATTTTTGTCTTTTTCATCGAAGCGCTCGAAAGATGTAAGCACCATTACGGCCTCGGGGTCTTTTTCAAGTTTTTTAACGCATTTTTCTATAAATGTCTTATCCCATAAGTCATCGTCGCATGCCCACATAAAATATTCCGCCGATTTGTCTTTTAGGCCCTCTTGTAAAACGAAATTTATATTCCACTTCTCGCCCCTATTTCCTTTTTGTCTTACATAATAAATTCTATTATCTTTCTTCGTATACTCCCGACATACCATTTCCGTATCATCCAAAGAATCATTATCGGAAATAAAAATCTTTATGTTTTTATACGTTTGGGCAAGAATAGAATCTAGGGCGTCGGTAAAAAACCGCTTTTTATCCGGTTTGTTAAAAGTTGGCATTCCGACAAAAACCAATTTTTCCATCTTAGATTTTATATTCGCTTATGCTTTCTTTTGATAAAAAAGCTTTAATATTATCCCACGTCCCAAGGTCACAATATGAATAAACCGGCAGACCGGCGGCGGGATAAAATCCCTGTTTGGAGTAATCCGGATTTTTGTGTAAAACCGATTCCCTTATAAACTCGTACAAAGGCAATCCGGATTCCCTTTTGAATCCGTAAGCAGTCCAAAAAGCGTTGTATTTTTCAAAATCTTTGTCGGGCTTGTCGCAAAATGACAACACTTTACCCCCGGAAACAAACAAGGCTCCGAGCGCTTTCAGTTTTTCCTTGTCCGAGCAGGGCTGATAGGCAAAAACCACATCGTTATTCTTCATTTTTTCCGCCATTTCTGCCAGCAGTGTCTTCCCTGATTCATATATATAAACGCTGTCTTTTGCCAATCTTATTACCGAGTCGGGTAGAAGCGCTATATTCAGGTCTCCGAAATATCCGTTAGCGGAATATATCGACCCGGCGCAGTCGTAGTATTTTTCATTAAAAAATTCCTTGATGACTTCTATTCCGGTGTTCTTCAACCGTTCTTCCGCATATTTGAAAACGGATTCTTTGTGAGGCCGCACGACCAAAACAACACGAAGATCGGATTCAGGATTATCCTTTTTAAATTGCAGAATGTGATTCAGGGAAAAATCAATGAGGCGGAAGTTTTCGCTTATTTCATGAAGTTCTTTTGGATACTCCAACCCTAATCTTGTACCGCTTCCGGCACAAGGAAGAATTATCGATATTTTGTTCATTTGTATAATAACTAAAATTTAACAATCGTTTTGCCGTTTGTAAAGAAAACATTGCGATGCTATAAATGTGGATATGGAAGAATATTTGGACGTTTTGGACGAAAACGGCAATCCAACTGGCCGAACAAAACTCAAATCGGAAATACACCGGGACGGCGATTGGCACAAAACCGTTCATATTTGGATCATAAATCACAAAGGCGAATTGTTGATTCAAAAAAAATCGCCCGATGATTATAATTTTTCTAATTTATTTGATATATCCAGCGCCGGCCATATATCTGCCGGTGAAAAATCTGTTGACGCGGCAATGAGAGAAATCGGAGAAGAACTTGGTTTGAATATTCCAGAAAAAAACTTTGAATATTTATTTACGGTTGCTCAAAAATATCGCTCCGATAAACTCGCCTATATCAACAACGAATTTGGGGACGTTTATCTTATTAAAATGGAATTAGATTCATCAAAGCTCAAACTTCAAAAAGAAGAACTTGCCGAAGTAAAATTCATGCATTACAAAGAATTGGAAAAAATCATTTCGGAAAACAACAAGGAATTCATCCCGCATCCGGAGGAGTACGAAAAATTATTTGAAAAACTGCGTACGCTAAATTTTTAGTTTATTTTGAGCAAATCCGAAGTATGTCCGCGGACAACTCTATCTATAGTAACGGTAATCGGCTGGCTTGAAATTTCGTGCCGCAATTTTATCAGCCGGTTGCGGTATTCTTCCGGAACGGCTTCCTTCCCTTCTCCCGAAGAATCGGTAATGCGGGCAAGAGTAATATGCAGAATGTTTTCATAAGAAACGGGTTTCACTCCCTTTAACTCGTAATTTTTGCCGATTTCCTCCCTCGCCTTAAGAATTGCCTCTGGCATATCCACCGAACCGAGAAGGACATTTCCCTTGTCGATAAGGATATATTTATATTCAACGGGAACCCCAACCATAGAATCCATACTCGCGGAAATCTTATTGTCGGACATCAATTCTTCAAATAAACGCTTTTGCCGTTCTGGGTCTTCGCTTTGGGATGCCAGCTGAACAGTTGTATGCAATGCGAAATCTCTTCCGGCGATTAAAAGAGGCAATCTCAGCTCGGCTTCTATTTCCTTTAGCTTGCTTAAAATTCTGCTTTCGATTTCTTCCCGCGACTCTGCATCAAATTCGGCAACAACATTAAAATTGCTTTCCCAATTTTCCGGAGATTGAAATCCTTCAATTTCTCCCGGATTCTCAAGAGTTTTTCTTCCATCCAAATCAATTTCCGCGTATTTTCTTCCGATGCCTCCAAATTTGCTCATTTTTTGATTATAACATCAGGAACAATATTTAATAAATCAACATCATACCAACAAACTGGAGTTTGTTGGTATGATGTGTAACTTTAATTTTGATTTGTTTTAAGAGTTTATATCCGCGAAACTTTTTCCAGAAAATTTTCCGCGTATTTTTCCCATGTGAGATTGTTGCGGACGAACTCCTGTCCGTTCTTCTATAGGAAACTTTTCGAAAATTGCGCTCGCTTGATTAAGCCTTAACTGCGTCAATCGTAAAGGCGTAGCAATGCCTTGCCTAAATCATTTTCTTTGTAGGCGGGGAGCATTCAATGGTCGGGTTTGTGTATCACATAAAGTTATTATAGTATAATGGCGGACTTATAATTTAAGATTTGTAGCCAATACGGGTGTTCGGATTGGAATTTGAATGTAGTTGCTATGTCATTAAAACTACCTTTATCTAACCGCCCCAACCAATATGCCAAAACGAAATCTGAAAAATTCTACCATTCTTGTAACTGGCGGCGCGGGCTTTATCGGTTCCAATTTTATCCGCTATATCCTCGCCAACATTCCGGGAAGCAAGGTTATTGTCGTTGATAATTTGTCCTACGCGGGGAATAAGCATAATTTGGATGGTTTGCCGAAAAACAGAGTTTCGTTCGTAAAAGCCGACATCAACGAAACGCAAAAAATGGTCAAGCTTTTCCGGCTCGCGGATTACGTCGTCCATTTTGCCGCCGAATCTCACGTGGATCGTTCTATCTATCAATCAAGCAAGGACTTCATGGTAGCGAACATTATGGGCACGCATTCGCTCATGGAAGCACTGGGTCGCTCGCCGAACATCAAGATTTTTGTCCATATTTCCACCGACGAAGTATTCGGCTCTCTGCCACTAAGGTCAAAAAATAAATTCGACGAGAACTCCCTTTATCGACCAAGTTCTCCCTACTCGGCATCAAAGGCCGCCGCGGATATGATAGTGCGCGCCTATTTCCAAACGTGGCATCTTCCACTTATCATCGTGCATCCGGCGAATAATTACGGTACGCGACAGCTCCCCGAAAAATTAATACCATTTTTCACGATGCGCTCGCTAAAAAATCTGCCACTGCCGGTGTATGGACACGGCAAGCATGTCCGCACGTGGCTTCATGTTGATGATTGCTGTTCCGCCATATTTACGCTTCTCCAAAAGGGAGTTATCGGGGAAAATTATTGCGTATCTTCCGACGAAGAAATCCAGAACGTTGAAATTGCAAAAATCATTCTGAAAACGCTAGGGAAGCCGCTGTCTTTGATAACGTACGTAGCCGACCGGCCCGGCCACGACGAACGCTACGCGATGGACGCATCCAAACTGAAAAAGCTCGGTTGGAAGGCGGTCCACAAACTGGCGACATCCTTGCCAAAGATGGTGCTGTGGTATAAGAATAACAAGGATTGGGTTGGCGGGTACCTGAAAAAGAACAGGATATTCAACGCACACATCAAGTAATCCATCTAAATGATTAAAGGAATAATTCTCGCGGGTGGGCGGGGTACGCGTTTGCGTCCCTTTACTCACATCATAAATAAGCACCTCCTTCCGGTTTACGACAAACCGCTGATTTATTATCCTTTGCTTGCAATGAAAGATGCCGGGATCAAGGAGGTTTTGCTTACCTGCAATAAAGAGGATTTACCGAGCTTCAAAAAACTATTGGGAGATGGCGCGGAATTCGGCATACATATTTCCTATGCCACACAGGAGGAACCGAAAGGCATCACGGATGCGCTCGGCCTAGCGGAAAAATTTGCCGGCGGTTCCAAAGTAGCCGTAATGCTCGGCGACAACGTTTTCACGGATCACGAACAGATTAAAAAAGGCATTGCGGCGTTCGCAAACGAAAAAGGCGCGCGACTTTTCCTGAAAGAAGTTTCAGACCCCGAGAGATTCGGCGTCGCTCACGTGGAGAATTCGAAGATAATCGCTATAGTCGAAAAACCGCAGAACCCAAAATCAAATCTTGCCGTTACCGGCCTTTATCTCTACGACCCTGATGTCTTTGAAATCGTTAAAACTGTAAAACCGTCTGCGCGCGGTGAACTTGAAATCACGGACGTAAACAACCACTATATAGAAAAAGGCGCAGTTCAACACGAGATTGTCGGCGGCGAATGGGTTGACGCAGGGACATTCGACTCTCTTGTCCGCGCATCCGTATTGATGCTCAACAAGAACAAGGAATTCCCGATTGAGCTGGGATAGATATCAGCGAGCAATAATTGATTTTAAAGATTGAATGACGTATTCCTGCTCCTCTTCCTTTATATTTTCATGAAGTGGCAGTGAAATAATTGAACTTGCGATCTCCTTTCCGACAGGACACACATCGTGCGGCAGTTCTTTTGGATAGAACGGCTGATCCATAACGAGCGCCGGATAGTGGATTTCGGTATCTATTCCTTTTCCACTCAATTCTTTCCGAATCGCATCTCTGTTTCCTTTCAGAATTTTTACCGGGTATAAATGGCATACGTGCGTAGCGCTTATGTCCCGTTTTACGCATTGCGCTGGAAGTTGTTCTCTATCAATCATCTCATCGTAGTGGGCCGCGGCCAGTTGGCGTTTTTTTATGTAACTCTCAAGATATGGAAGCTTGAGTGACAATACAATCGCCTGAATTGCGTCAAGTCGCGCATTGTAGCCCAGACGAACGTGATTGTTCTTGGATTCCTGTCCGATGTTTCGGAGCATGCGCATCTCTTCTGCTGCATGTGCATCGGACGTTGTAATAGCGCCTGCATCTCCGAAAGCGCCGAGATTCTTGGTCGGATAAAAACTCCACGCGGCTGCGTCACCCCATGCCCCCACTTTTTTACCATTCCATTCAGCACCATGCGCCTGTGCGCAATCTTCAATGACAACAAGATTATGCTTTTTCGCAATTTCCATTATAGAACTCATATCCGATGCCTGGCCATAAAGATGCACCGGCAAAATTGCACGCGTCTTTGCAGTTATCAACTGCTCTATGCCGGCCGGATTTATGAGAAACGTATCGTGGTGGACATCAACGAAGCGCGGAATTGCTCCTGCACGGAGAATAGATGTAACGGTTGCATTGTAGGCATTTGCTTGCGTAATTACTTCATCTCCCGGCTTTATGCCCAAAGCGGTAAGCGCAATCCATAATGCATCGGTGCCGTTTGATATGCCAACGCAATGCTCGGTCCCGATATATTTTGCCCACGCGCCCTCAAAATCCTTAACCTCGTCGGTAAGGATAAAATTCGCCTTATCTAGAAATTTATCAAGCCGTTCCAGAAATTCTTTTTTAATTTCCTGCGTGGGGCCAGTGAGATCATGAAATTTAACTCGCATAATTAAAAATAATTATTTTGATGATAATTGCTGGCCTATGAAATAATCGACTGTTAGCGCAAGGCCATACTTAAGCGAGATATTAGGACGCCAGCCGGTCAACTCTTTGAATCGCGCCGAATTCGCTACAAATTCCCTCATATCTACCTCTGACAATCGAACATCTTTATCTACAATAATCTCGGTCTTATTGCCCAGGCGCCTTGCCACGTCGCTAGCTATAAAATCAGCTACTTTACCGAATGTCTCCCTCTGCTCACTGCCTATTATATAAACCTCGCCCCGTGGATGGCTGACGGCCCCGGCCGCAATAAATGCATCTGCCACATCGTCAATATAAAGAAAATCTCTGATTTTGTCTTTATTGGCGAATAATTTGACCGGCGAGCCATGTACGGCGTTGTTAATCATTTTGTTAATGCTTGAACGAAGACTTAAATTTATATCAGTGCTGGGCCCGTAAACACTCGCAAGCCGCAAGGTAATGCTCGGGATGTTAAAATTTCTGGCGTAAAGCTTGAGATACTCCTCCGCTGCAAGCTTGTGTATTGCATGCATCGTTAGCGGATTGTCTTTAAAAGATTCGTCCACTGGCATTTTCTTCGGATCGCCGACGACATTAGACGAACTCGTGAAAACTATTTGTGGCGATTTTCCTTGCGCGCGGCATGCTTCGAGCAAATACAACATGGAGCGGCAATTAATTTCTAGATCGAGTTCCGGATTAAAGTTTTTCGGTTCATGAGCTGCAAGGTGGAAAATAATGTCGGCGTCGGCTACAAGCCTATTCCAAATATCCGGTTTGCCGATGTCCGAAGCAGAATCGTGAAAAATAAGATTCGGCCGGCATCCTAATGCGGAAACTTTTTGCGCTAAAATACTGCCAATCTGTCCGCCGGCTCCGACGATGACAACTTTTTTATTTTTATAGAAAGAATTGTAATTCATGAAAATTTACTCTTGACCCGACAATGATCGTTTTAAGATAAATTCAAAAATTGAATACCCTCTTCGACGGATGCAATGACGTATTTTTTATCGCCTTTTTCGTAGCGTTCGCGATATGCCGCAACGCGAGCGCATTCGCCCGCGAACTTGCCGAGGTACGTAGCCGATCCATGAACTCCTACAACGGACCAGTATTCGACTCGATCCGTCCACTTCACGCTTGATACGGTCAGGGGATGAAGCGCTAAGTTTAAACCCGCGGCCTTCATAGCTCCGAGATCCGTGAGGAAAGCGCGGAATAAATGTTCCGGCGTGGTAGCGACGATCGCCGAGGTAATATTTTCGTTTTTTGCCATCTTCATGAATTCTTCCGCCTCCTCTCCGGTGTGGTCCGCGTTCTCCGTCCGGCGTATAACATTTTCTGGAATACCGTGCTTCCTAATCAACTGTTCCTTCCAATAATCGAACCCGTGACTACCGGGCTTATAGTGCTCGTGCCCGTTCAATCCTATGATGCGAACCCCCGAACTTCGAAAGGAATCCGCGGCGAGTTTGATCATTTGTTCCCACATATAGCTTTGACAGTGGACAAAAATGGCGTCCGCCTTCACGGTTTTTGCCGCCAGGGACATAAGATTATCCGCCAGCACTGTCCAATTTGCAGGTTTTTTTTCGATATAGGACATTTAGATGATTCGCGGCATGGGCACGTGCGTTATCCATTTGCCGCCTTGTTCCGTGAACCACGACTGATACTTTTGGATTTCGGGCATATGGTTCCAGGCCGAAAGGAACGCGTAGTCCACCCGTTTTTCCGGGTCGGTCTTTCCTGCCTCAAAAATTTCCTGTGGTACGACCGGTATATGCACACCGGGATATAATTTACCCTGTTTTATCGGGGTATTGTCGGTAACAAAGGGAATAAGCTCCGGACCTATGCCGCAATAATTGAAAATAGTGGTAGCTTTTGAAGTGGCGCCGAATCCGCACACCTTTTTACCGTCTTTTTTCAGCCCGTTCAGTATATCAAGGAGCATTATCTTGGATTTCGCCACGTTTGATTTGAGAAGCTCCAGCTTCCCCTCAAGATTAGTCTCTTTGGACAGCCATTCCGCGACCGACGGTTTCGCGGGATGCGTGTCTTTGTGCCCAACGTACATACGGAGCTCTCCCCCGTGGACTTCTATATGTTCACAGTCAAAAACATGAAAACCGTGCGGCTCAAGAATTTTGTTTATGAAAGATATTGTGAAGTACCATATATGCTCGTCATAAATCTGGTCATAAGAAGTTTTCTCAACAATATCCATAAAATACGGGTCTTCAAAAACAAATACTCCTTCCTTGCCGATAAGTTTCGTTACGCACTCTATATACTCCGTAAATCCCTCTATGTGACATGAAACATTGGCTCCGTAGAAAAGCGATACCTTGCCGCGGGAAAGTATTTCATCAACTACTTCCTGCGACATAAATTTTACGATAACGTCGTGCCCTTTTGCTTTTGATATTTCCGCGACATTGGACGACGGCTCCACTCCGACAGCACGGACGCCAAAATCTTTCCACGCTTCGAGCATAATACCGTCGTTGGAGCCCACTTCAACGACAATGCCCTTGCCCGCGTAAGGCAAAAGCTTTTCAGCCGTGTCGCGAAAATGCTTCTGCATGCCTTTGGACATCGAGGAGTAGAATGCGTAGTTCTCATGGAACATCTTTTCGGGCGGGACTTTGTTCACAAGTCCTATTGCGTGAGTCTCGGGGTCATACCCAACGACCATGTTATAAAAAAATTCGTCCCTGAACTGGTCCGGTGTCAAAAACGCGTTAGCAATCGGCATTTTGCCGAAATCTATTACTGGATTAAGCTTTATTTTCATAAGTTGCATTTTAGCATTGAGAAATAAGTAATTCAAACTATCCAAAAATAAGGACAGCCGTTGCGATGTTGCCGCAACGGCTGTGTAAACTTTCCCGCTTTTCGGGCTACTCTTCTCCGAGATACTCAACAAAGCACGGTATCCCGGTTGAAAGATAGGCTTTGATTGCCGGAATCACGGCGCAGCTCATATGCGGGATAAGCGTTTCCGGCAGGCGGTTCAGCGGATGCCATTCGCCCGAAAATTTCTCGGGTTTTTGGAGAAGCGGCCGGATGAAAAGCATGCAAAGGCCGTGCTCTCTCCGCGTCCGCGGCAAATGTACGCATCCGGCGAATTCCAGCGTGTCGCCATTAGCGAACGGAATCCGGCATTCCTCCTCGGCATGGCTTCTTGCTATGTTCAGCCGTGATTGGCGCGCCATCACCGTAATTCCTTGCGTGCAATACTGCCCGGGCCAGTCCAGGTCGTCGGCCGGACGTTTCTACAGAAGAATCTCTGGTTCGCCTCCTTTTATTTCATGCACACAAACAATCTCAGTGAAGACTGTCGGGAATGCCTTGACCTTCGCAAAATAGGCAGATCTCGGTAGTCTCCCGCCTTCTGCTTCCGCGCGCCTAAAAACCGCTGTCGCTACCCGCTCAAAATCCTCATCGGAAAGGACAGCAATATTATCAAATTCCATCAGTGCCTCCTAAAGCTGTTAGAACGGTCTACGGGGTAGCACAATAATGAAAAAAGTCAAACGAAACTATATCCGGCGGAGAGCCGAAAACTTGCCAATAGTTTCCCCTGTCGCTTTTTCCAAATCGCCTTGCGGCATAAAACCCTTGCTTCTGAATTTCTTGTCGTCCACATCATATGAAAGCTGATTCATAATTGCTGACTCCACGTAGGCAACTTCCAGGCCGGGGACAAATTTTTTGATAGACATAACAATGTCCTCAACCGTGAAATTTTTGGTCAAAACGTTGTAAGTTTCTCCGTCGAAAATATCTTTCTCCAAAATCATATTGACCGCCCTTACGCAATCTCCAATATCAAGATATGGCCGCTTTTGTTTCCATGCCGTTTTCCATACCGTTATCGGCGTTCCCATTACTGCCTGCCAAGTGAACTTATTAACCGCAGTGTGGAACCTCATGCCGATTGAATACCCGAAAATAGTCCCTAGCCGGCAAATCACGAACTTGAGCCCTTTCCCCTTCATGCCGCGGAGATATTCTTCCGCCTGGATTTTTGAATCGGCGTACGGACTTTGCGGTTTAAGTTCCGTGCTTGTTTCGTCAACAAGGTTCTCCTGCGAGCCATACACGCTTGTCGTCGACGGAAAGAAAAGCGGGACACCCGCGGCAAGACAAGCATCTGCGAGCCGCTTTGTGCCAACCAAGTTAACGTCAAACGTCTCTTCGGGACGCTCTTTTGAAGACGGCGCGTCCGTGATAGCGGCAAGATGAATAACAGCGTTAACGCCGCCCAGATACTTGGAAAAATCCGCCGTGCGGACATCGTCTTCGTGAAACTCATATTTTATTGTAGACGGGAGATCAAAAAGCGACGCATAGCGCTGAGTCGAAAGGTTGTCGATAATTATCACTCGCCCGACAAGTTTTGGATCAAACTCGCGTATCAACTTGGAACCGATGTGCCCCAGCGCGCCCGTGACTACGATGGTTTTTTTATTTTCTTTGTTCATGTTTTTTAACGAGCTTTAAAAAATCTTCATACGACCTGATGTAATCCTTTTCATTGTAGTGTTCGCTTGCAAATACGACAATAACACAGTCCTTGGAAAATCCGCTCATCGTATGCCAAAGCATCGGCCCAAGAATTATTCCGAAAGCATGGGTGCTGAGAAAAATTTCCTGTTTGCGCTTCCCATCATCCAAGCTCAGCTTGAAAGAACCGTTAGCGCAGAAAATAACTTGTTTCGTTTTTTTATGGGCATGATGCCCGCGGACAACCGCTGGGTCTTTAATGTTATTGACCGAATAAACCCTTTTTATCGCGAAGGGAATATTTTTCATTGATTCGGCGACGAAAAGATCGCCACGACGCGCGTCTTTGCGGGTGGTTAACCTAACGATTCCGGAATTTTTAACCTTGATTTTCATTGTTTATTTTCATTGTTCTAGTCTAAACCGATCTCCGGTGAATCGAAAGAAATCGTACAGATGGTAATGTTATTTGGGTTATAGGTCTTACTCGCGTGATAGATTATGCTCATTGACCCAGGTCCAATCGATTTGTAGTCGTGCGCCACGCCGCCGGGGATAGTGATTGCCATCTTTCTAAATTTTAATCCAGCTCTCCGGAAGGAGGTCGTCCGTATCGGAACGATTTGTCATCCACACTTTAGGAGTGATGACCACTTTCTCCGGATTGAGAGAAAGCCATGCCGCCCACCACGCGAACGTGCTATTTGGAATAATAAAATGTTTGCATAAACTCATAAGATGGAGCGCATCCCGGAACTCAGTCCCGTAATATTCGTTGCCGACAAAAACGTGCTTTCCATCAACGCGCAAGTTTTTGCGGCACCATTCTATATCATCCGATACCACATAGAACGTCACGTTTTTCCCGACCCGTTTCTTAAGAAGAGAAACGGCGTTATCATAAAAAGATTCATCGGCAACGAAATAAAGATCGCGAAAAGATGGAATGTTTACTATTTCTTGACGCCGCACATTCAAGCATACCGATTCGGAATTCACGATCTCTTCCGCAAGTTTAGCTTTTTCTCCTGTGAGCGGCGCGCGGAAAGAAAAATCATCCCGGATAATTTTCTCGTGTTTCTTAAAATATTTTTCCGATTGCCAGTATCCGTCTAAATAGATATTCCCCCGTTTTTCAAAAACACTTGGGTCGTAAATATACGCGCGCTTTTCTTGGAAGTAGTGCCAATATCCCAGAGCGTCAAGCATACGCGGATAATATTTATTGAACGCTTTTGCAAAGTAGGGAATTTTTATCGTTTTTTCAAATATTGCCGCGTAGTTCATCTTCGGATCGATGCGAAAAACGGTACTCAAGGCATAGTTGCTTACAACAACTCTGTGCCATGGCGTAATGTCAAAAAGCGTCGACGGATCAATGCGGAGCGGAACGTTATTTTCAAGCGAAAGCGCGCGGCCCAAGGCATATTGAAACATCTGATTGCCTATCGCTCCGTGGATTTTTACTGTGACCATATGGCTTAAGCCCTTTTTTTCTTGTGACCCATTGGAAATCTGAGTTACTTTGACCGTAATTTAGATAATGTTTACATTGTACAACCGAAGAACGTAAAGTCAACTGCCACGGGCTTAAAACCCGTGGCTTGCGTTCGCCTCAAGCGCTATTTTCGTCTATCAAACCAGCTTGATTCGAATAGTGTCTTCCTCATAGCCGCCGCTTTCGCGCGAAACATCGGTCATATCCAAAAATTCTGTGTCTTCCATGGCAACCATCGCGTGCGCAACTTCCGGCGGGTCTATGGCTAAATCTCCCGGCTCTAAAATCGTTTTCGTCGTCTCGGCGGAATCGTCGCGCAGGTCTTTTGTATACCATTCGACTTTTCCTTTCAGAATAAAAGTGTATTGAGTCGCCTTTTTGTGATAGTGATTCGCGCGGACCGCTCCTTTTTTGGATTTTATAAGTCCGACGTGCTGAATGCCTCCTCCTTCCGCAATGTCCCAGATCTCTCCTCTCTCGTCTCCGAACGCAGGCTTAAGTTTTTTTATTGTTGAACGTGACATATTAAATGATTACTGGTTTTGGTATCGGGATAATGAATTTCCCGCCTCTGTTTTTATATTCCGACAAATTTTTCATGATTTCTTCCGCGAAATTCCATGCCAGTATCAGAGCGTAATCAGGCATATCATCGAGAAGCTTATTGTCGCTATAGATGGGAATATGCGTTCCTGGGGTATAAAGACCGATCTTGATCTCGGCTTTCTCGCTTATGTAATCAAGAAAATCTTCGTTTATGCCGCAATAGTTCAAAAGGGTGTTGCCTTTGGCGGGTGCGCTTAATCCGACGATTCTTCTGCCGCTGGATTTGATCTCTTTCAAAAGATTCATAAGCAGTCTCCTTTCTTCTTCCACTTCGTGGGCAAAACGCTCCAAGCGTGACACTGTATGTAAGCCCTCTTTCTCCTCTTTTTCCAGGGCGTCACCAACGGCCGGAGAGATGGAATAATCCCCCTTTCTGGCCATAAAATATCTGGCCGTGCCTCCGTGAATTTTATGTTTTTCTACATCGAAAAGATCGAAGCCGAACTTTTCGAAAAACTTTTGCAGAGGTTTCACTGACAGGTAACTCAAATGTTCATGATAGATGGTGTCGTACTCTATCCTTTGCACAAGATCCAAAAAATGCGGAGCTTCGACTACAAAAACACCTTTTTCTCCGAGTAATACGTCAACCGCAGCCATTACGTCGTCAAGATTATCAATGTGAGCGAAAACGTTCGTTCCGGTTATTGCTTTCGCTTTGCCGTATTTCTCCACGATATTGCGCGCAAGCCCAGATTCAAAAAATTTCGGTATCGTCTCGATTCCTCTGGAATTCGCGACAGCAGCCATGTCAGTCGCCGGGTCCACGCCTAAAACCCTCATTCCCATCTCCTTGAAACCGGATAGTAAAACGCCGACATTACTGCCGACATCGACGGCTAGGTCGTTCTTGCCAAACCCGAAACGCTCGGCGATGGTTTTCGCCATACCAAAAAAATGCTCGCGGCCGGTACGCGTCGTCGAAGACGCGTAAGGATAACTTCTGCGATAAAGAGCTTCTGGGGACACAACAAACCCCAGCTGAGCTTGGCCGCAGTCGAGGCACAAAAAAACATCAAGCGGGTATTTCTCTTCTTTTTTGGAGAGATCTTCCTTTGTCAGGAACGCGTCCGACGGAGGTTGCTCGCCGAGGTCGAGAAATTTGTGTAGATTGCGGCTTTTGCAAAGCCTGCATGTGGTTCTTTCCATGGCGTTTTTAAAATTATTGCACTATAATCGCAATATGGCAATCGGACTACGAGAAAAAATAGCAATCGTAACCGGCGCATCGCGCGGGCTGGGCTTGGCCATTGCCAAACAGTTCGCAGGCGAGGGAGCAACCACGGTTATTTGCTCCAACAGCAAAGAAATAGAAAGGGCATGCTCCGAAATTAAAGGGTTCGGCGGCAACTGTGAGGGATTCGTGGTAGACGTATCGAAAGAAAAATCCGTTGACGACTTCATCAACAAGATTATAAAAAAATACGGGAGGGCGGACATACTCGTAAACAACGCCGGCTGGGCGGGGGATAAAAAAGCGCCGATCGAAAAATGGGATATCGATGATTACCGCAAAATTATGGCGACTAACGCGGATTCCGTATTTTATTTCCTGAGAAAAATCGCACCGGTGTTCAAGAAGCAAAAATCCGGGCTGATTATAAATATTTCCTCTGGCGCGGGCAAGCGCGGACACGGAGAACTCGCGGCGTATTCAGCAAGCAAATTCGCCGTTATGGGGCTTACGCAGTCCGTCGCCTGGGAGCTCGAAGGAAGCGGCGCGAAATGCGTCGCCGTCTGTCCGGCTGGAATCAATACGGATATGAGAGAGAAACTTTTCGGAAATGAAGACTCCGCGCGCCAGCAGAGCCCAGAGGCCTTGGCAAAAATTATTTCGCAGATAGCAACCGGGGAAATAGAAATCTCCAACGGAGGGGATATTTTCGTGAAAAACGGCCAAGTGTTGGAAATCTCTAACCCGCTAAATCTATAGTTGTAACCCCAGCTCCGCAGCACTTCGACTCGCTTCGCTCGCTCAGTTTATCGCGATGAGCGCGCGGGATGGTCCCCGCCGATAAGGCATTGGGTCTATCAACCGGAAAAATGCTTCAGCATCTCCTCCGCCCTGTGCTTCCAAGTATGGTGGTTTAACGTATACCGTCTAATGCTCTCGGCGCGCTTCGCGCGTTCCTCAGGTTTCTTCATCCATTCATTTACCAAGCCGTTGATATTTTTCGCGTATTGGAAAGAAACAAAGCCGTTCTCCGGGTAAAGCGTGTCTAAGTCAGCCCGCCAGTCCACAAGCTGGAACGCTCCGGAAAGCGCGATTTCATATGTTCTCCCTGAGAGCGCGGTGATATTGTCAACGGCATGGATATTCAAAACCATCTCCGACTTATTATAAATCTCGTTCAACTCTGATGCGGGAAGCACGCCACCGGCTTTGAGGTATTTTTTTAATACGGGGAAGTGTTTCGTCCAGTACTCTATGCCGCTGCCGAAAAGTGCAATCCGGTATTTATCCGGCAATCCCGCGAGAATCTTGGCGCGCAAAAAGCCGTCGCCGGTTTGTGGAGCCAAACTCCCAACCCAGACGATATCGTACTCTTTTTTCGAATCTTTGATGGGGTGGAAAATATCCTGGTCTCCGCCGATAGGGAGATAAATGAAATCTTCCGGCGCGTAGAGTGTCGTCATCCAGGCCTTGTCCACCGAAAAAACCTTGTCCGCCTCCGCGGCGCCAGCAAGAGCGTCTTTGGCCTGCACCCCCGCCGCCGGAGCGTCCATCCAGTAAAATACTTTCGTGCCGCTTTTTTTGGCCTCTCTTATATATTCCGGAAGGACATTCGGCGCGTACTCCAGAATTATGAGATCCGGTCCGAACGAGCGCACCGATTTCAGCCAGTCGTGGCCGGCAACATTTCTAAAATAATCATCGACGCGGTATTCCATGCGCGGAATCCGCACAAGCAGTTTCTTGAGCAACCTGCGAACGCCGCCGCCGTAACTGAAGTCATCGAAATAAAAAACCTCGTGCCCCAAAGAGCGCAGGGCCTTCGCGAAAAACTCGGCGTAACCGCCATGCCAACCGCCGGTAGTATAATGTATACGCATAATTAATCTTAATACTAAAATCCTAAGCTAAAAATTTAATACTGTAAACTGTAATTAGACATGTCAGGATATTATCTGGTCTATAACCGGATCCATTCCTTTCATGTTGGATTTATCGCGCAAAAAGGTCAATATGGAATCCCTATATTTTTGGATCTCTCCGGGCGGCATTGACTTGAGTCGCGCGTAAAGCTCGTCGTAATTTTTGAACTGTTTGAAATCTATGAAACACGCCGGCGGAACAACCGATTCTATGTCGGGGGCGCCGAGGTAAACGGGTATGCACCCAGCCGCTAGGCAATCAAATATCTTTTCACTGATGTAACCCGGATACGACGAGTTCTCGAAACACAGGCAGAATTTGTATTCGCTGAGCGTTTTGAGCTTGTCGTCTACCGTTCCCTTCCAAACCTTGTCCACGTATTTTTTATAGTGGAAATAAAAAGGATGTCGCGGTATTTTGTCCCAGCGATAGCCATAAAGGTCAAAAACTCCCTTGTCCGAAAAATAGCGGATGGCGCGCAGGCGTTCTCCGTAAAACTCGTCCCCGAGCGAATGCGGGGCGACGTTGGAGTTTATCATCACGAGCAGCTTGTCTTTCGGATCGTTGAAATAAACGCTCGTCATGTCGTAATCCCGCATACGGTAGAAATTGATGACGGAATGCTTGCCGCTTCCGGTTTGCGCCAGCAGAAAAATCCGCTGGTAAAGGCCGCTTTTGAAAATACGGTCGGCATTTTTGTAAACATAGGGTGTTGCCACGGGACTTTCCGCCTGCCAGAGCACGCGACGCCTGAAAAACTTGTAATTTTCGTAAAAAAATCTCCTGCGCTCGAGCATAAATCCCCCTTTGCTGAACGGATGCTTAAGTAAATAAAAAAGTCGCCAAAAGAATGATTCTTCGGGATAGTTTTGGACAAGCAATATGTCGTCCGGGCCGTTTTTTTCTTTACTCCAAAAATCGTGCGTATGGACCGTAATCCCGCGCTTTTCACAGTCCTCTTTAAGCTTTGCCCAGTAATAAAAATTACTGACTCCGCCGCGTTCTTGGTGCGGCGACTCTTCGAAAATCTTGTCTTTCAGCCCCGAGTCGCTGGTCGGCAATACGTAGAGATTGCGGTTATCCATTGCTTATTTCACCGACATCAGATAAACGACGCGCTTGGACATCGGTATGCGGCACGAATCCTCTATTTTGAAATAGCGGTTGAATTGCTCTTCAAAATTCTCTTTCGTGTACGACTCAAAAATATCCGCCCTATTTTTCAAAAGGCGCTGGACCTGCGAATCATCTTTCGGAACAAATTCTATAATCAGAGTTTTGCAGATTTTTGAAAAATAACTTGCCGTTCCTTCAAACGGAACGTTGTTTGAAATCGTAAGGTGATGGATAAGAGCAAGCGCTAAGGCCAGATCCGCCGGCCCTCTTTCGGCGAACGATTCTCTTTCCTCGTTTCCCCATCCGAGTGACGGGCTCGGGTTGGTTAAATCCAAAACCAACGGCAGAAGATTTTTCTCTTTCAGCTTTTTGACGGTAAGATAATTTTTTTCTATCGCCGCCGGGTCGATATCGAACGATATCGTTGGAATGCCGTTGTCGCTCGCGAGCCGGCTGAAAAATCCGTCGTTGCCTCCAAGGTCCCAGACGATTTCCGGTTTTGTTTTTGAAATGAAACTTGAAACCGCCTTTCCTTTTTCCAGCATGGCGGTATCCGAGTAATTCGTGTTGCTGTAATACTCGTCCCATTCCGTGCCTTCCGGTTTCCAGCGCATCGCCGACACGCCGTCGTATAAACTTTCAAGAAGGTTGTCGAGCGAAAAACGGTTCACGCCGACTTCTTTCGGGTTCACTTTCGTTTCGGAAAAACGCTGCTGGCTCCTGGAGTGCATGTGAACGTGGAAAAACACCGTCGGCTTGAACCAGCTCCTGAAAGGAAGCAGACGGCTCGCAAGGTCGAGCGGTATCCCGTCTATATAAATCCGCAGAAGCTGACTCAATCTGATGTCTTTCTGACTCATTAATGCGAGCGGTGCCACAAAGTGCGAACAGAACTGCCTGTAAGCGACCCACGGAGTATTTTCACGGTATGTCGAAAAAGAAAGTGTGTCTATCAATACCGGCTTGCCTTCCCTGAACTGGATGTTATACGCCGAAGCGTCTTTCAAAGTCATGTCAAACTTGATGGCGACTTTTTCAATTTTGAGAGTAAGCAAAGCCGCGTCTTTGAGCTGGCTGAAAGACCATTCGTAGGGATATGAAATAAACGGGATAAGTTCGGGCTTGATGACCTTGTATCTTTCGCCTGTCATCTTTATCCCGGACGCCTCTTCGTGCTTTACCAAAAAATTCCTCTTTACGAGTTCTTCGTAGAGACCCGATTTCATCAGCATGTCGTAATTTTCGGCGTAGGATTTGTTTACCTGCCGGTACAAAACGCCGTTCTCATGGAACACAAAACCGCTCGGGTCCCGGAAAGAAGCCTCGATTTTGCCTGTTTTCATGGTGCTTTTGGCTGTTTTATTCATGCTGATAAAAATTGTCCATGTAGGGAATTGCCTTGGCGAGCCGCTGTTCCATCTCGTCGGCTATATCCCGTTTTTCATTGTATACGCTTTTTATTTCCTCCGCATCATTTACGGGGAAAAGCGATTTTTCCTTTTTGTAGAGCATGAATTTGTAGCCGCCGCGAACCATCGCGATTCCCGTGAAGGCGTGGCCGGTAAGGTCGCCCTCGCTCTCCGACGCCTGAACGATGACGTCGCGTTCTCCTTCAAAAATGTTTTCTCCCCTGAACGATTCGGGTTTCTTCGCTCCCGCGAAATCCAAAATTGTCGGGGCGACGTCTATCAAGCTCACCGGCTTTTCGACTTTCTTCGCATCAAGTCCATTTGGGGAATAAAAAATAAGCGGGATTCTTATGTTGGGATTGTAGAGCATCTGTGGGTGGCCGTATTCTCCGTGTTCCAGGAAAACTTCTCCGTGATCCGAAGTTATAACGACTATCGCATTGTCGTTCAAAATGCCTCGCTGTTTAAGCGAATCCAAAAGATTTTTTATGTTTTCGTCCACGTACGAGAGAGAATCGTCATAAGTGGATTTTAGAAGCGGCACGAAAATTCTTAACAGCGGCGGGAAATCGCCAAAAAGAAACCCCGCCCAATCACAGATGTAGTATTTAACTTTTCTAACCAGCCCATGTCCCGTTCTTCCAAAAAGCCCGTAGGGATTGTGCGAGTCCATATAATGGACCCACAAAAACAGCGGGCGTTCCGTAACTCCGTCGAGAATCGTTTCGACTTCTGCGTTTATTTTCTCCGCGATGAAAAACGCTGGCCTGAAATGAAGCGAATCCTTGATGAGTTTTCTGACAAAAAGCAGCGTTCTCTCAATAATTCTGAAAATTACGGCGAGAAACGGAATTCTTTTTTTGAGCCAGCTGTGGCTTTCCGCGGTCTTTTTGAGGACTTTCGCTTTTGCGGTTTCTTTCCGCAGGCCCGGACTTATGGGACTCGCCGCCGCCGTGTTCTTTTTGAAGTAGTTCAGGTAAAGGAATTTGTCCCATCCTCTGTTGTATCCGAAATAATCGGCGAGATAGGGCGACGAGTGGACGCCGACAGTCGTGTATCCCGCTTCGCGCAACGCCTCGGGAAAAAGAACGCGTGGCCTGTCCACGTAGGAATAGCCGCCATGGTCAAGCGGATACGTAGAAGTGAAGATGCCGATGAAAGAAAGAGGAGAACCCGGTCCCGTAGAAAAAGCGTTTTTGAAGCAAACGCCTTTCTTGGCGAGCGAATCCAAAAACGGGGTGGTTTTTTTGCCGTATCCGTTGAAACTCAAATGGTCTGCTCTCCCGTTGTCAAAAGTGACGAAAATGATGTTTGGCTTCTTTTCCATAAATGGACGGCCGTTGGCTCTATTAAAGCGGACGACCTGTGGTTAAAGGGACTTTAAGCCGCCGCTTAGTCCTCGCGATCTTCTATGCTGCGGGTGGACGAAGATTTTTTGAATACGGATTTGATTTTGTTCTTCAGACCGAAAATCCTGGCCAGCACGGCTTGCCATATCGAGCTTCCCGCTCCCGGGTCTATGTACCCGAGGGCTTTAAGTTGTTCCATTACTTCGTCATGTGACGAATTTTCATTGGAATTGCTCATAATTTAATAAGATAATAACAAAGCGGGCGTGTCTTGTAAACACTTGGGTTGCCTGATTTTATTCCGAAGGAAAACACTCCTTACTTCGCGTTTCCCGCTAAATACCATTCAATAGTTCTTTTAAGCCCTTCTTCGAAATCGGTTTGCGCTTTGAATCCGAATTCTTTTTCCGCGCGTGAAGTGTCGAGCATCCTCCTCGGCTGGCCGTCTGGTTTGGAAGGGTCCCACCTCAGCTCTCCTTTGAAATCCATTAGCCGGCAAATTATTTCTATCAGGTTTTTTATCGGTATCTCCATTTCCGAACCGAGATTTACCGGTTCGGGGTTGTCGTAAGATTCGAGCGCTTTGATAATTCCTTCGGCGGAATCCTCTACATAAAGGAATTCCCTCGTGGCGCGTCCCGTTCCCCACAGCTCTATGTAATTTTGTCCTCCGCGCTTAGCGTCCGCGACTTTTTTGATGAGCGCCGGTATCACGTGCGAACTCTCGGGATTGAAATTATCGCGCGGTCCGTACATATTCACCGGCAGAAGATAAATCGTATCCATTCCGTATTGTTTGCGGTACGCCTGCGCTCCGACAAGCAGGGCTTTTTTGGCAAGCCCGTAAGGCGCGTTCGTTTCTTCGGGATAGCCGTTCCACAAATTTTCCTCTTTGAAAGGAATCGGCGTGAATTTCGGATAACTGCAGATGGTCCCTATCTCCACGAATTTTTTGACTCCCGCGCGGTGGGCGGCGTCTATCATATAGACGCCCATAATTATGTTGTCGTAAAAAAGTTCGCCCGGTTTTTTCTGGTTGAATCCGATTCCTCCGACTTTCGCTGCAAGGTGTATGACGTAATCCATCCCAAAAACTGCGCGCTCGCAGTCTTTTTTGAGGCGTAAGTCGTATTCCGACGACAAGGGTATGCTTATATTTTCACGCGGAACTCCGCGCTTGAGCAGAACGTCGATGATGTGCGAACCGAGAAATCCTGCGCCTCCGGTTATCAATATTTTTTTGTCTTTAAGGTCTGTCATGTTTGCGGGTTTTGGCGGCGCCACTCTATTGTTTCACGCAATCCGTCTTCAAAAGAAGTTTTTGGCTGGAAACCGAATTCGTGCTGGGCGCGCGTGCCGTCCATCATCCTTCTCATCTGTCCGTCCGGTTTTTCCGTGTTCCAAATTATTTTCCCTTTGAAATCCATCAATCTCGCGATTGTGGCCGCGAGTTCTTTTATGGATATCTCCCATCCAGAACCGAGATTGACCGGTTCCGGCTTGTCGTATTTCTCGGCCGCGAGAACAATTCCCTCCGCCGCGTCTTTGACGAAAAGGAAGTCCCTCGTCGGTTTTCCCGTACCCCACATCTCAATTTCATTGACGCCTTCTTGCTGGGCTTTGAGTATGCGGTCGATGGTGTTGGTGATAACAAAACCCCTCACCGCCTCTTTTCCCGGGCCATACATGTTCGTCAACAGCAGATGCACCGAGTCGAATCCGTACTGGGCCCGGTACGCCTGCGCCTGAACCAGAAGCATTTTTTTGGCGATAGTGTAGGGCGCGTAGAGTTCTTCGACGAATCCCGTCCAGAGATTTTCTTCCTGGAAAGGAATGGAGGCGTTCTCGGGATATTCGGTTGCGTTGCCTATAGTCACGAATTTGGAAACACCGGCAGCGCGCGCGGCTTCCATAAGTTCCACCCCCATAATGAGATTGTCATAAAAAATATCTGCGGGATGGTCGCGATGGAATTCCGTATCTCCGGTAACGCCTGCCAGATGGATGACAACGTCTCTGCCTTGAACCGCTTTTTGGCAGTTTTCTTTGAGCCGCAAATCCATGTCCTCAATCGTGGGGATTGTCATGTTCTCTTTAGGAACACCGATGCCCAGCAATTTTTGAACAACGTGCGTTCCCAAAAAACCGGTTCCTCCGGTGACCAGTATCTTTTTATCCTTCAGATCCATATGTATAAATTACACTTGGCAACGGGAAAAAACAAGAAACGTTGCGTTCGCGGCGTTCAAAATCCCGCCAGTTTCAAAACGTTTTTTACGTAAGGATGCCAGTTTTTGTCTATTGATGAAAACCATTTTAATTCCTTATTTTCTTTTGTTGCAACAAATTTTTTCGATTTCGCTTCTACAAGAAAAACGGAATTGATCGTATGCGAAGAAGGGCCTTGCGCGCTGTCTTTAAAAATCGTAGCGACAGTTGTAAGGAATTTTTTTATTTTGACATTTGCGGCTCCCGTTTCCGTCTTAACATGCCTTTTAACCGCGTTTTCAAGAGATTCACCTTTCCAAACCCTCCCGCCAATAATGAACCATTGTCCCTTTGCCGGCTTATTGGCCCTTTTGCCCAATAAAAAACTGTTGCCATGGACAATAACCGAGTCAACGCAGGAAATTGGCAAAACACCGACAATTTTTTTATAAAGTTCAGGGTTAATGTGCTTTGGATCCATACCTGATTATGCCAGGTTTATCTTCCCTGCGGCATCGTGCAAGCCGTGCGCTTCAAGGTCGTACTTCATCATTATTTTCGCCAATTCGTCGAATTTTACCTTCGGTTCCCAGCCCAGCTCCTCTTTGGCCTTCTTCGCGTCCGCAATGAGATTTTCAACCTCTGTGGGCCTGTAATAACGAGGGTCTATGCCGATATAATCCTGCCAGTTGGAGATTCCGGCATATTTGAACGCGGCTTCGACGAAATCTTTAACTGAATGGCTTTCACCCGTCCCGATAACATAATCTTCGGGTTTATCTTTTTGCATCATCATCCAGGCGGCCTCCATATATTCCGGCGCGTATCCCCAATCGCGTTTTGCATCAAGATTGCCGAGATATATTTTCTTGTCGAGTCCGGCGAGAATTCGCGCGACTCCCCGAGTAATTTTCTTCGTAACAAATGTTTCTCCCCTGCGGGGACTCTCGTGGTTGAAAAGAATGCCATTAACTCCGAAAATACCGTAAGCTTCGCGGTAATTCTTTGTTGAGTAAAATGAGAAAACTTTTGCCACGCCGTACGGGCTGCGGGGCTGAAACGAAGTTTGTTCATTTTGAGGCGGCAGAGCCGAACCAAACATCTCGCTCGAGCTTGCCTGATAAAATTTAACTTTCTTGCCTGTATTCTTTTCGAAATCCCTGATTGCTTCGAGAATTCGCAATGTTCCCAGCCCCGTTACGTTAGCCGTGTATTCCGGGATGTCGAAACTCACGCGAACATGCGACTGCGCTCCGAGATTATAAATTTCATCCGGCTGCAGCTCGTATATGAGCTTGCGGATGGTATTGGCATCGGACAAATCTCCGAAATGCAAAATTAATTTATTGCTTTCCGCATTTTCGTCTTCGGAAATTAAATGTTCTATCCGCTGGGTGTTTGGCGTGGATGCCCGGCGCATTATGCCGTGCACCTCATATCCTTTATTAAGCAGAATTTCGGAAAGATAACTGCCATCCTGCCCCGTAACGCCGGTAACCAGCGCAACTTTTCTTTTTTTCTCTTCCGTCATTTTATTATTTTTTTGCGGGCACGGAAACTTTTTCAACCTGATTTATAAGGTTTGCAACTCTTTCATCGGTTGGCCACTGGCTCAAAACCTGGTCGGCAATTTTCTTGAATTCATCCAGATTGCCGCTCATCCTGTAAAAATCCAGAAGTCCGTAAAGCGCCTGTGGGCGTTTTGGCCCAAGAGCCTGTTCCATTTTGAAATATTTTCCGGCATCCTGCAGATACTTCTGGTCGTTTGTCTTAACGAAGGCTATCTCATTCATCATTCCGAGAATATAGGCATCCTGCCCGAAACTCATCCCCCTGCCTCTGGCGACTATCGGTTCGTAATATCTGCTCGTGTAATTTACGAGTTCTTCTATTGCTTTCGGGTCCGAAATGCCCTGGAGGCTGTTTGCCGTGGTATTGGCCATGCTCCGCACAAGCTCTTCCTGGCCTATCGGCGAAGGATAATCCAAGGGAACGGAAAAAATGTTTTCGAAATCTTTAATGGTTTTTATGGTTCCAGAATCTCTCATCGCTTCTATAAAAATCATTGATTTCCGCATCGGGAGATAAGAACCGTAATATGCCACCAGCGCAATGAAGATGGCGCTTGAAACTGCTATGGCTTTTTTAATGTCGGTGTTCATTTTATTTTCCAATTCTAATTGGATTCATGTTTACGCTCGTGCGAAAAATATAATTCGTAACAGGCGAATGCCAAAAACAGAAACAAATTTATATAGATGGCAAAAACATTGAACAAAGCAAGTCCTTGTACCAGATACCCGAATGGCAACGCCGCAAACAAGGCTTTTAAAATCTTGTTTTCATCTTTGAACCTCCTGAACAGTTCCAGGTAAAAAACGACGAATATGGCGAGATAGCTCAGAAGTCCCAGTATTCCCGTTTCGGACAGGTAATCGAAAATTATGCTGTGCGCGTAATCAAACCAGGTTTCAGACTGCTTGCCCGGAACGAAATGCCTCGGGTCAAAATGCTTGTCGAAAACAGCCGAAAAGTTTTCCGGACCCCAGCCTAAAAGAGGCCTTTCCAAAAATCCCTGCCATGCGGAATTCCATGTCCAGAGTCTTGTCTGGAAAGTCTGATCGGAAAGCTGGAGTTCGAACAGGCGGCTTGCCGGAAGTTTCTTTACGAAATCGGTGTTGTTGTAACGGACAAGCAAGCCGAGAATTACTGCCAAGGCTACTATCAAAAGCGCCAGCCACTTTCTGAATTTTTTGTATTCGAAAGCGAGAACCAGCAGGAATAGAAATACTGCGGCTGCAAGCCCTACGAAAGTGCCCCTTGTTCTCGACAGGAAGAAAAATATCATGAAAAAAATACCGATCGCTCCGTAAGAAATATTTTTAATCAGCGTTTTTCCTTTTGCGGAAACCCAAAGCCAGAGAAGATAGAAAAGGGAAAACATCAGATACGGAGCGACATATGCCGGATTGCCGAGAGATCCTTGAAAACGACCCGTGTGAAAAATACGGTCCCAGAAAGTGGGAGCAGCCAATTGTCCCGGCGTGGCGTACGGCCCCACGAATCCGAAAGGATTGGAAATTGCGCCGGTGTCGGGACTTACTATGAAAACCGCAGCGCCTACTCCGTAAAGTATCATGCAAATGGCTGCGGCAATGGAAACCCAGAAAAGTCTTTCCCAGTCTTTCTTTTCCCTGAAAAGAAGAGTGAGAAGGAAAAATAGGGCGTAATAATGAATCATTTGGAAACCTCCTTCTCCGCGTTCGTAATTTGACCAAAACGCGGCATACGAATCGAATGCAAACAATGTCGCAAGCAGAAAAGCGAATGCGAAAGCTGAAACCGCGACGAACAGCGGTTTCTTGAACATGTCTTTTACGCGGGCGGATAATTCTCCCTCATGAGCTTCAAATGCCCACCAGAACAGCAAAAAAACCGCCGACAACTGTATCGCCGTTCTGAAAAAATACGTCTTCCCGCCTATGAACGGGAAAAACGTCGAAGTCATCACTATTAGGACGCTGAATATCGAAGCGTAAAGCGAAAATTTGGAAAGTTTTAGGAACATTTACTTAGCGTATTCAACCGCGCGCATTTCGCGGATGACGTTTACTTTTATCTCGCCGGGGTATTTTAACTCGGATTGTATTCTGTTGGCAATCTGGCGCGCCAGCTCCAAAGCTCCGAAGTCATCTATTTTCTCGGGAACCACGAACACCCTCAATTCCCTGCCTGCTGAAATCGCATAAGCATTTTTAACTCCCGGGAATTCTCCGGCAATCTTTTCAAGGTCGCCGAGTCTCTTCACGTAATTTTCGAGAGTTCCGCGCCTGGCGCCGGGCCTGGCCGCCGACAAAGCGTCGGTCGCGGTGATTATGTACGCCTCCGGAATCGCATAAGGATATTCATCGTGATGCGACTGCATTGCCTGAATGACGCGTTCGTCTATGTCGTACTTCTTGAGAAGCTTCATTCCGATATCCACGTGCGTTCCTTCGACTTCATGGTCGATGGCTTTGCCTATGTCGTGCAAAAGAGCTCCTTTTTTGGAAACCTGAACGTTAAGGCCGAGGTCGGCCGCTATCATGCCCGCCAAGTGCGCCATTTCCAAGGAATGCGTGAGCACATTCTGGCCGAAACTCGTCCTGAAATGCAGGCGTCCCACAAGCTGCAATATTTCTTTCGGCAAATCGTAAACGCCTATTTCCGCTGCCGCTTCTTCTCCTATTTCAAGAACTCTCTTCTGGAGTTCTTCTTTTGCTTCTTCAACTTTCTCTTCGATTTTCGCCGGCTGGATGCGCCCGTCTTTAACGAGCTTTGCCAAAGCCAGGCGCGCCACTTCCCTGCGGAACGGGTCGAAAGAAGAAATTACGACGCTGTCCGGAGTTTCGTCTATGACGAATTCCACTCCAGTTGCGCGCTCAAGCGCCCTGATGTTCCTGCCTTCACGGCCAATTATTTTTCCTTTGAATTCTTCGTCGCCCAGCGGGAAAAGCGTGGTGGTAAGTTCGGAAATATGCGAACGCGCGTAGCGCTGCAAAGCAGTGGTCATTATGCCAAGGGCTTTTTTCTCTATTTCATCGCGGCGCTCGCGGTCGATTTTTTGCAAAGATTCCGCCAGTTCACTCCGGCTCCTTTCTTTAACTTCTTTGAAAAGCAATTCTTTCGCTTCTTCGCGGGTAACGCCGCTGAGTTTTTCGAATTCGGCTTGCGCTTTATTTTTAAGCTCCGCTATTTCCTTTTCGCGCCCTTCAAGATATTTTTCTTTTTCTTTTATTGCGCTTTCTTCTTCTCCGATGGAATTCAGTTTTTTATCGAGAGTTTCTTCGCGCTGAAGTATGCGCTTTTCTATGTCGCGAATTTCCGACTGCCTCCTTTTTTCTTCTTCTTTTACTTCGGACAAAATAGACGCCGCTTTTTCTTCCGCGCCTAAAACTACCTTGCGAGCCCTGGACTCCGCTTCTTCAAGAGCCAGTTTGCTCTTTTTTTCAACTGAGCTTGCCTGCTTTGAGGCCAGAAAATTCCTGACCCAGTACCCTATTAATAAACCTAAAACCGCGCCGCCTGTTAGCGACAAAGCTGAAGTAAACATTGATTTGTGTCCCTAAATTCTTCATTGCAATTTGTTTATGCCAGAGTGAATTTTTTAGGAAAAAAATTTTAATGACTCTTTAATTACGCCTCAATTATACCAAAACCGGCTATATGCAGTCAAACGATGCGCCATTTTTAACTTGACTATAAACCCAAAATAAGAGATTATATATGCCATATCAAACAGCGAATTGCCCAGTTTCAAAATATGAACAAAATCCCAAAAAACAGTTATGCGGTAATAATGGCAGGAGGTTCGGGAACCCGCCTCTGGCCTCTTTCCAGAAAGGAAATGCCCAAACAAATGCAGAGTTTCGTTGGCGACAAAACGCTTATAAATGAAACAGTCGAGAGACTTCTCGGCATAATGGACAGAAAAAGGATATACATTTCTACGACAGCCAATTATGGCTCTAAAATAAAGAAACTTCTGCCGGAGATACCAGAGGAAAACATCATAATAGAGCCGGCCTCCAGAGGAACGACTGCCGCATTCGCTCTCATAATAATGACAATAATGATGCGTGACCCGGAAGCGGCGGTGTTCACCATAGCTTCAGACCATTCCGTTGCCGACGTCGGACAGCTGCACAAAAGCATTTTCAAGGCTTTCAGCCACGTGGCCGCCAATCCGAAGGATATAGCCCTTATCGGCATTAAGCCTACCGGACCGGACACCAGCCTTGGCTACATAAAAACAAAGGGTATTCTCGATAAAGAGAACAATATCCATCTTGTCGAGAAATTCGTGGAAAAACCCGGTCTTGAACTCGCGAAAAGCTATGTAAATTCCGGAGATTATTATTGGAATGCCGCTTACTATTGTTTCAAAGCGGACACTTTGCTCAACGCATACAAAGACGCAGACCCGGAAATAAACGAGACTGTCGGCAGATATCTTTCTTCGGGTGACATCAGCCATTTCATGAAAGCCCCTCTTAAAAACCACGAAATAGAAATCATCGACGTTTCAAAGCACCGCCTGGTTATGGTACCTGGAGATTTCAGCTGGAAAGATATCGGCAGCTGGCATGGACTTCATGAAGTTCTCTCGGGAATGTGTGGGGAAGACCTGGTAAGCAATAGTGATTCTCATGTGGACATAAACAGCAAAAATTGCCTCGTTCTTTCGAACGGCAAAAAACTGGTGGCGACCGTAAATCTCGACAACATAGTTATCGTGGACACGGATGACGCTCTTTTGGTAATGAACAAAAATAATTCTCAGGACGTGAAAGAACTTATTGAAATTCTTAAGAAAAAAGGAATGACTGATTATCTTTAAGGCAAATGAGCACCGAGCCAATCTATTTCAGGGAAGGACTTGCCGCCGAAATTAAAAACTCGGATAAGAAATTCGTGCATATAATCGCTATCGCGACTAAGCCGGACATCATCAAGCAATATCCCGTTTACCGCGAGCTGAAAACCAGAGGCGAATACGTTTTGCTCTGCCACACCGGCCAGCACAGCGATTTCAGATACAGCGGCGGCATGGAAGAAGAGTTCGGACTCAAAACCGATATTCATCTTTCCATAGAAGGCGATATTCACAATAAAATAACGCAAATAATAGAACGGTTCGGAGGGGTTGTTGATTTTATAAAATCTAACGGAAAAATTCCCGTGCCTTATATTCACGGCGACACATCAACGTCAATGGCCGTCGGACTCGCCTCTTTCATGCACCGCATCGCCTGCGTTCACGTGGAAGCAGGACTAAGGACGCTCACTCCCAAAAAAGAAATTTACGAAAAATTTTACAGGGATTTCAAATCGGGAAAATTCGACTGGAACGAATATCATTCTGCGCTGCAGGACAAAAACAATTTTGAAAAAGGCAGCCTTGAGCCTTTTCCGGAACAGTACAACACGCGCGTTTCCGAAGCAGCCAGCGGATTCCACGCTGCTCCCGTTGAGTTGAACAAAAAGTTTCTTCTTTCCGAAGGATTTTCGTCAGACAGGATAGTTGTGACCGGAAACACGATTGCCGATTCGGTCGCAAACGCGATCGCAGACTCGGAAAAATCCACGATTTTTGAAAAATATCCGCAGATTAAAAACGGGGGTTTCATACGTTTCTGCGTTCACCGCAGGGAAAATACGCAGGACAAAAAACGCTTCACTATCCTGTTTGATGCGATTGAAAAATTGCTCAAATCGGGCAGAAAGATTTTGTTTATATCTCTTTTCGGCACGGAAGAAGCAATCAACAATTTTGGATTGCGGAGCAGGCTCGAACAAATGGTAAAGGATTATCCGGAAACGTTCATTTATTCGGATGTCTGGCCGTACTACAGAGATGTAATCGCAGCGATGCGTAAATGCGTTCTGGTGGCAACCGATTCCGGCAGCATGCAGGAAGAAATGAATATTATGGGAATACCCTGCGTGACCTTGCGCTTCGGTTCGGATCGTTCCGAATCGGTGATAGCCGGAGGGAATCTCCTGGCTCCGCCGATAGATTCGGATTTCGTCGCCGCTATAATAGAAAGTTCTTTTAACAACAAAGATTCCATAAAAGCCGGCAATCTTTACGGAAATAATGTTTCCAGGAAGATAATCGACGAGGTTCTGGCGATACTTGAAAAAGACGGCGAGCTTTTCCAGACAGAGGAAAAAAGACTGGGAATGGGATAACGGATTTGGGAATACTGTTATATAATTCCCGGTAACGATGAAAAGAACATTAGTTTTGGTTATTCTCGACGGCTGGGGTATCGGCAGAAAAGACGGGTCCAATCCGATTCATGCCGTAAAACCGGCGAATTTGGCATCTCTTGAAGAAAACTATCCCGTCGGCAGCCTTAATGCTTCCGGCATATCGGTCGGGTTGCCGTGGGGCGAAGTCGGCAACAGCGAAGTCGGCCACCTTACCATTGGAGCGGGCAGAACTATTTATCAGTATTATCCGAGAATTACGCTTGCTATACGCGACGAAAGCTTCTTTTCCAATGAAGCTCTTAAGGGCGTTTTCGAACACGCCAAGAAAAATAATTCCGGAGTAAATCTGGTGGGCCTACTCACGAAAGCCAATGTGCATGCTTCCATCGAACATCTCCAGGCGCTCATTAAAATGGCGGAACGGGAGAAAGTGGAAAATGTGAAGCTTCATCTTTTCGCCGACGGCAAGGACAGCCAGGCGCACACGCTCGAAAAATTCCTTGAAGAAATACCGAAGGAAAAGGTTGCAACCCTTATGGGAAGGTATTACGGCATGGACAGAAATCAAAACTGGGAAGTCACCCAACGCGCTTATGACTGCATGACCGGAACCAGGATTACGGCGACGAAAGATCTGGCTCAATCAATAAAAGAAAATTATTTGCACAACCCAAGCGAAGAGTTCCTTCAGCCAATCAATGTTTCTCCGGACAAATTCATACAGGACAATGATGCCGTGATATTTTTCAATTTCCGCGAAGACTCAATGCGCCAGATAGCCGAACCTTTCATAATGAAGAACTATGACAAATTTCCGGTGAAAAACTTCGGCAATCTTTACATAACCACGATGACGCGCTATGAACAAAAATTTCCGGTGCAGGTCGCGTTTCCTCCCGACACTGTCGAAAATTGTCTCGGAAAAGTGCTTTCCGATGCCGGAAAAGTTCAGCTGCGTCTCGCTGAAACTTATAAGTACGCTCACGTGACATATTTCTTCAATGCTTACCGGGAACAGGCTTTCACGAACGAATACCGCGTGGTTGTCCCCTCTCTTTCGGCTCCTCATCCGGAGGAACATCCCGAAATGATGGCATCGGCGATAACCGACCGCGCCATAGAAGCAATCACAAACCGCTCATTCGATTTCATTCTGATAAATTACGCCAACGGCGACACTATGGGCCATACCGGAAATTTCGAGGCCGGCATGAAAGCCGTTGAAATAATAGACGGAGAGATAGGAAAAATAATAAAAGCGGGAGAAGTGCAGGGCGCCGTAACGGTTATCACTTCGGACCACGGCAATGTGGAAGAGATGATCAGCCCGGAAACCGGACTCATGGAAACTCAGCATGACCCGAACCCGGTTCCGATATATATCGTGGCGCCGGAATTCAAAGGCAGAAAATTCAACAACTGGAAAAGTTTATCCAATGAAGTCACGGGCGTACTTTCCGATGTCGCGCCGACAATCCTCGAAATAATGGGGATTCCGAAGCCGCCGGAGATGAACGGAGAAAGTCTGCTGCAAAGCCTTATCTAAATTTGCCTTACGCGCCCGCAAGGAATATAAAGTCCAAATGGGGTTCAGGGCAACAATTGAAGAAAGAATAAAAAAGGCGCCGAAAGTGCCCGGAGTTTATATTTTTTATGAAAAGCGGGAAATTCTTTACATAGGTAAGGCGTCAAACTTAAGAAGCCGGCTAAAGTCATATCTCAAACCGGGCGATTTCAAAAACGACCGGCTTCAGGAAAATGCCACCGTTTTGAAATTAACCGTACTCCGTTCCGAAATAGAAGCTCTCATAGAAGAAGCGAAACTTATAAAAAAATATAATCCGCCTTATAACGTTTTGTGGCGCGACGACAAAACCTATTTTTATGCCGCGATAACGAAAGAAAAATTCCCCCGTATCATCGTAGCACACAAAAATGTTCTAGATTCTAGATTCTACATTCTACATTCTGATTTAATCGGCCCATTCACCGAAGGCCGGGCTTTGCGCCTGGTTTTAAAAATGCTTCGGCGCTACTTCCCTTTCTGTACTTGCCAAAAGCCGCACTTAAGGATTTGCCTCAACGCTCAGATCGGCAACTGCTTCGGATTCTGCTGCGAAAAAAATGCGGAACCAACAGCGGAACAAGTTAAAAAATACAGAAATAATACAAATATCGTAAAAAACTTCCTTCTCGGTAAACCTCTTAAAGGATTTTCCAAAAATCTTAAATCCGAAGAGAAATATGCTTTGGAAAAGATACTTGCTCACCGCGAATTCCTTGAGAACTTTGATTCTTCTTTAAAAACTTCCACCTACTACTCACTGCCCACTGCCTACTTAATTGAAGGCTATGACATCTCGCATTTATCGGGAAAAGAAACCGTTGCCGGAATGACTGCCTGGAATTTTTCCAATGGGGATATCTTTCCCAGAAAAGATTTTTGGAGGAAATTCATAATAAGAACAGCCAAGCCCAGCGACGACCCGGCGGCAATGTATGAAGCGGTTTCAAGGCGTCTTAACCACCCGGAGTGGCCGTATCCGAATCTTATGATTATAGACGGCGGGGCTGGGCAATTCGCCGCAGCCCGAAAAGCATTCCTTAAATCTAGGGCAATAGGCAAAACAAAGCTTATTTCCTTTGCGAAACCGGAACAGATGATATACGGCTTAAAGAAAGAACCGGTGCAAATCGGCGATGCTGATGACGATTTAAAGAAGATAATTCCGCACGTCGTTTCCAAAACTCACGATTTCGCAATCAGATTTCACCGCCAGCGCAGAAAAAAAGATTTTTTGAAAACCGGCGCCTCATGGTAGAATAATCGGGATGAAATTCGCAGCAAAATTCATAGTTGCAATAGTCGCAAACGCCGCAGGGTTGCTCGCGGCAGGTTATTTCGTAAACGGTTTCAATATTGAAACGAACCCTCAAAACCTGGCGGTACTTGCCATAGTTTTAACGGTCCTTAATTTATTCCTTAAACCTTTTTTGAAACTGCTGCTCGGGCCGGTCATCATACTCACGTTCGGCCTCGGACTGATTCTGGTGAATATGACTGTTCTTTACATTCTTGACATGCTCTCCAAGAGCCTTACTATTGAAAACATATCGGCTCTCGTTTACTCTTCAATAATAATCGGTCTGGTGAACTTCGTATTCCACATGGCCACCAAAAAAACAACATGAGAAATATATTAGCAATAAGCCAAGTTATAGTTTCGGTTGTCATAATAGTGCTCATCCTTCTGCAGGAACGCTCTGCGGGCTTATCCGGAATATTCGGCGGAGACGGCAGTGCGTTCTATCAGACAAGGCGCGGCATGGAAAAAACGATATTCGCGGCTACTATCGGCTTGGCCGTGATTTTTCTGGCTCTGTCGATTGCCCAGCTGCTCGTTTAAGTCGCAGCAAGGATTGTGAATACTATCTTAAAAAAAATCTTTTACGCTTTTTCGCGCACTGAACGCATCGCTTTCATTGCGGCGCTGCTTTTTGCTCTCTTAAGCTCAGTAACTCTCGGTTCTATTTTTATAAAGGAAAAAACCGTCATTGTGCCGGCTGCAGGAGGAAATTACATCGAAGGAATGCTCGGACAGCCGGCGCACATAAATCCGGTGACCGCATCCACCGAAGCCGATAAAAGTCTCGTTAGGCTTCTTTTTTCAAATCTAGCGGATATTTCCGATAAAATAACCGTCGACAAAACCGGCAAAAACTGGGATGTGCGTCTGAAAGAAAATATACGCTGGTCGGACGGCGAGAAACTCACGAGCGACGACGTTATTTTCACGATCCAGAAAATACAGGATCCTGATTCCGGCTCGCCTCTTTCTTCGGGCTGGCAGGGAGTCGGCGTAAGCAGGGTTAGCGAATTGGAACTGCAAATTACGCTTGGCAGTCCGTATTCTTTTTTCAATCAGAATCTGAAAGAACTTTACGTGGCGCCGAAGCATTTATTCGCCGAAGCGGCGGTCGGCAACTGGAAACTTTCCCGCTATAACCTCCAGCCGGTGGGCAGCGGCCCTTATTCTTTTGATTCCTATGAAGTAAGAGATGACGGCTTTATTACGGCCTATCATCTAAAACCCAATAAATTCTATTTCGCGAGCAGCCCGCTGATAACTTCATTCAACCTTAAATTTTTCAAAAATGCCGACAATCTTATCAGTGCTTTCAATTCGGGACAGATCGATGGTTTTGCCGTCGACTCAGGCCAGGCCATCGGCATAAAGCGGCCGTATGAAGCGCATAATTTTTTCTTGTCCAGCTATTACGCCGTCTTTTTCAACCAAAGCCAGAATATTGCCCTTCAGGATAAAAAAGTCCGCCAGGCACTGAGCGTCGGCGTAGACAGAAAAAATCTGATTGATGAAATTCTAAATGGGGATGGCGAGATGCGCTTCGGACCGTTTTCGCCTTCCATCTTGAGCGACTCTCAGGCTCAAACCGATAATTTTTCGCCGGAAACGGCAAATCAGATATTGAATGATGCCGGCTGGGCCAGCGACGCTTCCGGCGTAAGGCAAAAATCGATAAAAGGTTCTAAGATTCCTCTGGAATTCAGCTTACTGGTTCCGCAAATACCGTTTCTGGAAAAAACAGCCGAGAAACTGCAGGGCTATTGGGCCAACATAGGAGTAAAAACAGACATCATCGTGCTGCCGTCTGAAGATATATCGGGAGACACCGTAAAAAACAGGAATTATCAGGCGATACTTTTCGGGAACATGCTTAATCCCTCAGCCGATCTTTTCTCTTTCTGGCACTCATCGCAAAGATTTTATCCAGGTCTTAATTTGTCACTATATAACAGCAAACAGGCGGATAATTTGATAACCGGAATAAACCAGAACATTGATGACTCGAAGCTTGCTCCCGACATGCAGAACCTTGAAAATATGATTTCCGGAGACTATCCTGCCACATTCCTTTATTCGCCATATTACGTTTACTTCTCAAGAAAAGACCTTCAGGGAGTGCAGGCCGGACTTATCAACGAACAGGCTGACCGTTTTAATAATGTGGACGGATGGTATCTGAAAACAACCAGGTCGCTGAAATAGGTTCTTGCCAAAGAAACTAACTTTCCAGCTCTTTCCAAAGACCGGTGAACTTTCCGGGGTTCTTTAAAAATTCAAGTTTGGAAATGTCTTTGGACAGGTCCAAAAGTTTTTCTTGTCCCAAAAAAGACGGAGTAAAGCCGGAACCTTTTTTGTAATCCGGGGCGGGAAGCTTGCCGTATTTCTTATTTTTCACCCATTTAATTTTTTTCCCGGATTTAAAGGCGAAATATGCGCCACCGCTCTTTCTGACGATAAGCCCGTAATCGGAAGAAGATTTTATTGCCATCCAATTCGCCAATTTCAGCTGCCCAGGACCGGCGTTTATCGTTATATGCCCGTATCCCGGAGGAACAATGACTTTGTCGTTCTTTTTCGCAGAAACAATTAAAACTTTTTTTATCTTGCCTCCGGAGAGTTTTTGAAGAAGGAAAAGAGCATTGCCGCCGAGAACTTCGTAAACCTCGGGGAATCTGTATCCTGCCGATGCAAAGCTGTGATAATGCCCCAATGTTTTCGGCAGTTCTTGACCAAACGGCCTGAATGGCATTATAGTTATGTCATAATGTAATCCTGACTTGCTTATGAGGCCTCTGTACATGAAGTAAACTGGCTTGTCTTTCTTAGACGCCTCAAACCATTTTTTGTCTGAAATAACACTTTCCAGGTCGCCGATCTTTCTGATATCCGGCCTGAAAATCTTTCCCAGAAATTTAATGTTTTTCCCCATTGGTATTGATTATAGTATAAATTAAGAAATTTTGTCCGGATATTTTATCTTTGCGAATCACAAAAAATTCAGAACAATCGGATAGTTTGGCGCTGTATTGATATTTGTTCAGTTAGGAAAGCTGGGGTGGCGGAACTGGCAGACGCACTGGCTTCAGGAGCCAGCGAGCGCAAGCTCATAGGAGTTCGAATCTCCTCCTCAGCACAATCAGTCGGAATTTTATAAGTTTTGCAACGAATAAAGCAATCTACAAAATCCACTGCATAGAAAAAATTACAATCGGCAGCGAAAAGAAAATAAATTAGTCGGCATTTATTTTCGGCGAGCGAACCGATTGATTAAACAAAGTTTCATTAATTAACCCAAATAAAAAATATGATAAAACAGAAAAAAACAGAACACGCGACAAACCCTGTCCGCAGTTCAGCAAGAAGACAACCCGCTCATCCCAGAATGCATCGGGGCGAAACAGCAAGAATAAGCTCCAATAAAGCTCCGGTTAAATCCGCGGCACAGATGGGCGAAATAAAAGACGCCGTTCGTTTCGCGGCGCTCGGCGGCATGGAAGAAATCGGCCGCAATTGTTCGTTCTTTGAATACAAAGACGAAATAGTCATCATTGACGTCGGTATTCAGTTCCCTGAAGAAGCAACGCCGGGCATTGACTACATAATCCCGAACGCCACCTATATCGAGGCCAAAAAGAAAAATGTCCGCGGCATTATTCTTACGCACGGCCACTATGACCACATCGCGGCAATCCATTATCTTTTGGAAAAATTCGGCAATCCGATAATTTACACTTCCGCGTTCACCAAAGCGATAGTCGAAAAGCGGCACGAGGAATTCACCAATGCTCCGAAACTGCACTTCCAAACCGTAACCGAGGGCAGCAAGGTGAAAATCTCCGATAATTTCGAAGCGGAGTTCTTTGAAGTCGGGCACACTATTCCCGAATCGCTCGGCTTCATTCTCAAAACACCCGTGGGCGACATGGCCAGCTTCGGCGATTTTCGCTTGGAAACCGACAGAGCCGGAAAACCGCAGGATTTGGAAATATTTGAGAGACTCGGGAAAATGAACATCCACAGCGTTTTTATGGACGCCACTAATGCCGAATTCCCGGGCTTCACTCTCTCTGAGAGAGTTGTCGAAGAAGAAATAGAAACTCTCATAAGAAACGCCAAGGGACGCGTTATTATAGCCTCATTCGCTTCGCTTGTTGACCGGCTTTTGGAAATTATAAAAATTGCGGACAAGCTGGGCCGAAAAGTGGCGCTGAACGGCCGCTCTATGGTTTCAAACATAAACATCGCCAAAAATCTCGGCTATCTCAAAGAAAAAAGCCAGAATGTAATCCCGCTTGAGGAAATAAGCAAGCACAAGGATGACAAGATAGTCGTCTTAACAACCGGTTCGCAGGGCGAACCGACTGCCGGCCTGATGCGCATGGTGAATGGCGAACACAGAGTGGTGCGGTTCAAACCGACGGATACCATTATTTTTTCCTCTTCCGTAGTTCCGGGAAATGAACGCAGCATTCAGTCTTTGCAGGACAACATAGCGCGGCAGGTCGACGAAGTCTACAATTCCAAACTTTTGGACATTCACTCAAGCGGGCACGCCAAGGGCGAAGACGTCAAATTGGTTTTAAAACTCGTCAAACCCAAGTTCGTCGTGCCGATACACAGCTATTTTTACAAGCGGAAAGCCGTCATCAAACTTGCCAAAGAAGCCGGCATCGAAAAGGACCGCGTCATCATGCTGGACAATGGACAAGTAGCGGCGCTTACCAAAGACAAATTCATAATAACGAACGAAACAGTGCCGGCAACTTACGTCATGGTTGACGGACTCGGCGTCGGCGACGTCGAAGAAGTCGTTTTGAGGGACCGCGTCAGCCTTTCCAAAGAAGGAATGATTGTCGTAATTCTCACGGTGCAGCGCCAGAACGGACGCCTCGTGAAAAGCCCTGATATAATCTCCCGCGGATTTATCTACTTGAAAGAGAACAGGGAAATCGTGGAGGAAATAAGGAAGCGCCTCCGCGGCATAGTGGGACGCATACCGAGCTACCAGCAAATTGAAGTGGACTACCTCAAAACCCTCATTCGCGACCAGGTTGGCCAGTACATCTACAATAAGACGAAGCGCAGGCCGATGATTCTTCCGGTCATAATCGAAATCTAATCGGGACTTAAGGAAATTCTTTCTATCGGCTATAATAGGCTAATGGCTAAACCCATTCTTATTTCAGGCATCCAACCCACAGGACGCCTTCACATAGGCAATTATTTGGGCGCACTCAAAAACTTCGTTGAGCTTCAGAACTCAGGCAAATACCAGTGCTATTTTTTCATAGCCGATTTGCACGCCTTAACCGAAAACCCGGACGCAAAAGAGCTCAACAAGAACATAGCCGGCCTCGCTTCGGATTTCTTGGCTGCGGGGCTGGACCCAAAAAAGTCTGTTATCTATCAACAGTCACAAATTTCTGCACACGCCGAATTGGCATGGATTTTAAATACGATTACGCCAACGGGAGAGTTGCTACAGATGACACAGTTTAAAGACAAGGCACGGTTTGATGCTAAGGCTTTTAACACAATAAAAGAGATTCTCGACAAAAGTATACCCGTAGAAACAGCTAAGGAGATATTTGAAGAGATGGAGGAATTGTCTAATGATTTGAAAAAAGGTTCGGCAAATGTTGGCCTGTTCGACTACCCCGTTTTAATGGCTGCCGACATTTTAATGTATGACACGGCCGTCGTTCCCGTTGGCGAAGACCAACTCCAGCACTTGGAATTGGCGAGAACACTTGCGCGTAAATTTAACGCGAGGTTCGGCAAAACTTTTATCGAACCGAAAGCGCTTATGACCCCTACTCCGCGCGTGATGTCGTTAACAAACCCGGAAAAGAAAATGTCCAAATCCCAGCCGGACGGATGCCTTTTTATGGACGACGAACCGGAAGAAATTAAAAGAAAAATATCCCGCGCCACTACCGACTCCTGTTCCGAAATAAAACATGACCGCAAAAACAAGCCGGGTATCAGCAATCTGCTCGAGATCTATTCTTCTATTTCCGGCGAGCCCGTCGCCAAAATAGAAAAGAGGTTTGATGGAAAAAACTATTCCGAACTCAAAAAATCGCTCGCCGAAGAAATATCAGGTTGCTTCGCGGATTTCCGCAAAAAGAAAAAATCGTTGATGGCGAAGCCGGCAACTTTGAAATCTGTTTTAACCGCAGGCTCCAAGAAGGCAGCGATTAAAGCCTCCGTAAAAATCTCCGAAGTTAAGAAGAGAACAGGGCTTATTTAAGCACTATGCTGCAGAATAGTGCCTAAAATATGATTTCATTAGACTCCTTTAGAGAGATTTTTTGATCCCTATCCAAACCTGTGCTCCGTCTATTTTTGTTTCTATCTCTGCTCCGAGTTTAACTGCTTTTTTATAATCCAATTTTTTGGCAGCAACTTCCATTTTCAAAAGTTTCTCGTTCCTTGAAACAACGGATTTAAGCTCGGCCGGAAAATCAACCATAAGTTCGATGTTCTCGCCCGGTTTCATTCCGGCTTTCTGCCTGAGTTCCTGAACAATTCTCACAAGTTCGCGGATAATCCCCTCGCCTCTAAGTTCAGGCGTGATGACCGTGTCGAATTCAACATCAGCTTTGGCCTTAGCGTCAAAAACTATCTTTTTGACATTCACTTCGTCTTCCAAAATTCCGATTACTTCTTTGTTTTTCGGCTTAGCGCTTTTTACTTTAAGCAAAGCCAGCGGCTGGCGGACTTTTATGCCGAGTTCGGCGCGTTTTGCCAAAGCCAGGCTCCCCAGCCTTCTTATTTCCGTCATTTCATCGATAAGTTTTTTATCTATCGTTTTTTTATCCGCTTTTGGCCAATCCATCAAATGAACGGATTCGCCACCAATTTTGCCAAGCTCGTCATGAATTATTTCGCCGAAAAAAGGAGTGAATGGGGCAACCAGCTTGCCGAGCTCGGAAAGAGCAAAACCGAGCGTTTGAGATGCAGCCAGATAATCCTTTTCGTCTTTTGTGGTTGCGCCGCTTTTGAAAACAACCGAAAACCGGCGCCGTGAACGCCTGATGTACCAGCGCGACAAATCATCAAGGAAATTCTCTATTACAAAAGCCGCTTCCCTCACCTGATATTTCTCCAGATTTGCAGTCGTTTCCGAAACAGTCTCGCTCAGCCTGGCCAATATCCATTTGTCCAAAATATTCTTTGCGTCTTGCAGCTTATAGCTCGTCGCCTGCTTGGCATATGTTTTGTAGAACACAACCGAGTTCCAGAAAATCAGATGGAACTTGCGGTATGTTTTGGCAATTTCGTTCTCGTCGAAGTTTTTCGGCTCTCCCGGCGGAGTGGCCGTGTAGAAATACCAGCGGACCGCGTCCACGCCGTATTTGTCTATGACCTCCCAAGGATTGACGATATTCCCTTTTGATTTGGACATTTTCAGACCGAATTTGTCGTTTATAAGTCCGAGACAAATAACATTTTTGTAGGGCGCCTCATAGCCCAGCGCAGTTGCAACAGAAATAAGCGTATAAAACCATCCTCGCGTCTGGTCAACCGCTTCGCAAATGTAGTCGGCGGGAAAAAGAGTTTTCTTGTCTATGAGTGTTTTATTCTCAAAAGGGTAATGAAGCTGCCCCAGCGGCATCGAACCGGAATCGAACCAGACATCTGCAACTTCTTTTATGCGTTCCATCTTGCCTTTGCATTTTTTGCAGTCGAAAAATATCTTGTCGGAATAGGGCCTGTGTAAGTCGACTTCTCCGGTTCCGTCGCGCGGAACTATTTTCCATTCCAATTCGCGGACCTCGGCGGGGTTTATGAAATCTTCGCCCATTGCTTCCTTTTCCTTTATGGCCTGTTTCTCGTTCCAGCCGAGAGCCGTGTGGAAAAGCATCCAAATCGGATACTCGTGACTGACAAAAAGTATCTTCTTTCCCTTGAATTTCTTTTCGATGCCTTCCATGAGGTCGAAAACGCGTTTGCGAAGTTCGCGCAACGATTCTCCTTTCTCGGGACTGTTTTCGAATTTCGATTCGTATGTCGGGAATGCTTTGCAATACTCGCTGTCCGCTTTTCCGGAAAGCGTGCCGAGCATTATTTCGCGGAGCCCTTTATCGATGATTATTTTTTTAACGCCGAGAACCGAAGCGGTTATTCTTGCCGTTTCCATCGTCCTCGGAACATCCGAGGTTACGATTATTTCTATGCCGTGACGCTTAAGTTTTGCCGCAGCTCTCGAGACTTCGTCTCTGCCAATGGTAGTCAGGTGATATTTTTTCTGGCCGGAATCTATGACTTTTTTAAGCTGGGTTTCCGATTCTCCGTGTCGCATCACCCAATACCTGTTACTGGAACCGCCTGCGCGCTTGCTCAATTGTTCCAGGCTTTCAATGATCTCGGTCTCTCCGCATTTTTTACATTCCCAGACGGGCATCGGTGCTCCCCAATAGCGTTCGCGCGACAGATTCCAGTCCTTTGCCTCTTTAAGCCATTCGCCGAATCTGCCTTCTTTGATATGCGACGGCACCCAATTTACCGTTCCATTGGACTTCAAAAGATTCTTGCGCAACTTTGACATAGCGATGAACCACGATGTTCTTGCGTAATAAAGCACAGCAGAGCCGCATCTCCAGCAGAACGGATATTCGTGCCTGTATGCTTCCGTTTTCAAAAGAAAATTCTTTTTCTTAAGGTATTCAAAAATTTTCTCCTCCGTTTCCTTGGACTTAACGAATAGCCCTGCGAAGCCTTTTACTTCATTGGTGAATTTTCCATCCTCGCCCACCGTGTGATGCTGTGGCAGTCCGACTTTCTTGCCGAGCTCATAATCGTCCTCGCCGTACATAACGGCGGTGTGAACAACGCCTGTGCCGTCTTCAGTTGTAACAAAATCTGCCGCATATATTCTGTGCGACTTTTCGTTCTGCAGTTTCGGAATATCGAAGAGTGGTTCGTATTTAAGGCCAGTAAGACTTTTTCCAAAAATACTCCCTTTAAAAGATTCTAAATTGCTGGTAGAAATAGATTTTAAATCTCCTTTATTTAGAAGTTTTTCGTAATCTCTTACATTCAATTCAAATAATAACTTATTTTTGAGATTTAAAACCTGATTTTTAGCAATAATATATAACCCTGGAGTTACATTTGTTTCTTCAAAAACGACTTGATTGGCGCTAATTGAACTAGTCCCAGACCTATTTGATTCCAATATCCAATACTCAATATCTTTACCTACGGCGAGAGCTACGTTACCCGGTAGCGTCCACGGCGTGGTCGTCCACGACAAAATATATGTTTTGTCATCAGTCGTAAATTTTCCAATCTTCTGCCCCTTCTTTAATTTAAATTTCACATAGACCGACTGGTCCTCCACTTCCTTGTATCCCTGAGCAAGTTCATGCGAGGAAAGCGCGGTTCCGCAGCGAGAACACCAGGGCACTACTTTGTGCGCTTTGTAGAGCAATCCCCGTTTCGATATTTTTGCCAAAATCCACCAAAGAGTTTCGATGTAGTCGCTCGAACATGTAATGTAGGCGTTTTTCAAATCGAGCCAATAGCCGATGCGCCTGGTAAGATTTTCCCACTCGTCTTTGTAAATCCAGACGGCCTTCTTGGCCTCTTCGTTGAAGCGCTCGATTCCGAATTTTTCAATGTCTTTTTTTGACTTCAAGCCGAGCGCTTTTTCCGCCGCAATCTCAACCGGCAAACCGTGCGTGTCCCAGCCGGCTTTGCGCGGAACATAGTATCCGCGCATGGACTTATAGCGGAGGATTATATCCTTATAAACCCTGGCTAAAACGTGGTGAATTCCGGGTTTTCCGTTGGCGTACGGCGGTCCTTCGTAAAAAACAAAAGGCCTCTTACCGGATTTGCGGTTTTCAAGGCTTTTTTCGAAGATTTTGTTTTTCTTCCAGAATTCGAGGATTTTCTCCTCCAATTGCGGAAGGTTAAGAAATTTCTCATCCGTCATTACCTATAATAGTATCAGCTTTCTTAAAAAGAGAAAAAGTTTTTAACGATTCTCACGAATCCAGCGGCTACCTCGAAATTTTTAACTTCTTCCGGATTTATCCATCTGTATTCTTCCGCCTCCCAATCCAAAACAATCGCGTCGGTGGAAACCTCAACCAGCGCAGGATGGATAACCCATGTTTTCCCGATTGCCGGATCATCCAAATCGAAAATTTCGCCGTGCTTGATGGAAATTATCTCGCTTTCCTTTATTCCTGTTTCCTCGCCAAGTTCTTCTTTTATTTTTTCTTCAAAGCTCTTTTCGTCGTCCAAAAATCCGCCTATCCCATTCCACAAGTTAGGATAAATTTTCATATCCCGGCTTCTTTTTACGATAAGGATTTTATCGTTGTGTTTTACAACGCAGCTTACCACCGGCGCCCAGCGCGCGTTCGTATAGTCGGTCTGCCCGGGTTTTGGTTTGAATATTTTCTCGTCCATGAAATTTTCAGGATTCGTCCAAGATTATCCTGTCGTTGAATTTCCCTCTTTCTCCGGCTTTTTTGTTTTTTTCTTTTTCTATTTCGCTTTTATCGAAACCCTTGTAAGCCGAGATAGCATCGATAACTTCCAGTACATCGGCCAATTCTTCTATGCTTTCAGCCTTATTGAATTCAGCGGCTTCCTCAAGCAGTTTTTCTTTCAGTTTTTCCCAATATTCCGAATCTTCGGCGATATGAGTAATCGGCACCCCTCCTTTATTTTTTATGTATTCGGGAATCTTATCCCTTACCAGCTTGTTATATTTCATATCTTGTCGGGCGCTTTTATTCCCAAAAGGCCCAGTCCGTTTTCCATTACGGAAATGACGGAGTCTATGAGCAGCAGGCGCGCGTTTCGGCGGGCAATATCTTTGTCGGTCAAAATCGGCGTTGATTCATAATATTTATTGGCGAGATTGGCCAGTTCATAGAGATATTTGGCGATGCCATTGGTAAAAAGAATTTCCGCGCTGCGTTTAACAATTCCCGGGAATTCGGCCATTTTTCTGATAAGGGCCATTTCCGTTTCACTGTCGAGCAACCCGAAATCTGCTTTTTTAGCCACCCTGGCTTTGCGCAAAATGCTTTTCAGCCGCGCCTGCGTATATTGGAGATACGGCGCGCTGTCACCGGAAAAATCGAGCATCTTTCCCCAGTCGAAATATATGTCGGAAAGGCGGTTTTCTCTGAGATCGTTGTATTTGACCGCGCCTATTCCCACGGCCTCGGCAATCTTTTCCTTCTCTTTCGCCTTAAGTTTTGAATTCTTTTTCTCAACCACTTCCCTGGATAAGTTGACGCTTCTTTGAAGCAATTCGTCCAGCTGTATGGCTTCGCCGCTGCGCGTTGAAAGCTTTTTCCCTTTTTCGCCGAAAACCATTCCATGCTTCGCATGGACAAGCTTGGTCTTTTTAAGATGCATTATTTCAGCCACGGCAAAAAGCTGTTCGAAATGCAGAGCCTGCTCATTGCCGACCACATAAATCATTTCCGCAGGTTTATATTTTTTGAGACGGTATTCGAGATTCGCTATGTCGCGGGTAAGGTACAGGCTTGATTCATCCGATTTTTGTATCAAAGCCGGCGGCAAGCCTTTTTCTTCAAGATGCACTATTAAGGCTCCTTCGCTTTCCACGGCTGTTTTCTTCTTATAGAGGCGTTCTATAAGAGGCTTAAGATGAGGTTCGAAGAAAGATTCGCCAAGAGTCACGTCGAATTTTACGCCGAGCTTCGCATAAACTTTTTTGAACTCCTTCATTGATTCATCCCTGAACCATTTCCACAATTTTCTGTTCTGGGGGTTTCCTCCTTCAAGCTTCATAAATTCATCTCTGCCTTCCTGGGCAAAAATCGGGTTTTCCGCTTCTTCTTTATGGAATCTGATGTAAAGCGACAGCAATTCTTTTATTGGCGATTTCTCTATTTCTGCCTTGCTGCCCCAGCGCTTGTAAGCGGCTATAAGTTTTCCGAACTGCGTTCCCCAATCGCCGACATAATTCCAGCGGATAACTTTGTAGCCGAGGAATTCGTGTATGTTCGCCAGCGCATCGCCAATAACGGCGCTTCTCAAATGGCCGACATGCATCGGTTTGGCTATGTTCGGCGAAGAATATTCGATTATGACTTTTTTATTTTTACCGATATCGCTCCGTCCATATTTCTCTTTTTGCCTTGAAATGTAAATCAGCTCCTGCCTGATGATGTCTTTTGATATCCAGAGATTTATAAACCCGGGCGCGGCAACGTCTATTTTTTCGAAAAAATTCCTGGGGGCTTTCTTTTCTATCTTTGCGGCCAGTTCCGCAGCCAAGTCCATCGGATTTTCTTTTTTGGATTTTGCCAGCTTCAAAGCCACGCTGGTTGAATAGTGTCCGAAATTTGCATTATCGGGAACGGACAATTCTATGTCCGCACCGATGGCTTTTCTTAAAATTAATTCCAGTTTTTTCCTCATAAAGATGCTTTTAACTTAACTTTAAAATAGCTCAAAAATCCTCTTTTCGCAAAAAAAATTTATAGGTTAGAATTAAAAAATGAATAATATCGCGGAAAACAAGCGCGCAAGCTTCGATTATGAAATTATCGAAAAATACGAAGCTGGAATCGAGCTTACTGGCCAGGAAGTCAAAAGCGCCAAAATCGGCCGGTTCAATCTGGCCTCAAGCTATGCCGTTCCTAAAAACGGCCAGCTTTTGCTCGTCAATGCTTCCATCGCTCCATATCAGCCGAAAAACGCCCCGGATGATTATCAGCCGGACCGTTCGCGGCGTTTGCTTCTCCACAAAGCGGAAATAAAATCCCTTTACGGCAAACTTCAGCAGAAATCCTTTTCATTGGTGCCTCTGCGCGCTTATACAAAAAACGGGTTTATAAAACTTGAGCTCGGCCTTGGAAAAAACCGCAAAAAGTCTGATAAACGCGAAGTCATCAAGAAGCGCGACATGGGGCGCGAAATTAAAGAATTCTCTTGAACAGCAAACGCAAGTGCTATAATTAATCAAATGCTAAAGGTCGGGCAAAATTACTCCAGAATATAAATAAATGGAAAACGGAAAAGACGGAATGAAGTGCGGCTGCATGCACCACAAAACCATGCCTGTATTGGTAGTCCTGTTCGGTTTGGACTTCCTCGCCTATTACATGGGCTGGGTAAGCGATGGCTTCCTGAATATTTCATGGCCGATATTGATCATTGCCGGCGGTTTGGCGAAACTCGGCAAAGGAAGATGCAAATGCTGCTAAAAGCATAAATATATCGCTTGACCCCTCCGACCGCGGTCGGAGGGGTTTTGTTTTATTGAAATAAGCCTAAAATGAAAAAGACGGCAAACGCTTTTTGCCGGACAAGAAGTCGGGCTAATTGAAAATTTAACGGAGGCCTCAATGAAAACCACGCAAACGGCGGCGAATGATTCCGGAGCAGCGCCGACCCCGGCTGAGAGATTGGCGCGTTCGAACAAATGCGCTTTCGACATCGTCGAGGGAATGACAATGCAATTCTGGGCTTTAACCATGGCATTCAACCTGTATCTGGCGGTCATCGGCACCACTTTGTACCCGAAGCCGGAAACGCGCAATTCCAAATAAGCGCAATTATGCCGGCTGCCCCCTCCTTCTTAAAATGCTCGTCCTTGCGGCGGGCAGTTTTTTTAAATTATTTACTTGCGACCACCCGCTTTAACTCCTGCTGAAATTATTAGGTCGAGAAGAGACGGAAAATTTATTCCAGCCACGGCGGCCGCCTGCGGCAGCAAGCTTGTCTCGGTCATTCCGGGTATGGTATTCGTTTCCAGAATATAAAATCCGGAATTATCCAAAATAAAATCGGAACGCGACATTCCACCGCAGCCGAGCATGCAATGCGCTTCCAAAGATAGCTGTTTAAGTTTTCTGGTTTTTTCTTTGGATAGCTTTGCCGGAATTATATGTTCGCTGCCACCGGTTTTGTACTTGGCGCTGTAATCGTAAAATGCGGAAATTTTTGAGACTATTTCTATCGGCGGCAGGGCCAATAATTCGCCGCTATTTTTTTCTATAACGCCGCAAGTTAATTCTCTCCCTTTTATATATTTTTGGACGATGATCCGGCTGCCTTCTTTAAAGGCCTTGCGGAACGCCGCCCGTAAATCTTTTTTTGTTTTAACTATGGAAACGCCGACGCTCGAACCGCCATTTGCCGGCTTTACCACAACCGGCAACACGAGATTTATATTTTTATTTTTTGAATATTTATCCAGAACGACATATTCGGGAACTTTCAGTCCTTCAGAAGCGTAGAGTGTGTTCGAAACCGACTTATCCATGGCCATTGCCGAACTCAAAACTCCTGAACCAGAATATGGAACACCTATGCTTTCCAAAATGGCCTGGATACGCCCATCCTCGCCAAAGGCGCCGTGCATGGCAATGAATACGAAATCAAATTTTGAAACGATGGTCACCAGCGCCTTGCCCATAAAAACATACTGCGAACCGGAATTGAATTTCCACTTTCCGTCTCTGCCTATGACGGCCAGCGATGGCTGATATTTTTTCTTGTCCATATTTTTCAAAACCATCCGTGCCGTATTTACCGAAACTTCGTGCTCAGAAGACGGTCCGCCGCATAAAACAAGCACTCGCATACGTTTTCTCATATTGCCCTTATTTTACATTAATTTTGCCGTTTGTAATCTTGTCTTTTTGGAGTTATAAATTTATTAACGGCCGCTTGAGGGACAACGAACTCCCGCAGCCGGTCTGAAAAACCAGCCATTTGAAAAACTGAACAACGAGGTAAAAAATGGGATCAGCGAATAATGTAGCGGCGAAGACAAGTATTTTTTGCCTGGAAAGAATCTGCCCGATATGCCTGATAAAGACATCGACTCCGTATGGAGCCATATCGGTCCAAGCAGGATGCTGCACAAAGAAATGCTCGGAAAAATGGGATGCTCTCCCGTTTGACGAAAAGCAAAGTCTTCTGGATGCCGCGCACGGACATGGAAAGCCTCAGCTTGTGGCTCAAGCTGCGTAAAGACAATCCCTTCAACCCACGGCTCTCCCCAAAAAGGAGAGCCGAACAACTTTAAAAAATGTTTCAAGAATTTAATTCCCCAAATATCCGGTTGCCTGCAACCCTTTGATAATGGCGTCGCTTGCGGCAGAACCGGAATCCGTGCGGTTGCCGCTTATGAAAAAAGTCGTCAGTCCGATTACGTATCCTCTCCAAAAAAGCGGCGAACCCGATCTGCCGTGGCTTATCTCCATATTGGTCATAACGACCAACGGAATATTAGTATAATAACTGTCGCCGACTTCCACTTTGGAAACGGTGCCGACGCTTCCGGTCATTGTCAGCGTCTGAAACGCATCGTTCTGCCCCGCGGTAACATCCCCGGGAAATCCGTATGTGACTACGCCTTCTCCTTCAATATTATATTTGTCGATGGAAATAAGTTTTGCATACGGGAAAGAAGAAGGAACGGAATTGAACCCGAAGTTCGGCCCGTCGGCGCTTACTCCTGTAATCTTTAGAACCGCGAAATCGGCGTACCCCGACTCGATGTCGCTGAGGGGCAGGGATGAAGAATCGAATATCGGCTGAGCGGAATATGAGAGAACGGGAATCCTGACCAGAGGATTTATAAATCTTATCTCTGCCTCGGTAGGCAAATGAGTTCCTCGCGGCAACTGGCCTACATCGCAATGGTCAAGCCGGTATTGCGGGTCTTGTTGAACGACTATGTGCCTGTTCGTCAAAATATATCCTTTACTGTTTATTATCACTCCAGAACCGCGGACCAAAAGAGTAATCGCCGAACTCGCGCCGCCTGACTGGCCTGTCATCGTAGAATTGAAATAGCATAAAATACCAACGAATGTTTCCGGATCTATTTGGATTATGGGAGGCAACGGATTAACTTCCTGAACAGGCTGCTGAACGGCGACTGGCGGCGTTGTGACAACGGGCATACTGACTGGCTTTGGCTTTGGAACAGTAATTGTTTTTGGCATAACAATCGCTTTGTTTTCTTGAGCCTGCGGCATGAAAGCATTTTGTCCGATAGTTGTGGATGCTTCCTGCGTCGAGGACGATTGAATCTGGTTTTCAACGGCTGGCGCAACTATCTCAGTCGTCTGAACCGGCTTATGGATAAAAAGTCCGCTTATGGCGATAACGCCGCCGCTTATTATTACAATTGCGCCTTTTATTATGTAATTGAAAAAATCAAACATGTATAACAAAACAATTATACCGTCATAATGCTCAAACAAAAAAGGCACGCTACATTGCGTAGCGTGCAATTATGCATTTTCCAGAAGAATGGTTCTTACAAGGCATGACTCGCCATCGGTGCAGATTTTCGATTTTCCCGCCGCGAGTAAAAATTTCCGGAGCTTGGGACAATCGCAGAATCTGATATTTTCCCTGAATCTGTAATCACCCGAGCCGTCTTTTTCTTCCATAAGCGGGCAGGCTACTTCCTTGCTCATTGTCTCTCTGTAAAACAAATCAAACATGTCTATTCGTTCCATTTTCTCTTCCTTTCAAAGAGCGGGCTGAGATTTAGGCAAAAAAATAACCCCGAAGGGTTTTCACGCAGCTGCCTTTTTGCCTTTTTTAACGCTCATCGCATACAAGTTTACTCTTTTAAAAAATTATGGAAAATCAGTTATCAACAAGAAATGAAAAGGGCCGCATTCTTTCGTTTGCGCGCCCTTTGTTCTTATTCCAAAAACATCTTGGAAATTTGCCGATTTACGCCATGACAGGTTTTGGCGCATCCACAATTTCGCAGCAGAGCCACGAAAATGCGAACACGCCGCCGCGCTCAACAATATGCGTATTTCGCCACCATCTCGCCGCTTCAAAAGAATTGGCGGCAAGCGCATCGATTCCTTCAACGGCGTCTACTTGAAATACGCCAGGCGCGGGCATTTCGGCCCTCATGACAGCGCCGACCCATGCTCTTCTGACTTCTTCCGGTTCTTTCACTGTTGCCTGGTTCGGGATGCCAGTCATCTTAATGAGACATTGATTCATGATTGTCCTCGCTATGGTTATGTAAAACAGCCATCAGCTTAACTGTTACTGCTGATATGCTGGTATCTTATTAAAAATATGCGGTAAATGGCAAGAGAAATTATGGTGGAGAATCACGAGACAATTGGAAATGTACACTAAGGGAAATTTATAGATTTTTTTCTTCTTAATTAAACTAGTTATCGAGATTGAATGGTTTCACTTTAAGAGAATCATAAACCTCCTCATACCCTTTATGCGCCTGTTTAGTAGCCTCGTCTTTATCCTGATTAAGAACGGCGTTTTTACAATTTATCCATGCATCATGAACTCTTCCTGGGAATAGCAATCTTTTACCCCAAAATTCATCTTCATTATCCAACACAATTCTTTTAGCTTTTTCGAAATTTGGATTAGCTTCACTAGTAGTAAGATAGGCCTCAATTTTTTTAAAGAGAGGATAAATCCAAACACATGCATCAAGTTGTCTTTCAGCAATCAACTCATTGAGCTTGTTTCTTCTTCGTAACTTACTTTCGATAAACTGACTTAAAACATTACCGCTTATGGATATAATGGTTCCAATAATAATGCCTACTGCCCCGATGATGGCACCGATTACTATGTCTGTCATTTTGGTAAATGATAGTTCAACTCTCATCATCTGTCACCCCATTTCTGGGCGAAATCCGTCGCCAGCACTAGGCTGGCTCCTAGAACCGTACGCACCACTTCGACCCCCGCCTGGGACACCTTCTGGTTTCCCATCAGCCGCTACGCGGCTCCTTCCAACACGGGGTGGTGCTCGGTTTGATTCCTATTTCACCAAAAATAAAAATGCCCGGACAAACCGGGCGCTTTTATTTTTGGTGGAGATGGGCGGAATCGAACCGCCGTCTAAAGATATCTTCGCTGAATCATCTACGAGCGTAGTTTCGAAAGAAACGGGTTTGCCCTGATTTTTTTAGCCATGCTTCCTCAAAGACAGAAAAACATGGCGAGTCCCCTTGTATAAGACCGGATACTCACTCAAGAGACACGAGTGAACCGATCCTCAGGCGTTACGCGTAAGCGAACGCAGGAGCCGCAACTCTTTGGTTGGCAGTTATGTATTTTTGCGAGTTAACGAGGTCGCGCTCGGCTCGCCGGTTCAGGATTCGTCTTTATCGAAACCAGTCATCCCCAGCCGGCAAATAATACCATAAACCCAATAAAAATCAAGGAAAACAAGGGGTGTGCCGAAAATAAGGCTTGTATTGACAAAACAGACGAAATCTGCTATTTTTATGGAGTAGCAATTTCCCATCAGGCACGTATAACGTGTCTTTCATATCACATATCGAAAGGAGTGGCGACTATGATTGGCATCGGAATAGGGGTGGAGGTGGAGAAAAATGCAGACACAGATCAGGAGTTTGCGAAAAAATGGGCGGCGTCGAAAGACCCGTTCATTGAGTGGATTCAGCTTTGTCTCGAAATGCTTGTCTGCCTGGCCGGAATCGTTTTCCTGCTCAGCGCGGCAGTTCATCCCGACAACCTGCTCGATGTCGCCTTCCGTATCGCGTTCGGCGCAGCACTCGCCTTCGGCTTCGGCATGATGGCATCCCGCCATTACGCCGAGCTCAAGCTGGCCAGAGGAAATGCCGATGGCCACCGCTGAAGCGACATATATAAACTGCCTGCAAAAAGAAGCTGCCGTCCGCGTCGGAGATGTAGAGATAAAATTCCGGTACGTGGAAGGCAGGTTGAAAGTCGTCAGCCGGATGAATTTGTCCGGCGGCAGATCGACAGGCCTATCGGCATCAGCATACGCTGAAGCGCTAACCCTGGCAGCCAATAGTCTCGGCATAAGAATAAAGCTGAGACGAGCCGCTTAAGAAAACTAAGGAGCTTGCCATGGCTCCTCTTCAAGTAAAGTCCCGGACTTGCGCAAGCAGGCTCCGGGCATTTTTTTATAAAAATACCGATTAACTGATTTTGATGAGCAAAAATTGACAATTTTCGCGGCAAACATTACCATAATCTGGCACTCGAACAGGAAAAAAGTTTTAATAAACCCATAAAACCGAGAATCAACAACGAAATAACTGCGCCCGAAATCAGGGTCATAGGAGCCGACGGCGAAAACATCGGCGTACTGCCCAGGGAAAAAGCGCTGGAACTCGTGAAACACGGTGAGGGTATCGACCTGATTGAGATATCCCCTAATGCAAAGCCGCCGGTGGCTCGTCTGATGAATTTCGACAAGTACCGGTATATGCAGGAAAAGGCGGATAAGAAAGCAAGATTGGCTCAAAAAACCGCAGGCTTGAAGCAGGTCCAAATCAGCGTGCGCGCAGCCAAGAACGACTTTTTGATAAAAGCGAAACAGATGGACAAGTTTCTTGAAGAAGGTCACAACGTCGACGTGATGATGCGGCTGAGAGGAGCCGAAAAATACAACAAACCGAGGGCATTCCAGAAATTGGAGGAATTCCTTCAGATGACCACAGTGGAATTCAAAAGGCTCGGAGAACCGAAATTCGGAGGAAGAGGAATGATGATGCCAGTAGCGCCGGTTCCAAAAAAATAAAAATATGCAAAAAAGTTTCGCAAAAAGAATAAAAACGACCAGTACCGGAAAATTCGTCCGCCGCTCAATGGCGGTCAATCATTTTCGCACCAGGAAATCGACCAACAACATAAGGCACAAGCGCAAAACGCGCGGACTCGATTATCCGGCCAAAAAAATCCTTGATTACGCCCAGACTGTCGCTTAGTATATATAACTAATATCCAGCTAATGGCCATTAGCTATTGGCCATTAGCAACAAATCATGCCAAGAGTAAAAAGAGGAAAAATTCAAAATAAGAAAAGGAAGGCTATTCTTAAGCACACCAAAGGATTCCGCTGGGGAAGGAAATCCAAGGAGATAGCGGCCAAAGAAGCTTTGCTTCACGCATGGTCAAGAGCTTTCCGCGGACGCAAGGAAAAGAAGCGCGTATTCCGCCAGCTCTGGAACGTCCAAATAAACGCGGCGGGCAGGCTTCAAGGAATAACATACAGCAAACTTATCGCCGCGCTTAAAGCCAAAAAGATAAAACTCGACAGAAAAATTCTGGCCGACCTCGCCAAAAACGAACCGAAAGTTTTCGCGAAAGTCATAGAATTGGCCCAGAAATAAACTGAATTAAAAAAGCCGCGGGCGAACCCGTGGCTTTTTGTTTTGCTTGCACCGCCCTTCCGTTACCAGGCGAATGACTGGATAAAATTCCTCTCCCGAATGCACACCATGCAAGTGCCGGTATTGCCACACTGGCACCCCGATATCCGGGCAAGTCTTTGTTTTTCCTGCGTGCGTTCCTCGCGCTTTCTTTCTTGAACGCAAACCGAGCAAGTACCTCTGCCGTTGCAATGACATTCCGTCATCCAGACGCCTTCCTGCACTTCCAGCTTGGGCTTGGTCACGCCAATCCGCTTGGCATACTCGTCTTTGCGGATTTGTTTTGGGCTCCTTTTTTCTCCATTTTCCTTGCTTCCATTTCCACGCCGCGCCTGCGAATTAAAAGTCTCACCTCCGCCGCCTTGATGCTGTTGCGCCGCATGCACTTTGGTCTTTCCGCCCATGATCAAATCTCCTCTTTTTGGCTGGTTGTCGGGAATATTCAGTTTCCAAGTAACTTATTATAAATACTATAAAAATACTGATAAATCAAAAGTTGTGCCGCTCTTTTTTCGTCTTCTACTACATGCAGCAGCAGACAGCTATATTGCTCCTTCTTTCCTAAGAATCTCCAGTTTCTTTTTAGCTCCCCTATTGTATCCACCCGATTTCCCATCGCTTCTAATGACGCGGTGGCATGGAATTGTCGGATTATAATTCCTATTCAGAATATTGCCGACTGCACGGGAAGCCCTCGGATTGCCTGCTTTTTCCGCTATTTCTTTATACGTTGCGGTTTGTCCTCGCGGGATTTTCTTCACGGCGGCGAGAACTTTGCTTGTGAATGTAGTCATAAGCCTGTTTTAGTATTTTTTGATTGCCTTTGTATTTAACCATTATCTTCATTGCTTCAGGATACAGGAACCACGCGTAACCCTGATGTTCGGAAGAAACTTTTATATTCGGGTTTCTGGTTTCGGCAAGATAAAATATGACTATTTTGAATATGTTTTGCGGTTCTTCTTTCATTTGTTCCTTGGTCAAACGCGGAGAGCCGGGACGGTCAAAGCGTCTTCGGAAAGAAAATTTCTGGTAAACCTTGAAATTACTGGCCATCCTCAAATCATGTTTTCCCAAGCCGGCTTCTTCTTTTGTCTCCCGGAAAGCGGCTTCAAGCGATTTTTCCTCGGACTCTATTTTCCCTTTGGGAAAATTCCAATAATTATGGCCGTGATAAAGCAAAAGAAATTTAATCCCTTCAGGCTCTTTCCTGAAAACTATGAATCCGGCGGATATCTCTTTTTTATATTTTTTTTCCGGTGTTTTTTCTGTCATCCTTTCAGAGATTTTAACATTTTTTCGACGGGCCATGCATTAATGACATCGCTTTTTGACGCCCATCCTCTTCTCGCCTGAGCTATTCCCAATTCCAGAAATCCGACTTGTCCTGCGGAATGGGCATCAGAGTCGATGCTTATCTTAACGCCCGCATCAATACACTTTCTTATATGCTCGTCCTTCAAATCAAGGCGGTTAGGCTCGGCATTGGCTTCGAGAATCGTTCCCGTTTTTTTGGCGTGAGCGATTATTTCATCCATATCTACTTTGTAAGCCTCGCGCCGGTTTATGAGGCGTCCCGTTGGATGGAAAATTATATCCACATTAGGATTGGACATGGCTCTTTTTATGCGAGCCGTCTGGTCGGCTTCCGAAAGATTGAAAAGCGAATGGACCGAAGCTCCCACTACATCCAGTTTTGAAAGAATGTTGTCCGGCAAATCCAAAGTTCCGTCTTTTAAGATATCGCACTCACTGCCTTTAAGTATCTTAATTTTCCCGGCAAACTTTTTATTGATTTTGTCTATCTCGGCCATCTGTTTCAGTATTCTTTTTTCGTCCAATCCTCCGGTCATTGCCAGTCTTTTTGTATGGTCGGTAATGGCTATGTATTTAAGCCCTGCTCTGATTCCCGCTTTGGCCATTTCTTCAATGGAATCCGAACCGTCTGTCCATTCGGTCTGCGTCTGCAAGTCGCCCTGCATATCGCCGTAGCCGATAAGTTCCGGCAGTTTATGCCTCAGGGCAAGCTCCAGTTCTCCCGTATTTTCCCTCATCTCCGGCTCGATATATTCCATACCCAAGGCTTTATATATTTCTTCTTCGGCCTTGCCTGCAACTCTCGTCTCTGTTTTTCCTTTTACGGAAAACAAACCGTATTCGTTCAGTTTCCATCCTTTTTCAATGGCCATTTTCCTAAGTTCCACATTGTGGTCTTTGGAACCGGTGAAATAATTCAACGCCGCTCCGTATGATTCCGACGGCACAACGCGCAAATCGACATTCAGCCCGGAAGAAAGTTTTATCGATGATTTCGTTTCGCCTGATGCGATAACATGAGCGACCTCGGGCATATTCGTAAAATAATCAATGACCGTCGAAGGTTTTTTTGAAATAACCAGAATATCAATATCTCCGATTGTTTCTTTTCTGCGGCGGGTCGAACCTGCCACTACTGCTTTTTCCACTCCCGTCACTTTTCCCAGCCGCTCTTCCATCATCAAAGCAAACGGCAAAGCGCTTCCCAAAAGAAAACGTCCGCCTGATTTTTTTAGGAATTCTATGCCGGTAAGTATTTTTTGCTCGCTTTTTTCGCCGAATCCTTCAAGGTTTTTTATCTTACCCGATGATGCCGCCTTCTCGAGGTCTTTTATGTTTTTAACGCCGAGCTTCTGATATAGCTTTTTTATCGATTTCGGCCCGAGTCCTTCCACTCTCGTCAGTTCCGACAAATCAACCGGAGCTTTTTTCTTCAGTTCATCATAATATTTCGAATGACCTGTTTTAATGAGTTCTTCGATTTTCTCGGCAATGGAAACGCCCACGCCCGGAATCTCCTCGAGCGCTTTCAACCCGCCTTTTCTATAAATTTCGCCGGCTTCATCTTCCATCTCTCCGACGGCCAGCGCAGCCTTTTCATAAGCCCGCGGCTTGAAAGGCACGCTTTGCATTTCGAGATATTCGCCTATCTCGCGCAGAATTCTTGATATTTCAGTGTTAGGCAGCCTCATCTTAAAACCCGCTTTCGTCACGAGATGCGACCATTTCGAGCGAAAATCCCGCTTTCCGACGAAGAATAGTTTTAACTATTCTGAGGAGGAGTAAGGGGTTTGTAGCCGAAATGGTAGTCATCGCAGTAGAAATTGGGGTTATAAAATGAGGCTTAAGCATTTATTGAATTTTATCGTGATGGTCTTTTATAACCGGCTCGGCCAAAGTGTTCCTTGGAAAAACTATGTCCGGAGAAATTATGAGGACAAGCACGGCTGCCATTGAAAAAACGGAAGCAATTATGAAGACCGGATAAAAACCGAAATTCTCCGCGATAATGCCGCCGAGAAGCCCGGTTATTCCCGCAGAAAGCCCGACTGTCGTGCTGTCCAAAGACCAGTCGAAAGAAATCCTGTCTTTGTCGAGATGGCGCGAAAAAATCCCGGACCATGACGGCGTATAAAGCGAAAAAGCGATTCCGTGCAGCATCTCAACCAGATAAAGCTGCCAAACCGTTTTTACCAAAACGTACGAAAAAGCGGAAAATGACGCCAAAAGAAGTCCCAATGCCAGTATGAAAAAATCATCGTTATATCCTTGATTACGGTCGATATAATTTGCGATGGGCAGCTGCAAAACTGATTTGACCGTAAGATAAATCGCCGCCGCTATTCCAACCGTAATAAGCGTGGCCCCTTCGACATTCCTAATCACGAAAACAGGCAGAATCGGCGCCAGAAAACCCCATCCGGAAAAAAGCGACAGGTCGATAAGAACGAAATTCCGCACCAGCCGCCCCACTTTAAGATCTATGTTTATCTTTACTTTCATTTGCTTTAACTGTTTTCGTCCGCCTCGAATTTAAAAACATCGTTCGCAAAAGAAATTTTTACGCTGTCGCCCCGTTTTATTTCCTTCTTCAGAAGCTTCTCCGCCATCGGAGCGCGGAAATTCTCCTCTATAGCCCTGCGCAGCGGACGCGCTCCGAACGCAGGCTGATATCCTATCTTTACAATCTGTTTAACCGCGGATTCGTCGAAATCCAACTTTATTCCCTGCTCGCTCAAAGTATCCTCAAGATCGGAAAGATTTATCCTGGCAATGTCGTAAACATCCTTCGGCGACAAATCTTTAAAAACAACTATTCTCGAAAAACGATTTATCAATTCCGGTTTGAAAACGTCCGTAAGCCTGCTTTTCAGGTATTCGGCGATGTTCTCCATTTTTTCACCTTTTGAAAGCGAGTCGTTGATGATGTCGGAATGCGCGTTTGATGTCGCGATTATCACCGTGTTCTGAAAACCGACTGTGCGGCCGAGATTGTCAGTCAGCCTGCCGTCGTCAAAAACCTGAAGGAAAATGTTCAATATGTCCGGAAAAGCTTTTTCGAATTCATCCAGAAGAATCAGGCTGTATGGTTTTTTGAGAATTGCATCCGTCAAAGCGCCATTTATTTTCCCGTCGGGCGAGCCGATAAATCTGTAAAAACTTTCTTTATCCTGATATTCGGTCATATCGAACCTTACCATCGAAGCCTCATCGCCGAACTGGATTTTTGCCAGGATTTTGGCGAGTTCCGTCTTTCCAACTCCGGTCGGACCTACGAAAAGAAAACTTGCTATCGGCCCGCCTTTCCTGCTCAGACCGCTGCGATACTCGCGCAAAGATGTGCTTACGGCTTTGACCGCTTCTTCCTGGTCTATGAGGCGCTTGTGTATGGTTTCTTCCATATTGAGCAGAGCCTCCGCCTCGGCGCCGCTCGCTTCGTGTATCGGAATGTTAACTTTCTGTTCCGTAGCTTTAACGACATCGTCGCGCGTCAGATACTTTTTACCTTCCCTCTGCGCGATTATAAGAGAATCTTTAAGAAGCTCTTCTGCATTTGATGGAAGAAATTTAAGAGAGAGATATTTTTCGCCCAGCGTCACCGACGCCTTGATAGCCGCGAAACTTATTATTACTCCGCTTCTCTTTTCAAGAATCAGGCTCTGGTAAACGAGTATCTTCTGGGCGTCTTCCTCGCTTACCTCATTGACTCTGATAATCTCGAATATTCCCGTTATGTCGCTTCTCGGTTCTATCAGCTCTTTGAAATCCTTCGGGTAGGTGCCGCCTATCACCGGGAAAGCGTTATTTTTTATTACCGGCGTTAAAGCATCGGCTGCGGACAAATAATAATTCCCCGAAGTTTTAACGAGATTGTGGAAATCCGGAATATAGAGGATTACGTTTCCCGCCATAAAAATCTCCTCTGTTATTTTTTTTATCCTGCCCTGTATTTCTTCGGGAGAAGCTCCGGAAACAAGGCTCGAAATCTCCAAGCTTACCAGACGCTTGTCGAAAAGAGGCGACGGCACTTCGTCTTTTGTTATCTGGCGGGCAAGATGCATGACCATTGTTCCCTTTCCCACGCCTTCCTCGCCGACCAGAAGCGCATTCGGATTTATCGGACGCGAAAGAGTGTCCACCAGCCGCTGATAGTCGCTGCCGTGGCCTATTATAAAACCGACTTCGTTATCTCTTGCCATATCTGTCAGATCCGAACTGAATTTGTCCAAAGTCGGCGTTGGCCGGCTGGTCCAAGCCCTGTTTACAACGCGGTGGCGGAGCTGTCTTTGCGTTTCAAAGCTGAATCCCCCAACGCTGGAAGGCAAAGAAAAACTCCACTTTCTCTTTAGCGAACTCAAAAGCATGGCTAGTTCCAGATCTGAAGCCTCGACGGAAAAAGTGTTGAAAATCCTGTTGACCTTGTCGTCGCCGACGAAAAACAAGCCGGAGAACAAATCGGCCGTTTCTATAAATTGGCGGTTGTTCAGAATGCTCCTTATCCCAGCATTCACCACGAGAATTTCGGCCATTTCCAAAATTGCCTTTTTGTCGGAACGAACCCCGCTTTCCTTGGGATTCATAAGCAAATCTATCTTGTGCTCGACTTCTTCCGGCTTAAGATCGAGGCGTATCAGTCCTTCCCTGATTTCTTTTTTAGTAAGGAGTTCTCTGGCAATTTCAAGAAAGAAATTGTTTTTCGATATCAGACTTCTGTCAAAACTTTTTTCGAGAGACGAATATGCGGACGGCGAAAGATGTCCGGCCAGATTGACCTGCCCCTCTTCGTTCATTTCGGAAAACGGTTTGTCGCCTTCCCCAAGATGAAAAATCATATCGGCAAAAAACAGCAGTATCAGAACTCCCAAAAATTTCAGCCTTGTAACATCCGAAAAAATCAGCGTCAATCCGCCGACAAGAAAAACTATGTAAGAAACATAGCTTGCGACTCTGGTGACAATGCGTCCGCCCAGGGTCATCAAAAGCCTCGGCTCCCTGAAATAAAATCTGTCTATTTGTTTGTTATTTTGCTCCGAGGACATATAAAATTAAAATAATCGGCGCTGCAAGCCATAAAATATATCCCGTCATAAAAATCGCGATAACCAAAAAATAAATTATGGCGCCTATCAACGCTCTGCCAGTCCTGAAGACGACTCCCAAAATCCGGCCGATGACAGTGTAATCCTTGAAAAGCGGCTGGAAGAAATACTTCAAGGTAACCCTCAATGCTATCGTCTGGTCAAGCTCTTCCAAAAAAGAAACAAGTTTGTGGAAAAAAACCCTTGAGGCGCCGATATACCAATGGTTGAAGAAATCTAAAATCCGGTAAATAAACCGTCCTGCAAGGTATGTCAGTGAAAAATTCATTCTTTACATTATATCACCGCTTTTAAATTTATGTTCGGACAGCAAGTCGACTGCTAAAACAATTTTTCCTGCATAGGCTTTCCGTCATTTTCCTTTTCCGGTTTCCGCTCGGCGAGCAATATATCGGCTTTTCCGATAATCCGAGGCAGGTCTTTAAAATTTTTTTCGAACTCCTCTTTCATCTGCGTTGAACGCAATGCCGCCGCCGGATGGTAAATGGGGTACAAAAGAAATCCGTCGAAACGGAAAATTTTCCCGTGGTCGCGGCTTATTTTTGCTTCCGGCAAAAAATAGTTCATCGAGAACCTGCCGAGAGCCACGATTATTTTCGGCTTGATTATTCCGAGCTGGCGCGTCAGATACGGCTTATAGGCGTCTATTTCATTGGGCAAGGGGTCGCGGTTTTCCGGCGGCCGCCGTTTCACAATATTGGTTATGTAAACATCTTCTTCTTTCCAGCCGATTCCGCGAATACACGAACGCAGCAGCTGTCCGGCTCTCCCCACGAAAGGCCTTCTTTGCTCGTCTTCATTCTTCCCTGGCGCCTCGCCGATAAACACAATTTCGCTTTCAGGACTGCCTTCGCCGAAAACGAGGTTTGCCTCGCGAAGCGGCAAATTGTTATCGACAGTTATTTCTTCCTCCAGTTTTTTTAGCTCGTAACTTTTATCCATTGATATAATTATAACAATAAGCCTCAAAAGAGTTTCCTGTCTATTCATTTACTTTTATCAGGAAAGGTGTAACTTATAGCCAGCAGCTAATAACAAAAATCCCGATAACCCTGAAAAAGGAGTAGATGATGATACGCGCCATATCTCTTTTTCTGTTGCTTTTCGCGTGGTTCCCGGCTGCAAGGGCTTTTTTGCCGGAAGAAGTGGAAAGTCTGAAGACGGCTTTCGAAAAAGAAGTTGACCGAGCCGTTCCTGGCAATGCCTACCAGAAATTGGCGGAACGCGAGATATTCCGCCTTATCGAAGGGAACCGTGATTTTTCCTCCCCTCAATACGTCGTCTTCGTGGACAGGAATCCTGATTCGCAAATCGGTTCGATAGTTTACATCGACCCTGACGCGAAACGCGTAATCATAATTGGCGTTTTCCCAGTCAGCACCGGCAACCCGCACCGCCGCGGATTTTTCGAAACACCGGCGGGAATTTTCCGCAATTCTCCGGAAAACATGGATTACCGCGCGCTCGGCACCAAGAACAGCAAGGGTTGGCGCGGACTTGGTAAAAAGGGCTCCCGCGTTTGGGATTTCGGCTGGCAAAAAACGAAATTAACCACCGGATCGCCATATGAAATCCGCCTTCTGATGCACGCGACGGACCCCAACTTCGGAGAGCCGCGCCTCGGCAAAGTGGATTCCAAGGGATGCGTACGCGTTCCCGCAAGCGTAAACGCTTTTCTTGACCGTCACGGAATAATCGATGCCTCCTACGAAAACGGTTCCGCTCGGGCGAAAAGCGTTTTACTGATCACTCGCGAACCGACGCGGTTCGCCGGGCAGTATCTCATAGTCGGCGACTCCCGCTCTTTCCAGGGCACATAAGAACAGCTTCGAGTAACGTTTTGGGCACATATTGTGCCCTTTTTGTTTTTAAATTTTACCGGCTCTTGCCTGTTATGGATTTTTTTCGGTTTTGCTATTGCTAAATTTGGGCATTTTCCGTATACTTACACGCAATAATTACAATTTTTTGTAGTTATCCGCATATGTTTGTAAAAAATGGAGATAAAAAAATATAAATTTGATGGCAAAATTCTTATTATCGGACTCGGCAGTGTCGGACAGGGGGTTTTGCCGCTTCTTTTAAAACATCTCGATACCAAACCGGAGAATATCACTATCGTTACCGCCGACCCGCGCGGTAAAAATGTTGCCCACAAATACGGACTTAATTTTATAATCGACCCGCTCACGCCGGATAATTACGAAAAAATAGTTCTCACGCACATAGGCCGCGGAGACTTCCTTCTGAATGTTTCCGTTGACGTTTCTTCAGCGGCGCTTATAGAACTCTGCCAGCGGAACGGCATTCTCTACCTGGATACTTGCGTCGAGCCATGGCCGGGCGGATACACCAATCCCTCAAAATCCATTTCGGAACGCTCGAATTATGCCTTGCGTGAAGGAGTTTTTGCCCTTCGGAAGCTGACGGGTATTGATGGCCCGCGTCCGACTGCAATCATCGCCCATGGAGCAAATCCGGGCATTATTTCTCACTTTACAAAAGAAGCGATTCTGAATGTCGCTAAAGATACCGGGCACGAAACGGGAATACCGGCTTCGCGAGAAGAATGGGCGCGCCTCGCGCAGACTCTTGGAATCAAGGTTATACATATAGCTGAACGCGACACTCAGGCGTCGCAGACTCCGAAACGCATCGGAGAATTCATAAACACCTGGTCAATCGACGGATTTTTCTCTGAGGGAAGCCAGCCGTCGGAAATGGGATGGGGAACACACGAGAAAAAACTTCCCGAGGGCGGAAAACGGCATGATTTCGGCTGCGACAGCGCCATTTATTTGGAACAGCCCGGACTTGTCACCAAGGTGAGAAGCTGGACGCCTACTGCGCAAGCGCAGCACGGTTGGATAATCACTCACAATGAATCGATTTCGATTGCCGATTTCTTTACGGTTAAAGAAAACGGCAAGGCGGTTTACCGTCCGACGGTCCACTACGCGTATCACCCGTGCGACGGCGCAGTACTTTCGCTCCATGAACTCGCTGGTAAAAACGGAGAGCTTCAGAAAGACCACCGGCTGATAACCGATGAAATTTTGCCTAACGGAGTGGATGAACTCGGCGTCCTGCTGATGGGCCATAAGAAAAATGCTTACTGGTACGGTTCGCGCCTCTCAATCGATGAAGCCCGCCGCCTCATGCCTCATAACAATGCCACAAGTTTGCAGGTAACTTCCGCAATTTTGGGAGCAATGGTTTGGGCAATGCAAAATCCGTCTTCCGGAATCGTGGATTCCGACGAAGTGGATTACCGTGTCGTTCTGGATGTCGCCCGTCCTTACCTTGGCGAAATATTCGGCGCCTACACCGATTGGACCCCGCTCCAGGGACGCGGAAAGCTTTTCCCGGAAAAAATGGATAAGGAAGACCCTTGGCAGTTTGAAAACTTCAGGGTTTCCTAAAAATGAAAAAAATAAAAACCGCCCAATGAAAAGAGGGCGTTTTTTTATCAGAGAGATAATTGCGCTTTAATGCTTTTTTCGAAATTCTCCAGATACTTAAGGGGTATGTTTTTGCCTTTGAATTCCTCGAGTTTTTCCAGAGGAACCAGAAAAATTCTTTCTGGCGACTTGGGATTGCCTCCCAGGCCGAAAACAACTTTTACCGGGACATTTTCTTTATCGCCATAATGTTTATAGGAATCATGGTTGTAGGAATTCCATGAGATACCGGTAATCCCGAATTTGTTTATCCAGGGACGGGAGCGGAATTTGCATTCGATAGCCACTCTTCTGCCGGTTTTAATGTTGCGGACGGTAAGGTCCGGATTTTTATCCGACTCCACTTGCCGGCGCAACCGCTTGGACTTGTCTTTTGTCCAATCCTCAATTACCCATTCATTTTCCGGGAACAGCAATGAAACGAATTTTTCGAAATTGCTTCCCTTTCTGTATCCGTCGTAATAGCGGTAAAAAAACAGCGCAACGCCGGCAATGATGAATAAATCCAGAACTCGCCACTGGTTTCTCGGAAGCTTAAGAATTTCCTTGACCGGATTGAAAATTACCGTGACGGCTATAAAAAACGCCGTCCATAGCCGCTCCCTTGTTCTAAGGCTGACTACGAACAGATATATCGCCGAAATAAAAACGGTGAACCTGGCCACTTCTAGGCTTATTGCATTGATGCCCAAAGAAAGGGCGGTTAAAAACACCACGGCAAGTATAGAGAATATTTTTGTTGCGGGAGACATAATATGTTCAGTATATCAAATTTATTTAAGCCCTATGAAAATTATGGCTATTATGGCCGTGAGCAGAAAAGCAACTTTCCGTTTGGTCAATTTTTCTCCGAACAATTGCCATGCTACAAGAGAAGTGATCAGTATGTAAAAACTGTTTATCGTATAAACCAAGGAAAACGGCCCAGTAGAAAGGGCTCTTACTATTTCCATTGTTCCGACAAAGTTCAGTACGCCGAGAGTTGTTGCCCATGCAATTACATTTTTAGAGATCCTGAATTCTTGCCTGGACTCATTTCTCATCATAACGCTAAGAATAACCAAGGAAGCTACTGCAGCGAAAAACAATTGCCAAAAAATGAAATTCCCGGGTTCAACCGATATGGCGCCGGATTTTTGTATGAATTTATTAAATGTGGATAAAAGAATAATTGTGCTAAAACCAACGATTAAACCATTCTTAAGCGTTATGTGTTTATGGGCTTGATTGTAAAAGCCGATTACAAAAACCGCCAGAAACACGCCGATAAACTGCAATACAGTTATTTTGTCATGGAAAAAGAGCAGGCCGATGATTAGGGTAATAACATTTGAGGCGGTGCTTGTAATCGGAAAAACTGCGCTGGTATCCAGATTTCTTAGAATTTCCATTTGGAGCAATACAAGCAACGCATACCCTATTCCCCAAACCAACCCAAAAAACATCGTATAAGAATCGAAACGTATGGAGCCTTGGAAAAAAATAAAACTGAAAAGAGATGCTGTGGCGAAACTTAAAAAAGAATAAAGAAACTTATTATGCCCTTTTGCCGTGGGAACCTTAAAAAGCGCCATCATCCCGCCGATTGCGGTAACGGCAAATAAAGAATGTATGAACCAATCGTGCACAATCATTAAGTGTTGATTATAGGTACGCCGAGTCTATTATTCAAACAATATCCTTTGTGCCCTCGGCAGGAATTGAACCTGCATCACCTCCTTCGGAGGGAGATATTCTATCCGTTGAACTACAAGGGCATGACCCTAATATAACCATCGCTCACCATTTTATC
>Ga0315268_10000163_pt1 | contig 76744 bp, 53 predicted proteins | sample C1_top_MG_FD_204535 | JGI IMG/M metagenome (GOLD analysis project Ga0315268, IMG submission 204535) | Sediment microbial communities from Yellowstone Lake, YNP, Wyoming, USA - C1_top | ecosystem: Environmental > Aquatic > Freshwater > Lake > Sediment | place: USA: Wyoming | collected 2017-08-01
GCAGGTTGTAGCGCGAGCTCATGGCCGAGCCGTAGGCGCCGGCGGTACCGATCAGCAGCACGTCGCCCTCGCGGCAGCGCGGTAGCCGGCGGCTGTGGCCGAGCACGTCGCCCGACTCGCAGATCGGCCCCACCACGTGGGCGTCGACGGTGGCCCGCTCGTCCAGGTGGGTGAGGTTGACGATCTCGTGATAGGCGCCGTACAGCGCGGGCCGGATCAGCGAGTTCATGCCGGTGTCGACGCCGACAAAGGTGACGCCGTCCTTGTGCTTGACCTGGGTGACCCGCGTCAGCAGCACGCCGGCCTGCGCCACCACCAGCCGGCCCGGCTCGATCCAGAGCTGGTAGCGCGGATGCGCTTGCCGGATCGGCAACAGCGCGGCGTCGAGCGCGGACAGCGCCAGCGCGCCCTGACCCGGCCGCTCGGGCACGCCCATGCCGCCGCCGACGTCGAGCAGCGTGACGTCGGGGAACAGCTCGGCCGCCTGCGCCAGGAAAAGCGCGGTCGCAGTCCAGGCCGTGGCATCGAGCACACCCGAGCCAGCGTGTGCGTGCAGCCCGGTCACGCGCGCGCCAACGCGCCGGGCGAGCCGCGCCGCGTGCTCGAGCTCGCTGGCCGCGATGCCAAATTTGGAGCGGCGGCCGGCGGTCTGCACATGCTCGTGGTGGCCGCGGCCAGTGCCCGGGTCGAGCCGCAGCAGGATGTCGCGGTCGGCAAACAGCTCGTCCCAGTGCTCCAGCACATAGAGATTGTCGACGGTGACGTGCACGCCCAGCGCCAGCGCGTCGACGTACTCGGCGCGCGGCGCGAAGTTGGGCGTGAACAGGATGCGGTCGGCGGCCAGGTCGGGCGCGGCGCTGCGCACCGCCGCGATCTCGCCCGGCGACACGCATTCGAGGCCGAGACCGGCCGCTGCCACCGTCCGCAGCACCTCCGGATGGGCGTTGGCCTTGACCGCGTAACAGATGCGGTCGATTGCGTGCAGCTCCCTGAGCGCCGCGATCGATTCGGCCAGTGTCTCCTCGTCCAGCACGTAGGCCGGCGAGCGCTCGGTCGCCAATGCCAGCAGCTCGCGCCGGCGCGTGCGCCACCAGCGCAGCATGACCGGCGGCCGCTTGCTCGACGGCGCGCTCTCGAACAGCTCACTCCAGGACGGGCCAAAGGTGGGCTCGCCGACGCGCCCCTTCTCGAACAGCAGCGCGTGCAGCGACTGCACCAGCCGCTCGGCCTGGTCCTCGTCGACGACGAAGGTCAGGTTGAGGTCGCTGGCGGCCTGGCTGACCAGGTGGATGCGGTGCTCCTCGAACAGCGACAGCACCGGACCCAGCCGGTGCAGCGTGGCGCGAATCTGCCGGCCGAGCAGGCTGACCGCGGCGCAGTGGCTGACCACGGTGGCGCGGCAGTGGCGCGACAGATCGGCAACCAGTCCGTCGAGCGTGGCAGCGTCGAGCGGATTGGCGCTGGCGTCGAGCGAGGCGGTGACATTCATCTCGCTGGTCGAGACCAGGTCGACCGACAAGCCGCGCTGCTTGAAGCAGGCAAAGACGTCGGCCAGAAAGCCGACCTGCTGCCACATGCCGGCCGTCTCCATCGAGACCAGCACCACCCCGCGCTTGTGGCTGATCGCCTTGACCTGGCTCTGGCCTGGCGCATCGGTGTGTTCGATCACGGTGCCCGAAAAGTCGGGCCGGTCGGTCCAGCGGATGTGCAGCGGGATGCGGTGGCGGCGGCACGGGGCGATGCAGCGCGGGTGTAGCACCTTGGCACCCATCGACGCGATCTCCTGCGCCTCGCTGTAGCCGGTGGCGCGCACCAGCAGCGCCGACGGCACCAGCCGCGGATCGGCGGTGAAGATGCCGGGCACATCGGTCCAGATCTCGCAGCGCAGCGCATCGAGCTTGGCCGCGAAATAGGCGGCCGAGGTGTCAGAGCCGCCGCGGCCGAGCAGCACGGTGCCGCCGCCCGCATCGCGTGCGATGAAGCCCTGGGTGACAAAGGCAGCGGCCGACGTCGCGGCCAGCCGCGCTGCCAGCGTCGGGTCGGCGTCGTCGCTCACCGTGGCCGATAGCGCGCGCGCCGCCTCGGGTCGGCTTTCCTCGTCGATCGCGGTCAAGCACTGGCGCGCGTCGAGCCACTCGGCCGCCACCCCCTGCGCCTGCAGATAGGCGGCGCCGAGCCGGGTCGACAGGATCTCGCCAAACGCGACCAGCCGCGCACGCAGCCGCGGGCTCGCCTCGTGCAGCAGCGACGCGGCCAGCGCCAGCCGCTCGAGTTCGGCCAGGTCATCGGCCAGCAGCGCGGTGCCATCGACGCCGAGCGCGGTCGCCAGCTCGAGGTGGCGCTCGCGCAGCGCGGCCAGCACCGGCAGGTGGCGGCCGGCGATCGCCTCACGCACCAGCGACTCGAGCTGGTCGGTGACCTTGGTCAGGGCCGAGCAGACCACGACCGGCCGCAGGTTCTCGGCGATGCGCGCCTGCACCTGGTCGCGGATGGTGGCCCAGCGTGCGGCCGTGGCCACGCTGGTCCCACCGAACTTGAGCACCACGAAGGGTCGTGCCTGATCCATGCGCCACCTCTTGAGCAGCGCGACGTAGCCGATTGGCAGCTTTTGCAGAAGGAAAAACGCGCGACCGCGGGCGAATGGCGGAGCGATCAGGACTTGAGGGCGCTGCGCAGCCGCTGGCTCAGCAACTCGACCAGCGGTGCGACCGATCCGACCAGCTTGGCCTCGTCGCCATAGAGCGACAGATTGGCGCCCTGGAACATGCCGGTCAGCCCCTGTGCGATCGCTGCCACCTGCTCCTGCGGCAAGATCTCCAGGCGCAGCTGTTGCTCGGCGCGCTTGAGCTGCAACTCGCATTGCGCGCGCAGCGCCTCGACCTCGTTTTCCAGCTTGAGCATGCTGAGCTCTTGCGCGAGCAGGGCGCGGTCCTTTTCCAGCTTGAGCTGCTTGATCGGCGCTGCCGCCTCGATCTGCTCGCGCTGCAGCGCGGTGTCGCGCTGCAGGTGCGCGTGCGCTGACTGTGATTGCGCGATCTTGATCTCCTCGTCACTGCGGATGCGCGAAAGCTCGCTGGTAGCCTTGATCTGGTCGCGCACCTCGGCCTCGAGCTGGCCGCGCAGCTCGTTGTCGATGATGAAGACCTGCGCCACCTGCACCACGTCGAGCGCGATGCCCCAGTTCGCGCTGCCGTCGCCGGTCGCACCCTGCACCACCTGCACCAGGCTGGCCGCGATGTTCTGGGTGAGCGTGGTCTTTCGCTGCTCGATGCACTGCTGCATGGTCATACCAGCCACCTGCGCGCGCAGCTCGCCCAGGCAAAAGTGGCAGAGCATGCCCTTGATCTCGTCGTGGCCGTGGCCGCCCGCGAAGTTGAACAGCCGCGCAGTCAGCTCGGGCGCCACCACCCGGTAGATGATGATGCCCTTGAAGCGCAGCGGGATGCCGTCGCGCGTCTCCTGGGTCATCGCGAACTCGACCTCCTGCTTGGTGCTGGCCACCATGACGTGGCTGTTGCCGGGCCACAGGAAAGCGCGGCCACCCAGTCCGCCGTCGATCAGACGGCCGCTGCGCGCGACCACCAGAAACTCGTTCGGCTTGGCTTTCGCGTAAAACATGGCGTCACCCCGTCGGTTGTTGACTCGATGGTGACACCGCTCGGTCGCAGCGTCGGTGCTGGCCAGCACACAACGGTGCTGTCCCCCCAGCTGTGCTATATCCTGCGTCGATGCACCGCCGACGCGGTGAGGTGCGTGAGATGCGGGCAGCCTATCTGCGCGAGCAGCGCGAGCGCTCTGGCCGTCAGGCGGTGGCGGTGCTGCCGATCCACTATCCCAAGCCGCTGCTCACGGCATTGGATCTGCTCAGCGTCGAGCTGTGGGGACCGCCCGGCCCGCCACGCGGGCCCGATGCTGGACGGCTGCAGCCGTACGTCTGCTCGATCGTCCGCAATGCGCTGGCCTTCATGGCGAGCGGCGGGCTGGACAGCGTCGACGCCGTGCTCTTTCCGCACACCTGCGACTCGCTGCAGGGGCTGGCCACGCTGGCGCCCGACTTCGGAGGCTGGAACAAACCGGCGCTGCGCTATCAGCACGCGCACGGCGAGCGGCGGCCGAGCGCGCTCGTCTTCGTGGCCGACGAACTGCGGCGACTGGCCGAGCAGCTGGCGGCGGTCAGTGGCCACCCGTACGACGCGAAGAAACTGGCAGCGGCGATCGAGCTGCAGCAACAGGTCGACGAGCTGCGGCGCACGCTGCTGCGCGAGCGGCGACGGTTGCCGCTGACCGATCGCGTGTTCTACACGCTGTTGCGGCGCGGCGAGTTTCTGTGGCCGGCCGACCACCTGGCCGAGTTGCAGGCGGCGCTGGCCCAGCTGGCGCCCGAATCCGTGCAGCCCGGCACGCCGATCATGGTCACCGGCTACGTGCCCGAGCCGCCGGCACTGCTGGATGCGCTGGCCGCGGTCGGCGCGATCGTCGTCGCTGATGACTACGCTGGCATCGGCCGCCGGTTGCTACCGCGGCTGGCCGCGCCGCCCGCCGATCCGATTGCGCACCTGGCCGAGCTGGCCTTTGCGGTGCCCCCCTGTCCGACCCGCGGCGAGAGCCAGGCGCGGCGGCTGCAGTACCTGGCTGCGCTGTTCGAGCAGAGCGGTGCAGCCGGGTTGATCATCCACGTCGTCAAGTTCTGCGAACCCGAGCTGTTCGACCTGCCGGCCATCCGCCAGCATTTTGCCGCGCGCCAGGTGCCGGTGCCGGTGCTGGTGCTCGAGGGCGAGCTGGAGCGCGAGCTGTCGGGCCAGACCGCGACCCGGCTCGAGGCCTTTGTCGAGATGGTGCAGCAGGCGCAGGTGGCCGCATGATCCGGCGCCGGCTACAGTTCGAGACCGTGCAGCGGTTGGTCTGGCCCGCGCTGCGCACGGCGGCAAAGGTGCAGCGCGCGCTGCGACCTCGCCGCCGTGGCGACGGGAAAAAGAGTCCCTTTGGCCCGCCGCTCGAGGCCAACCGCAAGTTGCGCGAGCTCCTCAACGAACATTACCTGGTCGGCCGCTACGCCGACGGTGCGGTGCCGGTGGCCTGGGTGACCAGCGGCTTTCCGGTCGAGCTGCTGCGGCCGTTCGGCTTTCACGTGGTCTACCCCGAAAACCACGGCGCGCTGTGCAGCGCGCGCCGGCTGGTGCCCGAGCTGGCCGAGGTGGCCGAGCGAGCCGGCTACTCGCGCGACCTGTGCGGCTACGCGCGCGGCGACATCGGCGCGGTGCTCAGTGGCAAGACGCCGGTCGGCCGGCTGCCGAAGCCCGACCTGCTGGCCTGCTGCACCAACATCTGCCAGACCGTCCTCTACTGGTACCGCGCGCTGGCCGCGCAGCTCGACGTGCCGCTCGTCGTCATCGATACGCCCTACGTCTACGGCGAGAGCACGCCGCACCAGCTCGGCTACGTGCAGGCGCAACTCGAGGAGCTGGTGCAGACCGCGGCCCAGGTGAGCGGCCGCGGCGTCGAGCGCGTGCAGCTTGAGCAGAGCCTCGAGCTCGGGCGCCAGGGCAGCCTGCTCTGGGGCGAGTGTCTGCAGCGCGGCCAGCACCGGCCATCGCCGTGGACCGCGTTCGACGGCTTTTTCCACATGGCGCCGGTGGTGGCGCTGCGCGGTACCGAGGCGTGCAACCGCTACTACCGCATGCTGCGCGATGAGCTGGACGATCGCATCCAGCGCGGCATCGGCGGTATCGTCGACGAGCGCCACCGCCTGCTCTGGGACAACCTGCCGATCTGGTACCAGGTGCGCGCGCTGGCGACGACGTTTGCCGAGGCCGGCTGCAACTTCGTCTGCGCCACCTACACCAACGCCTGGGCCGAGTCGGCCCACCACATCGACCCCGCGCGGCCGTTCGAGTCGGCCGCGCGTGCCTACAGCGAGATCATCCTCAACCGCGACCTGCCTCACCGGCTGCGCGGGATGCGTGACCTGGCCCGCGCTTATGCGTGCGACGGCGTGGTGCTGCACAGCGATCGCTCGTGCAAGCCCTACTCGATCGGACAGATCGACCTGAAGCGCCGGCTCAGCGAGGAGCTGGGTGTGCCGGTCGTCATCATCGACGCCGACCACGCCGATCCGCGCGTCTTCAGCGCCGAGCAAACCGACACCCGGATCCAGGCATTCATCGAGGCACTGCCATGAGCACGGTCACCGCCATCGGCATCGACGTCGGCAGCACCACCTGGAAAGCGGTCGCCATCGACGCCAACCAGGCGATCGTGGCCAGCGTGCTCGAGCCGACCCACCCGCTGATCGAGGAGCAGACCCGGCGCTGCCTGTCCCTGCTGCGCGAGCGCGCTGGCGTGACGACGACGGTGCCGATCGGCGCCACCGGTTACGGCCGCAAGCGGGTCAAGGCCGATCGCGTGGTCACCGAGATCACCTGTCATGCGGCGGGCGCATTTGCCCGCATGGGGCGGCCCGGCATGCTGATCGACATCGGCGGCCAGGACAGCAAGGTGATCCGCATCGGCGAGCGCGGGGCCGTGCTCGATTTTTCGATGAACGACAAGTGTGCGGCCGGCACCGGCCGCTTTCTCGAGGTGATCCTGGCGCGGCTGCAGGTGCCGCTCGACGAGGTGGGCGGGCTGGTTGCCGGCGCCGCGCGCTCGGTCGCAGTGTCCAGCACCTGCACGGTTTTCGCCGAGAGCGAGGTGGTGTCGCTGGTGGCGCAGGGTGAGCCGCTGGCCGGCATCGTCAAGGGGCTGCTCGCGGCGCTGGCGAGCCGCGTAACAGCGCTGGCCGGTCGTCCGGGCAAAGAGGCGCCGATCTTTCTGAGCGGCGGCGTGGCCCGCAACGGCGCCATGGTGCAGGCGCTGGCCGACAGCCTGGGTCAGCGGCCGCAGGTCGTGCCCGACCCGCAGCTGGTCGGTGCGCTTGGCGCGGCGTTGTCCGTGAACAAGATGGCATGAACATGGCCGAGATCCACGAGCTCAGCTATGCCTTCTACTCGCTGATCGCGCTGCTCAGCGTCGGCGCCGGCGCGCTCGTGCTGCGGCAACTGCTCGGCGAGCGCCGTGAGCGCGCGCGCATGCAGCGACTGGAGGCGAGCGGCCGCCATCTGCCGTCGTCGCTGCACCCGGTCATCGACCCCGAGGTGTGCATCGGCAGCCAGGCCTGTGTGGCGGCCTGTCCCGAGGGCGACGTGCTGGGTGTCGTCGACGGCGCGGGTCGGCTGATCCACGGTGCGGCCTGCGTCGGCCATGGCCGTTGCGCCGCCGAATGTCCGGTCAATGCCATCAAGCTGGTTTACGGCACGGCCGAGCGTGGCCTGGACATCCCCTATCTGTCGCCCAACTTCGAGACCAACCGGCCGGGTCTGTATATCGCGGGCGAGCTGGGCGGCATGGGGTTGATCCGCAATGCCATCCGGCAAGGCGTCGGCGCCGCCCGCCACGCGATCGGGCAGCTGCGCGGCGCGCGGTCCGCCGATGCTGTCGACGTGCTGATCGTCGGCGCCGGACCGGCCGGTCTGGGCGCGGCGCTCGCCTGCGCCGAGGCCGGTGTCGAATACGATCTGATCGAGCAGGATACACTGGGCGGCACACTCGCCCACTTCCCGCGCCACAAGGTGGTGCTGACCGAGCCGATCGAGGTGCCACTGTTTGGCAACGTGCACCGAGCCGAGATGAGCAAGGAAGAGCTGCTGGCGCTGTGGCAGCGTATCGTGGCCGAGACCCGGCTGCAGGTGCGCACCGGCGTCAAGTTGCTCGGCGTCACGGGCGAGGACGGCGGTTTTCGCGTCGAGACGTCGCAGGGCGAGCGGATCGCGCGCAAGGTGGTGCTAGCCATCGGTCGCCGCGGCTCGCCGCAGCGGCTGGGGGTGGCGGGCGAGGATGCGCCACACGTCACCTATCACCTGCTCGAGCCCGAGCAGTACCGCGGTCGCAGCGTGGTGGTGGTGGGCGGCGGCGACTCGGCGCTCGAAGCGGCCAGCGCACTGTGCGACGTCGGAGCAGCCAGCGTCGCGCTCAGCTATCGCGGCCCCTCGTTTCACCGCGCCAAGCAACCCAACCGCGAACGCGCGAGCCAGCTGGCCAATGCCGGGCGCCTGACTCTGCACCTCGAGACCACGGTGCAGCGCATCGACCCTGATCGTGTGCTGCTCGCGACCAAGAGCGGCGAGCGCAGCATCGCCACCGACTTCGTCATCGCCGCACTCGGCGGCCAGCTGCCGACCGCACTGCTCGACCAGCTCTGCATTCGCATCGATCGCTGGTTTGGCCAGGCGCCAGCCGGAGCGCCCGAGGCGGCTCACGTCGGCAAAGGGCGCCGCCTGGCCAGCCCGGGCACCTGGCTCGGCCTGGGTCTTTTTGCGTTGAGCCTGTGCGCGGTGGCGCTGCTGGCCAACATCGGCGGCGACTATTATTTCTTGTCACCGGAAACCCGCGAGCAGGCGGCCGAGCACGCCAGCCTGCGCTCGTCCGGCCTCTGGGGCCATGGCGTCGGCATCTTCGCCACCTTGATCATGCTGACCAACTTCTTCTACGCCGCGCGCAAGCGGCTCGGATTTCTGCGTCGTCTCGGCGCACTGCGCAACTGGTTGACCGTGCACGCGCTGGTCGGGCTGTTCACGCCCGCGTACATCGCCTTTCATGCCGCATTTCAGGCCAAGAACCTGATCGCCACCGTCACCTTCGGCGCGCTCGGCGCCGTGGTCTTGACCGGCATCGTCGGTCGCTTCATCTACGGTCGGGTCAATGCCAGCGGTGCCACGCCCGCGCTCAAGCACCTGATGCGCGGCTGGCGCGCCGTGCACTTGTTGCTTGCGATACTGATGGTCTTGACTATCTCTCTGCACATCGCAGTCTCGTGGCTGTTCGGATACCGATGGGTTTTTTGACACGGCGGCGGGTGGCCCCTGGAAGTCCCGGTAGCGGGACGACCTGGGTGCTGCTGTTCGCGCTGTGTTCCCTGGCGGCCGAGCACACGGCACGCGCCCAGCTGCTCTCGCCCGGCAAGCTGGCCCGGCCACACGCCGAGCTGGAAGGACTGAGCAACTGCACGCGCTGCCACGACGTGGGCAAGAAGGTCGATGGCAAGCTGTGCCTCGAGTGCCACCTGCCGGTCAAGCGCGCGGTCGAGGCTGGCACGGGCTTGCACGGCGCGCAGGCCGCGGCGGGCAAGGCCTGCTTCGACTGCCACCATGAGCACCGCGGCGAGCAGGCGTCGCTAATCGAGTGGGGCGGGGCGCGCGAGCGCTTTGATCACAAGCGCACCGGCTACGCCCTGGTCGACAAGCACGCCGCGCAAAAATGCGAGAAGTGCCACGAGGCACGGCGCGTCGGAGACAGCGAGCTGCGCAAGCGCTTTGGCGGCGGCAGCGTCACTTATCTTGGCCTGTCGACGCGCTGCACCAGCTGTCACTTCGACGAGCACCGCGGCCAGCTCGGCGCCGACTGCGAGCGTTGCCACGACCTCAAGGGATTCAAGCCGGCGTCGCGCTTTCGCCACGAGGTCAAGTTCGCGCTCAGCGGCGGCCACACCAAGGTCGAATGCGGCAAGTGCCACGGGTCCGAGGCCGCGCCGGCCCCGGCCGCGCCGTTTCCGGCCCCGGTCGACAGTGGTCGCTTCGCGCGTTTCACCTCGGCGGCGCCGCGCCGCTGCGTCGACTGTCACCGCGACATCCACACCGGCAAGTTCGGCCGCAGCTGCGATCGCTGCCACAACAGCGGCAGCTGGATCCAGACCAACGTGGCGCGCGTGGCGCCGACCTTTCACGACAAGAGCCGCTTCCCCCTCGTCGGCAAGCACCGCGCTGCGCCCTGCCTGAGCTGCCACCCGGCCAGGCGCGGCGGCAAGGGCATGCAGACCACGGGGCTGACTTTTGCCCGCTGCGCCGACTGCCACCTCGACGCGCACCTCGGTCAGATCGCCAAGGCTGCCGACGGCGCCGTGCCCTGCCAGCGCTGCCACAGCGAGGAGGGCTATTTTCCGACCCGCTATCCGGTGGCCGACCATCAGCAGACCGCGTTTCCGCTGCTGGGCGCGCACGCCCTGGTCGCCTGCAACCGCTGCCACAAGGCCGAACCCGAGTACTTCGCGGCCGCACTACCGGCGCGGCTGAAGCCGTCCGGCGCCGTCGCCAAGCGCACCGAGCTGCTCAACTTCACCCGCCTCAAGTTTCGCGAGCTGGATCTCAAGCGCTGCAACAGCTGTCACGCCGATCCTCATCGCGGGCAGTTCAACCGCGAGGGCGACCCTGGGAAGTCCCTGTCGAGGGATGACCCGCGGCCGTGCGACCGCTGCCACACGGTCGATTCATTCAAGCGGTTGACCTTCGACCACAACCGCGACAGCCACTTCAAGCTCGACGGCAAGCACGCCAGCGCCACCTGTGCCGCTTGCCACAAGCCTCGCGCCGACGGCGCGGTAGGCTACCTCGACACGCCGACGCACTGCGCCGGTTGCCATGCCGACGTGCACGCCGGTCAGTTCGTCAACGACACCGGGAAGTCCCTGACGACGGATATCCATGCTGCAGGCAGCGGTTGCGAGCGCTGCCACGACACAGCGGGATTCAAGCCGGCGCGCTTTGGCCACGACAACCCGGCGCAGGTTTCGTTTGCCCTCAAGGGCAAGCATCAGCCGCTCAGCTGCGATCGCTGCCATCCAAAACTGGCGCTGGCCGATCCTGGAAAGTCCGCGCCGGTCGATGGCGGCGCTGCCGTCACCTGGTATCGCGGCGTACCGCGCCGTTGCGACGGCTGCCACGTCGATCCCCATCGCGATCGCTCGATCGCAGTCGTTGCCGCGGCCGAGCCCGTGCCCGAATGCACGCGCTGTCACAGCGAGAGCGGCTGGCACGACGTCACCTTCGACCACGAGCAGACGCGGTTCCCGCTGCGCGGTCGGCACAGCGAGCAGGACTGCCGCGTCTGCCACGCCGAGCTGCACGAGCTGGCACTCGATTCGCGCTGCCAGGGTTGCCATCAAGATCCGCACAGCGGTCGTCTCGGCCAGCAATGCGAGCGCTGCCACGATCAGCGCAGCTGGAGCTCGGGTGCCGGCGTACTGGCGCACAGCCAGACGCGCTTTGCGCTGACCGGCCGGCACGCCATGGTACCGTGCGAAGAGTGCCACCGGGCGCGCACCGACCGCACCTTTGGCGGGGCGCCGATCCGCTGCGCGAGCTGCCATCAGGTCGATCTGCAGCGGGTGGCCGGCGGCGGCCTCGACCACGCAGCGTTCGGTTTGACGCCAGACTGCCGGCGCTGCCACGAGCCCATCGCCTGGCGTCGTGCGTTGCTGCCCGACCACGAGCGCTGCTTCCCGCTGCTGGTCGGTCACCATCGCGGCATCAGGTGCCAGGATTGTCATCAGGCGATCAACACGCTGGCGGTCAGCAACTGCGCGACGTTCAACGCGGCCTGCACGCGCTGCCACGGCTGTTCCGGCATGGACCAGCAGCACCGCGAGAAATCGGTGGCCGGCTACCAGTGCGCCGATCGCAAGTGCTACGAGTGCCATCCGACCGGAGGTACCGAATGATGATCCTGGGAAGTCCCCACCGGGGGATGACGTCGACGGCTGCACTGCGCGTCGGCGCAGCCCTGCTGTTGCTGGCGCTGGTGAGCGCCTGCTATCCGACGCCGGGTTACCAGGTCTCGCGTCAGCGCGTGACCCGGGCGACCCACGACGCGCTGTTCCCGATCAACAGCGGCTCGCATGCCGGGGTCGACTGCAATGTTTGCCACGGCGACTACAGCACTTTCGGACACTTCAGCTGCATCGTCTGCCACGAGCACGACCAGCCCAGTACCGATCCGGCGCACACCGGCGTGGTCGGCTACGCCTACGGTCCAGAGACCTGTTATGGCTGTCACGCCAACGGCGGCACCTTCAGCCGCGCCCAGCACGATACCTATTTTCCGATCGAGACCGGCGCCCACGCCCAGGTGGCGTGCAGCGAATGCCACGTCTCGGGCTTTGCCACCTTCGAGTGCATCCAGTGCCACGACCACCAGTGCAGCACGATGGATCCAGCGCACCAGGGCGTCACCAGCTACGCCTGCGCCAGCCCCAGCTGCCTGAATTGCCACCCGCGCGGCGAGGCGATGAGCCGCGCTGCGCATGCCAGTTTCTTCCCGATCGAGGTTGGCAACCACGCTGCGATCGGTTGCCGCGACTGCCACGTCGTCGACTTCGCCAGCTTCGACTGCATCGACTGCCACTCGCACACCTGCGCCATGATCGCGTCCAACCATGGCGAGGTGGGCAACTTCGTTTGCGACAGCCCGACCTGTCGCAGCTGCCATCCGACCGGCGCGGTGGGTGGCTGACCATGCGGCCCGCCGGTCTGATTCTGTTCGCGTCCAGCGCCGCACTTGCGGCGCCGGCCGCAGCAGGCACCGCGGCGGACGTCGTCCGCGGTGAGATCGGCTACGTGCTGGTCGATCGCGTCTACCTGGATCGCGGCGCCAGCGACGGGCTGCAGGTCGAGCAAACGGCTGCGGTCGAGGAGCGCGGCCAGACCATCGCCGAGCTGCGCATCGAGGCTGTGTCCGACCATGGCTGCGTCGCCAGCGTGATCAACCGCAAGCGCTTGCTGCGACCCGGCGACCACTACACGATGCACGTGGTGCGGCCACTCGCGTCGCTTCCGACGGCGAGCAGCGCACCAGCGTCGCAGCCGGCTACTCCGTCGCTGGCGTCGGCCGGCCAGTTCGCCAGCGCCACCGCGCACGGCTTCCCGCAGGTGGCGTTTCAATCGAGCGCCACCGCGCCCGTCCCACGCCGGTCCCGCGCCGAGGCCTTTCTGCGCAGCCAGACCTGGCTCTACCTCGACAGCTCGCCGCTGGCCGCTAACCAGCGTGGTCGTCTCGATCTGCGCTTGGATAGCGCCATCGATGCCGCCGACCACTGGCACGTCGATGCCGACGCCAGCCTGGTGGGCGAGGCGTTGCATCCGGGTGATTCCCGACTCGGCCGCGGCAGCCCGGTCTGGCTCGAGGTCTACCGGCTGAGCGTGGCCTGGCGCGGCGTCGACCGCCTCGAGCTGGCGCTCGGCCGGCGGCCGACCCAGCAGCTGCGCTACGATCTGGTCGACGGTGCGTTCACCTCGTGGCGCTTGACCGACGACGGCCCGACGCTGCGGTTGGCAGTCGGCACGCGGCCGGACAGCGTGTCGTTCATCCCGGGCATCCAGCGGCCGACCGTGGCCAGCGACGTCGACGGCGTGCTTCGCATGTCGTGGGCCACGCTGAGCTACGGCGCAGCACTGGGCTGGCTGGCGCGCGACTACTGGCAGACCGAGGCGGGCGAGGCCTCGGCGCGTGCAGCGCTCGATCTGTGGCGCCGGCTGACTGTCGACGCTGACGTTGGCGGTATGCTCTGGGTGGCGTCGACGCGCAGCGGACCACAGTTCACCCTCGACCGGGCAGCGCTCGGCGCGTCGCTGCGGCTTTGGGATCTGCTGCAGCTGCGCGTGGCCGGTCGCCGGCTCGACCATGCTGCGCTGCCGAGCGAGCTGGCGTTGTTGCCCACCGGCTATCTCGACAGTGCGGCCAGCTACGATGCGCTGGGCGGGATCCAGCTGGCATGGGCTCCGATCGCAGCCATCCCGCTCGGCATCGGGCTCGACGGCGGTGTGGTCTGGGACGACGCGCACTGGCAGGACCGCACCTGGTTCTCGCCCGCACTGAGCGCGCGCTTCACGCAACTTTGGCAGCTGCAGACGCGGTTGGCCTATCGCTGCGAGCTGGGCGTCAACGGCGCACAGCTTGGCGAGTTGGCCGTCGACGTGGCACCGCTGGACGGCCTGCGCGCCGGGCTGATGCAGCAGGGTGGGGTGCTGCTATTCGATCGCACCCAGCAGGTGCATCCGACATTTGCCACCTGGTTGCATTTTGACTGGCGAGTCTGGCGCTGGATCGCAGTTGGCCTGCGCGGCCGCGCCCTCTACGGCGGCGCCGGCAACGGCTTCGAATTGAACGGCTGGATCGGCGCGGTCGACTGGATGTGAGTGAACGCGTTGCCTGTACCACAGCGGGTTGCTACCGCCAGAACGTGCGTGCGACGATGCTGGCGTGGGCACGACGCTGGCGCGACACCCGACACGATGGCCGATGCAGGTCGCACGGACCCATATTCTCAGCAAGCTCGTGTTGGGCGTGTTGGCAGCCTGTCGGCCGCCGACGCCGGAGACGCCCTGCCAGGTCGCAGCGGATTGCACTGGCGACCAGCGCTGCGACCCTTTCTATCGAGTCTGCATGCCGGTGCTGTGGGACGCGGCAGTAGCCGACCATCCGCTGCTCGACGCTGCGCTGTTCGATCATGTGACGCTGGATGCCGCGGGCCACGACAGCGGTGACCCGCTGGCGGCCTGGCACTGGCGCGTTCGCCTGTCGCTCGACAACGGGAGCGGGCCCGAGGAGCTGATCGACTTTCCGGTCCTGGTGGTGCTCGACAACGCGCGCATCCGCTACGCTGACATTGCGGCCGACGGCGCCGACCTGCGCTTTGTCGCTGCCGACGACGTCACTCCGTTGCCCCATGAGGTGGAATCGTGGAATGGCGCGGGCCGCTCGTTCATCTGGGTGCGCGTTCCGCGCATCGCCGCCCAGGCGGTGGACAGCTTCATCTGGCTCTACTACGGCAACCCGACAGCCGCGTCGGCAGCGTCGCCGGCCGCGGTATGGAGCAACCACTTCCGGGCGGTTTATCACCTGCGCGCTGACCTCGTCGATTCGACGGCCCTGGCTGCGCCCGGCATCGCGCACGGCACGACGACAGTGTCCGGCGTCATCGGTCAAGCTGCCAGTTTCGCCGGCGTCAGCTATATCGATCTCGGGCCCAACCTGACGGCCGTGCAAGGCATCGGCGGCTGCACCATCTCGTTCTGGCTCAAGCCGGACGCTATCGTGAGCATCGGCAGTCAGTACCTGGTCTCCTATTCGATCAGCACGCCGGGCAATCTCTCTCGTGCCAGCGTCGCCCTGCTCGAGTCCGGCGAGATGGAGGTGTGGGGACGCTCGGTCGACACCGAGGAATCCCAGGCTCACGTCACTGCGGGTGCTGGCATCATCAGTGGTTCCTGGTCGCATCTCGTCGGCACCATCGACTATCCCGCCGATACAGTCGCTGCCTTCGTCAACGGTGGTCCGGTCGGCCAGACGACCGTCAATTTCGCCTCTGCCACGACGCCCCACGCGCCGTCGGCCAACAGCGCGCTTGGCGCCGAGGACGATGGCATCGACTGCTACTTCGCAGGTGCGCTGGACGAGGTGCGCGTCGCGGATGTGGTGCGGTCGGCTGGCTGGATCGCGGCCGAATTTCGAACAGCGCGCGACGATGGTTTTGTCGTCTACGGCGCGCCCGAGGCGCACGAGTGACAGGCGATCGGTTGGCGGCGGGAGCTACTGCGGCGGGAACACGTTGTTGAGCACGGCCGGTCCGCTGTCCAGGCTTTCCTCGCCGGTGGTGTTGAAGGCGCGCAGTGTAAAGGTGTGCGCACCCTCGGACAGCGACATGTCGCAGCTCATGGCGCGGGCGTTGGGAGACCTCGTCTCGCACACGGCGCGGCCCTCGTGGTAGAGCCTGAAGCCGCCCAGGTTGGGCTCGATGCAGTTGTAGTCCCACGCCACCTTGACCTCGCGCAGCCGCTCGGGCAAGCCGGTGTTCTCGCCCGACGAGATCTGGAACGGTCCCAGGTTGGTGGCGTGCTCGGGCGCGGCGGTCACGGTGCCGGCGTTGGACGCGGCAGTGTTCTCGGCGTTGAGCCGCCGCATCTCGTTGAGGATGCGGTTGATCTGGTTGCGATCGGGTATGCGCGCCGGATGCGCGCCGGTGGCCTGATCCAGCGTCGCCAGCAGGTTGACGATGCGCATCTTGATGGTCGGGTCGCGGTCGTACAGGCCAGCCGTGAGATTGGCGCGCACGGCGTTGGCCGCGGCCGCATCGGCCGGCGTGTAGGCCGGGGTGGTGATCCGGCGGCCGATGGTGGCGTCGTTGGTGGTGGTGGTCGGGGTGCCTGGCGCCGGGCGGACCGGACGGCCAATGACGGGATTGCCGGACATGGGTCACCTCGCTGGTTGACTCAATAGACTCATAGTCAGCGCCAGGGCATTTTGGCTCGCCTGGTCACGATCGCTACTTGTTGCCCTTGAGCATGCCGAGCATCGACGCTGCGGCTTTGCCGGGCTGCTGCTGGCTCTTGTCCTCGAACTTGACCGCGGCAGTTCCGATCAACTTCTTGGCATCCCTCGACAGGGACTTCCAAGGGTCGTCGGCCAGCTTGACGCCAGCGCCCTCGAACAGCTCGGCGGCTGCCTCGACGCCACCCAGCAGCAACCCGGCCAGCGCCAGCAACTGCACCAGTGCGGTCTGCGCCCGGGCCGCAGCCTCGCGCTCGAAGCGCGCAGCAACCACGATCAGGTCGGTGACCAGCTTGTCGCGCTGGTCGCGGCCGCAGGCCAGCAGCTTCTGGTGGTGCTCGAGCAATCGATCGTCGGCCATGGACCACTGGCCGTCGTTGACGCGAAAGTCCTGCGCCAGGGCTACCACCGCCGGGTGCAACTGGTTGCTGTCGGCGTCGCTCATCGGTCTCTCCTGCGGTCATCCGCGTCCACCGTGATCACCTTCTCGGCTGGGCGCGCCGCCTCGATCGTGGCACACTCTGGCCATGATCGCATCAAACTCGGGTTGCATGTTGGCTGCGCTGGCAGCGGCACTGCTGCTGGTCACGGCTTGTCCCAACGGTCCGTTGATCCAGGTGGTCGAGCCTGGCGCAGATGGCAGCGTCGACGCTGCCGTCGTCCACGACGGTGCTGTGATCGGCGATGCCACGGGGCAGGACCAGGCCATCGTGCACGACAGCAGCGTCGGCCAGGACCAGGCCACGGCCAGCGACAGCACCAGCGGACGCGACCAGACGGCCGGCCACGATACCAGCGGTGGCAGCGACACCAGCAGCGGCAACGACAGCGCGACTGGAAGCGACGCAGCGTCCGACGCCAGCAGCGGCAGCGACAGCAACAGCGGCACCGACAGCGCTGTCGGCTGCAGCACGGCCAGCTGCACCGATCCCCACCGCGGTGTCTGCGTCAGCGACGACCTTGGCACGCGCTGTCTGTGCGACCCGCAGTTCGTCGACTACGGCGACGGCGTCTGCCGGCCGGCCGACCCGTGCTCGTCCAATCCCTGCACTCAACTCAACCGCACGGTCTGCGTGGCCCAGCTCGGCGTGGCCAGCTGCTACTGCGACCAGGGCTACGGCGATCCCGGCAATGGCAGCTGTCAGCCGACCGTGAGCTGCACGCCCAATCCGTGCGCCGAGCCCAACAAGCGCCAGTGCGCGGTGGTCAACGGCCACACCCAGTGCTCGTGCGATAACGGCTATGTCGACGACGGCAATGGCCTGTGCGTGCCGACGAGCGGCGACCCGTGCTCGCCCAATCCGTGCGTGGTGTCTCGGCGCACGGTCTGCACGGCCGTCAACGACCAGCCGGTGTGCAGCTGCGAGATCGATTACGAGGAGGATGGTCTGGGCGGCTGCGTCGCCGTGGTCACGCCGCCGTGCCAGGGCAGCAGCTGCGGCACCGCGATCAGCGGCCGCATCACCCAGGGCGGCGCTGCCTGGCCAGACGTCACCATCAACCTCTACCAGGGGAGCTGCCCGCTCAACGGCTTCGTGCGCAGCACCACCAGCGATGCCAGCGGCTATTACGTACTGGACGGATTGAGCACCACTGGCGGTCACTACGTGCGCGCCGCTGGCGGCGCCGATGCGCGCTGGTACAACACGCTGGGCGGCACGGTGGCCTGTCTCGCGCGCAGCGCGGTCAACGTGACCTCGGGCCAGACCACACGCAACATCAATATCGTCTATCCGGCGGGCGGAGCGGTGTCGGGTCAAGTCACGGCCGGCGCCAGCCCCGTCGGGCCGGGCTTGCAGATCATCTTCGCGCGCCAGCAGTGCGGCGGTGGCGAGGTCAGCATCGAGGTGCTCACCGACGCCAGCGGTAACTACCTGGCAGCTGGTCTGCCCGAGGGCAGTTACTACGTCGAGGCCTGCGCCGATTGCCAGAGCGGCTTCTCGTACGCCAACCGCTGGTGGACCAGCGGCAGCGGCACTGGTCAGTGCGCAGTGGCGCAGCAGGTCGAGGTGAGCAGCCGCGCGCTCACGCCGGGCATCGATTTCGCGCTGGCCGCGCCGGCCGACATCTTCGGCACCATCACCCTCGACGGCAGTCCGGTCTCGGGCGTGCTGGTGCACGCCTACGACGGTAGCTGCAGCAGCGGCCACTATGTCGACGGCGCGTACTCGGCCAGCGATGGCGTGTTTCATCTGCCCGATGTTCCGGCCGGGACCTTTTACCTCGAGACGCGCATGCGCAACCTGGTCAGCCCACGCTACGCCGACATGTGGTGGAGCAGCGGCAACGGCACCTACGACTGCAGCGCCGCCAGCGCGAGCACTGTGACGTCGGGTGCCAGCCTGGGTGGCCGCAACTTCACCCTGCAGCGAGGCGGCAGCGTCTCGGGCCAGGTCACCGCTGCGAGTGCGCCGGTGGTCGGCGCCTATGTCTGGGCGCACGTCACCGATTGCGGCCGCAGCGACGAGCGCGCCTGGTACCAGCCGGCGCTCACCGACAGCAGCGGCAACTACCAGATCGTGGCGTTGCCGGCGGGCAACGTGCTCCTCTACATCAGCCCGCAGGACACGCTGCTGGGGGTGGTCGGCTGGTACGGCAACGGCGCGATCATGGCCAGCTGTGCAACGGCAACCGCGGTCAGCGTGACCGACGCCGCGGACACGAGCGGTATCGACTTTGCCTTCTGACGCGGCTGCGATCGACGCTCAGGTCTCGGCGCTGGCCGCACTGCTCGAGGCCGGCAATGTCGACGACGTCAGTCTGCGCGATGTCTGCCAGGAGCAGCTGACCAGGCTGCGCGAGCTGTACCGGCAGCAACCGGCGCTGTTTGCGGCGCCGACCGTTGCCGAGTTGCAGCGCATCGCCAGTCGCGTCGGCAAGGCAGCGTCGATGGGACCGCCGCCACTCGAACGCCAGCCGCCCGATCTGCGGCCACGCGAGGTGCTGGGCGCGGTGTTCGGTTTTCAGACGTTCCGGCCCGGCCAGGAGGAGATCATCAGCGCCGTGCTGGCCGGTCGCGATTGCATCGGCGTGATGCCGACCGGCGCTGGCAAGTCGCTGACCTACCAGATCCCGGCGCGCATCCTCGGTGGCACCACGCTGGTGATCTCGCCGCTGATCGCGCTGATGAAAGACCAGGTCGACGCGGTCAGCGAGTTCGGGCTGCGCGCCACTTTTCTCAATTCGAGTCTCGACGCCGACGAACGGCGCAACCGGGTGGCCGCTTTGCAGCGCGGCGAGATCGAGCTGTTGTACGCCGCGCCCGAGGGGATCGAGGCGAGCGTCGGCGACACGCTGCGCGGCCTCGACCTGCGGCTGATCGCGGTCGACGAGGCGCACTGCATCAGCCAGTGGGGCCACGACTTTCGGCCGGCCTACCGCAACCTGCGCGGGCTCAAGCAGCGCTATGGTGGAGACGGCGCGCGGGTGCCGATCCTGGCGCTGACCGCCACCGCCACCCACGAGGTGACGCAGGACATCGCGCAGCAACTCGCGCTGCGCGATCCGGTGCTGTATCGCGGCCGCTTCTTTCGCCCCAACCTGCACATCCACGCCTATCGCAAGCGCGGCAAGGACGGTGACGACTCGCCCGGCGGCGTGACCGATACCCGCGGCGCGATCCTGCGGCTGGTGCGCGCGCGGCCAGGCGAGAGCGGCATCGTCTATTGCCTGTCGCGGCGCTCGACCGAGAGCACCGCGCGTTACCTGGCGCAGCACGGCGTGCGGGCGCTCTGCTACCACGCTGGCATGGAACCGGCGCAGCGCACGGCCGCCCAGGACGCGTTCCAGCGCGACGACTGCGATGTCATCTGCGCCACCGTCGCCTTTGGCATGGGCATCGACAAGTCGAACATCCACTTCGTCATCCACCGCGACCTGCCGCGCTCGATCGAGAGCTACTACCAGGAGATCGGCCGCGCGGGCCGCGACGGCATGGACAGCGACTGCGTGCTCTTTTACTCGTGGGCCGACGTCATCGGCATCGATGCGCTGGTCGAGCAGGGCGACGACCCGGAGGTCGCGCACTGGCACAAGCAGCGCGTGCGCGACCTGTTCCGGTTGATCGACCGCGGCCATTGCCGCCACCAGGCGATCGTGCGCCATTTTGGCGAGAGCATGGCGGCGTGCGGCCGCTCGTGCGACGCCTGCCTGTGCAGCGACGTGGTGGCCGAGGCGCGGCGCGTCGGCCGTGGGCAGGCGCGCCCGTCGCTGGCGGCCACACCTCGGCAGCGGCCGCTGGCGACCGCTGCCGCTGCTGGAGCCGACCCCGACCTCTTCCTCTCGCTCAAGCGCTGCCGCAAACAGATCGCCGATGCCAAGGGCGTGCCTGCCTACATCGTGTTCAGCGACGCCACGCTGTGGGCGATGGCGACCCTGCGGCCGCGCAGCGAGGACGAGTTCAGCGCGGTGCCTGGGGTCGGACCCAAGAAACTGGCGCAGTATGCTGCGCAGTTCCTCGACGTCATCCGGAGTATTTCCCCGCGCTGAGCAGGCGCGCGATCTCAGCGTCCTCGATCTGCTTGAACGCCACCTTGCCGATCAGCGTCTTGGGCAGCTCGCTGCGAAACTCGATGTCACGCGGGCAGCTCCACTTGATCAGCTCTTTCTGGCAGTGCGCGATCAGCTCCTGCGCCAGCTCGGCCGACGCCGCCGCCGGCGGCTTGACGACGACAAAACCCTTGACCCGCTGTCCCTGCGACTCGTCCGGCACGCCGATCACGCAGGCCTCTTGCACGGACGGGTGGCGGTACAGGCATTCCTCGACCTGCACCGGGTAGACGTTCATGCCCGACGACTTGATCATGCGCTTCTGCCGCAGCTTGAAATAGAAGAAGCCGTCGCTGTCCATGCTGGCGAGGTCGCCGGTGTGCAGCCAGACCCGGCCGTCGGCGTGGCTGCGCAGCGTGGCTGCGGTCTCGTCGGGGTGGTTGAGGTAGCCCAGCATCACCGCCGGTCCGCTCAGACAGAGCTCGCCGTCGCTGCCAGCCGGCGCCTCGTCGAGCGTCCCCGGGACCACGACCTTGGCCAGCATGTCGGGGAACGGTACGCCCACGCTGCGCTCGCGGTAGCTGTCGAGCGGCATCGCCATGATGGCGGTCACGGCCTCGGTCAGGCCGTAGCCCTCGAGCAGCTGCACGCGGCCACCGGCCACCTGTACCACGTGCTCGAACCGCTCCTTGACCGGCCGCGGTAGCGTGTCGGCGCCGCTGAAGGTGGCGCGCAGGCAGCTCAGGTCCGATTTCTGGAACTCGATATTGCGGCTGAGCGCGTCGAACAGCGTGGGCACGCCGACCACCAGGCTGGGCCGCTTGGTCTTGATCAGGTGAGCCACGGTCTCGGCGGTGAACTGTGGCACCAGGATGCTCTTGCCGCCGCCCATGAAGGCGGCGTTGATGCAGACACCCAGGCCAAAGCCGTGAAAGATGGGCAGGATGGCGAGGATCGAGTCGCGACCGGTGATGTCGCCCCAGGCCGAGACCTGCATGCCCTCGGCGATGAAGTTCTGGCTGCTGAGCATGATGCCCTTGGGCACGCCGGTGGTGCCCCCGCTGAACAGCACCACCGCCAGGTCATGGGTGCCCATGGCAGTCTGGGCGGCCGCCTGCGGGCGCCGTCGCATCAGGTCGCGCCACCAGTGCACCAGCGAGTCGCGCGGCACCTTTTTGATCTTGCGCCCCTTGGTCAGCCAGAAACCGAGCCGCAGCGGCAGGCCGAGGTAGTCCGGGATGCGCGCCAGGATCAGCGTCGACAGCGCGGTGCTCGACGCCACGGCCTTGAACTTGCCGTAGAAGACGTCGAGCGTCAGCGCGAAGCGGCTCCTGGTCTCGTTGAGATAGAACGCGATCTCTTTTTCGGTCGACAACGGGTGGATCAGGGCTGCCACCGCGCCCCGCTTGTTGGCGGCATAGAAGCAGATCACGCCCTGCGGGCAGGTCGGCATGGCGATCGTGATGAAGTCGCCGCGCTTGAGCCCCAGGCTGTCCAGCGCGCCTGCGCAGCGGTCGACCTCATCGGCCAGCTGGCGGTAGGTCGCGGTCGAGCCCATGAAGTCGTAGGCGATCGCGTCGGGATGGTGCGCGACCGTCCGCATCAGCGCCTCGTACAGTGTCACCTGCGGGTAGTCGAGCTGCGGCGGCACGCTGCCGTAAAACTTGAGCCACGGTTTTTGTTCGTACATGTGTGCGATCCCCCCGCCCACGTCCGATATACAACGCGCCACGCATTCGGGTCGAGTGAGCGTTACAATGTTAATCCATGGGACGTACCGATCGCTGGCCGTGCTGCGCTGTGTTCGGGCTGGCCATCCTGGCCACCGGGTGCCCGGTCTATGTACCGGCGGCCGAGCAGGTGGCGAGTCCTTGCCAGCAGGCCAGCGACTGCATTCTCGGCTACCGGTGTGTTGACGCGATCTGCGTGAACGGTGTGACCGGTCCAGTCGATGCGGCGAGCTTCGACCTGCTGGACCGCGATGGCGGTGGCGCCGACAGCGCGCAGCGCGACGGCAACGCGGTCGACGCTCGCGGACGCGACCAGGCTGGACCCGACGGTCTGCTGCGCGACCGCACCGGCGCCGACCAGCAGGTGGTCGACGCCACGGGCACCGATCGGGCGCGGTCAGATACCCACGTGACCGATGTTGCAGCAACTGACCAGCAGCGCCCGGACCTGGTGCAGACCGACACCTGGGTCGATCTGCCGCCGCCGCCGCTGGCGGGGCTGGGCGCCGGCACCGGCCATAGCCGCGGCACCATCGACGTCAGCGTCTCGTTCCCGGCCGACACCCGGGACTACGCGCGGGTCTACATCCTGCGCGTGGCAGGGGCAGAACCACCGGACGCCACCTGCCAGGTCGGCGTGCTTGCCGCCAGTTACACCAGCGGCCATTTCTACGACGGTACCTTCGTCGACACGGGCCTGGTCGAGCTGGCGATCTACAGCTATCGTGCCTGCTCCTACGACGTGGCCGACCAGGTGACCGGCGGTCCGGTCGCGACCGCGGAGGCCATGGGCTGCTGGTACGTGTCCGGCACCGAGAGTCACAACAATCTGCCGGCCAAGATCATCGATGCCTGGGCAGGCCAGTGGACGGTCGACCACACCGATCCGCCGCGCCGCATCTTCTCCGGCGTCACTTTTGCCAGCGGCGACCGGATCACGCTGTCGGGCGCGAGCGGCAGGTCGGTCTGCCGCTTCGAGCCGAACGGTACCCCCAGCTGCGTCGTCGACTGCCCGACCGGCTGGAAGCTCTTCTTCAAGGATGGCGCTGGCAACCTGCTCTGGCAGGCGGCCCCAGATGACCTCGGCAACTACGTCGGCGGGGTCGACATTCCGGCCGGCGCGGTCTCGGCTTGGATCGGGTACCGCGACGGCAGCTGCGTCACTGGCAGCGACTGCTCGAGTATCGGCGATCCCTACATGGACAACTGCGACAACCGAACCGCCAGCAACGGCACCTGCGACAAGTGCAACTACGACTTCACCTACGGCGTATTCACATGCAACGCGCCGTGACCCAACGCGGGACCGCGGTGCCCCGCGCTCGCATGAACAACAGTATAGTCCGGACCTCACCCGCGGGGCGGCGCCCGCTTCTGCGCCAGCAAAAAGTCCCAGACGGCGCCCAGCCCGTCGATCTCCTCGCTGGCCACGCCGATCTGCCCCTCGGGCAGGTACTGCTCGCCGCCCGGCCAGGTGTGGCCGCCGCCTTCGACCACGTAGTAGTCGACCGCTGTGTCCGAGTCGCAGGTCCGATATCGCTGGTAGCGGATGCTGGTGCCGTCGTCCTTGCTGTCGAAGCTGATCTCCTCGGGCGTGGGGTCGCAGCGGTCGTGGTCGACCCAGTGGGCAGCCGCGGCGTCCGACGAGATGATCTCGCCGCCCACGTCCGAATCGACGGTGCCGCCCTCGAACGGCACCAGTGGATCCGCGGTGCCGTTCATGAACAGCGCGCTCAGCGGCCGGTCCGGCGCGCAGTTCTCGGCGAGCGCGGCCGGGATGGTGCTCACGATCGAGGCCACGCCGGCCAAGCGACTGCCCTCCCGGCAGGCCAGGGTCTGCGTCATGAAGCCGCCGTTGGAGATGCCCATCACGTACAGCCGCTCGCGGTCGAGCGCGATCTGCTGGTCGATCGCGTCGATCAGCGCGAGCAAAAAACCGACGTCGTCGATGCCTTGCTGCGCGGCGGGCGAGACACCGCGGCCGTCGGCCCAGCTGCGGTCGATGCCGTCCGGGTAGGCGACCACCACCCCGGCCGCATCGGCCCGGTCGTTGTAGCCGGTGCTGTTGCGCATGCCGTTGCCGGTGCCAAGCCGGCCGTGGAGCGAGAGCACAAACGGCGCCGGTCCGGTCGGCACCGGGTCGGGCAGGTGCAGCAAATAGCTGCGCTGCTTGCCGCCAAACTCGAGCGAGTGGCGCTCGACCTCACAATTGCAGCTGCTGGCCGCGACGGCGACGAGAGCCAGCGCCAGCGCCGAACGACGTCGCCGGACTTTGAGTTTGGACATGGTGCACCGTGCGCAGGTCAAGGTGCGCCATTATCACTTTTTCAGCGCGGCCAGCACCAGCGGCACGGTCTCCTCGGGTGAAACCTGGTACCAGGTCTCGATGACAGTGCCGTCGGCGCCGATCAGAAACGAGGAGCGGATGATGCCCTCGCTCACCTTGCCGTACAGCGTCTTCTTGCCGAACGCGCCGTAGGCCTTGGCCACCTTCTTCTCCGGGTCGGCCAGCAACGGGAAACCGAGGTCATACTTGGCGTCGAACTTTTTTTGCGCGGCTGGCCGGTCCGGGCTGATACCAACGGCCGCGATCTTGAGCTTTTTGAGATGGGGTCGCGCGTCGCGCACGCTGCAGGCTTGCCTGGTGCAACCGGGCGTGTCCGCACGCGGGTAAAAATAGATCAGCAGCGGCTTTCCGCGAAAGCCGGCCAGCGTGACCGCGGCGCCGGTCTGGTCGGGCAACTCGAACTCGGGTGCAGCAACGCCGGGCTTGAGCTTGGCCATGGGTTCCTCAGCGGATGCGCGACGCCAGCAGAAAGCCGTCGCGCAACGGATTGATGGTCGGTGCAAAGTCGGGATCGGCAAAGATCAGCCGGGTCAGCTCGCGCACGCCCGCGGTGTCGCGATCAGTCTTTTCCGGGTCGAGCATGCGGCCGTGCCAGAGCAGGTTGTCGACGACGAGCAGTCCGCCCACGCGCAGCTGCTGCTTGATCGCGGGCAGCGCGCCTGGATAGCCGTGCTTGTCGATGTCCATGAAGACGATGTCGTACTGTCCGGCGTCGGCGCGCAGCGTCGCGACCGCCTCGCCCACCTCGAACCGCACCAAGTCGGCGAGGCCCGCGCGCTCCAGGTAGGCGCGGGCCTGTTGCGACAGCGCCGCTTCCCAGACCGTGTGCACCACGTTCCCGCCGCCATTGTCGCGGACCGCGGCCGCGAACCAGAGCGTCGAGTAGCCAAAGCCCGAGCCCAGCTCGAACACGCGGCGCGCTCCGATCGCGCGCGCCTGCCGGTAGCACTCGGCGCCAACCAGCGGGCCGATGATCGGAAAATCCTCGTCGGCGGCGCGCTGCTCCAGCTCGCGCCGCAGCGCGTCGTCGTAGCGCTGGGCATACAGTCCGGTCAGATAGCGCTCGATCTCGGGATCGACGATGTTCATCGCGACTGTCCTCCCGGTTGCCAGCGGTAGCGCTCGACCTGCAGCGTGCCGTCGGCGCTGAACTCGACGCCCTCGGCCTCGAGCAGGCTGCGTTGCAGGCCCGGCGGCAATTCGCCGCTGCGGTCGGTCGAGCAGCCGCCCTGCGCATTGACCACGCGCTGCCAGGGCACGTCAGGCGGGCTCGCGCGCATGGCCCAGCCCACGCCGACCGGCGACATCCGCTGTCCGATCAGCTGCGCGATCTGGCCGTAGGTCATGATGCGTCCGGCTGGAATGCGGCGCACGACCGCATGGACCGCGGCAAACGCGCCGCTGTCGGCTGGATCTGCGTGCGGGTGGCGCTTGCGATCGCGGGCTGTCGGTTGCCGTGCCATGGGATTCCATCTCCACCGCCAATGTACACAAAGCGGCGTCCGCGTGCAGCGGCGTGACGACGACGCGCGGACCGGGAACAAATCGCCTGTCGTCGCCGGTTTGACCTTGCGTGCGGCGCGGCCAGGCCTACATCGCACAGAGTACCAACGCGCGCGGCGCTGACCGAGCGCCGGTTGGTCGCCGCGTCGCTTCTGTCGGTGATGTCTTATCGACGGTGGGAGGTAGCGATGAACACGGCGACTCACGAACGACGCAGGGCACAGCGATTCATGGTGGAGATCCGGGCCGAGTATTCTCTCGGCGGGCTGGCCGCCGAGGGGGTGCTGCGCGACCTCGGACCGGGTGGTGCTTTTCTCGAGGTCGGTCCCAGCTTCTCGTCTCCCGAGACCGGCGAACTGAGTGGTCTGCTCGATCTGGGTGACCAGTTCATCCTGACCTATTCGATGCGGCCGACCGCCAGCAAGACGCACCAGGTGGTGACATTGCGCTGGCGCGGTCACAACGACGATCAGGATTGCTTCGGTTACGGAGTTCAGTTTGAACCGGACAGCTGAGCGCGGTCGGGCGCGTACTTGCGCACGACCGCGTACAGGGCTGCCACGTCGAGTGGCTTGGACAGGTAGTCGTCCATCCCGGCCGCCATGAAGCGTTCGCGATCGCCCTTCATCGCATGCGCGGTGAGCGCCACGATCGGCAGGTGACCGCCGCTCTGCTGCTCACGCTGCCGGATGCGCTGCGCCGCCTCGATGCCGTCCATCTCGGGCATCTGCACGTCCATCAACACCAGGTCGAAGGTTTGCTGGGCGCTGGCCTGGACCGCTGCCGCGCCAGTGCCCACCACCTGCACCTCGGCACCGATCTTGGCGAGCAGGCGCGTGGCCAGCACCACGTTCACGTGCGCGTCCTCGGCCAGCAGGATGCGCATTGGCGCGGCCAGCTTTGCGGGGGCGGCCGAGGCAGCCGGCGGTGCCGTTGTTTTCGCCGTCGCTGACGCTGGCTCGGCTGCGAGCGGCGCGGCGTCATCGAACGGCATGAGAAAGTGAAACACGCTGCCCTGGCCGGGCGTGCTCTCGACCCAGATCTTGCCGCCGGTCAGCTCGACCAGCTGCTTGGCGATGGCCAGGCCCAGGCCGCTGCCGCCAAAGCGCCGCGTGGTCGAGGCGTCGGCCTGGTTGAAGACGCCAAAGATGTGTTCGATCGATTCCGCCGGAATGCCGATGCCGGTGTCCTCGACCAGGAAGTGCAGCACGACCCGGCCATCGTCGCGGCGCGGTTGCGGCTCGACGCGCAACCGCACGTGGCCGCGCTCGGTGAACTTGGTGGCGTTGCGCAGCAGGTTGGTCACCACCTGCTTCAGCCGCACCGGGTCGCCGCGCAATCGCGCCGGCACAGCCGGGTCGATCTCGTGCAGCAGCGCGACCCCCTTGGTGTGGGTCTCGACGCCGACCAGCGACAGCACCTCTTCCAGCGCCGGCGCTAGCGCGAAGTCGATCCGCTCGAACTCGAGCTTGTGCGCCTCGACCTTGGACAGATCGAGCACGTCGTTGATGATGGTCAGCAGCGACGTGGCCGAGCTGCGCGCCAGCTGCAGATATTCGCGCTGCTCGGTCTCGAGCTTGCCGTCGAGCGCCAGCGTCAGCATGCCCATCACGCCATTCATCGGCGTCCGGATCTCGTGGCTCATGTTGGCCAGGAAGGTCGACTTGGTCGCGGCCGCGTCGTCGGCCTGCTGCTTGGCCACGCGCAGCTCTCCCTGCACCCGCTCGAGGTGGCGCCGCATCACCAGTTCGTTGGCCCAGGCCACGTAGATCAGGCGGTTGACGATGAGCGACAGGAAAACCATGGAGCAGGTGTTGATCTGGTTGGCGAAGCGTTCGCCGTCAGCGCCGGGCAGCATCCCCAGCAGCACCAGCCCCACCCCGCCGGTCACGCCGTAGGCCACCAGCGCGCGGGAACCGTCGAGCAGCATGGCGGCGGCCGTCAAGAACAGCGCCATGAAGAGCACTGCCGTGGGCGCGCTGGAACTGAGGCCGGAGAAGTTAAGCGCCACGCCGCCGAGCAGGTTGATCAGCACATAGCCGAGCTCGAGCGGACGGTGGTATCCGCGCAGGTTTGCCGGCGTCTTGGGCCGGCCGGCGATGGCCAGGTAGAGGATGGCCGTCGCGACCCAGATCAGCCGTACCACCTGGCCGCGCCAGATGCTCTCGTAGCGCTCGGGCTCGATCTGCAGGTCGCGAAAGTGGAGCAGGCAGAAGATCGTGGTGTGGACCGCGATCAAGCACCAAGAGATGATGCGCAGGCGCAGCAGGTTGACGTGGGTGCGGGTCGCGGCAACCAGCGGTTGCTCGGCCTCAGGGATATCGGGTCTCCACCACGACCCGTGCTGCGGCAGGGGTTCGCTCACGGTGGCACCATCTTCCGCTGAACGCACGGCGCAGGCAACCGGCGGGTCGCGAACTCACTCCTCGATCGGATACTGCGCGAGCAGGTCTTCCGGGATCGCGTTGGCCTCGGCGATGCGGCGGTAGACCGGCACCGAGCGCCGCGCCACGCGCGTCTTGCTCGGGTCAGCCGCGTCGACGGCGTACAGCCCCATGCGAATCGCCATGCCGTGGTTCCACTCGTAGTTGTCGAGGAGCGTCCACCAGAAGTAGCCGCGCACGTCGGCTCCGTCGCGGATGGCGCGCGCCACCCAGGCCAGGTGCTCGACGAGAAAGCGTTCGCCGCGGCCGTCGTCGAGGTGATCGTCGGCGCCGTTCTCAGTCACGATCAGCGGCAGGTGGTAGCGCTTGAGAGCGATCAGCGCTTCGTAGATGCCGCGCGGAAAGTCTTCGCCCTGCTGGATGTCCAGCGGATTGAACGCGGTGAACGGGCTGAGGTCCGGGAACACCGGCTGGCCGCCGCTGACGCCGCCGGCGACGATGCGCGTGTAGTAGTTGACGCCCAGGTAGTCCATGCGGCCGGCCAGGTCGGCGCGCGGCACCGGGTTGCCGTCGAGGTTCTGGTCGAACTTGCCCAGCACCACGCCGTCAAGAAAGACCTGGTTGTAGAGATAGTCGATGTCGCGCTGCGCCTGCACGTCGACCGGCTTGCTCGGATCAGCGGCGTAGCTTGGCGCCAGGTTGTAGACCAGGCCCACCTGCGACGCCTGGCCATCGCCATCGGCGTCGACGACGTCAGCCTGCTTGACCGCGTCGTACTGGCGCGCGTGTGCCACCTGCATCGCCGCCAGCACCGCCCGTCCCTCGGCAAACTTGAAGCCGAGCCCGGGTGGATTGGTGCGGGTCTCGCTCGGGAACAGATAGCCGGCCATCACCACGGCCAGCGGCTCGTTCTGGGTCGCCCACCAGTCCACCTGATCGCCGAACTCCGCGGCCACGAAGCCGCTGTACTTGGCCAGCTCGTCGACGGTCGCGGGATCGAGCCAGCCGCGCCTGGTGCAGCCGGCCAGATCCTGGTGGCACGCCAGGCCGTCGTGCAGCCAGAGCGGCAGCGTGTAGTGGTGCAGCGTGACCAGCGGCTCGAGCCCGGCGCCGCGCACCGCATCGAGCAGCGCGTGGTAGTAGGCGAGCGCGTCGGCGTCGGCGTGCGCCCGCAATGCCTGCTGGCCGGTGATGCCGCGGGTGTCGGTCGGGAACAAACGGCTCCACTCGATCGACAGCCTGAATGCGTTGTTGCCTAGCTCGTTGCGCGCGCGGTCGACGTCGGCCGCGAAGAGCTCGCGGAAACCGGGCGCGGCTGCGAGCGGCTGGCCGCTCAGGTGCAGATCGGTGTCCGAGACAAACGCCGGTGCCGTGACGAACTGGTACCAATCGCTGTTGCGATCCTCGCATTGTGCCGCCGCCAGCGTCGGACAGCCGGCCTCGACCTGAAAACCGGCGGTGGCCGTGCCCCAGCGAAAGTTCTTGGGAAAGCTGCCCTCCTGCCAGGGCGGTGGCGCCGGGCAGCCTGCCAGCAGCAACAACAACATGGGTATTGCCAGCCCAGGTGCGGCGCGCATGCCGAGTTCATGTATCAGCCTGCCGCGCCCAGGCAAGCGGCAAGTGAGCGGCGGTCGACGCGCGACGTGGAACATTTTGTTTGATACCGCTAACACCTTGATCGCTTGGGCGGTCGATCTGGGCCCAGTCACACGCGAGAGGTGTGCCATGAATCGCATTGCCATCGTCGCCTCGGTGCTGTTTTCGGTATCGGCCCTGGCCGTCGTCGTCCTGCGGCCGTCGCCAGCCGGCGACCATGCTTTGCCGGCCGCGTCGGGCAACGGTGCACCGGTTGCACGAGCGGTTGCCGGCGGTGACGACGACGGCGAGGACGCCGAGTCACGGGTGGTTGCGCTGGAACGCACCGTGGCCAGCCTGACGCGGCGCGTGACCACGCTCGAGAACGGCCGGGTCGCGGCCGGCACCCGACCGGGCAACGCGCTGCCTTCCGACGACCTGACCACGCTGCGCAGCGACGTCGACGCCTTGCTCGCCGGCAACGCCCTTGACACCGAGGCTGGCCAGAAGCGCTTCAAGCAGCTGGTGCGCACCGCGCAGGACGAGTTGTTTGCCGAACGCATGCAGGAGCACCAGACCGAGCACGATCGCGAGCGCGCCGATCGGCTGACCAAGCTGGCCGAGGAGGCGCGCCTGAGTGCCCAGCAAACGCAGGATCTGACCCGCCTGCTCGACGACGAGCGCGAGCAGCGGCGTGCTCTGCGCGATCAGGTGCAGGCCGGCGAGCGCCCGCGGCGCGAGGTGTTTGCCGAGTTCCAGGCGCTCGGGCAAAAGACCGATGATGGCGCGCGCAAGCTGCTCGACGACGAGCAATACACCAAGTACCAGGAGATGCGGCAGTCGGACCGCCCGCGCGGTCCGGGGGGCGGACGCGGTGGCACGCGGTAGCCGGGCAGGTGCCGATCGCCGCGCGTGCGTGTACAATCGAAAGCACCACCCATCGGAGCGTGCCAGGGGCACGCCGATTGCGGGGAGGTCGCATGCACTGCCTCGACGCGAGAGCCCTCGGCACGACACTGCTCGGTCTGGTCGCTACTCTGGCCCTGGGCTGTCCCGGCCCCACGCCCGCCGGCGTCGACGCCAATAGCGCTCCCGTCTGCGTGCCCAACACGACCCAGGTCTGCGCCTGTCCACTCGGCGTGCAGGGAGCCCAGACCTGCAACAGCGACGGTAGCGGCTGGCTCGAATGCCGGTGCGGCTCGGCGGATGGCGGCCCGGGCAGCGACCACACGGCTTTGATCGACGGCGCACGGTCCGATGCGCCGGGCACAGATAGCGGCCGCGATGCGGGCATCGGTACCGACACTGCGGCCAGTGACCATCGGCAGAACGATCGCGCTGCGACCGACCTCGCGCCGCGAGACCAGGCAGCGCGCGACACCATCGGTCGCGACACCGCGATTGTCGTCGACGGTCACCAGCCGGACCAGGCTGGCGTGGATACCGGTTGCGGCAGTGCGTGCGACGCCGGCAGCGGAGTCGATCGCCGGGTCACGACCGACGCGTTCTGGCGCGTCGACGCCAGCGGCATCGACACCATCAATCTGGCCGGACTCGGTCAGCGCTGCGACACCCAGAACTGCGTTCCTGGCACCACCTGCCTGGGAGACAGCACGGACGGCTACTACTGCCGCAAGGACTGCGCGCTGGGCGGCACTGACTGCGATGTGCAGACCGAGCGCTGCGTCTGGTTCACCTACATGGATGGCGGCATGGCGCCCTACGGTGGATGCGAGCCCGCGGTCGGCTACAACGTTTCGTGCGCGACGGATTTTTGCGCCGAGATCTACATCTGCGTGACGCCGTCGGGCGCCGGAGACTGGCGCTGCCGCGCGCGCTGTCTGCCGGGCGCGCTCGATGCTGGCTGCCCGGTCGACTCACCGCGCTGCGCCCGCATCACCGGCACGGATGGCGGTGCCTGCCTGCCACGCGGATGAAAAAAAGACCCAGGCGCTCGGCCCGGCGCTGGAGTGTCTACATCCTGCACTGCGGCGACGGCTCGCTCTACACCGGCGTTGCCGTCGACGTGGCGGCGCGACTCGCCCAGCACCAGGCTGGCCGGGGCGCGGCCTACACCCGTTCGCACCTGCCGCTCGAGCTGGTCCACGTCGAGCCTGGGTTGACCCACTCGCAAGCGCTGCAACGCGAGGCTGCGATCAAGCGGCTACCGCGCCTGGCCAAGGAACAGTTGCTATGCCAAACATGGTGACCAAGATGACGATCGCCGTTGCCTGCTACGCGCTGCTGCTCGCTGCCGCGCCACCGACCACGCAACCCTTCTCGCAACCGGCGACTCAGCCGGCGGACAAGTACGACGCCCGGGCCGACCCGGTGCAGCAACTGGCTCAGGCCAAGCTGCAGGCCAAAGTGCAGCACAAGCGCGTGCTGATGATCGTGGGCCGCGATAGCTGTCGCTGGACGCGCGCGCTCGACGCGCTGCTGGCGCAGGACACCGCGATCTCAAAACTGGTCGGCCAGCGCTACCTGCTGGTGCGCGTGCACCGCAGCAAGGATCACGACAACGCGACCTTTCTCGCGCCTTATTCCAAGATCGGCGGCGTGCCGCACCTGCTGCTGTTCGACGCCGACGGCAAGTTGCTGGTGTCGCAGGAGACCGGTTCGCTCGAGCAGGGCGACGGCCACGACCCGTCCAAGGTGTTGGCGTTTCTCGAGCGCTGGGGTAGCTAGCCGATGCGCCACAAGAAGGTCGAGATGACTGCCCAGATGCCGAGCCCGATGGCGACCACGCCGAGCACGCCCTGCTTTGGCGCCAGCCTGGCGATGGTCTGATCCATCTTCTCGACCGCCTGCGGCGATTTGATGAACTGCTTGAGCACGCCCACGCCCAGCAGCAGGCCAAGGCAAAGCTGCAGCAAGCCATCGGCGGCGTAGGTGACCCAGTAGATCGGCGCGTGCGTCAGCAGGCGCAGCTTGAACAACGCATCGACGACGATCAGCGCGCCCACCAGGGCCGAGATGGCGCCGAACCAGCCCTGATATGGAGTGATCTTGTCGAGCCACTCCTTGGCCTCGGGCTTTTTCGAGAGCAGGAGGTTGGGCGCAGCGAGCACACCGAGCAACACCAGCCAGACACCGCCGATCAGTCCCATGGTCGCTCCCTTTCAGGTGACCACGGCATGATGCACAGGTATGAATTCAACCGGCAAGTGATGGCAGCAGCAGTGTGCGGGCAGGTGAATCTCGATCAGCGCGTGGCCGAGCGGCGCCGCGCCAGCGGCCACAGCCCGATCAGCAGCAGCCACGCCAGTGACGACGTCGACCTGGTGCCTGCGCTGGTGCAGCCGCTGGTGGTCGCCTCGTAGTCGTCGCTCTGCTCGCTGCCGCCGGTCGCGCCGAGGCCGTAGCCACCGCTGCCACTGTCACCGCTGGTGCTACCCGTCCCGCCCGTCCCGCCCGTGCCACCGGTGCTGCCAGCATCGGTGCCGCCTGTGCCGCCAGTACCTCCAGTACCGCCGGTGTCACCACCGGTGCTGCCCGCAGTGCACTCTTCGAGGCACAGGCCGCTGGTCGCGTCCGACGACGCGGCCCAGCAGTGGTAGCTGGTCGGGCAATCGCTCTCCTGCATGCAGGATGGTGCATTGGCCGGGAAACCATCGCTCGTCTGCTCGTCGATGCAGGCGTAGTCACCCTGGCCCGAGGCGTCGATGCAAGTGAGCGCGCTGTCCGAGCAGGTGCCAGTGCCGCCGGTCGAACCACCGGTATCGCTGCCGGTCGAGCCACCGGTACTGCCCGCGCTGCAGACCTCCAGGCACAGGCCGCTGCTGGCGTCCGTCGACGTGGCCCAGCAGCTGGAATTGGTCGGGCACTCCTCGTCCGACTGGCACGAGGCGGCAGCGGCCGGGAAGCCGCTGCTCGATTGCTCGTCGATGCAGGCGTAGTCGCCCTGGCCCGAGGCGTCGATGCAGGTGAGCGCGCTGTCCGAGCAGGTGCCAGCGCCGCCGGTCGAACCGCCGGTCGCGCCACCGGTGTCACCACCGGTCGAACCGCCGGTACTGCCGGTGGTGCCGTCGCAGTAGTCGTTGGCGAGGTCCGAGGTGCTGCCGCCGGTCACCCAGCCCGCTGCCGTGTAGCCGCCGTTGCTGGCGGCGGTTTGCGCCTGCTGCTTGACCCAGTTGCGGTTGGCAAAGACGCTCTCGTAGACCGTCTCGTTGCATGAGTAGGCGGGACCGCGCGAGACGGTGCCGATGACCCGGCCGGACGAATCGAGTGCCGGGCCGCCCGAGTCACCCGAGCAGGCGCCGACGTTGGCGTTGGTGCCGCCCAGCCATTCGCCGGACGAGCTCATGTCCGAGCCGCAGCTGCTGGCGCACAGCACGCTCAGGCCGCTGGCCGAGTAGCGCTGACCGGCGGACTGGCCGTTGGGCGAGGTGACGCCGAAGCCGACCGCGCGATAGGTCTCGCTCTCCGCCACCGCAGCGTCGATGCGCGGCACGACCGGGCAGACATTGTTGACCAGCGACGACAGCTCGATCACGGCCATGTCCTGGCCGCACACGTTGCCGCCGACCACGGCGACACGTGCCACGCCGCGCCAGATGTTGTTGTCGATGTTGGGGAACCGGCCCTGGTTGTACATCGACGAGGCCGCGCTGTAGCTGCTGGTCACCGCAAACGACGACGCCGAGAAGTTCGAGCCGAACGAGCTGCTCGAGCACGACGTGTCGCCGATCTCGGCCACGCAGTGATGCGCGGTGAGCACCAGGTTGGGCGCAATCAGCGAGCCGGTGCAAATGCCCATACCCTGGTTGCTGTCCATGAGGATCGCGACCACGGCCGGATCGTTCTGGTCGACGGAGCCGCCCTGGATGGGCTGCACCTGTTTCTGCCCGATCCCCAGCACGTGCAACGCGGCCGAGTCACGGTTGCAGCCGGTCGTGCCGAGCAGCACAACCACCAAAAACCAGTGCGCGAGCCTCGCCATCATGACCTCCGTGCGTGCCGTGATCCCGATCAAAAGCAGGCTCGCTTGTAGGCTTCGCAAAACGATCTGTCAACAGAAAACCCAATGATTTCGTGTAGTTATATGTATTCAAAGGTATCCAAAAATGCGCGGATAGGCGCCAAGGTGGGTGCAGGTGAGATGTCCGAGATTGCGGCAGCTGCGCTGCGCCGCCAAAAAAAATATGTCCGTGATCTTGATGGGTTGATGTCGGTGTCTGAACAATCGTTGGCGACCGGCACGAGCAATCGGCAACGACATCCTGGTATAATTCGCCGGCGGACATTCGAATTGCAGCGCAATGGGGTGCAGCGTGGGAGCGGCTGAGAAGTGCAGGCGGATCGGCCGTGCCCTGGCAGTTGGCCTCGCTTTGGCCGCATGCCAGCCGGCACCCGGCGATTGCACGAGCAGTGCTGCCTGCCCGCCCAATTCGATCTGCGTCGTGGGCGTCTGTCGCCTGGCGTGCAACAGCAGCGAAGTCTGCGCAGCCGGCGAGTTCTGTCGCGACGGTTACTGCGCACCGGGCCTGCCGCGTGACGGTGGCGACGGCGAGGCTGGCGCCCGGCCAGACACAGCGGTGGCCGATCGGCCGTCGACCGACAATGTCCGATCCGATCGCGCGGAGTTGCCGGACAGCGCTGGCCCGGATCGCGCGTCGACGACCGACGCCGGCTCGGTCGACCGCACGGGAAGCGATGCGCTGATCAGCGACAACGGCAGCGCGGATCGCGCTACCCACGATCGCGCGACTGGCGATGGTGCGACCGGGGATCACGCAACTGTCGATCATGCGGCCGTCGACAGCGCACCGATCGACAGCAGCCGGCCATACTGCGGCGACGGCGACATCAACGTCGCGGGCGAGCAATGCGACGACCACAACAATGTCACCGAGGGCTGCCAGTATGGTCTGCAGTCCTGCCAGGTCTGCGACGAGCACTGCCAGTGGGTCGCCGGCGCCACGTCGTGGTGCGGCGATGGTCAGGTCGACCCCACTTATGAACGATGCGACGGCAGCTGGGACTGCACCAGGGAATGCACACCGTGCGGCAATCCCGAGGCGCTCGATCAAAGTCTGCTCGATTGCGCCAGCCCGCCGGTCACGCAGTGTGCGGACTCGTTCGTGCTATTTCAGGGTCAGAGCGCGGCGCAGAGCTTCACGGCCGGCATCAGTGGGGCGCTGACCAGCGTCTGGCTGTACGGTCGCAACGACGCTTTTACGACCAACCCGGTGCAGGTATCCATCGTCGACGCCCAGGCCAGACACGACTCGCTGTTGATCACCGGCTTCTCGATCGCGGCCAACACCCTGGCCAGCGCCCAGGTGGCGTGGAGCGCCAGCAACGGCTGGAACGAGTTGGTGTTCGCGCAGCCGGCGATCATGACCGCAGGTAGCATCTACTACATCGTGCTGCAGCTGGTCGGCGATGTGACGCCGTCCTGCCCGCCGCTGTGCTGGGACGACGTCATGCTGCGGTGCGACTGCCAGCCCTACGCGCACTGGGGGTTGTACAACGACTGGCAAGGTGCGCAGCTCGACAGCTACCCGGCCGGGTATGCTTTCTACTGCGGCGGCGACTGCTCGACGTGGGCGCAGGAGCCCAGCTACCGCGACCACGAGTTCAGGGTCATGATCACGCCGCAGTGCATGTGAAGCCCGAAGCGTCGGCCGCATTGACAGAGACGCGCTGCTCGCTATCTCCGAACCAGGAGAAACGCGCATGCAGCCCACCCATCTCAATTTCGTCGCTGTTCTCCTTGCAGCGGCACTTGCCATGGCCATCGGATTTGTCTGGTACGGGCCGCTGTTTGGCAAGGTCTGGCAACAGGTCATGGAGTTCGATCCCGACGACAAGGCCCGGCGCGAGCAGGCCATGAAGGGCATGGGGCCACTCTATGCGCTGGTCCTGTTTGGCACCTTCATGACCGCGTACATGACCGCGCGTTTGCTGGGCTGGTTGCAGCAGGACACCTGGCTGGGTGGTATGCGCGTGGGCTGCTATCTCTGGATCGGGCTGGTGCTGCCGCTCAACCTGAACAACGCGGTCTTCAGCGGCAAGCCGCTCGCGCTGCGCTGGAAGATGTTCGCGGTGCAGGCCAGCCACTCGCTCGTGCTCTTCGTTGTGATCGGCACGCTGCTCGGCGCCTGGCACTGAGCGAAGCGCCGCTGTCACTTGGGCTGGTCACACATTCGCAGAGCCGGTTCGTGGTGTTGCACTGCGGATAGATCGATGTCGTGAACTCGCTGTTGTCGGCACCAGGATTCCAGCGGGCGCTGCTCGAGGTATTGCACTCGAAGTTGCTGCTGCAGTCCGCGGTTTGGCTGCAGCGCTCCTGGCAGAACTTGGAGTTGCTCGGCAGCCAGTGGCCGCCGCCGCCGCCGTCGTGGCCGACGCGGTCGGCGCAGGCGCACGCGATACTAACGCACTCGAGCCCGGCGGTGCAGGGCGCGACCTGCCAGCAGCGCTGCGCTGGCGACGACGATCAACCGGATGATCTGCAGCCGCACCTCGCTGGCAGGCGCGCGGTTGATGTTGTCGAGGTGGCCGCTCACGTGGATCGCGATCGCCACCGCCATGCTGCGGTTGCCCTTTTCGAACAACCAGCCGAGGACCACGCTGTAGAGCGCCAGCTCGACCACGACGTAGAGCACGTGCGGCCACTCGGGCGGACCGGCGGGCGTGAACAGCATGCCCAGGTGCCAGAGGCCCCAGACAGCGCCCAGCAACAGACAGCCGATCACAGGTCCAAACTTCTGCGTCATGCGCGGGTAGGCAAAACCACGCCAACCAAACTCCTCGCCGACCGAGAACATCACCAGTGCGGCGATGTGCTCGGGCTGCACCGGCGGGTAGAACCACTGCGCGGGCTGGCCACCCAGCGCCACCTCGATCAGGGTGGCGGGCAGGTGGATCGCGGGCGCCAGCAATAGACCGACCACGATCCAGAGCGGGTTGGTGCGCCAGCGGCCAAACACGTCGCGTACCGTGCCACGCCGCAGCGCGAGGGCCAGCGCGGCCAGCGACGGGCCGAGTGCGCCCAGGCCGCCAAACAGCATCGCATAGGGCGCTGGCGTGGCGTGGGTGAGCCAGGCCAGGACCAGCGGCAGATCGAGCAGCCAGGTGATGGCGCAGGCGGCGGCGAAGAAGATGACGAGGTCGCGCGGTGCGCGGTTCGCGCTCGTGGTCGCACCGGTCATCGCTACAGGAAGAAGCGGTAACCGATCGCGAGGTTGAGCGCGCCGGCGTTGGTGTCGCGCATGACAAAGCTGTTGATCGGGGTGAAGCCGAGCTGCAACTCGGCCATGATCGCGCCCGGACCGACGAAGAAGTCAGCGCCGGCCTCGCCATAGGCGCCGAAATCGGTCGACTGCTCGAGGTTCTCGCCAAAGGCTTGACCGCCGGCCGAGCCGCGCACCACGGTCCACGACTTGTACATGCGGCCGCCGAGACCGGCGTACGGACGCAGCCACGACAGCGGTACCGGGATGCGGTAGAGCGCGCCGAGCGTGAACACGGCCTGGTGCATGGTCAGCTCGTATTGCCAGGTACCGTCGCCAGGCAGCCGCGCATCCGTCGTCGTCACAGTCTGCTTGCCCGACGGCCCCGCGTACTGGCCGCTCAGGAAAAGCTGGATGTCGCGCCCCACGGGCTCGGGCAGCGGCAGCGTGTAGCCCAGCTCGAGCTCGCCGACGAAGGATGCGCCCAGACCATTGAAGAAGATCTGGCTCAAACCGCCGCCGATCTTGGGCGTGAGCACCAGGCCGATGCCGAACAGTCCGCCGCGCGCGTGGATCGGTTGCTCGATCGGGGTCTCGACCGGTTGCTCGAACTCGGTCGTCGCGACAGCAGCGGCCGATTCGGGAGACGACTCGGGCTGTGATGCGGCCAGGCTCTCGGGCGCGCTCTCAGGTGCGCTTGCGGGCGCGATCGCCGACAGCTCGCGCACCGGCTCGGATGTGGGCTGACTCTCGGCCGAGGTCGGCAGCGACTCGGCCGCTGCCGGTTCGGCTGGCGCCGTGCTCGTCGCCGAGCTCTCATTGGCGCCGCCGGCGACGGATTCAAGCGGTGGCACCTGATCAGCCTGCGCCAGCAGGGTGCGACCGAAGAGCAACACGGCGACCGTCAACCACGCACGCATGAAATTCGTCTTCATGTCGCCCCTCCTACTGCACGGTCTGTTCGACCGACGTGGTCGCCAGCTCGGTCGAGGTTCGTCCGCCGGCGATGAAGAAGAAGGCGCTCTCTTGCGTCGCGCCCTGGTACTGGCGCGGCACCAGCATGCCACCGCCGCCGAGCGAGCCACCGCTGTCCAGGCTGACGCCAGGCAATGGCGCCATCAGCTCGCCTGACCAGTCGTTGTTGGTGGGCGAGCCATTGCGGCCGCCAAACAAGAACAAGAAACCGTTGGCGGCGAGCCCGGCTGATCCAGCAGCTGCCGGTGGCCGCGGCGTGCCGGTGTCGATGAACGCGTTGACCGAGCCGTCGGCCAAGACCTCGGCCACCTCCATGATGCCCTGTGGCCGCGTACCGTCGTCGCCCGGACCGACAAAGAGATAGACGGCGTCGATGGGAACCACTGGCGTGTCGGCGCTGGTGACGACGAAAGCGGGCAGCCCGGAGCGCGCCAGGCTCAGGTTGGCGCCGATCGGCGCCCAGTCCGAGACTTGCTGGCTGCCGTCGTGGCCGATGGTGACGGTCGCGTACTCGCTGGTCGCCAGCGGACCGCTGCCGTCGCTGCCACCGATCGCGTACAGGAACCAGCGCTGCGGGTCGCGCGGGTCGGCCGCGGCCGCCGTCGCATGTTGCGCGCGCGGCGTGTGCAGCGCGGCACCGGTGACCGCGTGCCAGACGCCGAGCGAGCCGCGCGGGAATGGTGTGACGCCGACGTGGGTGGTGGTGCCGGTGTCGACCAGCGTGACGTTGCCGCCGCCTGCCACCTCGGCCAGCAGCTGCAGGTTGTTGACCGTGTCGTCGGCGACCGCTGACCGGTACACGCGGTAACCGCTGGCTCCGATCACCTGTTGCCAGGTCAAAGTGAGCACGATGCGCTCGGCCACGGCCGGCAGCTGCACGTTGAGCACCTCGCCAGCCAGCGACTCGCCGCCCGGGTTGCTCGGGTCGGTCAACGGGAACAGTGCCGACACTTCGTAGAACCACAGGCCTTCGCCCAGACCGCTGCTGCCCCCGCCCAGCGCAGCGTCCAGGTCGAGTATTTCGGGGCCGGCCAGCGGATCGAGGATCTGCGCGCGCAGCAAGGTGCTGGTCGGTGCCGTGCCATCGCTACCGCCGACGAGGTAGATGAAGCGGCCGATCCGCGCGTTGCCTGCATAGGCGCGTGGCAGCGCGGTCACTGTGGCGCCATCCCAGGCGTTCTGCAGGCTGTTGCGCTGATAGATCCAGGCGCCGAGCTTGCCAAACGGATCGACCGGCGCGGCCTCAACGCTGCTTTTGACGTCGCCGCTGGTGCCGTCGTCACCACCGATCGCGTACAGGTAGCGGCTGGTGTCGGTGGGTCGGCCTGCCGACAGCGAAAGGCCGCGCCGCGGCTCGTGCATCACGGTGCCCGAGGCCCAGTCGTTGAGGTTCTGCGACGGCTCCTTGAACGAGACCGCGGAGTAACGGTACCAGGCGCCGTCACCATTGGTGACGACGACCACGCAGACCGAGCCGGCTGGCACGCCGGTCGCGTCGACGGTGAGTCCGAGATGGGTGGTGGTGGCGCTGTCGACGCTGATGGTGCCGCTGGCGACCGGAGCGCCTGATGCAAAGTCCTGGCATTCGAACGCCACCGCGACGCCGACGACGTCGAACGAGTTGCCGACCACTTCCACGGTCTGCACCGAGTTGGCGTCGAGCGATCCAGGCGCCACCGCGGTCACCAGCGGCGGCTCGGCTGCGGTCACGGTCAGCGCCTGCGGCAGCAGACCGACACTGCCCGACGGGTTGACCGCGATCAGGTCGTAGCGGCCCGGCGTCATCCCCTCGGGCACCACGGCCGACAGCTGGGACGGGCTCTCCAGCAACACGGCCCGCAGTGCATGGGCAACGGTGCCGCTGCTCGACGGATTGGGATTGAGGTAAAGGCGTGGCACGGCCTCGAACTGCACGCTGCCGTTCGGTGCTGGATCGACGGCGGTCACGGTCACCGCGGTGGCGTTCGTGGGCGAGACGAAACTGGGATCGATCGCCTCGAGTGCGATGTTCAGGTTGGCGGTCACCACCAGCCGGCCGTTGAGCGAGCTGACGCAGCCGAGCGCGCTGGTCACCTGCACCTGGTAAGTGTCGGGCGGCAGCCCGGCCGGAACCGGCGCGACGATGCGGTTGGCGCGCACCGGACTCGAGAAGCCGCTGAGGTGGATCACGGTGCCGGTCGTGCTGATCAGGTCAACGCTGGCCGCAGCCGCGTTGAGGCCGGTGGTGAAGATGGTGACCTCGATCGAGATGCCGTTGTAGACCACTGGCGGGTCGACGAAGAAGACCAGCGGTGTCGGATCGACCGTGATCGCGTTGGGCAGCGTGGTCGAGCAGCCGAGGCCGTTGTCGACGGTGACGTCGTAGTTGCCAGCCGGCAAGCCCGCGTTGAAGTGGGCATTGATCTCGGTACCGGTGGCGTTGACGTCCGCGCTGTCGGCCGTGACGTTGCCGGCGCTGACCGCGGCTCCGACCGCGAAGCCCGTGCCCTGGATGGTGATCGTCTCTGCCACGTCGCTGCAGATGTGGTCGGGCAGCACGCCGGTGATCTGCGGCGGATCGACGATGCGGAACAACCCGCTGGCGCTGGCACCACAGTCGGCGGGCGTTGGATTGGTGACGGTGATGGTGACGCCGCCGGTCGGGAAGCCGGTGGTGTCGACAGTGATGACGAACGAGGTGCAGCTCTCGACCGTCATCTGGCTGGTGTCGAGCGTCGTGCAGCCGCCAAAGTTACGCGGGCTGATCGAGCTGGTGCTGACGGTCACCGCCGGGTCGACGCCGTTGATGCGCAGGAAGCCGTCGCCGTGGACGGTCAGGTCGATGGTGCCGGCACTGGCGCGGCACAGGCTGTCCGGGTCGATGCTGGTGATGGTGGGCGGCGGCACGACGCGCAGGTTGACTCCGTCCTCGGCGTGCACGCTGGTGCACGAGGCCGGAGCCGGGTTGGCAAATACCACGTCGAGCAGGCCAGCGGTCAGGCTGCCCTGACCGAGGATGACCGTCGCCGTCGCGCACAGCTCCGCATCCAGCCCGGGGTGCGCGATCGCCACGCAATCGGCCAGGGTGTCGACGGGAAACTCGGTGCCGCCGATGCGCACCGTGGGGCGTGCGTCGCCGATGCGCAGCACCTGCTGGCCGGCTACCGTCACGCTCTGGCCAGCCTGTGCCAGGCAGAGTAGCGGCGGATTGATACCGACGGCGTAGGGGCGGTCAACCGCCGCAAACGCGCTGTGCGACACCGCCTGGTTGCCGTCGGCGTTGACCACCTGCACGTCGAGCAGGCCGAGCGGTAGCATGCCGGTGCCGTCGGCAAGCGCGAGCTGGTCCTTGACCACGAAAGTCAGCTGCGACTGGCTCTGCCAGCTGAGTAATTCGGCGTTGGGTTGGCCGGGCTGGCCGCCGTATTCGACGGCCGTGCCATCGCTGGCGGTGCCGTCGAGCGCGTGGTTGCGCAGCAAGGTCAGCGTGGGCAGCGCCACGGTCGGATGGCCAGGGATGTCGAACGGGATCGGTGAAAAGCCGCTGCCGTGGACGACGACAGGCGTGCCCTGCTCGGGGTGCTGCATGCGGCACTGGATGGCAGGCTCGACGGGCAAGGTGCCGGGCGCCGGTTCGGCCAGCACCGGTTCGGGACCGCTCAACGTGTCCTCGCAGCCAGCGAGTGCCAGCGCTGCGCCAAGCGCGAGCAGGCCAGCCAGTACTGCCGGCACCGGTCGAACGACCACATTCAATTTCATGGGATTGCCCTCCACCCGCGCCGAAAGCGCGACCGCTCGCTGTTTCTTAGTCCGAGACGGTCGCGCGCGCCATCTCTTTGGTCGCAGGCAGCGAGGCGGTTGACGTCGTCTGCGTCCCGGCGCACATTGGCGACGGCCAAGGGTTCGCCGTCGACAGGGGAGCGGAGGGCTGCGATGTCACGTCCGCTGCGCGTGCTGATCACATTTTTGATGGGCTCTGCCATCTTCGTCGGGCTGCCGCTGCTGGGCTGGGGCGTCTTCAATGTCGGCAGCTTTTTCGACCACTGGGCGCGCGGTGCCTTTGTCGGCCTGGTCGTAGCGCTCAACGCGCTGGCCGCCATCCGGCTGCCCGAGGTCGGCAAGAAAAAGGATGCAGCGAGCAAGACCGTGGCGCGCCAGCACCTGGTGGTGGTGCTGCTGCAGATCCTAAGCATCTCGGCCGTGGTCGTCGGACCATGGTCAGACCGGCACGAATTCGGCGCGCTGCCAGAACTGCCGCTGTGGCGCGGTCCCGGGCTGCTGCTCTACGCCGGCGGGTTCTTGCTGATGCACTTTTCCGAGGCTGCGCTGGGTCGTCAGTTCAGCATCGAGGTCCAGATCCAGCAGAGCCACCGGCTGGTGACCGCTGGCCTGTACCGGCACCTGCGCCACCCGCGTTACCTCGGCATCTTGCTGTTCATGCTGGGCATCGCGCTGACGTTTCGATCGTGGCTCGGTCTGCTGCTCGCTGCGGCCATGGTCGGCGTGCTGCTGTGGCGCGTCCACGACGAGGAGGCGCTGATGCAGCAGGAGTTCGGCGTCGAGTGGACCGCCTACGCCAGCAAGACGCGACGGCTGATCCCGTTCGTCTGGTGAATTGCGCTCGCTAGCCGCCGATCGGGACGCAGCTGCACAGGCTCTGATTGCACTGCAGATTGCCCGAGCACGCATCGGCGCAGTTGTCGGCGCAGATGCAGGCGCACAGCGCAGCGTCGGGCAGGTACATCGCGCCGCAGCCCAGGCCGCTGACGTCGCACACGCAGTCGCACGCGCTGTCGTCCCAGCGATGGCCGGGGTTGCAGGTCAGCCGTTGCTGGCAGTCGCAGGCGCAGCTGGTGGTGTTGCAGGTGGCGAGCCCCGGGCAGTCTGCGCAGGCCGGGCACTGCCAGGTGCACGACGCGTGGTCGCAGGTCATCTGGCTGTTGGGCGGCGTGCCCGGGCAGCTGGTGCAGACATAGGTGCAAAAACTCGCGCTCTGGCCGGCGCGGTCGCAGCCGAAACCGCCGCCGGGCGAGGCACCGCCGCAGTCCGGCGGACACTCGCAGCCGCACTGTGTCGTCGTCGAGACGCAGGTCGAAGCGCCCGGGCAGCTGGCGCCGCAGTCGGGCCGGCACTCGATGGTGCAGGTGGCGGTGTTGCACACATGCTCGGGCGGCAAGTTCGGCTGGCCGCAGTCGGGCGGACAGTAGCAGCCCTGGGTCAGCGCATCGCAGATCAGCGGCGGCGTGCAGTTGCAGTTGGAGCCGGGGTCGGGCTCGGGCGTGCGGTCGATCCAGTAGCGATAGGAGACTGCAATGTCAGCGGCGGGCGAGGCGGCCAGCGGCCGGCAGTCGCCGAAGAAGGCGATGGTGTTGGTGCTGCTGTCGTAGTCGAAGCCGTGCTCGCGGCTGCGCGGCACATTGTCGCACGGGCAGCCGGCGCCCTGGGTCCGGCACTGGTTGGTACCGCTGTCGCGCGCGATCGCCACCCGGATGGTCGACGAGATGGCCGGCTCGCGCAGTGCGTACGGGCTGACCCGACCCACCACCTGGTCGACGATGGCGTCGATGGTCGGCGCGATCGATACCAGGTCGCGCAGCGAGCCGAGCACGCCACCAAACCGATTGACGAAGCCGATGGCGACGCGCGGCGTGCGCTGCGTCTCGCCGCAGGCACCGTCCAGGCAGAGGATGCCGCCGGTGGTAAACGAAGCCACGCGCAGCCCGCGGAAAAAGGTCTCGTAGGCGGTGATGCCCGTGGCTGCGGTGGCATCGGTGTAGAGCTGGTCGTCGGCGTCGCCCACCAGGATCAGCACCAGGTGCGCGTCCTGCCGCAGGTGCATGGCGTTGGCGCTGACCGCCGGCGGCATGAAACTGGCGAGCCCGCCGTTGCTGGCGGTTGGCGTCAGGATGAGCTGGGCGCTGCCGACCACGTGTTCGGCTGGCTGGTTGCACGCGCCGCCAGCGCCGACCCAGGCGGCGTTGCTGGTGGTGAACCAATTGGTGAACTCGCTGATGCTGCGGGTGAACCGGCGGCACTGCTGCTGCAGCGTGTTGCCGCAGGTCAGGTTGGTACAGCCCGATGCTGTGCCGCCCGGGCCATAGAAGGCGCTCGACACCTCGGCCACGCGCCAGTCGATGCTGGCGCGGCTCAGGCGCGCATCCAGCGCCGCGGCGGCCGCGGCAACTGCCCCCTGCTCGTCGCCCATCGAGATCGAGTTGTCGACGCCCCACAGGATGTCAACGGTGGCATTGGCCTGGGCGACGAAGCGCTCGCACAACACGCCGGTGGCGTCGGGAACCTGGCCGAGCGCTGAACCATCGCTCAAATCGGAAAGGTGAAAGATCGCCTGGCCATTGTTCAGCTGCGCCGGCACCAGGGTCAGCAGCAGCAGCGCGGTGTTGTTGGACCGCCGGACGTACTCGGCCTCGACCTTGAAGCCGCCCACCGCGCTGGTGTCGCCAGCGACGTCGAGCAGCCCCTGCGCGCCGCTGACCAGGGCGCTGGCAACCGCGTTGGTACGTGCCTTGATCCCGACATTGCCCGCCAGGTCATAGGTTGCATGCACCGCCGGATAGCCATCCCAAGTGGTGAAGGCATAGGTGATCGGCGTCGTCAGCGCGTCGATCCCGGTCAGCATGGTCTGGCAGTCGGCTGCCTCGGCCAGCGCGTCGGTGCCGACCGGCCGCCGGGTGACGACGAGATACGCCACCTTGGTTGTCTCGTCGAAACCGATCTGGCCAGCCACCGCGCCGCTGCCGTTGGAGAGCGTGTGCTGCACGGCAAAGTCGCTGCCGTTGCGCTGGCCGATGAGCAGCTGCTGGTCGACCGGGGCCACGACGCGCGGGTCGACCGGCACCAGGTTCTGCGCGGCGCAGGCGGTCTGCACCACCGGTGTGGCGTCGGAACCGTTGCGCGGGTCGAGCTCGCCCGGATCGACCCGGCCGTTGCCGTCGAGGTCCTCGGCGCCATCGAGCACGCCGTCGCCGTCGCTGTCGGGCTGCAACGGGTTGGTGGTGGTGGCCGGGTCAGCGTCCGCCACGAAGTTGCACGCGGCGCTGGTGCCCGGCGGCACCTGGCCGCCGCTGACTCCCAGTTCCAGGCCGTCCGCCAGACCGTCGCCGTCGGTGTCCGGATTGGCAGCCTGGGTACCGGCCGTGGCCTCGCCCAGATAGCCGCCGTAGCTGACGCCGTCGACCAGACCGTCGCAGTCGCTGTCGATGCGGCAGGGGTCGCTCTCGCCCGGGTCGACCCGGCCATCGGCATTGCGGTCCTCGCCCGCGCTGCAGCGGCCGGCCACCGGCAACCGACCATCGCACAGCCCGTCGCCGTCGCTGTCCGGATCATTCGGGTCGAGGCAGGGCACCAGCGCCTCGATGGCGTCGATGATGCCGTCCTGGTCGGTGTCGGGTTCGGCATTGTTGGCGGTGCGCGGGTCGGTCTCGCCCGGGTCGACCCGGCCGTTGGCATTGAGGTCCTCGCCACCGGTGCACAGGCCGGCGATTACGCGCGCCGGTCCGTCGCAGCGGCCGTCGCCGTCCTGGTCGGCGCTATTGGGGTCGGTCTCGCCGGCGTCGATGCGGCCATTGCGATTGGCGTCCTCGACGCCGTCGTTGATGCCGTCGCCATCGCTGTCCACAGCGAGTGGGTCGGTGCTGGTGGCCGGGTCCTGGTCGCCAGCGATGTTGCCGCAGTGCGCCGGGTCCAGATTTTGGGCGCGGCCGAGTTCGACGCCGTCGGGCACCAGGTCGCCATCGCTGTCGGCCTTGCGCGGGTCGAGGCCAGCAGCTCGCTCGGCGCCGTCGCTCACGCCGTCGCAATCGGTGTCGATGCGGCCGGGGTCGGTCTCGCCCGCGCCAAGCGCGCCGTCGGCGTTGAGGTCCTCGCCGCCACTGCAGACACCAGCCACGCTGCGCGGCCCGTCGCACAATCCGTCGTCATCGCGGTCCGGGTCGGTCGGGGCGGGATCTCTCACGTCCGAGATGCCATCGCGGTCGCTGTCATTGGTCGCCGAGAACGGGTCAGGATCACCGCCCACGCACACCCCGCTCACGCTGTTGGGGCCATCGCACAGCCCGTCGCCGTCGGTGTCCGGATTGCGCGGATCGAGCTCAGCCAGCGGCCGGAAGGCCCCGTCGCGATCCAGATCCTCGGCGCCGTCGACCAGGCCGTCGCCGTCGGTGTCGGCGCGAGTCGGTTCGGTCTGGCTGGTCGGATCCTGGTCGCCCACGAACATGCTGCAGCGGCTGTCGACCGAGTTGGTGCGGCCGACCTCGACGCCGTCGAGCAGTCCGTCGCCGTCGCTATCCGGATTGGCGGGGTCGGTCTGGCCGCCACCGCCATAGACCGCCCCGTACTCCTCGGCGTCATTGAGCCCGTCACAGTCCGAGTCGCGGGTCGCGTTGTCCGGCCGGTCCGGGTCGGGCGTGTCGATGATGTGATCGATGCCGGTTGCCTGGTCGCGGCCGGGCACGTCACCGACGGCGGCGTCCACGGCACTGTCCGCGCTGGCATCGATCCAGTTGGGACCCGCGTCGTCGTCGGGCAAACCGCCACTGGTGCATTCGCAGCGCGTCAGCGCGAGCAGCAGGATGCAGGGCACCCACAGGCCACGAAGCAGGGTACGCATCGCCACCTCCGACCGGTCGATCAGCGCCGGACACTCTACTGTATCGGCCGTGGCCGAGAATTGTGTAGCGCTGCGGCGGTGCAGGAGACCGATCCAGCTCATGGCACGAGTTCGCGGCAGCGACTGGCGCGGCTGGCATCGAGCTCGATCTCGAGGTCAAAGCGGCCAGGCCGGACCAGCGCCGGGTCGAGCAGATCGCGGCGATTGGTGGTGGCGATGAACAGCACGTTGGCCGGAAACGGCGTCAACCCATCGAGGTGATTGCACAGCTCGAGCAGCGTGCCGCGCAATTCGTCGGTGCGGCTCGGCTCGGAAGGCAGCGTGCGCGCCACGGCAAACGCGTCGATGTCCTCGATGGCGGCGATGCTCGGCTTGGTCGCCGCGGTCTTGAGCAGCGTGCGCACGCGCGCGGCGCCGATGCCGACGAAGATCTCGCTGAACTACGAACCATTGACCGCGTAGGTCGGCAGTCTGCTGCTGTTGGCGAGCCAGCGCAGCAGCGTCGTCTTGCCGCTGCCCGGCGGTCCGCTGAGCAGGATGCGGCGAGCTCCCGGCCGGCCGTCGCGCACGGCTGTTGCGGCCGCCTCCAGGCGCGAGCGCGCGTCGTCGAGCCCCTCGATCGCAGGCGCGTCCGTTACCTCGAGCAGAGCAAGGCCGCCGCCCTTGAGGTCCTCGACATTGGTGGTGTGACCCTTGCCGCGCAGTGCGCGCATCCACAGCACGAAGACGAGGATGACCACCAGCGCCGGGATCCAGGTGACGATCGTGGTCCAGTCGATCGAACCGGTCGGCGATGCGATGGTGTAGGGCACGCGCGCTGCAGTCAGGGTGTCGATCAGCAGCGGCACTGCCACCTGCGTGGTCCGATAGTGGCGGCCGCTGGTCATGGTGACGTCGGCGCTGGCCTGATCGCCGCGCGGCTCGACGCGCACCGCCGCGAGCAGGCCGTCGTTCGCGTCGCCCACCATCTCCTCGAACGAGCGCGCCGGTTCGTTCTGCTGGAAGACGGCGTAGAGCGCGACGAACAGCGCGATCAGCACGATCCAGAGCAAGAGGGTCTTGTGACTCTGTTTCATGCGGCGACACTACTTTAACAGAGGGTCTGTCGGCCAGACCCTCTGCCGTCGAGGAGACCTCGACGGCATTCACCCAAGCAGCAGTCGTCGGCTGGCCCACCACTGTCAGGAGTCGATGCGGGCCCCGCAGCGGACGCACCACTCGGCTGCCGGCTTGTTGACGGCCTGGCACTCCGGGTCCGAGCAGACAAAGGTGGTGCGCTGGTGGCCGTAAAACGCGGCCAGGCTGACCGCCACCGTGGTCACCACGAAGGTCAGCAGGGTATTGCCGGTGCTCGCGAGCAGGTATTGGTTGATCGGTATGGTCAGGGCCGAGGCGACAAACGCGTATTTCCAGGTGACGTCGTGCCGCATCAGCTTGACCGGACGCTCGAGCGCGGCCAGCAGCTCGGTTGCCGTGCTCTGGTGGTGGAATGGCACCTTGAGCCACCAGCGGTCCGCCGCCGGGTCGAAGGCGGGCGCTGCCCCGTGCGCATCGGTCAGGCCGATCACGCAGTCGACCTGCTTGGATTCGAGCCGCGTCAAGCAGAGCTGGACCTGCTCGAGCGAGAGCTCGGTGCGGACCACGCTATAGATATCGTCATCGTCGGTCGCGGACGCGCTGTTCATGACAGCGATCGACACCGCGCCGCAGAAAAAGTTCCGCTGGCCGCGACAACGCGGCGCGTCAGCGAGTGTGCCCGGTTCAAGCTGGGGCGAGCCAGGTCAGCTCGAGCTCGTTGGCCAGGTCCCAGTGCGTGCCGTCGGTCAGCGCGATCACCCGCAGTTCCTGGTCGTCCACGGTCATGCGGTTGCTGCTTGCGGTGTCGATGGCGACCGGGCCGTCGTGGTCCTGGATGATCAGGCAGTGCACGCGCGATAGCCGCTCGGCGCAGCTCAGATCGAACCCCAGGTCACAGCGCGAGTAGCGGCCGATCAGGATGCCGCGCTCGAGCGTGGTCGCGGCGATCGCGATCTCGGTGCGCTGGCGGCCGTAGTGCAGCCGCAGGGTGGCAACGCTCTCCGCGGGCTCTGGCGAGCGCGAACGGCGCAGTGCCTCGGGCGCTGCCACCGAGCTGATGGCGGTACTGGAAGTGAACCGATCGCGTCGGTCGGCCAGCGCAGCGAGCTGTTCGCCGGGCGGCGCAAAGCCAGTGCGCTCGTCGAGAAAGAGTCGTTTTGGAATTTTTGCGTAGGCGTCGTCGGCACTCGCGGCGACCGGCGCCGCGCTGGTCGGCAGCAGTACCAGCACCAGGCTGCCCAGCCGCAAGAACGCCGTATCCTCGCACACCGCGGCATTGAGCAGCCGCCCGCTCTCGTCACTGAAGGCGGTCTCGGTGCGCAGCTCGATCAGCCGCGTGCGGATGCGTTCGTCGGCGCCGCGTCGCGCCAGCAGCAGCAGGTGGCGCAGCGACACCTCGGACCGCTGCTCGGGGATGACCAGGTCGCAGCGCGCATGGCGGCCAACCGTGATGCTGCGCAGCTTGTCCGCAGTCACCTCGATCCAGACCCGGCCGATCTCGCCGCTCAACTCGTCCAGCGCCATCAGCAGCAGACCAGGACGCCGATGGATCTCGAACGCCGCGCGAAACGCATCCCAGTGGCGGCTGAACAGTTTTTGCGCGTCGAGCGGTGGGTAGCGGTTGCCGGCCTTGAAGAACTCGGCCGCCACGATGCGCGTGCACTCGTTGCTGAACTGCTGCTCGATGTCGCGCACGATGACGCGCGACCGGCTCACATCGGGCAGGTCCATCAGCTTGCGGATGCGGGTTGGGCTGGAGATCTCGCGCGTCATGGCGACCTCTCCAGCCGTTATCGCATATTTTGATGGCGGCGGTCGCCGGTGCGGCTCAATCCAGGTTGAACGGGAACTTGATCGGTCCGACGTCCGCGCCGTCGAACGCCGGGAACCGCATCTTCCTGATCACGTCTTGCACGCAGATACCGACGTAGGTGCCCTTGAACTTGCTGGTCATGATGGCGATGTTCGTGGTCCTGCCGTCGGCTTGCACGTACCACTGCATCTTGAGCTCGCCGCTGGCCAGCCGCCGGTCGCGCCTGGCCTGTTCGGCCGTGCACGCTTTGACCCCTGGCATGTTCTTTTTGATGGTCATCAGGATGTGCGCCTTGCTCAAGATCCCTTGTCCCATGGGACGGCTGCAGTCGCCGTTGACGTAGCTGCCCGGGTCGCAGCGCGGCCCGACATCGGCCAGGGCGTTGCACTGCCGCTCGTCCACCGTCTCGGTGGCGGCCCGGCCAAAGTGCAGCATCTCCCACATCAGCTGGCGGTAGATGATCTGGTCGAGGTTGTTGCTCTCGACCGCTGCGGCCACGCCGTGGCGCGCCGCGCTCGCCTCGATCGAACCGTACTCGATGAAGATGAACTTGCCGCGCGTGAACTGCGCGATCTGCCGGAACACGATCGAGCCGATCGGATTGAGACCGCTGGCCGCCACGCTGTGGATGCGTAGCCCGATCGCTGCCGCGTCCTTGAGGCTTTCGGTGTAGGGCACGTCGTCGTCGTAGTCCAGGTGGGGCGGCGCGTCCGCGATCAGGAACGCGACCCGCGCCGCATCGTCCCGCCATTCCAGCCCGTGGATCGCCTGCTGCAGTGCCTGGTTGACTGACTCGGCCTCGTCGCCACCGCCGGTCGCCGCGACCTGCTGCAGCGCCTGATCGAAGGCTGCGATGTTCTTGGTCAGCGGATAGGTTCGCGTCAGGTACTCGTCACCCAGGTCGCGGTAGAGCACGGCGCCGTAGCGCAAGTCGACCTCGGCGCTGGTCTTGCGCAGCTGCGCGGTCACCGTCAGCAGGGTTGACTTGATGCGCGCGATCTCGTCGTCCATGGAGCCGGTGGTGTCGATGACGAAGGCGACGTCCAGCTTGAGTGGCGGCCGCTGCGCCGCGACCGGGACCGCCACGGTCAGGGTCGGCCGAACCGCGTCGTTTCCCCAGTCGCGAGTCACGACGTGATCCTGGTAGGTGACGCGCACGCGGTACCAGGTCAGCGTCGTGCGCGGGTCGTAGACCCGCGGGAAAAAGGCGACCTTGCCGTCGCCGTAGCTGGTGGCGTCGAAGATCGCCTGCCCTTGCGGGTCGAGGATCTCGACCCTGGCATTGGGCAGCGGTCGCTGGTTTCGGTCGGTGACCAGAACGAAGCGGCGGCTGCTGACGTCGAGATAGCGCACGCTCGACTGGTCCCAGCGGTCGCGCGCGCTGTCCATGAACTGCAGGAACTGCGGGTAGCAGGCATTGTCGTCGGTGTCGCCGGCGCGCAGCGGCGCCGCGTCGGCCGCGGCCGGCTGGCCTGGGCGCTGTGCCTTGGGGAGAACGGCGGTCGATGCTGGCCGCACGCTGTCCCCCATGTCGCCCATGCCGAGCGTTCGACCGGGCAGGTCGCCCGTGGCCCCGCCCATGACACCGGAGCTACCCGCTGCCGCCTCGTCGTCAGCTCCATCCGGATCGAGAATCGGGTCTAGCGAACGCGCGCGCGGCGTCGCCGGGGACTCAGCCGCTGCCGTCATTTCGGGCACGGCGTCGCTGGCTGTGGGTGCGGTTATTCGGGGCACGCCAGGGGCCCCGCTGCGGTGCGCCCCGTCCGGGTTGCGCGCCTCGGTGGCGCGCCGCGTCACCCAGCCGTTCTCGACCACCTGCTCGATGCGCCAGCCTTGCAGCTTGGCGGCTGGCCTGGTGGCCGCACTCGCATCTTTGGTTGCAGCTCCGGCAGCGGACGCGGCAGGTCCGGTGTCTGCAGGTGAGCGCGCGATCGCGCTGTCGCTCGCCTGACCAGCGTCGTTGGTCGTAACCAACTCGGAGGAACCCTGGCAACCGACCAGCAACGCACTCCAGGCAACGATCGCGCACGGTTTCATAGGCCCTCCCGTTGCTGGTCGATGAAGGCCATAGACGTACCACAGCCTGAAAAGTTGTGACCGAAGGCAGAGCAGAAGCGGATCTAGCGCATCGCGCGCTCGGCCATGGCCGCCAGCCACTGCCGTGGCACCAGCCGCGTCAGCCAGGCGACCAGCGTGTTGAGGCGGCCGGCGACGATGCAGGCGCGGCCGGCCAGCATGGCCCGGAGCCCGATGCGCGCCACGTTCGCGCTCTCCATCATGGCCAGGCGCTGATAGGTGGTCGGTTTTTGTCCGGCTACCTGGAAGAACTCGGTCCGGGTCACGCCCGGGCAGAGCACCGTGCACTGCACCGGCGAGTGGCGCAGCTCGTAGTGGAGCGCGGCGCCCAGGCTGAGCACGTAGCTCTTGGCCGCGGCGTACGCCGCGTAGGTGGGAGTCGGCTGAAACGCGCCGTTCGATGCGACCAGCAAGATGTGGCCGCGGCCGCGCTTGAGCATGCCGGCGAGGCACAGGTGGGTCAGCTCGGTCAGCGCGACCAGGTCGACCTGCAACAGCTGCTGCAGACTCGACCACGTCACGGCGCTGAAGTACCCGAACAGGCCCTGGCCGGCGTTGTTGATCAGGACGTCGATCGAGCGGTCGGTCGAAGCCAGCAACTCGAGCAGCTGGTGCGGCGCGCTGGGCTGAGAGAGATCGAGCGGCACGCAGTCCACCGAGACGCCGTGCTGCGCCACGATTTCGTTCTGCAGCGCTTGCAGCCGGTCCGCGCGCCGCGCCACCAGGATCAGGTGGCAACCCTGCGCCGCCAGCTGCCGGGCGAAGTCAGCGCCGATGCCGCTCGAGGCGCCGGTGACGAGCGCGGTCCTGCCGCGCAGGAGCTCCTTCTTGGTCCCTGGTTTCATACGTTACCAGACATATCCCAGGCCGTTGGCCTTGATGCCGTTGTAGAGCGTGCTCTGGGCAATGGTCCAGACGCCGCCGTTGCGCGAGCTGGACGAGCCATTACAGCGTTTGCCACAGGTGTCCACGTACTTGTAGGTGCGGGCGTCATCGTCGTAACCGACCACGGTGATGGCGTGGCTCAGGCTGCGCGACCAGTTGGGCAGGTAGTCGGTGTCGACGGTGACGACCAGTGCATGGCCGCCGTCGATGTCTTGCTTGACGTCGTGGTGCAACGTGCTCGCGGTCAGGCCGCTGGCGTGCGCGATCTCGTAGAAGAAGGTGCGCCAGTTGCCGGCGTGGCCCGAAGCCTCCCAGTTGAGCGTGTCGCGAATGTCGACCAGGTTGGAGCCGCTGGTCGGGTAGGCATCGAACGGGATCATGCCCGGCGACAGGAACGATGGCGGGTCGACCTGCATGGCCAGGTGCATCATGTAGGCGCGGCCGTAGGTCTGGTAGCCGTTGACGCTGTCGTGCGACTTCCAGTAGGTGCCGTTGGTCGGGATGGTGCTCGGCCGGTGCGCCGGCTCCTTGAAGTAGCCAGCCGGCCAGCCGGTGATGTGGTCGGGCACGAAGAAGTAGAGCGCGGCAGTGACCGCGCCGGGCGCGCAGAAGTTCCAGTAGTTGCGATCGGTGAAATCCCGGCTGAGGTCGTCGTGGCCAGAGCCCTCGGGCTCGACGATCAGCTTGACGATCGACGTATCCAGCAGGCCAGGCGGGTGGCCAGCGTCGGGCGTGGCCGGGGCGGCATCTGGCGCGGTGCTGGCAGCGTCGGGTGTGACCGCTGTCGCGTCGGGGTCGCTGCCGGCGTCCGCGTCGCCAGCGTCGTCGGGCTGGGCCGACAGCGGCTCGAGTGGCGGCCGCGTCACCACCTGGTCGTCAGTCGGCAGTTCGTTCGCTGCGGCTTCGTCGTCGGACAGCTCGCAGCCGACCGTGCAGACGATGGCATCCGGGCCCAGCTCGCACGCGCTGGCGAACAGCGCGAGCGCAACAGCACAGCAGATCGGGCGCAACGACATCATCGATCCGGAGTATCTGGGAGCGCGTCATTTCGATCTCCGTCAGATGACCGATGCCCGCTCGCGCGCCAATCGGTCGCGAGCTGCGCTAAGAGAAACGGACCAGCGGCATGGCGCCGCGCTGCCAGGAGTCGCAACGTCATGAGATGGAATGGTGGGTCCCGCGTGTGGATGGGTTTGGCGCTGCTGGGCGTGGCAACGAGCAGCTGCACCTGCGTTTCGGGCGCTGACGAGAGCAACTGCTGGGACTCGACCGACGATCCGGTGGCCAGTGACGGCAGCACCGTCGAGATCCAGGGGCTGGCGCTGCACCAGGACGGCTCGCCGCTCGCCGGCTTGGTGTTGCTCGAGGAGCCGCCCACGATCGACGATCTGTTCGCAGCGGTGCTGACGTTCGGGCTCACCTGCCTGAAGGGCGATCTCTCGGGCTTTGACTGCAGCGACTACCAGAAGCTGCCGCTCGACGAGACCGGCCGCTTCACCACCTCGATGCCCGAGCAGAACACGGTCGGCAGCTTCGGCTTCGACCGCACATTCGTGTTGTTTGTCGGCCTGCCGGCGGGCGGCGACAACCTGGCCAAGCCGTCGTTCGTGGCCTGGGCGCGCTTCCGGCGGCAACTGGTGACGCTGCCCACCTTTGCGCTGTGGGAGCCGACGCTCGATCACACCACCTCCAACGGCTTGTTGCAGGTGACATTCGAGCAACCGCCGGCGCGCACCTGCACCGCGCAGGAAAGCGTGCAACTCGAGTTCACCGACGCGACCGGCAAGCAGGTCTGGAGGCAGGCGCCGGGCGACGTCGACCTGCGGCTGCTCGAGGACACTGCCGGCGCGCTGCAGGTGCGCGCCCGCTACAACAACGACGCGCACTCGGCCCAGGTCGATACCTTCGATCTCTACTCGGGCGCGGTCGGTTACACCGGCACGGCTGGTGCGCCGCCGTCGCGCGGCGCAGCGTGCTCCTTCAACGGACAACCGGCGGGTGCCTGCGCGCTGACCGACGGCGAGGGCACGTACACCAGCGTGGCCGATGGCCGGGCGCAGGTCGACCTGGGCGTGGCGCGCGCGATCGCGCTGGTGGCGCTGCGCGGCTACTTTTACGGCGTCACGCTGGCCGCCTCGAGCGACGGCCAGGACTGGACCGATGTCGCATCTGGTCTCGGCGGCGAGTACCTGGCGGTGACGCCGAGCGCGCCGCTGCAAGCGCGCTATCTGCGACTGCAGGAGAACCAGGACGAACAGGGTCAGCAGCGCGCGCTAGCGGTCGGCGAGGTCTCGGTCTGGTGACAAAAAGGGGGCAGACCTCAGGTACGCGCAGTAGCCCGGCGGTCAGAACTCGATGGTGCCGACGGTGAACGTCTCCTTCTTTTCGGTCAGCCGCAGGGTCACCGACTTCTTCCGCTCGTTGGGCCGGCCGTAGTTGGTGTAGATGTCGAGCTGCAGTGTGACCGCGCCGATCAGCGATTGCGCGCTCGAGCCGTAGAAGTTGGTTTGCACCGTGTACTCGCCGTTCATCGCCCGGCGCAGCACGTACTCCTCGGGACCGTAGCCCTGGGTGAAGTCGCGCGACACCAGGCCGCCGATCGTCGTGCGGTTGTGGCCGTAGTAGGCCTTCTCGCCGGATGGTTCGATCACCCACAGGTCCAGGTCGGTCAGGTCGGCGTCCCAGGTCATGACGATGCGCGTGTCCACGTCGAGGTTCTTGATCAGGCGGCGGTCGATCGCCGGCTCGGCCACGCCCTTCTGGCGGGCGCGCGGGAGCATGCGGTTGAGCTCCATCAGCGCGATCACCTCGATCTCGTCGAACCGGTCCCAGTGGTTCATGACGACGTGGACCAGCAGCTCCATTGCCCGCTGGTATTGCTCCAGGTCGCCCAGCACCAGCGCCAGGTCGCGGTACGACTGCGGCTCCTCGGGCCGCAGTCGCAGCACGTCGTCGAACGCCTGCGCCGCCAGCTCGCGCTGGCCCAGCTGCGCCAGGCGGTGCGCCAGCACGCGCAGCAGCGGCGCGTTCTCGAGCTCGATCTCGGCGATGTTGCTGAGCACCCGCAGCGCCAGCGCCGGCTGTTGGTCGCGATAGAAGAGGTCGGCGCAGTCGAGGAAGAAGGCGGGCGCGGTGCCGTGCAGCGCGCGCTGCTTCAGGTACGCGCGATAGCGCTCGCCGACCGGCAGCGCCGCGATCGCGCGCAGGTAGGGCGTGTCCGGTTGCCAGGGCGCGAGCGAGATCGCGGCTTCGGGGCCAGCGGCCGGACCGGCGGCGTCCCCCTTTTTCTTGTCCTTGGCCTCGGCCCTGCGCTCGGCCGGCGCTCCAGGCTCGGCATCGGGCACTGCCGTGGTGGGCGCTGGCCTGGCCATCGGCCGCTCCGCCCGCGATTCGTCCATGGACATGGACTTCTTCGCCTCGTGCTCGGTGAAGCGAAAGTTCTTGGGGTAGGTGAACGTGCTCTCCCACCACTGCACCCGCTGCTGCCACAGCTCGACGATGTGCTGCAGTTTCTCTTGCTTCTGCTGCTCATCCAGCGCGCGCTGCTGCGCGACCAGCGCCCGGTACTGCTGCTGCAGCGCGGGCAGCGACGCCGGCGGCTCGATCTGGTTGCGCACGTACTGCTCGAGCGACTCGAGCACGATCAGCGAGGTGACCGGCGTGACCAGGCCGTGGTGCTTGCCCAGCGCCAGCATGGCCTCGTGATTGCGCTGCGGCGACACCAGCAGCTCGGTCAGCTGCTGCTGCGCCCAGAAGCGCGTCAGCAGCGTGCCCCGGGCGGCCTTGCTGCGCTCGACCACGACCTTGTCCTCGCGCAGCACCTTGCCGGCCGCGCCGTAGCGGACATTGATGCTGGCGCGGGCGCCGCGCAGCTGGCCGCTCAGCGAGAAGGCGCCCTGCACCGGCGTCGCCGCGCGCGGGTACAGGTTGCCGGCCTCGACCGCGGCCACCTCGGCGCCGAGGAACGCGTAGGCCGCCACGCCGATCGCGTCGAGCGCGGCGGGCAGCCCGCTCCGGTCCAGGTCGATCCGCTGGCCGCCGCTGGCGCGCGCGATCTGGTCGAGCAGGGCGCCGTTGCCGCCGGCGCCGACGGTGAAGGCGTAGAGCGGCGCCTTGAAACCCTGCGCCAGCTCCTGGCCGAGGTTGGACAGGCCGTCGCTGAACAGCAGGTACAGGTCGGGCGGCTGGCTGTCGGCCGTGGGAGCGATGGCGCCGAGCTGGGTGCCGCCGTCGTAGATCGTCTCGCGCAGCGCTTGCAGCAGCGCGCTGGCATCGCCGCGCTCGACCACGAACCGCCGGGCCGGCTCGACCGCGACGTGAAACAGCACCAGATCGACTGCGACCTTCTGCTGCTGCCGGCCGAGGTACTGCTGGATCAGCTGCAACTCGCGCGTGTGATCGACGTCGGCGCGCGAGCGCGACGCGTCCCAGAGCAGGGTCAGCCGCGACGGCGCGATCGCTCTGCGCTCGGCCGCGCTGCGCGGATCGGCGACCGCGGCGTGCACGCAGAACATGACCTGGCCGTCGGGGTTTTCCTCGACCAGCAGCTGCGGCCCGCTCCCGCTGGGTAGGTCGAGCGCGAGCTGTGCGGCGAGGCGGGCCTTGGGCACCACCAGCTCGGCCAGCTGGCTGCTGCCGACGCGCTTGAAGGCGAGGGCCGGCCCGGCGAACTGCACGCGCGGCGCCGCCGCGGCATCCACCACCTCGATGCGCAGCGCGAGTTGCTCGAGCGCATCGCCGGTGACGACGGGCAGCAGGTAGCGCTGCCCGCCGGCGACGGCCGCCAGCTCGCTGACGTAGCGCACGCGCACGGTCCGCGTGCCGTTGGGCGGCAGCGGGTAGATGCGGGTCCGGAAGTTGTTGCCCTGCGTCCATTCGACCAGGCCCGGGTCGACGCCGCGCCGCACCTCCTTTTCGAACACGACCTGGGCGCGCTCCTTTTCGATGGCCACGCCGTCGACCAGCGCGCCGTTCACGTCGAGCGCATAGCCGCTGACCGTGGCGCCGTCAGGCAGTGGAAAGACCAGCTGCCCCTCGAGCGGGCGCGGGTGCGGGTTGAAAAAGGTCATGGTCAGCGCAGTCTCAGCCAGAAAGCCGTGGATGCGGGATTCGATCTCCAGCTTCTGCAACTGCACCGGCTGCGAGCTCTGCTGGCCGGGTGGCTGGACCAGCAACGCCGGCGGTCGCTCCTGGGCGACGGCGAACGGGGCGATGCAAATGACGGTAGCGAGGGTCAGTGCGATACGAGCGACCATGGAGCACCTCAGGTTGGCGGTGGCTCACACGATGCTATGGATTGGCCCAGGTCCCCTTGCTGTTGCTGCACGCGGTCTGCATCGCGGCCACTGGCGACGGCTGGTAGTAGTAGTTGATCGATCCATCGACCAGCGAGCATTTGCCGACCAGGGCGGCGGTCGGGCAGCGGCCAGCGGCAAAGCTGGTCTTGATGTCACCGCTCGCTGACTTGGTGCAGCCCTCCTGCACCTTGGCCGCGTTGCCATTGTAGTCGGTGCAGACGACGGTGCCGGCCACGGTCACGGTGCAGCTGCCAGCAAAGCTGGCCACGGTGGCCGCAGCCGGTGGCGGCGTGGGAGCCGCTGCCGCAGCGGCGGGTGGCGGAGTCGGGCTCGCCGGTGGCAGTGCCTCTTTTGGCTTGTCGCTGCAGGCCAGGCCGGCGAACAACAGAGCAACGCAGAGCAGTCCGATCTTCATCGAGATTCTCCATGGGTGAGAAACGCGGGCGAATTTCAAGCGCATCGTCGGATCGCAGTCAACACCAGGCCTTTCGTCCGCACTAAAAGTTGTCGCGATCGCACTTGATGTCCTCACGGTCATCGGTTTTCGCCAACTGACGCATGCTTGCGGTTGCCAGGCCCTGGTGTCGCGCTAGGTGCTCTGACTGGGCAGGGACTGATCACTTCATTAGACATGGGGACTCTCAAGATGCGACGGCGACTGTGTGTCCTGTTGTGCGCCTCCTCGATCTGGTTTGGCAGCTGCACCTGTGGTGGCCCACCGCCCGAAGAAGACGGCGGCAGCACCGACTCCGATGCCGCGCGCGGTGACTCGGCCATGGTCGACAGCGCACTCGGCGATCGCGCGACAGTGGACGCAGCACGCGACGACCTTGCCGGCAGCGATGTCCAGGGGGCTGACGCGACCGGCAGCGACGGTGGTCAGGCGAGTGACGCGGCTGGCAACGATGCCAGCGCCGCGGACGCAGCCGGCGTCGACCATGCGCAGACCGGGCAGGACGCCGCGGGTCACGATGGCGCGACCGCCAACGACGGCGCAACCGCCAACGACGGCGCAACCGCCAACGACAGCGCAACCGGGACCGATAGCGCGGTCGCTCAGGACGCAACACCGCCCGACGCCGGGCTGCCCGACAACGCGCCGCTGTTCGATGCTGCGCGCCCCGACACCAGCCAGCCAGACATGGCGCCGCGCTACGACGCTGCGCTGCCCGACATGGCGACCTTCGACGCTTTCAGCAACCATGCGCCGATCATCAATGGCGTGACCGCAGTGCCCGATCCATTTGTCGGCAACTCGCTGGTGACCGTCGACGCCAGCGACCCGGATGGGGACCGCGTGATCTGCGAGTTCGTCGTGACCAGCCCGAGCAGCGGCGCCACCCTGGTCCAGCAAAGCGACTGCTCGACCCGGCTGTTCGAGAGCAGCATCCTGGTGCGCGGGACCGTGGTTGCGATCAGCATCACTGCACGCGACGTCTATGGCGCCAGCGTCAGCACGTCCACGACCGTCACCATGGACAACCATGTGCCGCTGGTCACTGCCAGCGCCTCGCCCTCGACATTTGTCGGTACGTCGAGCATCACGACCAGCACCGGAGACAGCGACGGCGATGCCCTCGAGTGCCGCTTTGCCGTGCTCGCGCCTGCTGCAGGGGTGACCGTCACCAACACGGGCTGGAGTTCGACCTGCACGGCCACCGTCACCGAGACCAATGTGCAGCGTCTGACCTCGGTGCAGATCCGGGCCGAGGTGCGCGACAATCACGGCGGCACCGCCAGCGATGTGGCCTTCCTCGTCACCGGCAACCACGCGCCAACCGCGAGCGCCAGCGGATCGCCCGATCCGTTTGTCGGCAGCGCGGCGATCTCGGTCACCCGCAACGACGTCGACGGCGATCCCCTGCAGTGCCGCTTCGCCGTGGTCGCGCCGGCCGCCGGTGTCAACGTCACCAACCCGGACTGGAGCTCGGCCTGCAGTGCGACCGTGTCCGAGGCCGTGGCGCGCGACACCGCGGTGATCATCGCGGTCGACGTGCGCGATCTCCCGGGCGCCGTCACCTCGACCTCGGTCACCATGCACGTCGGCAACCATGCGCCGGTGGCCAACGCCGGCGGCGACGGGTTCGTGCTGCCGGGCGGCAGCGTCGGGGTGCAGGGCGGCGGCAGCGATTCGGACGGCGCCATCAACCTCGGTTGCAGCTGGAGCGCCACGCTGCCTGCCGGCGTCACCTTTTCGAGCGCGGGCAGCTGTTACACCGACTTCCAGGTCGATCGCGCGGTCTACACTGGCGGCCCGGCCAACCGCGACGTGCAGCTGACGCTGACCGTCAGCGACGACCGCGGCGCCACGGCAACCGACACCGCGTGGGTCACCATCATCGACGAGCGCGGTCCCTACGTGAACAACGTCACCGGCTACCAGGGGCGTGGCTATCAAGAGAGCGGTGCCCGTCACGGCTATTGCGGCGCGCAGGTGCGTCCGTGCCGCGATGTCGACGACGCGCTGGCCAACCTGCGCAGCGCGCTCAACGACGGCGCCTCGTTCGATCCCTGGATCCTGGTCGCCACCACGGGCACCGGCTTCATGCGCGATACACCGGTCGTGCTCAATGACGGTCTCGGCATGTGGTGCGGCTATGGCCCATATACCTGGACCCGCGAGGCCGGCTGGACTCCGACGCCATTCCGCTTTACCGGCGCCTACGGCGTGCAGATCGACAGCGACATCCGGGTCGACGGTTGCGAGATCATCGGCATCCATCCACCCGCCTACCTGGCCGAGCGTGCTGCGGTGCTGATCCACGCGCCCAATGCGCAGCTGGCAAACAGCAACGTCATCGGCAACTTCGAGGCTGCCAACGATGCTGGCAAGGCGATGGGTGTGCAGCTCGACGTGACCGACGTCTACGCATTGCCGATCATCACCAGCAACACGATCTCGGGTGGCGTGGCCGTCGGCGTTGCAACCGGGATCCAGGCCAACGGTGGCATTCCCCGCATCGACAGCAACGACATCAGCGGTGGCACCGCGAGCAACGTCTACGGTGTCGACCTGGCGGTGACCGACTCGGGCGGTTCCGCGCGCTCCCTGGTCGTTTACAATCAGATCGAGGGCGGCGCTGCCTCGGGCGGCGTGGCGATCGGCGTGGCGGTCGAATCGGGCGATCCGCGGATCGAGCGCAACAATCCGATCGTCGGTGGCAATGACCGGAGCGTGGCGCCGTTGAATGCCGGCGTGCTGGTCTCTGCGACCTCGGCGCTGAGCGCGACGATCATCAGCAGCAATCTGATCGCCGGCGTTTCGGGCCGGACCGGCGTGCAGCAAGCGACGGGCGTCTTTCTGCAATCGCCAGCCGTGCTCGACGGCAACAGCATCAGCGGCGGCTATGCTGGCTACGCCTTTGGTATCCGCTCCGAGCTGGATGTGACGCTGTCGGGATCGACCGTGGTGGGCGGCGAAGCGTTCGACTACAACACGGACGACTACAGCGACGACATCGCGGTCGGCCTCTTTGTCGCCGGCGGCAATGCCGTGATCAACACCGGCTCCGATGTCCGTGGCACCCTGGTCGGGGCATCCGCTGCCGGCGCCTATGGCATCTACCAGGTCGGTGGAATGGTGGACGTGCGAGGCAGCACCGTGCACGGCGGCGCGGCAGGGTCCGAGAGCATCGGACTCTTCATGTTTGCCAGCGCCAGCAGCGCCGTCCTCGTGCGCTCCACCGTGGCCGGCGACACGGCGACTCTGCCCTCGAGTCGCTCCATGGGCGTCAGCCAGTGGACCGGTACTCTCGACACCTTCGAGGCCACGATCAGCGGCGGCACCGCGACCTACTTCAGCTACGGCATCGCGGCCGCCTGGAATGAGCCGGCTGGCACCGGCGCCCTCTCGACCACGGTTCGCGGTGGGACCACGAGCGGCGGCAACGTCTCGAGCATGAGCGGGGAGACCGTCGGCATCGCCTTCCGGTCAGGCGTGCTCACAGTCGACGGCTCGCTCAGTCTCCAGCCCACCGTCATCACGGGCCTCACTGGCATGGGCGACGCGTACGCCTACGGCATCCAGCTCTACTGCAACGGTCCAGCCAGATTTGCCGATCACGTCATCGATCGAGCCACCATCTCCTCTGGCCAAGGCACGTACACCAAGGGCCTGCAGATCATCGATTGCAACCGGGTCGACCTCACCAACAGCAGCGTCGCAGCGAGTGGGGCGTGGGGTGGTGCAGCGCGCGGCATCGACGCGCTGCGCTCGCTGATCGTCGCCACCAACAACTCGGTCAGCGCCGGCACTTCCTACCTCGAGAGCATCGGCGTCTTTGTCGAGAGCGGGCGCCTGGTCGCCAACAACTTGCGCGCCTCGAGCGGCATGGTCGACGCGACGACCAGCGCTCGTTCGGTGGCGGTCGACCTCGAGCACGCTGACTACTCCTACGTGAACGGTGGCTCGCTGACCGCAGGCTCGGCCTGGGGCGACTTTGGGTACAGCGCAGGCGTCCGCCTGGTCGAGGACCTGTCGGGGGGCGGTGGCAACTACAGCCTGCTCAACCTGGACATCGTTGCCAGCGACGTCGCCACTGGCGACAGCGTCGGCGTCGACGCGCCGGGCGGCTGCACCAGCTGCGCCTTTGTCGACAACGTCTCCATCCTCAGCGCCAACGCCAACTACACCTCGAGCGGCATGCGCTTTGGCGGCGTGCTCAACAACGGACTCATCCGCGGCAACCGGATCACCGGCGGTACCGGCCCGTCGAGCTATGGCCTGTACCTCATGGACTATGCCCTCGACTCGACCATCGACGGCAACACCATCCGCGGCGGCAACGCCGTGGGCAGCTCCGAGCACTTCTCCACCGGCATGAGCGTCTGGTGCAACGCCGGAACCTATATCGACCGCAATTCGATCGTCGGCGGCGACACCAGCGGCTACTCGGCGGTCTCGGTCGGTCTGCAGCTCAGAGCCGACACCTTCTCAGGTGGCGACGACACGCGGCGCTGCTACGTCACCAACAACCGCATCAGCGGCGGCACCGGGATCGATTCCCGTGGTCTCGACGTCAGCGGCGATTGTCGCGACGACGTGCGATTCTTGCACAACAACATCAGCGGTGGCGACGCAACCGACAGCAGCATCGCCGTCAAGCTGGGCGCATTCCTCGCACCTGGCGTGCAGCAGACCGGCGCCTTTATCGGCAACATCCTCTCGCCCGGCACCGGTCGCTACGTCAAATGGGGATTTTTTGAGAACTGCGCAACCGTTTATGGGTGGCCGTCCGCCGGCGAACCCTTCATCGCGCACAACACGCTGTTCTGGCCCGCCGTCAACGGCGGGACCGTGCTGGTCGCTCGCAATACGGCTGGCTGCGCAACGAGCGAGAACTGGCTCTGGATCGGCGACGTCAACGACACACCGGACACGCCCTACGAGGGCACCTATTCGCCGCTGATCAGTCTTTCGTATCTGGTCGATCCGCAGTGGCGCCCCGACGGCTACCACATCTGCGGCTCGGGCGATCCCTCGGGCTGCAGCCCAACGTCGGGTGCGCGCAATCGCGCGGCCGACACACGCTTCTACTGGAACGCGGCCGCGCTGGGTACGCTGCTAGACGTCGACGGCGAGGCGCGTCCCAGCTTCCCGGACATCGGCGTCGACGAGGTGCCATGACGACGACCTGAGCCACGCCACGAGCGCGCGACCGTGATTTGGCCGGCGCGCCGCTGCGCACGAACCGTGCTCAGGGTTGCTGCAGGGTCCAGAACGCCGCTACCGGCAGGTGGTCGGACATGACGCTGGTGTAGTTTTCGATCCGGTCGGCGAGCGGCACCACCAAGGTGGACGCGTTGGCAAGATCGAGCGGTGCGCGGTCGACCGTGTACAGGTGGTCGATCAACTTCGGATAAGGCAGATAGCTGACCACACCCGCTGTCTCGAGCGCCTCGGTCAAGAAGGTGCCGTCGTCGTACAGCGGCCACAGGTCTGCGCTTTCGCTGTCGATCAGCTTGGCGTTGAAATCGCCCGCGAACAGCAGATCGCGCTCCGGCACCGCCACCAGTTGCTGGGCGATGTAGGCCTCGATCCGTTCGGCCGCGGCGCGCCGTCGCGCACTCGAGTCGGTGCTGGTTCCGGCTTTGAGGTGCAGCACCACCAGCGCCAGGTCCTTCTCGACGTTGCTGCCGTCAGCGGCTGCGGGCAGCGCCACGTGCAGGTCGAGCCTCAGCGGTGGCCGTGGAAAAGCATCGCTCGAGTCCTCGAACAGGTTCTCGATGCGATTCACAGTGACCGTGCGGGTCCGGTAGATGACGCCGGTCTTCTGGTAGCTGCCGTTCCAGTAGGCGTCGGTGCTGACCACGCTCGAGTAGCCAGGCAGCTGCGCCATGGCCGTGGCAAAGGCGGTGACGTCGGCGATCTCCTCCACCGCCACGATGTCGTAGTCCATGGCCAGGATGGACGAGGCGAGCAATTGCTCGCTCACGCCGGGCTCGGTCGGAAAGTTCTTCAGGTTCCAGGTCGCGACCTCGAGCGTGGTCGGCGTGCCGGCATAGGGTTGCCGCTCGCCCGCGTCGAGCGCGGTCGAGCCGGCGTCGGTCGCCACCGGGGTTGTGCGATCGGGCGAGCTGCCGTCGACAACGGAACCGGCATCAACCTCTGGCTGAGCCAGGTCATCGATCGCAGCGTCGGCCAAGTCGATCCCGGACGGCTGCTCGGTCTGCGCCGTGGGCGACTCGATGTTCACCGCGCAGCGGGTCGTGGCGAGGCACACGCCCAGTGCGATCAGGGTGGAGCGCCACGGTGTTCGCAGGATCGTGCACATGGTTCGGCCTCCTCGTTGGCGTGGGGGGCCGAGCCGCAGCAGCCCCTTCTGTATGGCCAGTGGCAAGGAGACCGGGCGTTGTCGCATCGTTCTGCAGCGATTTTTTCTAACCCGTGGATCTCAAGCTATTTTTTTGGCGGTCCGAAGATAGCGCCAAAGCTGAGATCGATGCGGCTGAGCAGCAGCCGCATGATGCTGCGCGTCTCGGCGGTGTGCGTCCGCAGCCGCCGCATCAGACAACCCTTGAGGTGCGCCGCGAACGACTGCTCGGCGTGCGTCAGCCAGCGCGCGGCCGTGGCGCGGTGGGTCTTGAAGACCACGGCCACAGCGTCGATCGAGGCGTGCTCCTGGTAACGCAGGTGCAAGAGCTGCCGGTCGCGCATCGCCAGCGCGGCGCCAGCTTCGATGGCAGCCGCCGCGACCTCGGATGCATAGTGCCGGCGCAGATAGTCGAGCTCGAGGTCGTCCTGCTGGGCGCCGATGTGCGCAAAAAAGTCGGCGTCGCGCTGCTCGTCGCGCTGGCCCTGGCGCCGCGCGCGGACCGCCGCGCGCACCACCACCACCTCGAGCCAGCGATCGAGCGACGATTTTCCGCCAAAGCGCTCCAGGCCGATGCTGCCTGCGGCAGTCGCGGCCAGCAGCTCGCTCAGTACCTGCTGGACGATGTCGTCCTGCTGCGCGGGTTGGATGCCCATGCGGCGCAGCGCGCTGGTCGCTCGTTGCAACTTGTTGTTGCGCAGCGCGGCCACCGCGCTGACATCGCCCTGACTGCATGCAAACACCAGAAACAGGTCGGCCAGGTGGGGCACGCTGTCGGTCGGCGCGTCTGGCCGCCGGGCCAACCAGGCGACAAAGTCCTCGTCCGCGACCTGCAGCCTCGGCCAGATCGCGTGCAGCTCGGCCAGGTGGCCGCGCACCGCGCTGCCGTCGCCAGGCTGGGTCGAGAGCGTCGTCACCTGCGCATCCTCAGCGGCAGCGGTGGCGAGCAGGCGGCTGTTCGCGAACCAGCTGCCCATTGCGCCAGGTCGCTGGAGCCGCACGCCACACCTGCTGCAGCAGTTGGCAATAGGGCAGGCGAAAGGTGCTGACGTCAAACTGCGCCTGGTCGCGCAGCTCGCTGCGCACCAGCAGCTGTGCCCCGTCGCTGACGACGTCGATCGCTGCGCCGTGCAAACGCTTGCTGTCCAGGCGACGGCCCGTGCGCAGGTCCCAGATGCCGACCGTGCCATCCTCGAACCCGATCAGCTCTGCGCCCTCGACGACACTGGCCAGCCGATGGCCGCCAAACGCCGGTCGCTCGCTCAGCCGGCTGGTGTCGACCAGCGGCGCAGCGTCCAGCGCATGGCCGTCGCCCGACTGCCACAGCGCCTGGCCGCTGCGTGCATCCCAGAGCCGCACCGTGCCGTCGGCACCGCCCGAGGCCAGCCGCGAGCCACTGCGGTCATGGCCAAGGGCGAGCACGGCGCCGCGGTGGCCTGCCAGCACGTACGGCGGTGGCAGGTCCGGTCGCGTCCGCTCGCCGGTTGCGCCAGCGGCTCGAATTCCGATCGTTGCCAGCGCCTGATCGCTGATTCGCGGCGCTTCGACCTCGCGCTGCCTGGCGAGATCCCACTGGCGCACGGTACCGTCCGACCCCATCGAGACCAGCCGGCCGGTGCGGCGGTCGAAGGCCACCTGTTGCACGGTACCGGTGTGGCCGCGCAGCTCGCTGCTGGCGCCGTCGACCAGGTTCCAGAGCCAGATGCTGCGGTCGCGGCAGCCGGCTGCGATCCACGCTCCGTCGTCGGAGATGGCCACGCTATCGATGCCCTTGCCCGGGCCGCGCAGTACCTCGACCAGAGCGCCGCTGGCGACGTTCCACAACCGCACGCTACCGTCGCGGCCGGCCGAGGCCAGACGCTGGCCGTCGGACGTGAAAGCCACGCTCCACACCGCGCCCGCATGCGGCGCTGGCGCTGGCTGTGCCGAGCGGTCGGGATGCCAGAGGCGCAGCGTGCGATCGGCCGACGCCGACGCGAGCAGGTTATTCGCAGGCGACCAGGCGAGCACGACCACGGTTTCGCTGTGGCCGGCCAGCGTCGATCGCAACTGTTGCGTGGCGACGTCAAACAATCGGATCAAGCGATCCGACCCGGCCGTCGCGATCTGCTGTTCGTCTGGACTGAATAGCGCCTGGTAGACCGGGGTCCGGCTGTGCGGAAAGGTGGCGACGAGAGCGCCGTCCGGGATCGACCACAGCCGCGCGGTCCCGTCCCACGACGCGCTCAGCAACTTGTGGCCACTGCGATCGAACGCGAGCGACGAGACCCGCGCGCTGTGGCCCGGCAGCGTCTTGAGCAGCTTGAGCGTGGCGCGGTCCCACAGCCGGATCAGGCTGTCGCGGTGGCCGCTGGCCAGCAGCGCACCGTCGCCGCTGAGCGCGAACGAGAGCGCTGGCGGGTCGAGGGCGGGCGCCGCTGGTAGCGCAGCGTGGCCTGGCGTGCGGCTGATCTCCTGCAGCGTGTCGAGGTCGATCAGCGTCTGGCTGGCCGCGGTCGCCACCCGTACCTGGGTGCCAGCGGCCACAAAGTCGAGTGCGATCGGCTCCTCGTCGAGCGGGACCACTGCGGCCAGCGGCAGCCGCGACAGCTCGGCCCAGATCGCGCGGCCGCCGAGCGAATCCCCGATCTCGAGGCTCGCCCGCAGCTTGGCCAGCGCCGCAGCAGGCGCTTCGGTGCGCAGCGACAGCCAGGCGCTCTCGATCAGAGTCTCGGCGCTGCGTTGCTGCGCTGCCTGTTCGGCCACCCGGGTCAGGTCGCGCTCGCGCACCACCCGCGCGTACCCGATCGCCGCCACAGCAACCAGCAGTGCAGCAGACACTGCGATCGCGATCAGCACGCGGCGATTGCGCGCGCCAAGCCGCCGCAGCAGGTCGGTCAGCCCGTACTCGAAGGCGGCGACTTTTTCTCCGGTCAAGAAGGCGCCGAGATCCGCGGCCAGCTGCTGCGCGCCCTGGTAGCGCTGCGCTGGCTCGGGCTGCAGCGCGCGGTCGCAGATGGCGACCAGCTCGCGCGGCGCTGCTGGGCACAGCGCGCGCACTGGCGTCACCTGGCCGCGCTGCGCTGCTGCGAGCACCTGGTCAAAGTCGTCACCGGTGTGCGGCGGTTGACCGGTCAGGATCTGGTAGAGCAGGCCGCCCAGGCACCAGACATCGGATCGAGCGTCGACGTCACCCAGCTTTCCCATGGCCTGCTCGGGACTGGTGTAGGCGAGCGTGCCGATCGGCTGACCCGAGGCAGAGATCGCCCGCTCGGGTGAGTGCAGGGGCACCTCTGCTGGCGACGCCGGCGCGGCGTCGGTTTCGCCACTTCTGGCCAGACCCCAGTCGAGTGCAAAGGTCTCGCCAAACGGGCCGACCATGACGTTGCTGGCCGAGATGTCGCGGTGGATCACGCCCAGACTGTGCGCGTAGGCCACGGTCTGGCAGAGCTGGTGCAAGTGGGGCAGATAGAGCAGCCGCTCCGGCAGCGTCGTGCAAGCGGCCAGCGCGTCGCCCAAAGTGCGGCCGCGGACCAGCTTCATCGCATAGTAAGGCGTGCCGTCGTCGCGCCAGCCCAGCTCGTGGATCGGGATCACGCCCGGATGATCGATCAGACCCGCGGTGCGCGCCTCGCGCAGCAGCAGGTCAGCGGCCGCCTGGTTGCCAGCCAGGTCCGAGCGCAGCGTCTTGACTGCCACCGTGCGCTCGAGCGTGCTGTCGTACGCCTGGTAGACCGACCCGATCCCGCCCATGCCAATGCAGTGGTCGAGCCGAAAGCGGCCGCACGCGCGATCGCCTGGTGGCTCGGTCGTGGTCTCGGCAGGCGTCTCGACCGCCAGCAGCGCCGCAACCGCCGCGCTGCACGAAGCGCAGGATTCGAGGTGCTGCAAGATGGACTCGCGGCCGGCCTCGTCGAGCGTGCCGTCGACCAGGGCAGACAGGCTGTTCTCGTCAGGGCAGTGCTCCATCGCGTCCTCGCAGCGCGATCCTGGATATATTCGCAACCGCTGTCAAAGGCGGTCGTTTGCTCGCTGCAACGACTGGACGCGCTAGGGCAAAGGCGAATAGCGCAGGATGGTGCCCGATTCGCCGACCACGATGACGTCGCTGGCCGACGTGCCATGGACAGCGAACAGCTCCCAGCCCGAGTTGCGGTTCTGGATCGTGCTCCAGGCATTTCCGTCGGAGTGCATGATGACGCTGTCGTATCCCACGGCCCAGATGTCGTCCGCGCTGCGGGCCCAGAGCCCGGTAAAATAGCCAGTCGACGGGTTGGCGGCCTGCGGCGTCCACTCGGTCCCGTTCCAGCGGAAGATGTCGTCGCTGGTCCCAACGTAGAGATTCTGCAGCTCGGTGCCGGAGACCGCGCGCACCGCGGTGAACAGCGCGCTGGCAGGTCGCGTCCACTCCTGCGCCGAGGGCGACCAGAAATAGACGCCGCTGCTGCTGTCGTTGGTGTTGCCGACGACGACCAGGGTGGCGGTCGCAGGATCGAGCCACAGGTCGTCGATGTAGGAGAAGGAGGTGGGCACGGTCATGGCGGTCCAGCCGTCGCCGTCGAAGTGGTGCAATTCGGGCACACCGTAGCCGCCGCCGGCGATATAGACGTTGCTGCCAGAAGTGCCTCGCACGTGGCGCAGGTCTGCTGCACCGGCGATCACCTCGGGCGCCCAGTTGTTGCCCTGCCAGCGGTAGATGGTGTCCGACCTCGACGTCACGAAGATGTTATCCGCGGAGGCCGGCCACACCCCGTACAGGTCGGTCGCAGTGCCCAGGTCGACCAGGCTCCAGGCCGTGCCATCCCAGCGTGCGAAAGTGCCCTGGTCGCCAACCGCGTAGGCCAGCGTCGACGACAGCGCCCAGACGTCACGGAACTCGCGCCGGGTGAGCAGGGACGAGTCGTTGAACCACTGCGTGTCGACTCGCCGCAGCAGGGCCGCGGCATCCCATCCGCGCACCCCGTAACCGCCGACGAACAGGTTGCCGTCAGCGGTGCCCCAGACCGCGTGATAGCTGAATCCCGAGGCATCCGCGGGCAGCGTCAGCGGCGACCAGCTCGCGCCGTCGTAGGACTGGACCGTCGTGCCAGCGGCCGCGTAAACCTCGGACAGCGATCTGCCCCACGCTCCGTACACGGCGCCGGGCTGGCTGTCCTCGGACAGTAACTCGAGGCCGCGGTCGTAACGGTAGCAGGTGCCGGCGTCGGAAAAGACCAGCACGTCGTCGCTGGCGCCAAATCCGAGGATGGTGACGATGTTGCCCGTGGCGCCGGTCACCGGCGTGAAGTTCGTCCCGTCGTAGCGCAGCAGCGTGCCACTGTCGCCACCGATGAACAGATCGCCGGCGCCCGATCCCCAGACCGCGCGCAGGATCGTGGTGAAGTCGTCGCGCACGACGGTCCAGGCGTCGCCGTCGTAGTGCACGATCGCGCCATGGGTCTGCCCGCTCCAGTAGCGGCCGCCCACGGCATAGACGTCGCTGTCCGACGCGCCCCACAGCGCGAGCATCGGTAGCGCTGCGGGCTGCGTCATGGGTGCCCAGGTCGTGCCATCGAAGTGGAGGATCTGGTCCAGGCTCTCGCCCACGACGAACACGTCGCTGGCCGAGGATCCCCAGATCCCCGCGTAGTCGCCCTGATCGCCGACGAACTCCTCCTGCCACGACAGGCCGTCCCAGTGGAGCAGGTTGCCATAGGTGCCGACGGCATGGACGTTGGTCGACGAGGTACCCCACAGCCCGAACACGCCCCAGCCCGCAGGCTGCGGGTTCTCCCAGTGCCAGACCGACGGCCCGGCGTCCTCGACGGTGCTGGCGTCGACCGCGCTGCCACTGTCGGTGCTGGTCGCGTCGCCGCCACCTGCATCAATGTTGCCGGCGTCGGCTTGCCGGGCGTCCGCGCGGTTCGTATCGGTACGTCCAGTGTCCGTGCGCCCGGCGTCTGCTCTGGCCGTGTCGATGCTGGCAGCGTCGCCGACATGGGCATCCGCGGCACCCGAGTCGCCGTCGCCATTGCCTCCGTCGCAGTCGCAGCTGGTGAGAGGCAGGGCAGACAGCGCAAAGGCGGTGAGCATCCGGGCAACGCAACTGTGCATGATGGTCATGGTCAACTCCTGCGCAGCCAGATTGCGCGCTAGCAGAACACCTCATCCACCTCGTCCTGCTCTGCCAACCAGTCGCGGATCTCGCCAGCTCCGCTCGCGCAAAACCGCTGCGCCAGCGCCGGAATGTCGTCGAGGCAGACCGCGATCAACCCGCGCGTCCGCCACTGCTCCAGCCTTCTTGCCACGCTGCCGGCGTCGAGGTGGAGCCGCGGCTGCGACAGACCCTGAAAGTCGACCCGCACCACATCGGTCGCGACCGGTTGCAGCGCGAACTCGAAACGCATCTCGTGGCGGTCGCTGGTCGAGCCGCCGGGCTGGTGCAACTCGCCGGCGCTCTCGAGCCAGACCCGTTCGAAGGTGGCGTGCGGGCCGAACTCGAGCTTGACCACGAACGACTCGCCCAGCTGAAACGCCGACACCGCCGTGTCATGTTCTTTGAAAATGACCCGGGTCGTTTTGACCTGGCTGACAAAGGCGAGCGCCGACGCGATCGAGGGTTGCCGCAGGTTGCCATACTCGGTCGCCAGCGCGACCAGCTCGCCCGCAGCGTCCTCGCCAAGCCAGCTCGCATACTCGCCGACACCTCCCACGTCCCAGGCCACGAAGCCGTCGCAGGCGGCCACCTTGCTGGTGCCGATCTCCTCGAGCGCGCCCCTGGCCGCCTCCGGCAATTCGCCGCTCAGCGCCACCTCCGCGTCCGCGTAGCTGACCGAATGGCGTGTGTGGAACATCGGCAGGTAGGGCGGCTTCGGGCAGACGCCCCGGTTGCTGACGAACAGCGCGGGCGTCCAGCAGGCGACCGGCGCGTCCTTGAATCGGATCAGCGACGCCTCGACCGTTCCGCCCACCCGCGCCAGGAACACGTCGTGCGAGCCAGCCGGGACCTGACGCTCGAAGGTGGCGACCGTTTCTTCGGGCCTTGAATCCTGGGGATCGAAAACAGCCAGCGATTGCTGCACCTCGATGCTGCCCGCGTGCAGGACCTCGATCGGGCCCAGCGCTCTGCAGCTGTCGGTCGGCTGGAGCACGGCTCCCGGCGTGAACACGCCGTTGAAATCGGAGACCTCGAAGCCAGCGTCCGACTGAACCAGGCTGAGACGGTCGGCGCCGAGGATGCTTGGCCCCGGCCCGAGAACAAGCGGGTTGCTCATGGCGAAAAGCCTAGCATGGTCCCGTCGCGTCGCGACCGGCTATAGTGCGCCGATGAGGCGGCTGGTCTCCCTTGACGTCGCACGCGGCATGGCGATCGTGTCCGTGGTTTTTTTTCATGCCCTGGTGTTCAACAACGACGCCACGTTGACGCCCGAGACCACACCGGCGCCGTGGCTGCTGGCGCTGCTGACCTACCTGGTGACCTGGGCCGGTACCTTCGCCACGGTCTCGGGCCTCGGCAACACGCTGTCGCTGTACGGCCGGCTGCGCCAGGGCCGCATCGATCGGCGCCGCATGCTGCAGGACGCCGTGTTCGGCGGACTGGCCATCGTGGCCATCAACTACCTGTACCTGGCGCTGTTCACGCCGGGCTTCATCCGCGTTGACGGTGCCGACATCGGCTGGTTGCCGGGGCTGGTGCGCAGCGGGCAATGGCTCACCTGGCCGGCCGACCGTCTGCTCTTTTGCACAGCGCTGATGATGATCGGTTGGGGCAAGGTCGGCACCGGTCTCGCGATCTATCTGCTGACTCGAGGCAACCGCGCGCCCCGGCCGATCCTCGGTTACGCGGTCGTGACACTGCTGGCGACCGCGCTGGTGTGGACCTATCCGCTGGTCAAGGCTGCGCTGCGGCCGCTGATCGTCCGCCCGCTCACCGTCGCCAACCTGCCGCTCGACCTGGTGCTGACCTGGCTGATCGGGCCGATGGATCCGATCTTTCCCTACGTCGGGTTCGCGCTGTACGGCGTGGTCATGGGGCTGATGCTGGTCGACCAGGTCAGCCAGCGCGTGCTGCTCGGCTACGGCTATGGGGCCGGCGCCATCTATTCGGCGATCGCGCTCTGGTTCTACGCGCGCCACGGATTTTCGGCCAACGCCTTTGACATCCCGGACCTGGGCCCGCTGATCCAGGTGCTGGGCCCCATGCTGGTCCTGTTCACGGCATTCATCCAGGTGATGGACCTTGGCTCGGACCGTACCCGGCAGCGCTGGTGGCGCTGGACCCGGACTTTTCGGACCTTCGGTCTGGTCTCGCTCTCGGTGTTCTTGCTCGAGGGAACACTGTCGGCGTTGCTGCGGCGGCTGGTTGCCCTGGTCGCGCCTGACTTCACGCACGACCCTGGCTTCTTGTTCGTGATCTTTGCGCCGCTGTCTCTGCTGCTCTGGATCGTGCTGGTCAAGCTGTGGGCGCGTTTCGATTTTGCCGGCTCGGCCGAGTGGCTGGTGGTGCGGGCCTCGGCGCGCATTACAGGTCAGCGCAGCGTGCGGCTCGACGCGCAGCGATTGCTCAGGACCTCGGCTGCATACCTGGAGTCCGGACCCGAGTCCTGATCTACAGGCTCTATCAACATTGGCCTGCCCGCGCCCGTCGTCTTGAGTACATACAAAGGACATGTCCGAGAACCTGATCCAGAAGTTTCCGCGGTTTCCAGCGATCCTGAGGGTCGAGGCCTCGGGCCCGAGTTATGAGCAGCCGGCAGTCTATTCGAGCAGCGACATCTCCCAGGGCGGCCTGTTCGTGATGACCGAGGCACCGCAGCCCGAGCAGACCTCGCTGCTGGTCAGCGTGAGCGCCGCCAACGAGGTGCTGCGCAGCTGGGCGCGAGTGGCGCACGTGGTTCGGCCGAAACGCGATGTGGTGGCGGCCCATCCCGCCGGCATGGGACTGGAGTTCGCACCGCTGGACAGCTCGGCCCAGGGGCGGCTGCAACATTTTCTCGATCAGCTCGCCGCGCAGCAGCCCAAGCTCCAGGATCTGCGCGCTGCACCCCGGTCCTCGCGCAGCGCGCCCGCAGTGCGGCGCCGCCCGCGCTATGTCGGCGGCGAAACCGTGCTGGTGCAGGTGGCAAACGAGGTCGAGCTCAGGCAGATCTGGTGCGAGGACCTCGCCCACGGTGGGCTGTTCATTCACAGCGACAAGCCAATGGAGTTGCATCAGCAGCTGCAGGTCCAGATCGAGACCCCCGCTGGCACGCTGAGCCTGGCAGCCAAGGTCGTGCACGTGGCGGCCGGCGTGGTGACGGACAGCGGGTCCGATTACGGCGTGGGTCTGCAATTCGAAAATCTCGGCGAGCCGCAGCAGCTGGCACTGCAGAACTACATTGCGGGGCGAGTCCCCGTCGTCAAACTGCCATATTTTGCCGTGCCAAAGCAGTCGACCGGACCCGGCTTCAGCGAGATCAGCGGCTTGCTTGGCTTGATCTTCGACGGTCTGGAGCGCGGGGACCTGCACGCCGCGCTCGGCTTGCCGCAGGGCGCCGAGTCCCGCCTGGTCCAGGTGCGTCTGCAGGAGGTGCAGGCGCAGTTGGCCACTCTTCCCGCCGACGCCACCCCGGTGCAGATCGCGCGCGTCCAGTCCGCTGTGCGCACGCTCGCGAGCATCGAGGGCCGGCTCAAGCAGCGGTCGATCGTCTGGGCGCGCAAGGTCGGCAGCGGGGACGGGCCTCGTTTCAAGCCGGGTCAGCGCGAGGCGGCCGCCCTGCATCGGCGCGGTGACGAGCCGCTGGCGCGACTGGATGATGACCCGGCGCGCGCCAAACAGTTGATCCAGTATCGCCACCTCATCGCAGCGATCGAGCTGATCGAACGCAAGCAGCCCAACTGCCCACCCGAGGATCTCGGCTTGCCTGTGCGCCGGGCTCTGGAGTTGATGCGGAAGCTCGACCTGGAGCACACCGGTGCCCGGTTCGCTGACATCGAGAACGAGACACGCGGTGGGCTGCTGCCGTTGCAGCCCACGCCGGCCGAGCCGCGTACCAGGCTGCTGCGCGCCCTGGTCAAATGCAGCGGCTACCGGTTTGTCGTCCAGGTTGCCCGGGCCATGGTGGCCGACGATCCCGACGCGGTCGAGCCGTGGAGATATCTGTACGAGGCCTATCAACGGGCCGGACACCGCATGCTGGCCGAGCGCGCCTACGCCCAGCTGCAGCGGCTTGGCGCAAAACTCACCTGACCGCGCCGAGCATGGCACCGACGTGGCGCGAGACGATCGCGGCGTCGTCGCCGACACCCACCAGGAGCGAGGACTTGCGCGTGCGCAGGAAGTGGACGCCCATGAAAAACAGGCCGGGCACGACCGTGCTGACGCCGTCGCGCTGGAGCGGAAATCCGAGATCGTCGAATGCCTCGGACCACGGCAGCCAGGAGCGATAGTCCGGGCGAAAGCCGCCCGCGATGATGACCACGCCGAAGCCGTCGAGGTCGAGCGATTCGGTCGCGGGCGCGACAAAGGGCGCGGGCTCGTCGATCGCCGGCACCTCGATCCCATTTTCGGTGGCGAATTTCTTCATCAGCGTCGTCAGCTCGCGAAAGCGCTGATCGCCCCAGTCGGCGCTCGCCTGCAGATCGGGCGCGAACAGGGCGCGCTGGTCCGTCGCCCCCAGCAAGTGGCCGGTCAGCGTGACCCCCAGGGCTTGCAGTGTGCGCAGGTTCAGGTCGCGGCCGCCGCCGTGACCGGTCACCATGGGGTTGGCGGTGAGCCGTGCCGCTGGCGACGGCAGCGCTTCGAGCGCCACATTGAAGAAACCGATCTTGTCCAGCCACCAGACGATGTCTCGACCCTCGATGCGACGCGGGATCCAGGGTGCCTTGCCGCAGGCCAGCACCACCTCGCGTCCGGCCTGGTGCAACTCC
>Ga0315268_10000164_pt1 | contig 76275 bp, 57 predicted proteins | sample C1_top_MG_FD_204535 | JGI IMG/M metagenome (GOLD analysis project Ga0315268, IMG submission 204535) | Sediment microbial communities from Yellowstone Lake, YNP, Wyoming, USA - C1_top | ecosystem: Environmental > Aquatic > Freshwater > Lake > Sediment | place: USA: Wyoming | collected 2017-08-01
CTTGCAAAGCAGGTGCTCTCCCAGCTGAGCTACACGCCCACGATAACTCTATGATTCTACTCGATTGTTCTTGCGATTGACTACCTGCTCTGTTGGCAAGTGCTCTTGAAACCTGATCTGCCTAGCCATCGCATGCAACCTTCACAGGGCAAGATAGTTACAGCGATTTCCTGAACAGCGGCAACTTCGATCTCGGTCCATGCGGTCCAAGAACGGGCTTTGTCCGCAAAATCCCGAAAGATTTCCACGCTTACTTTTTCGCGTATTTTGAGCGAAGTTCGCGCTTCGAAAGCTTTCCGGCTGAGCTGCGCGGCAGCTTGTCAACGAAGTTCACGCTCTTCGGCGCTTTGACGCTGTGCGGCCGAATTCACGCGCGGGCGATCCGGAAAAGACGTCAGGAGCCCTGGTGGGTGAGTTCGGCTTCGAGGGATTCGGCGGGCGGTTTGGGAAAGGGTTTGGCGCCGTAGCGTTCAATCTGCAATTGGTCGCCGATTTCGGTGCGGCTCTTGAAGATGCTGTGGGCGGGGAGTTCGATCACGCTTTCGGCACGGAGATTGGGGCGGGTGATGGAAAAAGGACGGACGAGTTCGCGAAGGCCCACGACTTTGAAGTCCTTGTCGATGAGCACGAGATCAAAGGAAAAAAGCATGCCAATGGTATGAATGGCGTTGGCGGGAACAATCCACACGCCGCTGTCGGGCTGAAGCGATCGTCTGCCCAGCAGCCCGATCAAGCGGCTGAGGAAGGAATCGGCCACCTGAACGCGAAAGGCCAAAAAGGCCTCTTTCGTCCGGTTGTACACAAACACATCGCGGCCTTTATCAGACATGAAGGGTTCTTCTTTCCGGCCTGCCCGGCCAGGAATATTTATTTGGGCGCGGTCTTTTTCATCCGGTAGATCAGGATGCAAAGCACGGCCACGGCGAGCACGCCGGATATTACGCGGATCAGAGTAACGTTATCCATGTTGTGGTTCTCCTTTGCGGGGATTGCCCGCCTTACTTGGGAGCCTTCATCTTCATGCGATAAATCAGGATTGCCAGAACGACCACGGCCAGCACTCCTGAAATCACTCGAATCAAAGTAACGTTGTCCATCGTTCACCTCTCCGTAGAATGTGAAAGCAAACTCATTGTCCTAAATGGGCCATGTTGCGCATGACGGTGATGACCGCGGGGGCCACCGTGACGATGAAAATGGCCGGGAAAATAAAAAAGACGAGAGGGGGCACGAGCTTGATCGTGGTTTTTGCGGCGATCTCCTCGGCCTGCTGCCTGCGCTGGGTGCGCAGGCTGTCGGAAAAGATGCTCAGGGATCTGGAGATGGGAGTGCCAAAGCGATCGGTTTGGATGAGCATGGCCACGAAGGAGCGGACGCTTTCGACATTGGCGCGGTCGGCAAAGTCCTTCCAGGCGGTGATGCGCGGGGAGCCGGCGCGCTGCTCGAGATTGATCTGCAGCAGTTCTTCGCTGAGCTGGGGATGGCTCAGGCGGAGTTCCTGGCCGACGCGGACGATGGCTTGGTCGAGGCCGAGGCCGGCTTCCATGCAGATGGCCAGCAGGTCGAGACCATCGGGGAGACTGAAACGGATGTGGTCGCGGCGGGAGTTGACGGCATGGGAGAGCCAGAAATCCGGGGCAAAGAAGCCCACAATCAGGGCCAGGATGAAAAACAGGAGTGTATTTTCGCTGATGAGGAAGGCGACGGCGAAGCCCAGAAGTGCGGGAAGAGCCAGGCGGGCGCCGAGGAAGAGATCAGCATGAGCGGGCTTGCGGTAGCCGGCGAGCATGAGGCGGCGAACGAGGGCGGCGTCGGGTTCGGCGGAGAAGAGGCGGCGGAAGAGAGAGAACGGCTTGGCCAGTTGGTCCACGCTGAAGAAGGAAGAAGCGCTCTGCGCAGTGGCGGCCTCCTCACGGCGCGACTGTTGCGTGACCTTTTCCAGCAGGGCGCTTTCCGCCGAAGGGCGAGCGAGGACCAGGAAAGCAATCAGGAAGATTCCCAGGAAGAGAACAAAACCGGCGATGGTGGCGGTGAGTTCCATAGGTTCAGACCTTGATGTCAATGATCTTGCGGATGGCCAGGACGCCAAGGACCATCATGATGAGACCGGCAATGACCACGCGAATGCCCAGCGGGTCAGTGAAGAGAATGCTTTCGTAGTCGTGGTTGATGATGCTGAGAAGGGCAAACATGACAAAGGGCATGCAGCTGAGAATCCATCCGGTAAGGCGCCCCTGGGCGGTGTAAATGCGCAACTGGCCGCGCAGGCGGACGCGTTCGCGCATGACGGCGGCGGTCTTGTCGAGAATTTGGGCGAGGTTTCCGCCGGTTTCCTTCTGGACGAGAATGGCAGTGGCCAGGAAGCGGACGTCGTCGCGGGGCAGGCGGTCGGCGAGATTGAGGATGGCTTCGCGCATGGGGAGGCCGAAGGACTGTTCTTCATGAACGATGCGGAATTCACCGGCGAGAGGTTCGGCGATTTCCTGGCCGACCATTTCCATCGCCGCAGTGACGGCGTGTCCTGCGCGCAAGGCGCGGGCCATGAGGTCGACGGCTTCGGGAAGCAGCGCGTCGCAGCGGCGGAAGCGGGCATCGCGCAGGATCAGAAGATAGAGGAATGGGGAGAAAGCGGCGGCGAGGGCGAGTCCGGCGCCGAATGCAAGGCGGGAAAGCATGAGATAGGCCACCAGCCAGACGGAGAAAAACGCCAGCAGGGACAGGGTGATGACGGTGCTGACGGTCCAAAGACTGCCGGCCTGCTTGAGCAGGCGCATGAGGGACCATGTTCCGGGAGCCTGGCGCAGGAGATCATCGAGCCAGGGGATGGAGCTGAAGGGTTCGCGTTTGAGGATGGTGGTACCGTCAAAGTCCTGCACGCGAGTGACTTCAATCTCCTCGAGGTGGCGTTGTACGGCGGATTCTTCGCGGGTGGGCTTCAGGAAGAAGAGGAGAGCCGCGAAGGTCAGCAGCAGGAGGAGCGCGAATAGAAACGTGGGTGACATAGGTTTCTCCCGGCCTCAGACCGTCAGGGAATGTTCAAAGAAGGACGCCGGCAAGTTGATGCCGGAGGCCTTCAATTGTTCGGCAAACTTGGGGCGAATGCCGGTGGGGGCAAAGGTTCCCATGACCTTCCCCTCGGGGGAGATTCCCTGTTTTTGGAACACAAAGACATCCTGCATGCTGACAATCTCATCGTCCATGCCGGTGATCTCGGTGAGATGGGTGACGCGGCGGGTGCCATCGCTCATTCTCGATACCTGGATGACAATGCCGACAGCGGAGGCAATCTGGCGGCGGATGGCGTTTTCGGGGAGATTCAGGCTGGCCATCATGGCCATGGTCTCCATGCGGGCGATGGCGTCGCGGGGACTGTTGGCATGGACGGTAGTGAGGGAGCCGTCGTGACCCGTGTTCATGGCCTGAAGCATATCCAGAGCCTCTTCACCGCGCACTTCGCCGACGATAATGCGGTTGGGGCGCATGCGCAGGCTGTTGATGAGCAGCTGGCGCTGCATGAATGTGCCCTTGCCTTCGACGTTGGCGGGGCGGCATTCGAGGCGCACGACGTGGCGCTGCTTGAGCTGCAATTCGGCGGAGTCTTCGATGGTGACAATGCGCTCGCGGTCGGAAATATAGCCGGATAGCACGTTTAGGAGGGTGGTTTTGCCGGCGCCGGTGCCGCCGGAGATGACGATATTGATGCGCGACTGCACGGCGCCCTTGATCAGTTCGAGCATAGCGGGAGTGAGTGTCTTGTTGGCGATGAGATCCTCGTCGGTCAAGGGGACGTGGCCAAAGCGGCGAATGGAGAGATGGGGGCCATCGACGGCGAGGGGAGGAATGATGACGTTGACGCGAGAGCCGTCGGGCAGGCGGGCGTCCACCATGGGGGAGGAATCGTCGACGCGGCGGCCGACGGCGGAGACGATCTTGTCGATGATGTGCATGAGGTGCGCATCATCCTTGAACATGATTTTGGTTTCTTCGAGGATGCCGGCGCGCTCGACGTAGACGTGCTTGTGGCCGTTGACCAGGATGTCGTTGATGGTGGGGTCTTGCAGCAGCGGTTCGAGGGGGCCCAGGCCGAAGACTTCGTCCAAAACTTCGAGGCAGAGGCGCTCCTTTTCCGGGCCGCTCATGGGGGTCTTGAGATTGGAGACGAGATCCTGAATGACGGCCAGGACCTGACCGCGGATGCGGCCATCGCGGGCGGTGGCGATTTTTTCGAGGTCCACGCGGCTGAGAAGATCGCGATGGACCGTGGACTTCAATTCCTGATAGGCGGCGAAGTTGAGACCGGCGCGGCGGGCGTTGCTGCCGAGCGAGTTCGGATTCGAACCGTTCGGCGGCGCCGCGACTTGATTGAAATCACCCATGAAGGCTCCTCTTGCAGACAGCGAATCTTAGCGATTCAAAAATCCGAATAAACCCTGGTTTTCTTCCTTCTTGTATTCGGTTCCCGGCTTGCGGCCGATCGTTCCCGCCCATTCGCTGAGGTTGCGCATGACGTCGGAGCGGGAAAGATGCGCGAGAGGATCGCCCTCGTTGATGGTTTTGACGACGTGGGCGTACTGGTTGGGAACCTTCCAGTGAATCTTCTGGCGGATGGCCTTTTCGATCTGGGCGTCGGAAATCGGAGAATTTTTCTGATGGCGGTTCAAGACCACGCGCAGCTTGTCCTGGGGCATGCCTTTGCGGGTGAAATAGTCGACCAGGCGGGTGACGTTGCGAAGAGCGGAGACTTCCGCGACGGTGACGAGGTAGAGATGGTCGCAGTACTGAAGCAGCTCGAGGTTCTGCTCGTTCAGCCCGGGCGGCAGATCCACAAGAATAAATTCACTGCGCAGGCGGAGGAAATCGAAAGTATGGGCCACGGCGCCGGGCGAGACAGGGCGCGCCGCGTCGCTGCCTTCCGGAGCGGGGATCAGGCCCAAGCCGCTGGAGTGGGGAGAGACGAAGCCTTGCAGGAGTTCAGCATCGAGGCGATCAGTGTTTTCCAGGAGTTCCATGGAGTGATAGCGGGACTTGGTCAAGCCGAGGTACAGAGCGGCATCGCCGAAATCGGGATGGAGATCGACCAGAAGGGTTTTACGGGAGTAGGTCTTGGCGAGGAGAGCGCCCATCTGAGTGACCAGAGTGGTGACGCCGCAGCCGCCCTTGGCGCCGATGAAGGCGAGGATCTGGGCGTTAAGCTGATCTTTCTTTTCTTTTTTGCGGCCGCCGACGCGAGCGAGAGCGTTGAGAAGCTGGTCGCGGTTGATGGGCTTGACGAGATATTCGTTGCAGCCGCTGTGCATGGCCTGAATGATGAGGTCGGGCTGGGACTCGGAGGAGACGGCGAAGATGGATGTTGCGGGTGCGTCGGCGCGGATGCTCTCGGCGGTGAGGGCCGCGTTGCGGCGGTCCTTATCGAAATCGATGAGGCAGACGTCGGGGGGCGGTTCGCCGAGCCATTCGGAAAGCACATCGTTGTCGTCGGTGCGGTAACTTGCCAGAGGCGCGCGCAGGCGGACCAGCGGAGCGGACTGAGAGAAGAGTTTGAGCAGGCCCAGGGTGTCGTTGTCGAGAGCGATGGTGGCCAGGGTGAGCGGCTCGCTGGGAGCGAAGCCGCCGCGCGACGGTGTATTCAGGATGTTTTTCGTACTCATGGCTGTGTGCCGGCGACCGGCGCTGCCGGGGCCTGCTTGCCGGCGCCGGGCAGAGTCTTGTCATATTTCGGAACATCGAGGAAGGGCAGCGGCATTTTCGGCAGCGCCGGGGCAGCCGCCTGTTCTCGCACGGGGTCGATGATGTGCGGAGTCACCAGGACCAGCAGTTCGGTATTGCTGCGGTTGACCGTGTGGGAGCGGAAGAGTTGCCCCAGGATGGGAATGTCGCCGATGCCGGGGATCTTGCTCATCTGCGTTTGCAGGCGATGGTCCAGCAGACCGGCAATGCCGAAGGATTGCCCGTCTTTGAGTTCGATTTCCGTTTCCGCGCGGCGCGTGGAAAGAGCGGGGACGGTGAAGCCGGAAATGGTGACGGCGTTGGTGTAGTCGAGCGCGCTCACTTCGGGAGCGACGTGCAGGCGGAGGATATTGTCCTTGCCGATGAAGCCGGTGAATTCCAGTTTCACGCCGAAGGGGCGGAATTGAATGGTGACCATACCGATGTTTTGTCCGCCTTGAACGACCGGGACGGGAAATTCACCGCCGGCCAGAAAGCTGGCTTTTTGACCGTTGAGGGCCATGAGATTGGGCTCGGCCAGAATCTGCAGGATGGATTTCTGCTGAAGATCCTTGATGGTGACGCCCAGGTTCAGGTCCGGGCGAAACAGAAAAATATTGAGCAGGTCGGGAACGGTGATCGAGCCTCGGCCCGAGAGCGAACTTCCCGAACTGCCGCTGCCGCCCCCGCCGCCGCTGGAACTTCCGTTGGTGGTGGCGCTGGTGGGCGGACCAAACTGCTGCGTGGAAAGAGAACCGATGGTGTTGGTGGCGCCGACATTGAGAATATTGATGCCGAACTGTTCGAGGCGGGTGCGGTCCACTTCGGCGAATTTCACTTCGAGCAGGACCTGGCGCTCGTGGGTTACGGGAACGAGGAGCGAATTGACCACCTGCGTCGAATAGAGAGCGGCCATTTTGCCAAGGTCTTCGGAGGTGCGCGCATCGGGGACATTTCCGGAGAGGATGAGGTGGCTGCCGTCGGCTTGCACGGCGATTTGCTCGTCGGGATAGGCGTGCTGAATGGCGGAGCGCAGGCCGGAGAGGTCGGGATCGACAACGACGTCGAGGATTTGCGAGCGCCCGGCTTCATCCCAGAGAATCAAGCTGCTTTTGCCGGCCACTTTCCCTTCAACGACGACCTGAGTGGGTGAAGTGGCCAGCGTTTCAATCACCGCGGGATTGCTCGAGAGCACGCGCGTGATGCGCGATTGCATGTTGATGACCACGGACTTGCCGGTAAAAATGTGCAGCAGCTGGCCTTCGGGAGCGGCGGCGGTTTGCGGGAGCGCCGCCGCGCGCGGAAGCCCCGCGGCGAAAATTACAAAGAGGCACAGCAGAGTAGCGATGCGCATTGCTCTTGAACTGGTCATTGCGGTTGTTCCCCGTTCCGGCTGGGCGGCGCCGTTCCCTCGAATTTGCTGACGTTGCGCTCTTTTCCCTGAATCACTTCCAGAACGTAAGTGGTGCCGGCGCTGCGGGCCACGAGGGCTTTCCCCGCTCGCTTGCCGCTGGGCGCGGGGGGAGCGGGCGGTTTTGCGGAAGGAACCAGCTGATCAAGACGCGTGGGATGAACTTCCGCTTTGGTCTGGTCCGCGCCGTTGCGCAGAACGAATTGAATCGTTCCCTGAGAGCTGGTGAATTGCAGCTTCTGCGAATCTTCCGGATTCAGCAGCAGAGTCACGACGTTGACGGTCTGCGGCTTTCCTTGCGGATCCGGCTCGATGGTTTGCCCGGCGGTCAGCACTTCGACGTCCTGAAGGATGGTTTGCGTGACGGGTCCCGCGCCGCCCGGCGGATTATTGTAGGTAGCCAGAACGTCGACGTGCGAACCGGGGTAGAGGAAGCCGGCGACGCCCACGATTTCGTTGGAGCGCACCGCAAAGGCGCGCATGCCCGGCGTGATCCTGCCGGAGAGGCCGATGCCGGAACCGGTGACGCCCAAGCCCCGCTCCATGACGGGCTCCTTGGCGCCGAGGGGATAAAGCAGCGGGCGGCCCACGACCGCTTCGACCTTATTGAATGAGCCCGCGAGGGGAACGTCCGCGGGCCAGTCCATCAGGATGAGATCCTTGGTCGCCAGGGTGCTGCCCGAGGGCAGGGCCTGCGCCGCGGCGACAACCTGCACGACCTTGCGCTGGTCGTTGCTTGCGCGCAGCTTGCGGTAGACGCCGAAGGTGATGCCGCCGGCCAGGACCGCGGCCAGCAGAAAAGCGATCAGGATGCGTCGTAGATCCATAGAATCACCCCCGCCAAAGCGAACTGCCGAGGCAATAGAGAGTTCCGGCGGCGATGGCCACGCCGTAGGGAACCCGCAGAGCGCCCGGCTCGCGAACGTTTAGCTCCGGATGCGGCCGGAGGCCCGATTGCAGATGGTGGCGAATGAGTTCCAGTGTGTTCATCAGCGTTTGCCGGACGGTTTTGTAAAAGAGCATTGTGGCGAGCGCCAGAACGCCTCCCGCCAAGGCTGCGGCGATGAGGAGGTTTACTGTTTGCGCTGCTCCCGCCCAGGCGCTGACCGCGGCGATAAGTTTTACGTCGCCGCCGCCCATGCCGCCGAGGAGGAAGAGCAGATAGAAAATTCCCCCGCCGAGAAGAAGTCCAAGAAGGCCCGCCGTGAGGCCCGGCAGACCCGCCGCGAGGAGACGCACGGCGAGGGCTGCCAGGAGGCCGGTGTAGGTGAGCCAGTTGGGGATTTTTCTGCCGCGGACGTCTTGTGCGGCGCCTGTCGTGGCGATACACAAGGCGATGATGAGAAAATAGAGTTCCACGGTTGTCCTTGTTAACGGATCCCAGTGGCGCTCTTTAAGAAATGTACAGGCCGAGGACGCTGCCGATCCTTACGAAAGCGCTGTTGAGGGCAGTTGCCAACCCGCTCATCCCGGCAACAGCTCCGAAAGCCACCAACGCGAGAATCAGCAGATACTCCACCAGTCCCTGACCGGATTCGTCCTTGTGCAGGCTGACCAAGGCATTCATAAGTTGCTTTTTCATTGTCTCTCCTCTTCGTCGAAAACTGGTCCAGTTTACTATCACGCCCAATGGCTCGTAATACAAACCAGACTCGGTGATGGCTAGAATGGGAGCAACGGAAAGGCCAAATGCGGACGAGATTTCATGCATAGCCTTTATGAAGAGCTAACAGATTGTGCAGTAAGCACTTAAAGGGGAATGCGGTAGTTACTGAGAATGCCGAAGTCGATGTTTGTTTGAATAAGGAAAGGAATGAAAGTGCTGTCAGATACCTAAATCGTTCCGATGGGGAACGAGACTGAGCACTTTTGTATACACGGACTTCTGAGTTTCTCATTCAGGGCAGGGCAGGTCGTTGCGTAATAGGAGCAAGAACCGCCAACCCGTGGAGGATTGCAGTCTTTGGCAAGGATGATAGTGGACAAGGATGTAATCCGTCACGGGATCATTCGCAATCGCGGACAGAGGCGTTTCGGGCCAGGATGTCGGTATTTTTTCGGCAAAGGAAGTTTCCATCAGGACCAAGCGGACGCGCTGGGAGGCCAGTTGCGAGAGCATCTCTTGGTATTGGGCCGGGGTGTTCATGCCCGGTTGCAGGTAGTCATATCGGGAGGGGCTGAAGGTTCCGGTGAGGTAGTAATAGAGCGGTAGATAGGGGTACACGAGGATGGTTTCGCCGAGGCTTGTATGCGACTGAAGCGAGGCAAGAGCGGAATCCGGGATGGACATGGCGAGCACGCCGCGCCGCGTTCGTAAAGTGATGTGGGCTCCGGTCGCTCGCAGGAGCAATGAGGCAGCCATGGATAGGAATGCGAGGGCGAAGAAGGTTGTCAATAGTAGCTTGGAAGCAGGAAAGGACCGTCCGGGAATGTCCCGTCCGTCCAGAAGCCAAGCGAAAAGCAGAAAAAACAGCGGGGCCAAATACATAAAGTGAATGATGTCCGGACGTACGAGGACAACGGAGAGCAGAAGCCCAGTGAGCGAGGAATTTACCAGTACGAAATAAGTGGACTTCTCAGATGGCGCATTTCGCCTGCGCAAGCGCATAGTCCAGTAGAGCAGCAACGCGATAGCGAGCAACGGAATCGCGGGGATGAGAAGAGAAGGAGAAGCGGCCAGCAGCGCGATTAGCCGTACGCTTAGAGATGCGTTCCCAAACAAGAGGAGGCGAGTGGAATCAGACCAATTTTGATAGCCGTAAGGGACGTGGTTCGCCCGGGTGTAATGCCAAAGCGGCCAGAGGCAGTCCGTCAGCATCTGGAACAGGCTATGTTGTGCGGCGAAATAGCCAAACGTGAGAGCAAAAGGCCACAGCAGGCCTGCGCCCGCTGCGAGGAGAACCGGCTTGGCAAGCATCTCCTTTTGCCGTCCTAAATAAGCGACGAGCAGGATGCCGACCCCCATTCCGAGGGCCAGTCCGGCCCCTTTGGACTGCTCGAATAGAAACGTGAGAGAGGTAAAAGATCCGGCGGCAAAAGCCCAAGCCCGGCGCATCGACTCCATCCAGCGCACAGCGCTGTAGAGAGCCAGACAGGTCCATAGCGTGCTGTCCCAATTATGCAGAACCAGAAAGCGATATGGCAGGCAGGTTAGAGTCAGTAGTCCGGCCACGCACAGCGCGCTGCCGCGCGAGCATACCCGGCGTGCTAGTAAATAGGGGATTACGGAAAATACTCCTCCGAAGAGGACTAACGCAGCCCGGGCGACAGGAAGCGAATTGCCGAAAATCTTAAATAGGGCGGCCAGGAAGTAGTAAGAGCCCGGAGTGTAGAAAGAAAAGAAATCACGATAGAGGATTTCGCCGTGCAGGATGCGTTGCGCTCCTTCGAGAATAACCCCTTCGTCTGCGTCTGTGTTGGTGTAACGTCGAAAGAGGTAGAGGTACGCGCAGGTCAATCCGAATAGGAGCAATGCGGTCCAGCGCTCACCGGACGATTGCTCCGGGAAAAAATACAAAGGAGTGCCCAGCGACTGGCAGGTTACATTGGCCGGAAGGTATTCAGTTCTGTTCATCGCTCACATGGGCGTTAGGATAAGGCGACAATCGCGGTGAGGCTCTGTCGGGCTCAATAAACCAGACTTGGCGATTGCTGAAATAATTGATCAATTCCTGATTTTTCTCTATTCCCATGTCGCGCGCCCAAACTACTCTTGCGCCGTCGATATCTGCCGCATTATAGACCCACTCCTCTATGGGGTCGTGCGTTTCGCTGTAGTGGACAATCACCAAATGCTTTCCATGAAGAATCTGCAGCGTGTTTAGGATACGGGATCGCCTTAACGTTTGGAATTGCGGAGAAGCCCAGGCCGGGAACACAGTGGGAGAGGAAATGTAGGGGAGGGAGAGAGTCACTCGGATCAGCAGCAGGGCGAGGCATACAAGGGGCACGATCCGCGTGAGCGCCGCCCCGGTTTGTGCCCTGGCGTGTTGTCGGACGGAGCGCATGGCTATCAATATCAGGGCGTAGACAACGCATGTTAGAGGGGCCGCGTAATGAGGATTGGTATAGATCGGCAGGCCCAATCCGATACCGCTAACTAGGCCAACCAGGAGCAGGAAGCGGGTATCGCCGGAGACATCGCTAAGTGACATGTTAATTGGCAAGAAAAATGCCAGAAGGAAAAATGGGCAAATCAAGATTAGGCCGAAGAAAAATATCCAGAGCTGAACTACTTTGGTTGCGGCGAGGACCACGGGTTGCATTCGAGCGAAGTCATACAGCTTTATCCATGTGAGAAAAAAACCTCTCATCTCTGGATGATGGTAGGAAGGCTCGGGCGATAGGGATTGCCATGGAAAGGGTGGGGCGATGAAATACGTTGCGAGGGTGACAGAATAGGGAGTACGAAACGGATTGCCGGTGGTGCGCCAGAAATAATAGAGCATGGCTGCCGCACAAACTAGCAGCACAGTTCCCAGGGGCAACACAATCTGCCGCAGCGCCAGTCGAAAAGCCGGTCCCTTCTGTTTCAGAAGCCACAATATGAGGGCCCCAAGGACGGGAATGCTGAAGAACAGACTTTCATAGGGCCTGCTGTTGGCCAGGAGGGCAAAGCCCATGCCCAAGAGCAAAGCATCGCGCATACGCTGGTGCTGCTTAATCCGAGGCAATGCTCCCAGTACGAGCGCCCCTCCGGTTGCGGCGACTGCTCCGCCCCAATAGCTGTTGGCCCAATAGCTGAAGGTGCCGAGGCGGATGATCGCGAGGAATCCGCCAAGCAGCGCCCACTTCGGCGGCAACCAGCCTTGCAGCATCCAGCAAATGGCCGCGCACATCAAACCGACGCTCAGCCAGACGCCGACGAAAGGATGGCCGCCGCCGACCTGTCCCAGGGCCAGGAACAGTCCCTGAGCGGGGTAGAACATCGAGCAGTACGTGGGCTGGTGGATGATATGAAAACTTTCAAAGTGAACCCACATGGGATGCGTTGGATTTGTCACGCGGCCATGCGCGAACGTATCGGCGGTCAGCAGGTAGCCAAACTCATCATGAATCCCGGGTACAGGGACGGGCAGAATCGGAAGAAGCGCGGCGCGCGCTCCCAGGGCTAGCAGCCCAATTGTGAGAACGGCGAGACCGCGCCGCCGGGCCAGTTCGCCGAGGAGGTGTTCGATCCGGCGAAAGTAATTATCACCCAAAGAGGGAAGGAAATACGCCAGCGCCAGGGCGATCAAGGTCAGAACGAATTCTATCAAGAGCAGCATTGCGAAGGCTCGCCTCCGCCGGCGAAGATCACATTTACCGAAAAATATTCAGTTTGCGCCAAGCTTCCCCCAGCCATTCCCCGACGGATTTCACCGAGCCAGTCAGCCACGAAAAATCCCACTCGTAGGTTTTGTTCCAGATGCCGGGGACGTACCAGAGTTGGCGGAGCTTGCGCCAATAACGCAGCCGGGCCGCGATGGCTTCCGCATCGTTGCGCAGAGTCGGACCGGCAAGCTGGAACCCTGGCGGCGGGTCCGCGGGAAGCTGGCGGCCGTAGCTGTATTGGATTTGAATGTCGGTAACGGCGCAGTTCCAATAGGCTGCGGCGACGCGTTCTTCGGCGTCGCGCTGCGGGGCAGAAGAGGAACTGGGAACGTCCGTAAATTCCGGCGGCATGGCGGTCCGCAGGCGATAGACCGGCTGAAACGACAAATAGGCGAAGAGGCCCGCCGCGAGGACCGCAATCACGTATTTGTCGAATTGGCGCTTTATAAACATGCATGTTGCGCATGTGCGTCACGCTTCCTAGGGAGAACGGGGCGTAAGGGCGCCTCCTTCTGTGGCGGCGGAGGCCGCATCCACGTGTTCCAGAAGGACGCAGACCGCATCGCGGTACTGCACCTTCCAAGCGGAATCGTGTTCCAGGACATAAGTTAGCGGTTCACCGGGAGGGAAAAGCACGGTGCGGATTTTGTATTTGTCCAGAATCGCTGCTGACTTCTTCACGGCCAGCAGGTCGAGATAGTCCTGAAGAACGCCGGCGTATTCGAAGATGTCCACGCGGCTGTCAATAAACACTTTCAAGCTGCGGTCCTGCCAGCCCAGATAGCCGCCCCAAAGATAGAAATTCAGAAGCGGGCCGCGGGGCGGGTTGGTCTTCAGATAGGGAAGAACTCCCGCGGGGTAATCCTCGGCAACGGCATTCTGAATTTCCGCGGGACGCGGCCAGTACCGCGCCATGCCACCGGCCATTGCCAGCATGAGCAGGGCGTTGAGCAGATACTTGTCGATTTGGCGGTTATACGGCGGCACAAAATCCAGAATCCTGGCGAGGAGGGGCGCGACGACGATGCCCAGCAGGAAGAGAAAGCGGATGTAGGTGAGGCCGCAATACAGACCGAAGAGGAGGAGAAGGAGTTCCGCCAGAGTCCAGCGGGCAGCGCGCAGAAGCGCGGACACGAGCAGGAGAACGAGAAGCGTGAGTACTACTTTGCCGCGCATGTTATGAAAATCGACTGAGACCCATTCGGCGATATGGCTGATGTTCAGCTTCTGGCGGAAAGCCAGATCGAAGGGATAGAACACGAGGCGCGGGCCGAAGGGATTCACAAAGAGCGCTGCGACGCTCGCTGCGCCCGTCAGGAGCAGAGCGCGAAGTTGCGGTGGGGTCCAGCGTTCGGCTTGCACTTGTCCCCAGGAGCCTTGGAGGAGGCCGGCGGCGACAGTAATGGAGAAAAGGATCAGGCCGAGCAGCCAGGAGCCATGCGTATTGACCCACAGGCAGAAGAGCGGCGGAATGGCCCAGAGCGCGGCGCGTCCGCGCAGGCGAAATTGCTGAAGCAGAATCAGCAAGATGACCATGTACAGATAGCCAAAAAGAATGGTGCGCGGGCCGAAAGAGACCGTGGCGAGAAAGATGGAATAGCAGACGGCCAGAACCGCGGCTTTGCTGTTTCCACTGGCTCTATAGCAAAGATAGAGCAGAGCCAGGAAAATGATGTCGAGAAGAGCGATTTCCAGAATTCTAATCCCCAGAAGTCCCCCGGCACGCCAAGCCAGATAATAGGGAATCTCCGCGAGCCATTCATGGTTGATCCAGGGATGCCCGGCAACGGTGAAGGAGTACATGTCCACGCGGGGAAGGTGGTGGTTTTGCAGGAGATATTCGGCGTTGCGCAGATGCCACCAGATATCGGGATCGCCTTTGCCGCCGCGGGCGAGAAGAAAGACGAGCGTCAGGAGCATGGCGATGAGCATAGCCGGGAAGGAAAAGAGCAGGCGGGACAGGCGCGGAATGTCGCTGCGGTTCACCTTCGTCTCTCCTTCGCTTGTGGCACCGTGGTTGTACATGGACTGCCAGTGGATAGGCAAGTCTTAAAGTAATGGGAAAGGTATAGAGATTCGAGCAAGAGTAGTTCCTCGAGAACGCAAATATGCAATTGGCAAGGATTCTGAGGCAATTTGGATGCCAAAGGGAGTTCAGGCCGTCCATACGTTCCAGGACTGGGCCATGGGGAAGCTGAGTTGGCCCATTGCACCCATTATTCTGAACGGTTTGGCTCCCAAGGGGTGAGTGTCTGGGCGTTCAAGCACGTTGAAACGTAAGCCAAGCGGTTGAACAGAGGGGGAAAGTAGAGATGGGTTATGGGAAGTAAATGTCAACAAAAGTGCCCGTCATGTGAAATGGATTAGCTACATAGTGAATGGGTATAGCGGCGAGAGCTGAAAAGAAAGAAGTTAAACGAGAGGATTAGATTCTCGAATTGGAGGTTTACATGCAGGAGCATCCCAGGGTGTGGGAAGCAATTTGTTTACAGTGCCCGGCATTAGGATTCGAGGCCCGAAGGCTTCTGGCAGTGTTGGTCGCAATAGGTAATAGTACGGGGTAACTAAACAGGATCGCCTAATTATACCGATAAACATTTGATTTCGTTTTTGGGGCCCGGTGTGCGTAGCAGGGAGCAAGCCCATGCGAATGCAAGGAATTGCGGAAAAGCACATTCTACTCGTTGAGCCGGATGAGGCCTTTGGAGACGTTCTCCAGGGGGTCTTGGGGGCTGGGTATGTGCTGCGGCCGGTTCCGAGCATTGAAGCGGGGATTGCCGGGCTGGAGGCGGACGACTCGGACGTTGTCCTGCTGAACGTGGACATGCGGCAAGGCGCCGGCGGGGGATTGAATTGCGGAGATCTGTTGCGGGCCGCGGCGGAGCGCCCCGTACCCCCCTCTGTAATCGCCTATGGATGGGACGCAAACAAACAAGCCGCGATTGAAGCATTTCAGCTGGGCGCCGTGGATTTCCTGGCGCAGCCGCTGGACATCCGGGAATTGAAATTCGCGCTGGACGGGGCGTTTCGCCGTTCGGCGCTGGCGCGCGAATTGGCCTCCGCGCAGACTATTTTTGGCCCCAAGCGGGTCGAAGGTCTTCTGGGAAACAGCCCTGGGATGGAGCGGGTTTCGGAGATGGTGCGCAAGGTCGCCGGCGTATTTACGACGGTGCTGCTCACCGGAGAGAGCGGAACGGGAAAGGGAGTGGTGGCGCAGGCGATTCACCGGCTCAGCCCGCGGGCGGACAAACCGTTTGTGGCGGTTTCGCTGTGCGTGCTTTCCGAATCGCTGATCGAAGACGAGCTTTTTGGGCACGAAAGAGGCGCCTACACCGGGGCGGCGCAAAGCCGGCGCGGACGTTTTGAGGAAGCCAACGGCGGCACGATATTTTTGGATGAGATTGGCGATCTGGCGCTGCCCTTGCAAACGAAACTTCTGCGGGTGTTGCAGGAGAGAACGGTCGAGCGGCTGGGCTCGAACGTGGCGCATCCCGTGGATGTGCGGGTACTCTGCGCGACCAACCGCAATCTGGAAAAGATGGTGCAGGAGGGAACCTTCCGCGAGGATCTTTATTACCGGATCTCCGTGGTCAAGATTGAAATGCCGCCGCTGCGCGAGCGCATGGAAGATATTCCCTTTCTGGCGGAATACTTCGTGCGCTATTTCGCCAAGGTGCATAACAAGGCCGCGCGCGGGTTAACGCCGGGCTATCTGAGCGCGCTGGCCGGACACGGCTGGCCGGGCAATGTGCGCGAGCTGCAAAACGTGATCGAGCGCAGCATTGTCCTGACCAACGGGCACGCCCACCTGGGGGTGAAGGATTTGCCGCCGGAGCTGAAGGGGTGGACGGTTCCCGAGGAGGACACGGCCCGGGGATCGTTCCACGATGCGGTGCTGGGCTTCAAGCGGGAGCTGATCCGCGCGGCGCTGCGCATGCACGGCGGGAACAGGCTGCGCGCGGCGCAGGAACTGCGCATCAGCCGGTGCTACCTGCACCGCCTGCTGAAACAGATCAAAATTAAGGATGCCGAAGGGCCGGGCCCCGAGCCGCAAGCCAGGTTGGCTGGGGAAGCGGTGCGCGGGCCGCGATTGCACCGCGGCGAGCGCGGCGGAGCCGAAGCGCTCCGGCTGCCTTCGCGGGTGGTATGAGGAAATGCGACTGCGCAGGAGCAGAACGGCAGGAGGGCGGCGCGCTTCGGGGCAGAGTCTGGTCGAGACGGCGTTGTTGATTCCGTTGCTCCTGCTGGTCGTTTTGAACGCGGTGAATTTCGGGTATTTTTTTCTGGTGGCGCTGAATCTGGCGGCGGCGCCGCGCAGCGGGGTGGAATACGCCATTCTGGGGTATGCGACTCCGGGCACGTTGAATTTGCCTTCGCCGGGACCGCCCACGACGAACACTTCGGTCAGTTATCTGACGTATCAGGACATGACCGGGGCGCTCTACAATCCGTCCAGCGCCACCGTGCAGGTCTGCTCGAAGATTCTTGGCGTCAGCAATGCCGGATTGACCACACAGACCGCCAACTGCGTCACCTGCTCGGGCAGTACCTGCGGCTCGCCTGGAGCGGGAAGTCCCGCGCCGGCCGCCGACCCGGAAGCGCCGCTGTTTGTGCTGCACCGCGTGGACGTTACCTACACTTTCACTCCTTTGATTCCCGGGACGCCATTCGGTTTGACGCTGCTGCCGTCGTCCATCTGTTCATCGTCCGGAGGGAAAATTACCTGCACGTTTCATCGCCAGGCGTCCATGCGGGCGATGGATTGAGCGGAGAGCGGTGAGGAACTGCAATGGCGAGCGCGGGATACATGCAGAAGAAAAAGAGGCTGCGGGCCGGTGGACAGGCCGCGGTGGAATTCGTATTGACGTTCCTGGCCATCCTGTTTCTGATTTTCTGGACGTTTGAGCTGATCATGCTGCTCTATTCCTATAACGTGTTCGCCGATGCGGCCAAGGAAGGGGTGCGCTACGCGATTGTGCATGGCGCGGGAAACAGCGCAGCGAGCGGACCCAGCACGGGAACGGCCAGCGATTGCACGACCAACGTGGTTGCGGTGCAGAACGTAGTAAAGAGCTACGCCAAGACTTCTTTTCATGACATTTCCGGGATGACGGTAACGGTCTGTTACCTGGACGGGACCAATCAGTCGCCCAATCGTGTCCGCGTGACAGCCAGTTATCCCTACATTCCTTACATCCGGCTGGGATGGGCCCCGCCCACGATCCAGGCGGCCGCGGAAGGGCGGATTGTGTATTGAGCGGCAGGAAGGCAGGCACTCGCATGATTCAACGAAGCGCGAAAAGGAATCAGGGCCGGAAATGGCGCGGGCAGAAAGGGCAGACGACCGTATTTGTGCTGCTGGCGCTCGGCCTGTTTCTTCTGGCCACGGTGGCTTTCTCCGTGGATGTCGCCAATCTCTGGTTCCATCGTCAGACCGCCCAGAGTGCGGCCGACGCCGCGTGCACGGCGGGAGCGATGGATATGCTCGTCTCCGCCGAGGGCGGCGCCATCACGGGTGCGAATTTCACGCCGGGTACGGCGTTCAATTGTGCGACCAAGAGCACGGCTTCGCCTTGCCGCTACGCCGCGCTGAACAGCTACAGCGGAACGGGACTGGTGGCCAGTTCGCCGTCGAACGATGTGTCCGTCAGTTTTCCGCCGCAGAGCGCCAATCCCGCGCCGGGGGTGACTCCTGCGCCGCTTTCCCTGGCGCCCTATTCGTTTATCCGCGTGGACGTGATTGACCGGGTCAAAGTCTTCTTCATGGGGTTGCTGACGGGCTCGAAGACGCAGGATGTGCGCTCGTTTGCGGTGTGCGGGTTGTCGCTGGCTAAGTCGCCCATTCCCATCCTGGTTCTGGATCCGCATAATCCCACGCCGAAGACGAGCGCGCTGGACATTTCCGGCACGCCCGCGATTTCGATTATTGGCGGACCGATCAAAAGCATTCAGGTCAATTCGCAGGATCCCCAGGCAGTGAATGCCAACGGTACGACGGCGTCGATTGACCTCACCCGGGGCGGGCCGAACTTTGATGGCAGCGATTTTGGCGTGACGGGCGGCCCCGCCACGGCGCTGGTGCCGCAATTCAAGACGGCGGGGAACGGAGCATGGCGTTCACCGGCAGCGCCCATCAGCGATCCCTTCGCGCAGATTCCGGCTCCCAGTCCGGCGGGCATGACCGTGCGTGCCGGTCCAATCCGAACGATACCTGCCTGCCCCGCTGCCGGGTGCCTGGCGTACGGATGCCCGGACATGAATGGGTGCGACGAATACGCAGCTGGATATTATGGAAACGGGATCGCGGTCAAGAACAAGACGGCTATTTTCGATCCCGGAGTTTATTACCTCAATGGCGGTTTGGCTTTGCAAGCGAACTCGCTCGTACGCCCCAGCAACCAGCTGGGCGATGGCAGCGACGGAACCATGTTCTATGTGACGGGCACGCCGGCAGCGACTTGCAGCGGCCAGAACGGGCTCGTTTGCGTCGGCTCCAACGCCGGCAGTCCAACCGTCTGCTCGGCGACGACCACCACCAAATGCGTCTACCCGTTTGCCAGCTCTCTCGTGCAATGTCCGGGCGGAGCTTCGGTGGATCCCAGACTTAATCTCCCCCCCACCCTTCCGGGGAACGTGCTGCTCGCGCCTTGCACAGGCACCTACGGCGACCCGCTGGGGCAGTATCGCGGGCTCCTCTTTTTTCAGGACCGTGCCAGCGGGCAAGGGGGCGGATGGGGTGGAGGCGGCGGATTCCTCCTCGCCGGCTCCATGTACTTCCATCAATTGACCAATACCAGTTCGCTGTTTACGTTGCAGGGAAATTCCGGTTCGGCCAGCTACATTCTGGGGGAGATCGTCACCGATAACCTGGCCATGGGCGGCACTCCGACGATCAACATGGCGCTCAACCCCAGCGCCACATACAGCATTTTGAAAGCGAGCCTGTTCCGGTAGCGTGGCGAACAAAATGGCGCTACTCCTAATCAATCTTCGGGGAAGGCCGCTGGCGCCGGTGAGGAGCCTCCCCCGCTCACGTTCGTCCCGATTCGCGCCCGCACTTCTCAGCCGCGGCTCGCTTCCCGGCCGCGGCGTTCTCTATTCCTTCCTGGCGCATGAAATCTGGCTTTTCGGCATTGTGTTCCTCTCCATGCTGCCCAGCACGGCGCGCGTGCGGCATTCCACCGAAGACGTGGAGATGATCGATCTGCGCAAGCAGCACGAGGTGATCTATTTGCCGCGCTTGGGCGGCGGGAGCGAAGGAAGAGAGCATAAGGGAAGCGGCGCGGGAAGCGCGGCAAAAAACGCGCCGGGAGAAGCGGCGCGGAGCAGCAAGGGTTTTGCCTATCCCGGTCCGCAGCCGATGGTTTCCGACCCGCCGAATCCCACCAACCGGTTGCAGACGATACTGCAGCCCGCGCTGAGCAAGCCGCGCATCCTGAAATCGTTTGTGCCCCTGCCAAATCTGGTGCAGGCGGCGCCGGCGCCGCTTCCCGCGGAGTTGGCCACGATCAAGCTGAATGCGCAATGGGCCAATCCCCCCATGCCCGCGCGGCCTGCGCTGGAATGGGAGAAGCGGCAAGCGGCGAGAGCGATCCAGCCGGCGTTGCGCCGCCCGAAAAAGACGCTGATCGAAGAGCCCAAGCTGACATTGCCGGTGGGCGAACTGCAGCCCACGCTGCTGGCGGCAAGCGCCAATCCAAAAGCGCCGCGTCCGGAAATTGCCGCGAACCTGAGCAAGCCGCGCCAGGTGCGGCGCAAAACGGCGGTGGAAGCTCCTCCGTTGAATTTGCCGGCGAACGAGATGAAGCCGGCGCTGCCTGCTCTATCCACGGCAGCCATGCTGCCCGCCGCGGAAACCGCCGATGCGCTGAGCAAGCCGCGGCAGGCGGCGCGGAAATCGCCGTCCGCGGCGAACGGAAAGGATGCGCGGGATCTTCTGGCACTGAGCCCGGTGCCATTGCCCGCACAACAAGACCTGGCGATTCCCCTGGGCGAAGCGCGGGGACGTTTTGCAATCTCTCCGGGACCGTCCGCGCCGGCTCTGGAACATGAACCCGGAGCGGGCGGCGGAGGAGGTTCTTCCGCGGGCGTCGGGAAGGAGAGCGCGGCCGCAATCGTTCCCGTCAATGCCGCCGGGGGAAGCGGAAGCAGCGGTAAGGGAACGGGCGGAAGCGGAGCGAGCGGGGCCGGCGTTGGCGAAGGAACGTCGCGTGGAGTGGGCCGCGGAGCAAGCGGAGTGGCGAGCAGCGGGAGCGGAAAAGGGAATGGCGCGGGAAGCGGCGGAAGCGGCAAGGGCGCCGGGCGCGGCGCGGGTGACGGCCTTGGCGGCGGCAGCTTTTCCGGGATGACGATTCAGGGCGGAAGCCTGGAGGGCGGCGGCGCGAGCCAATCGAACATGCAACTGGGCGCGGCCGTGGCTCCGCAGACATCCTACAGCCTGACGGTCGTCTCGACCGCGAGCAGCGGCGGCGGACTGGGCGATTTCGGCGTTTTCGCGAACGAGCAGGTTTACACGGTCTACGTGGACGTGCGCCGGACGCTGCATTCCACGGCTCCTTCCTGGACGCTGCAATGCGCGGTGCTGCGCGGACAAAGCGCGATCACCATCGAGGGCCAGGAGACCGGCGCGAAGCAGCAAGGATTTGTTCCGCCCATTCCCATCACCAGGGAATTGCCGGAACTGCCCGCCGAACTGGTGCAGGATCATCTGCGCGAGATGCTGGTGATCTACGGGATTATCGATACGTCGGGAAAACTGAAACAACTCACGGTGAAGCAAAGTCCCGATGCGGAACTGAGCGGGGGCCTGCTGCGGGCCCTGGACAAATGGGTGTTTCGTCCGGCGGAGTTGAATGGCCGGCCGGTACCCGTGAAAATTCTGCTGGGTGTTCCCCTGGCGCAGTAGGAAGGAGGCTCTGCGCCTGTCCTACCAGAGAAAGAGTAAGCAATTGCATCCACCTGGAGTCTTGGAGATATACTGGCCGTGTAAATTGCCCCACGAATGACAACTATTGTACGGCGTTGCACGGAAGCGTAAAACAATACCGAGACGCGGCACTTAGATTCTTGCTGGCCTTGGCTGTTGACCGAAGGGCTCGAGTGCAGCCGGGACATTCCGACGAGGGGAAGCCACATGGGGCACACCCCATCGTTGCCCCAACTACGTGAGGCAGGCTTTCGGTCCAACGTCAGTCCAATTCGAGAGGGTGGTTACACCGCGCGAGTCCGCGTAAGCGACACCAAATGCGGCACTTATGTGATTTACCCTGTTTACTTGCAAAGCAGATGCTCTCCCAGCTTCTTTTGACAATCCGTGCAGAGTCCATACACATGTTCGATGAGCGCGCCTGCATCAAGAGCAGGCGGTGCGTCGCCGAAAGAGGATTTCGTCGGTTCAAATCAGGACTCCCGCAACCACCCGAAGACGCTGGTCATCAGACCGGCGTCTTTGGTCCAAACCTGACGCAATCCTCAATTAATCCCAGGCGCCATCTAGCAGGCTGCGGAAAAAGTACCCCAAAATGCAGCAAAGCGCGGCGTGAAGTCGTCTAATCGTGCATGCGCGGACCCGACGAACAACAAGACAGCATGTACACCTACATTTCCCAGGAGAAGCGGATTCCTGCGGATCATCCATTGCGGCGGCTGTCGATTGCGCCGGAGAGGCCGTTGCGGGCGCTACTGCTGCAAGTGCTTTACAGCGTGCGCAGCGAACGACTGCTGATGGAGCAGTTGGATCATAACTTGCTCTTCCGCTGGTTCGTGGGACTGAGCATGGAGGATGCGGTGTGGGACGTGACCGTGTTCACTAAGAACCGGGAGGTGGTGCGGCGGGTGGTGCGGGAGACGACGGCGCTGGGCGGGCCGACGGGGTATGCGGGGATACCGGTGGTGGGGGCGCTGGCGGGTGGTTGCTGCGGGTTTTGGGCGTGTGAAGGGGTGACTGGTGACTCGCAGGAAGAAGTGCAAGCACGGGAATTTTCGTGCAACACTAATGCGAGCCGGCAGGAAGAGAAAACCCGCACCCTTTTAGAAGCGAAAAAGGTGCGGCACCCCCGTTTGGGAAAAGCGAGAGGATTGCGGATGAGTGAAAAGAGTGTAGCGCGAATGCGCATGGCGAAGGACATTGGGAGTCCGGTGCTGGAGAGTCTGGGGCCAGTGATCCGTGGGTCGAGATTTGTGCGGACGGATGTGGGGAAGATCGTGGAGCATGCGGGGTGGATGGCGTACGAGGAGCTGCCATTTCCGGATTTTGTTTTGCCGTTTGGTGTGGGGGCGAAGCGGGAAGAGGCGATTGATTTCGTGATGGTGGCCGGGCTGATCAATTTTGCGTTCACGGATTTTCGCAGCCGCAAGAAATTTGAAGTGGAGTACGGGGGCAAGCGCTGGTCGGACTCGGAGGCCATGTTCGCCTGCCTGAAGAGGGCAGCGGATGAGGGCGTGGCGGTGCTGGACGGGGAGTGGCTGGCGCGGGCGACGGCGGGGGAACTGGCGCGGATTTTCCGCGGCAACATCGAAATGCCCATGCTGGCGGAGAGGGCGGAGATTTTCCGGGCGGCGGGGACGGTGCTGAACGGGCGGTACGGGGGGCGATTTCACAATTTTTTTCGCGGGGGTTCGCAGAGGCTTTACGACAATGGGCAGGGGATGGTGGAGCGGCTGGTGGAGGAGTTTCCGCGGTTCAATGATGTGAGCACGTTCAACGGCCAGGAAATCAAGTTTTACAAACTGGCGCAGCTGGCCATCTGGGTGCTGCATGCTTCACTGCGATTTTCCGGAGGATTTGCCGTGGAGGATCTTTCGAAAATGGCGGCCTTCGCCGATTACATCGTTCCGGTGGCGCTGCGGGTGATGGGGATTCTGCGGTATGCGCCGGGACTGGAGAAGGCGATTCAGAGCGGGAAACTGCTCGCGCGGGACAGCCGCGAGGAAATTGAAATTCGCGCGCATACGCTGCATGCGACGGCGCTGCTGCGGGAGGAAGTGAATAAATTGCGGCCACGGGACCGGCAGGTGATCATTCCGCAGATTGATGCGCGGCTCTGGACGCATTACCACGCGACACATTGGCCGCATCATTTGACGCGGACGATCATGTATTGAGGAGCGGAGGCGCATGGGGGAGCAACGTCCGTTGATTGCGGTGGTGGGAAGCGCCAACGTGGACCTGACCACGTTCAGCGCGGAGTTTCCGCGGCCCGGGGAGACGCTGTTCGGAACGTCCTTCGATCTGGGCTTTGGCGGGAAAGGGGCCAATCAGGCAGTGGCGGCGCGACTGTGCGGAGCGCGGGTGGCCATGATCGCCAAGGTGGGCGACGATCTGTTCGGACCGGCGACGATCCGCAATTTTGAATCGCTGGGCATAGACGCCAGTCACGTCGGCGTGGTGGCGGGAATGTCCAGCGGAGTGGCGCCGATCTTCGTCGAACCGGGCGGGCAGAATCGCATCCTGGTGGTGAAGGGGGCGAATGACCGTTTGTGCCCGGCCGACGTGGATGCGGCGGCGGCGCTGTTGCGCGAGGCCAGCGCGGTGATACTGCAGTTCGAAGTGCCCATGGAAACGGTGAGCCACACGATCCGCTTTTGCCGGAAGCATGGCATCCGCTGCCTGGTGAATCCCGCGCCGGCGCAGGCCGTGGACTTCGCCGCGATGGCCGCCGCCGATTATTTCATTCCCAACGAAAGCGAAGCGCAGGCGCTCACGGGCCTGCCTGTACGCACGGCCGACGAGGCGTTCAGCTGCGCCGAGGCGCTGCTGCAGCGCGGGCTGCGGCGGGTGGTGCTGACCCTGGGAAAAAATGGAGCGATTCTGGCCACTTCCGAGGGCATGGAAATGATTCCGGCCTATGCCGTGGAGAGCCTGGATACCACGGGAGCGGGTGATGCGTTCATCGGGAGCTTTGCCGCGTTCCTGGCCGAAGGGCTGAAGGAACGGGAAGCGCTGCGCAGAGCCAGTCTTTATGCGGCGCTTTCGACCACGCGGGTGGGGACGCAGAAGTCCTTCGCCGGACGCAAGATATTCGAAACCGAGTGGAAGAAGAGAACGTGAAGGCCCGCCCGCGGAGTTATACTTTTTCACTTATGCCTACCAGAAAAACCACGAGGACCAAGCTGCCGTCCAGCGAGAAGCCGCCGGTGCGGATGGCGATTGATACGGGGGGGACGTTTACGGATTGCGTGTATCTGGCGGCGGACAGGCTGCGGGTGTTGAAACTGTTTTCCACGCCGGGGGATCCGGGGGCCGCGATATTGGATGCGTTGCGGCAGATTGGAGCGGGGGCGGGGGCGGAGATACGCCATGGAACGACGGTGGGGACGAATACCTTGATCGAGAGGAGCGGGGCGCGCGTGGCGTTCGTGACGACGGCGGGATTTACGGACACGATTGCGATTGGGAGGCAGGCGCGGCCGAGGCTTTACGATTGGTTTGCGACGCCGGATGAGCCGCTGGCGGGGGCGGAGATGCGGTTTGGCGTGACGGAGCGGACGCTGCATGACGGGGAGATTTTGACGGCGGTTGCAGCGGAGGAAGTGGAGCGGGTGGTGGCGGAAGTGCGGGCGGCGAAGCCGGAGGCGGTGGGGTTGTCGCTGCTGTTTTCGTTTGCGAATGCGGCGAATGAGAAGGCGGTGGCGGCGGGGCTGGCGCGGCTGGGCGTGCCGGTGTCCGTCTCGCACGAGATTTTGCCGGAGTTCCGGGAGTACGAGCGGGCGTCGACGGTGCTGGTGAACGCGTACCTGGCGCCGAAGATGGGGCGGTACATCGGAGGGCTGGAGCGGGCGGTGAAGGCGGAGTTTCACGGAGCGCGGTTGCAGGTGATGCAATCGTCGGGAGGAATTGTTTCGGCGGGCATGGCGGCGCGGGAGCCGGTGCGGACGATTTTATCGGGGCCGGCGGGGGGAGTGGTGGGAGCGTTTGCGGTGGCGCGGGCGGCGGGATTTCCGCGCATGGTGGGATTCGACATGGGAGGAACGTCGACGGACGTGGCGCTGGTGGACGGAACGGCGGGCGGGCCGCGGACGACGAGCGAATCGCAGGTGACGGGACTGCCGGTGGGCGTGCCGGTGCTGGATATTCATACGGTGGGAGCGGGGGGAGGATCGCTGGCGCGATTCGACGCGGGCGGGATTTTGCGCGTGGGGCCGCAGTCGGCGGGGGCGGAGCCGGGGCCGATCTGCTACGGGCGCGGGACGGAGCCGACGGTGACGGATGCGAATTTAATTCTGGGGCGGATGGATCCGGAGGGATTTCTGGGCGGGAAGGTGCGGCTGGAGGAAAAGCGGGCGCGGGAGTTTTTCGAAAAGAGGAAAGGGCCGCTCGCGAGCGCGGAGGAGTTCGCGGAGGGGATTATTCGCCTGGCGGATGCGGCGATGGAGAAGGCGCTGCGGCTGATTTCGGTCGAGCGGGGGCACGACCCGCGAGATTTTACGCTGGTGAGTTTTGGAGGAGCGGGGCCGCTGCACGCGTGCGCGCTGGCGCGGGCGCTGCGGATGCCGCGGGTGCTGGTGCCGCGGATGCCGGGGGCGCTATCGGCGCTGGGGATTCTGATGTCGGACGTGGTGAAGGATTATTCGCGGACGGTGATGGCCGGGGCGGAGATGGAGAAGTTGGAGGGACACTTTACGGAGATGGAGGAGCGCGGGGAGCGGGAGATGCGCGCGGAGGGATTTTTGCCTTCCACTTCAGGAATGGCGGTGCGTTCGCTGGATGTGCGGTATGTGGGGCAGGGGTATGAGTTGAACGTGGCAGCGGGGCGGGATTTTGTGGAACGGTTTCACCGAGCGCATCGGTTGCGGTATGGATACGCGGATGAGGCGCGGGCGGTGGAGGTGGTGAACGTGCGGGTGCGGATGGTGGCGCCGACGGAGCGGATTTCGCTGCCGGCGCGGAAGTTGCGGGCGGGAAATGGGCGGCAGGCGGTGCGGAAGAAGAGGCGGGTGATTTTCGAGGGGCGGGCGGCGAGCGTGCCGGTGATGGAGCGGGAGCTGTTGCGGGCGGGGGATGCGTTTCGCGGGCCGGCGGTGATTACGGAATATAGCGCGACGACGGTTGTGCCGCCGGGGTGCCGGGTGCGGGTGGATGGCCGGGAGAATTTGATTATCGAGGTTTAAGCGGGGAAAGCGGAGAGGCTGATGGCGCAAGGGAAAAGCAAGGCGAAGAAGAAGAGCGATGCGATTGAGCTGGCGATTTTTAAGAGCGCGTTTCATTCGATCGCGGAAGAGATGGGAGCGGCGCTGCGGCGGACGGCGTTTTCGCCGAACGTGAAGGAGCGGCGGGACTATTCGTGCGCGGTATTTGACGGGGCGGGGCAGGCGGTGGCCATGGGCGACCACATGCCGGTGCATCTGGGGTCGATGCCGATGTCGGTGGCGGCGGCGGTGGCGGCGATGGAGATGGACGAGGGAGACATCGCGATACTGAACGATCCGTATGCGGGCGGGACGCATCTGCCGGACATTACGATGGTGCAGCCGGTGTACACGCGCGGGGGGAAACGCCCGGCGTTTTACGTGGCGACGCGGGCGCATCACGCGGACGTGGGCGGGACGTATCCGGGGTCGATGGGATTATGCCGGGAGATTTATCAGGAGGGGATACGGATACCGCCGGTGAAGATTGCGGAGCGGGGGAAGCTGCGGCGGGACGTGCTGGACCTGATCCTTTATAACGTGCGCACGCCGGGGGAGCGCGAGGGGGATTTGACGGCGCAGATTGGGGCCTGCCGAATCGGGGCGCAGCGGCTCGCGGAGATGACCGCGAAATACGGGCTGGGGACGATGCAGCGGAACATGCGCGAGTTACTGGATTATTCCGACCGGCTGATGCGCGCGGAATTGGCGGGGATGCCGGAGGGGACATTCACGGCGGAGGATTTTCTGGACAACGACGGGATCACGGAGGCGCCGATTCGAATTTGCGTTTCCGTGCGGATTGATCCGCGGCGGGCGGAGGCGGTGGTGGATTTTGCGGGGACGGACGCGCAGGTGGCGGGGAGCGTGAACGCGGTGTTGGCGATCACGGCTTCGGCGGTGTTTTACGTGTTTCGGTGTTTGCTGGCGGAGGACGCGCCGGCGACGGCGGGGCTGCTGCGGCCGGTGACGATTCATGCGCCGGCGGGAAGCGTGGTGAATGCAATGCCGCCGGCGGCGGTGGCCGGAGGGAACGTGGAGACGTCGCAGCGGATAACGGACGTGCTGCTGAGGGCGCTGGCGCAGGCGATACCGGCGCGGATACCGGCGGCGAGTTCGGGGACGATGAACAATTTGACGATTGGGGGCGTGGACCCGCGCAACGGGAAGGCGTATGCGTATTACGAAACGACGGCGGGGGGAATGGGAGCGCGGCCGGGGCGCGACGGAGTTTCCGGGATTCACACGCACATGACCAATTCGCTGAATACGCCAGTGGAGGCGCTGGAATACAACTATCCGTTTCGGGTGCGGCGGTATGGATTTCGCGCAGGATCGGGAGGAGCGGGAGAGTTTCGCGGAGGGGACGGGCTGGTGCGGGAGATTGAAGTGCTGGGCGAGGCGCAGGTGACGCTGCTGGCGGACCGGAGAACATTCGCGCCGTATGGATTGGCGGGAGGAGAAGAGGGAGCGCGCGGGCGGACGATGCTGCTGCGGCGCGACGGAGGCGAGGAGGAGTTGCCAGGAAAATGCAACCGGCAGGCGGCGGAGGGAGAAGCGGTGCGCATCGAGTCACCCGGCGGCGGGGGATGGGGTGGCGCGGCACGCCGAAAGCGGTGACGGTTCCGCCGGACTCGCCTTATCATTATGGAAACCTGTTGAATATGGAAAGGGATTCCGGTTTAGAATGGGTGCGCCAACGGCAGAAAGGAATTGAAGCTTCGCAAGCCGCGAATACGACTCCATGAGCCTGATGCGTTCGCTACTGCTGGCCGCTTCACAGAATCAATGGATGCGGGAACGCGCCTCGCGTTACGGATTTGTGCGGCGCAGCGTCGCACGATTCCTGCCGGGGGAGACGCTGGAAGACGCGCTGGCCGCGGCACGGGCGCTCAAAGAAAAGAAGATGGGAGCGGTCTTCACGCACCTCGGCGAAAATGTGGCCGAGCGGGCCGAGGCGGTGCAGGTTGCCGAGCATTATCTGGGAGTGATCGAGCGCAATCACGCGCAGGGGCTGGGGACGGAAGTGTCGGTGAAGCTGACGCAGCTGGGGCTGGATATTTCGGCTGATTTTTGTTTCGAAAACCTCAAATCCATTCTGGAACACGAAGGCAAAGAGTCCACCGTATGGATTGATATGGAAGCCAGCAATTACGTGGACGCGACGCTGGAGATTTACCGGCGCGCGCTGGCCGCCTTCCCCCATACCGGAATTTGCTTGCAGGCGTACCTGCTGCGCACGAAGGGCGACCTGGAAAAGCTGTTGCCGCTGAGGCCGGCAGTGCGGCTGGTGAAAGGGGCGTACAAGGAGCCGCCGGAGATCGCCTTTCCGCGCAAGAAGGACTTGGATGAAAGCTTTTTCACGCTGACGCAGACGATGATGCGGGCGCGAAAGCGCGGAGAGATGGGCCGGGTGGCGCTGGGGACGCATGACGTGGAGCTGATCCGGCGGATCAGCAAGTTTGCCGAGAGCGAAGGCGTGCGCAAGGAGGATTTCGAGGTGCACATGCTGTACGGGATTCAGCGCGGCGAGCAGTTGCGCCTGGCGGAGAACGGGTACCGCTCGATCGTGCTGGTGGCCTACGGGCGGTTCTGGTATGCGTGGTTTTTGCGGCGGCTGGCGGAGCGGCCGGCCAACGTGTGGTTTCTGCTGCGCAATCTTTTTTAAGCGCTCCTGCCGGTTTGACCGGGGCTGCATTCGCCCTGGAGGAATTTGCACTTCGATATTCCTGCACTGAGTATCACTTGGGATAAGAGATGCTCCATTGCGCACACCTCTTCTATCCTTCCCGCCCGCCTGCACCTATACTCAAAAAGGAAGTATTTGCAGGCGGATTCGCGCCGGATTCACCGTCGAGCGGGACCCCTTCCCGCGGCAAACCGGCTGGAAACAAGATGTCCTGAAAACGATTGGAACGAGCATGAACCGCGAGCCCTCCGAAATTCGAATGCTGTTTGCGTCGGCCGATAAGACTTGCGCGCAGGAACTGAGGGCGATGCTGCTGAAAAATGGCGGCGGGCGCTACGCCATTGAGCAATCGGACAAACTGCCGGAGATCTTCGAGCGGCTCCGGCAAGGAACGACGGACGTATTGCTGCTGGACCTCTCCTGCCCGTGCAATCCGGGAATTGAAATGATCGAGGAACTGCGGGCACAGGGAAAAGACGTGCCCATCGTGGCGCTGATGCCGCAGGACAAGGAAGAACTGGCGCGGGCCTCGCTGCGGGCCGGGGTGCAGGAATATCTGGACCGGGAAACGCTGAACGGGACGGAGCTGGCGCGAGCCCTGCAATTTGCCATCGAGCGAAAACGTGCGGAGCTGCTGCTGCGGGACAGCGAATCCAGTTTTCGTTCGCTCTTCGCGGGCAATCCGCTGCCCATGTGGATTTATGACGTGGAGACGCTGCGCTACCTGGAAGTGAACGAAGCGGCCATCGCGCAATACGGCTACACGGAAGAAGAGTTTCTGGCCATGCGCATTTCGGACATTCGTCCGGCGGAAGATCTGCCGCGGCTGCGGGAATACATCGAAACCCCGCGCGAGGCTTTTCGCCATGCCGGGGAGTGGCGGCACCGGCACAAGAGCGGCCATCTTATCGACGTGGATATCACTTCGCATGCGATCGAGATCGCCGGGCGCGCTGGGGTGCTGGTGGTGGCGCGGGACGTTACGCAGGAGAAGCGGGTGTTAAACGCTTTGCGGGAAGCGAAGGAAAAATACCGGGAGATATTCGATAACGCGGTGGTGGGGATATTCCAGACCACACCGGAGGGGCGCTATCTCAGCGCGAATCAGGCGCTGGCGCGGATGTATGGATTTGATTCGCCCGCGGAATTGCTGGCCGCGTGGACGGATATCGCCAATCAGGTCTACGTGCAGCCGGCGCGGCGCACGGAGCTGCAGCGGCTGCTGCACGAAGAGGGCATCGCGCGAAATTTTCAGATTGAGTTCAAGCGCAAAGACGGCAGGCACGGGTGGCTCCTGGAAAATTCCCGCGCGGTGCGCGATGCCGCGGGAAACGTACTCTACTACGAAGGCACGCAGCAGGACATCAGCGAACAGAAACGGGCCGAGGAGAAGCTGCTGCAGCAGGCGCAGATCATGGATCAGATTCACGATTCTGTGATCGCCACGGACTTGAACGGCATGATCCAAAGCTGGAACCGCGGAGCGGAGCGGCTGTTCGGCTACAGCGCCGCGGAAGCGGTCGGCAGGCACATTGACATCCTCTACGGAGAGGAAGATCAAGGGGTTTTGCGCGAGCAGGTGGTGAAACCGCTGATGGCCAAGGGATGGCATGAAATCGAAATTCGCCAGCGAACCAAATCCGGGGACCATCGGTTCGTGCATCTTTCGCTTTCCCTGGTGAAAGACGGCGGCGGAGCGGTCATGGGGACGATTGGCTACGCCGTGGACATCAGCGAGCGCAAGCGCGTGGAAGAAGCGCTGCGAACGAGCGAGTCGCGGCACCGCGAACTGATCGAAAATGCGGTCTATGGAATCTTCGTCTCCGAGCTGGCCGGCCGGTTTGTGGACGCCAATCCGGCGCTGGTCGCCATGCTGGGATACGGTTCGAAAGAGGAGCTTCTGGCTTTGGACCCGGGAACGGACGTCTATCGCCGGGTGGAAGACCGCCGGCGGGTTCTCGCGCAGATTCGAGAGACCAAGGTATTGCAGGGGCTGGAAGTGGAATGGAAGCGCCGGGATGGCACGGCCATAGCCGTGCGGCTGAGCGGGCGGGTGGTGGAGGATGAAAAGGGAGAAGCGCGGCGGGCGGAAGTTATCGTCGAGAATGTGACGGAATCGAGGAAGCTCGAGCAGCAACTGCGGCAGGCGCAAAAGATGGAGGCCATCGGGCGGCTGGCGGGAGGCGTGGCGCACGATTTCAATAATCTCCTGGCGGTGATGATCGGGCATTGCGAATTGATGAGCGCGCAGATGGGCGCCGAGGATCCGCTGCGCCGCCAGGTGGAGGTGATTTCGAAAGCGGGCAATCGCGCTGCCGAACTGACGCACCAATTGCTGGCCTTCAGCCGGCAACAAGTTTTGCAGCCGCGAATTGTGAACTTGAATGAGGTGATCGAAGACACGCAGAAGATGCTGCCGCGGCTGCTCGGGGCGCACATTGAGCTTTCGCAGCGGCTGGAATCTTCGCTGGGGCAGGTCAAGGCCGACCCGGGACAGATCGAGATGGTGCTCCTGAATCTTGCGGTGAACGCGCGCGACGCCATGCCGCAGGGCGGACGGCTGACGATTGCCACGAGCAACGTGGATTTCGGCGCCCATTCTCCGCCGCCCTGCACGGGAATGAAGCCGGGACCCTACGTGCTGCTGGAAGTGCGGGACACGGGCTCCGGGATGGACGCGGTGACGCAGGCGCGGATCTTCGAGCCGTTTTACACGACGAAGGACGTGGGTAAGGGCACCGGGCTGGGGCTGGCCACGGTGGAGGGAATTGTCAGCCAGAGCGGCGGATTCATCGCGGTGGAGAGCGAAGTGAACCGCGGGACGGCGTTTCAAATTTATTTGCCGAGGGTGGACGACGCGCGGACCACGAAGAAGGCCGCGGCGGGAGCGCCGCGGGCGCCGCGCGGAAGCGAAACAATTCTGCTGGTGGAGGATTCCGAACCGCTGCGACTGCTTACGCGCGAGTATCTGGTTCGCCAGGGATACACGGTGCTGGATGTGGAGAGCGCTCCGGCGGCCATCCAGACCGCCGCCGAGCACCGCGGGGCCATTCCCTTGCTGATTACCGACGTGGTGATGCCGCAGATGAACGGGCCGGCGCTGGCGCACATTTTGACGCGCGTGCGGCAGGGGATGAAGGTGCTCTACGTATCCGGCTATGGCAGCGAATCCATTGAGTCCACGGACGGTCTGGCGGCCGGCCAGGCCTTCCTGCAAAAACCGTATGCCATGAGCGCGCTGGCGGGCAAGGTGCGCGAACTGCTCGACGCTCCCGCAAAGTGAGCGCGCGGCGGCGGCTTTCCGGGCGGCTCTCTAGCGCCCGGCGCTGGACTCCCGGACCACGCCGGCTTCACCCTTTTCGCGCGCCCGAACCTGGTCATAGATCCAGCGGTAGGTTTTCTCCATGCCCGCGCGCAGCGTGGTATCCGGCTCCCAATTCAGATATTTGCGGATGAGAGTGTTGTCGCTGTTGCGCCCGTTCACGCCTTTGGGGGCGCTGAGGTCATAGTTGCGTTGCAGCTTGATTCCGGCGATCTCTTCTACGATATCCACGAGCTGATTCACCGTCACGGCCTCACTCGAACCGAGATTGATAGGCTCCAGGATTTCCGAGCGCATGATCAAGTCAATACCCTTCAGGCAATCGTCGATGAACATGAAGCTGCGCGTCTGGTTGCCCGGCCCCCAGATTTCGATCTCGTGCTTCCCGCTCATTTTCGCTTCGATCACTTTGCGGCAGATGGCCGCGGGGGCCTTCTCCCGGCCTCCGTACCACGTTCCCCAGGGCCCGTAGACGTTGTGAAAGCGGGCCACGCGGGTCACCAGGCCGAAGTCCTCGCGAAAGTGGCGGCACATGCGTTCGGAAAACAGTTTTTCCCAGCCGTAGCCGTCCTCGGCCTGCGCCGGGTAGGCGTCTTCTTCCTTCAGCGACGGCGCCTCGTAGGTTTTCTGCTTGTCCGCGTTATAGACGCAGGCCGAGGAGGAGTAAAAATAGCGCTGCACGCCGTGCTTCACGCTGGCTTGCAGCATCTGCGTATTGATCAGCACGGAGAGCATGCACAAGGCTTTGTTGTGCTCGATGAAGCCCATCCCGCCCATGTTGGCCGCCAGGTTGTAGATCTCCGCGGCGCCGCGGGCAGCCACTTCGCAGTTCTCCCGCAGGTTCAGGTCGAGGGAAAGATTTTCGACATTTTCGAATCGCTGGTACCAGTCGTCCAGGGGCTTGACATCAATCGCGCGGATACGCTGGAAACCCTTGGCGCGCAGATCCCCCACCAGATTTCCCCCGATGAAGCCGCCGGCGCCCGTCACGACTACGAGATTATTTTTCATCATGTCTTCTCCCGAAGGGCTGCCCGGACAACGACGATTCTCTGTCCGCCGGCTTTCGCTTCCATCGGCCCCTGGGCCAATGGAGCACTCGAACGCCTGCGCCGGATTGCCAGAGAAAGTCTACCTTACTTGACGGGAAATATGGGTTGGGGAGGGGAAAAGAGAAGTGGTCGGGGCGATAGGATTTGAACCTACGGCCTCCTGGTCCCGAACCAGGCGCGCTACCAGGCTGCGCTACGCCCCGACACGCCACACAAACCGCTGCTGCTGGCCTGCGCAGACATAAAAGATTAACATAGCTTGGCGGCTGCGCCTAGCCACGGTCCGGGTCCCCTTCGCCTGGCTGCCGATGACTGGCGCGCCCATTCCCCATGGCCATTCCCCGCAGCGCGCTGCAAAAGATTGACGACTACCGCTGGCTGGTGCCGCGCAGCCTGCGCGAGGGCATGCGCACCGACGCGCTCATCTACGCCGACGAAAAGCTGCTGGAGCAGATTCTGGGCGACCTCTCCATCGAACAGGCCATCAACGTCGCCTTTCTTCCCGGCATTGTGGGCCGTTCGCTGGCCATGCCGGATATGCACCAGGGCTACGGCTTTCCCATCGGCGGAGTGGCGGCCACGCGGCTGAAGGACGGTGTGGTCTCTCCCGGCGGAGTGGGGTTCGACATCAACTGCGGGGTGCGGCTGCTGGCCGCCAATCTGGATCGCGACGCCGTCACGCCGCACCTGCGCGCGCTGGTGAACCAGCTTTTTCGCGATGTGCCTTCGGGCACGGGGGCGGAGGGGCCGCTGCCCGTCTCGCACCAGGAACTGGAAAACGTTCTGGCCCGCGGCGCGGCCTGGGCCGTCGAGAAGGGCTACGGCGAAGCCGCCGACACGGAATACTGCGAAGAGCACGGCTGTATGCCCGGCGCCGACCCTGCGCAGGTCTCCGACCGCGCCAAGCAGCGCGGGCGCACGCAACTGGGGACGCTGGGCAGCGGCAATCATTTTCTGGAAGTGCAGTACGTGGAGAAAATATTCGAGCCGGAAACCGCGGAGATTTTCGGACTGCACGAGGGACAAGTGGTGGTGCTCATTCACTGCGGCTCGCGAGGACTGGGCCATCAGGTGTGCACCGATTTTCTGAAGACCATGAACGAGTCCATGCGCAAGTACAACATCTCGCTGCCCGACCGCCAGCTGGCTTGCGTGCCCACGCAGTCGCCCGAGGGGCAGTCGTATCTGGGCGCGATGGCCGCGGCGGCAAATTTCGCCTGGGCCAACCGGCAGGTGATCACGCATCTGGCGCGCAAATCGTTCCGGCAGATTTTGGGGGAAGATGCGCGGCTGCGGCTGGTGTACGACGTTTCGCACAACATGGCCAAGAGCGAGCAGCATCGCGTGAACCACGGCGAGATGGGCGTGCTGGTGCACCGCAAGGGAGCCACGCGCAGCTTTCCGCCGGGTTCGCCCTTTATTCCCGCGGCGTATCGCGGCGTGGGCCAGCCGGTGATTATTCCCGGCTCGATGGGCACGGCCAGCTACGTCCTGGCAGGGGCGCAGCGGGCCATGGAGGAGACGTTTGGCACGGTGTGCCACGGAGCGGGGCGGGCGTTGTCGCGCACGGCGGCTAAGCGCGGGCGCAACGTGCACGACGAGACGAAGAAACTCGAAGACCGGGGAATTTTACTGCGCTCGCAAACACGCGACGGGATACTGGAAGAGGTTCCCGAAGCGTACAAGGATATTGACGCGGTGATTGACGTGGTGCACCGGGCGGGGTTGGCGCGGCGCGTGGCGCGGATGAAGCCGATGGGGGTTGTTAAGGGCTAAGACGCGGGAAACTTCCCACAAAAAGAAAACCGCCGGGAAGCTTGCGCTTCCCGGCGGGCTGAATCTGTAAGGAACTTCGGCTTAGAAGACGAGCCGCAACGTGGCCTGCATCTGACGAGGCCCGCCCAGAACGCTGTGATAGTTTCCAAACGTAGCGGGATCCTCGATGCTGGCGCTGACATAATTATTTCCTCCCGTGTCAAAGAACACGGAGTTGGTCAGGTTGAAGATTTCCCAGCGGAACTGCAGGCTCATGCCCTCCCGCGGGAGGTTGAACTTCTTGGAGATGGCCATATCGGTGCTGAAGTAGCGATCGCCACGGAGGACGTTGCGCTGTCCGCGAAAGCCCGGCGCCGTGAACCGGAAATGGGCCAGCGCTCCCGCCGGATCTGCAAACATGTTCGGCGTAGGCCCGTGCACGTTCTGCGTCGAGGGGCAAGGTCCCGTGGCCAAGCCGAACGGATAGGCTCCCACGGGAGCGCAAGTCGCGTTCCCCTGGAGGTCCCAGTTCGTGGGCCAGGTGCGGCCATTAATGATGTTGGCCGGAAGTCCGGTATTCCCGTGCACGATCCCGGAAATCTGCCAGTTACCGATGATCTGATTCAGCCAGCCGGGGGCCGAGCCGCCGAGCCGCTTTCCGCTCCCGAACGGCAGATCAACAATGTAATAGCCGTTGAATTGGTGGCGCGCATCGAAGTCCGAAAACGAGTATTCCTGCTGGACGTTCCAGGAATTGATCGTCGTGCCTGTGTATCCACCGTTGAAGGCCCCGCCGATAATGTCCTGGCGCTCCGGCGTGGAGGAGGTGTCCAGGGACTTCGAGAAGGTGTAATTCAGGACGAAGGAAACACCATGCGTCGCCTGCTTGCGCAGATTGACTTGCAGCGCATGGTATTCCGACCAGCCAATGGTCGTCCACACGTGCATGTTCACATACTGCGCGGGGTAATAGCTGTACGGGCAATCCTTGAAACCGTCACCGTTCAAGTCCGTTCCGCTCGCACACGTCGCATATGCCGGGAAGCCGTAATAGTCCGCGTCCTGCCAGAAGGTGCTGGCGCCGAAGCCAGAACCACCCGCCGCTGTCCCTACATATCCGATCATGTAGTCATAGGCCACCTGCGTTGCCGAATAGCCGCAGCCCGGCAGATCATCGCCGTTGCCCAGAATCCCGTCTGGACCCGCTTTCACGTTGAAAACGTCGAATTGCAGGCATCCGCCATTGATTCCCGTAGGACCAAAGGCCGGGAAAATATCCTGCCAGTAGGGAATACTGCCAATGGTCATTAATCCTTGGTAGGGATCGTTGGCGTGCTGTTCCGCGTAGCCGACCAACCCCTGGGCCGCCTGCAGCGCGCTCACACCCGTGGCAGGATCCTTCATATCCGCGGGCATGCCGTAATCGCGGATCATGGTCAGCTTGCGGCCCCGCCGCCCCACGTAGGACGCTTCCAGCGTCAACTTCCCGGGCAACTCCCGGGCGATGGAAAGGTCAAAGGTGTGCGCATAAGGCGTCCGGATGTGATCATCCAGGCTCGCCCCAACACTCAACGAACCCTCCGGCGGAGTGCTCGGGAAGGAGCCGCCCGGAGAGGCAGGGAGGTTCTGCGCTTTGGCCGCTGTGGTGTCAAAGACGCCGGTAAACCGCTGGCAGGCAACTCCGCTCTGCGAGGAATTATCCAGCGGATTGGAGCTAAAACCGCAGGAACCGAGCGAATCACTGATGGTTGTGGCCAAGCCGAACGACCCAAACTGGTCAAACGTCGAGGCAATGCCGTTGCCGATGCGGTCGTAAACAATGGCATAGCCACCGCGGATGGACGTTTTCCCGTCCGGAAGAAGTTTTCCCAAAATTCCGTTCTTGTACTTCGGGCTCCAGGCAAATCCCACGCGCGGCGAGAAATTGTTCTTATCCCAGCTGTAATAGCCCTGCTTGCCGTTCGCCGGTCCGCCTAAATCGAGGGAAAAATCGCCGCAAGCGGATGTAGGAATCCCGGCGTTCATGGACTGCTCCCGGCAACCCATCCATGTGCTCAGGCTCGGCGTCGGAACAACCTGATTGCCGTTGGTTTCCCAGGGTGGCGAGGGTAGGTAATACCGCACACCGAAGGTCAAAGTGAGGTCTGGCCGGAAACGCCATCTGTCCTGCGCATACAGTTCAAACTCGTTGACCGCGAACCGTCTCTGCACAGGCGCCCCTTCCGACTGTGTTGCGCCGGTCTTGTCAAAGTTATAGTAGGCGTCCAGTTCAGTAATCGGTCCCAGCATCTGCGTCATGGCATCGCGGAAAGCCCGCCCGCCGTTGTTCGCCGGCACGGCAAAGCAGCCGGGCATGAAACAGTCGGTCTGCCCTGGTTCGATGGCCCTTGCGCCGTCATAGGTCCAGGAAGGATTGATCTGCAGATAATGATAGGAATTGGTGTTGTTAAACGTCGAGTTTCGGGTAAAGCGCATCTCTCCGCCGAATCCCAGGCTATGTGATCCCTTGGTCCAGCTGACGTCGTCTCGGAAGTGATTCTGTGGAAGTATACGGCCGTTGGAATGCGTGTCGTAGGCGTGCAAATTATCCAGGAACCGAAAATCCACGAATTCCTGTGTTTGCAACCCGCCCTTCTTCTCGCTGATCCTGGTCAGTCCGTAGCGGAAGTTATTGACCAACTGCGGAGTCAGGATGGCCGTGTAGCCGACGGCAAACCCCTTATTGTTATTGAGAATTACTTGCCGCGGGGGATCGCCCGGAAGCTGGGGATCGGTGGCCACCGTGTCATGCTGCAGCGAACCGCGCCAGAACAAGGTGTGCTTGTCGGCACGATCCAAGTGAACATCGACACGCACAAATCCGGTGTTGAAGCGGTTATTCACCGGCGCGCCAAACCGATATCCCAGCACGTTCAACCCGTCAAAGCTCCCGTCGGAATTGGGAGTGGGGAAACTGGACCACTGCTGCAGCGCGGCAAGGTTCACGCCGATCCCCGCAGGATCGATCGCGGCGATCTCCGCGGGACTTAGCGCATAGTACCCTGCCGGGATGGCTCCGCAGCCCGCCGTGGTCGAAACGCAGGGATGCAGGTTCGCATCCATCCCGTAGGCGGCTCCGCTCACCCCTTGGACATAATTCGAGGGAGCTGCAGGACAAGTCGCATACGATGCGACATCCTTGCACGGATAGAAAAACACGCCATCGCGCATGGCCAGCGACGGGATGTCCCGCTCCGCTGAACTGAACAGCGATTCCTTCATGCGTTCATAATTGCCGAAGATAAAAATCCGGTCCTTCATGACGGGGCCGCCCGCGGAACCGCCGAAGAGGTGGTGGCGGAACTTCGGTTCCTTCACTCCTGCCTGATTGAGGAAGAAATCGTTGGCATTGAACGCTTCGTTGCGGTGCGCGTAGTAGGCCGACCCGTGAATCTTGTTTGTGCCGCCCTTGGTCACCAACTGCACCTGCGCCGCCGAGGAACGCCCGCCAGAGTCGGCGTCATAGCTGCTTGTGGTGGTGCGGAATTCCGCCAGCGACTCCTGCGGCACGCGCAGCACGCTCGTAAAGGCATAGCCCTTCTGCGGATCGTTTACGTCCACGCCGTCCAGAGTCACGTTGGTCTGGTCGCTGCGCGCTCCGTTCACCGCGCCGCTGCGTCCGTCCGCCTCGTTGGCCCCTCCATATCCTCCGGGAATGTCTGGTTTGGTGGGAATGAACGCCACGCCTGTTTGCAGGCTCAGCAGTCCCGCGGGATTCATATCGAGTTGAGGAAGCGAGGAAACTTCCGTCCCGGAAATGGGTGTTCCGATGCTCGCATCCGTCGTATTCAACGCCGCCACGGTCTCCGTCACGAGCATCGTCTCGGTTACCGCGCCCACCGACAGGTGAATATCCAGCGTGCTGGTGATGCCCACCAGGACTTCCACGTTCTGGCGCGTCGCGGTCTTGAAACCCTGGGCTTTCACTTCAATCTTGTACTTTCCGGGCGTGAGTTGAGAAAAAACATATCTTCCGTCCGCCTCCGTCGACGCCGTGCGGGTCAGGCCGGTGGCTTCATTCACGACCGTTACCGCCGCCCCGGCGATCGTGGCTCCGCCCGGATCAAGAATCGTGCCGTTCAACGCCGCGGTCTGCGACCACGCCGGCTTTGCTCCCGCCAGCATCCCGAGAGCCAGCACAAACACCCACACCATCACCTTGAATATTTTCATGGTTACCCTCTCATCTCGATGATTATGAATTCTCACAGCACCCCTGCCGCAAGACTCCACGCGCTTCCGTTTCCCGCGAAGAAGGCCCCGTGCCGCGGCCACTCCTCCGATTCTCCATGCTTAATAATTCAGCCTCGCCCCGAAGTCAAGCCAATTCAACGAACGTTTCAGACCTTTTCATCCCGAACGATCGGACAATCCTCCTGCCATTTTTCGATTTCCTGGTCTGTTGCCGATGCGGATAGGTTAACCATTCGTTATCGCGTTCAATTTGCGCACGGCTTCCACCACCGCCGGGCTCACTACCCCTCCAGCCGGATCAACGACACCGCTTCCGCGCCCGGCGCCGCTTCTCATCGCCGCTCCGCTTTCTTCTTTCTGCAAAAACAAAACCGCCGGGAAGCTTGCGCTTCCCGGCGGCGGAGGGAGTGAATGTTTCCTGCGCTAGAACTCGTAGCGCAGGGCGAACTGCATGACGCGGGGGTTGGTGCTCAACCCGCCGTAGTTGCCGAACGAACCGGAGACGTCCAGTTCCGGCGCGATGGAGGCGGCGTTAAAGCGCATGCCGTTGGTGATGTTGAAAACTTCCCAGCGGAACTGCAGGCTATGGCCCTCCATGGGCATCTTCCAGCGCTTGCTGAGACCCAGGTCGATGCCGAAGAAACCCTGGCCGCGAACTTGGTTGCGTCCGCCGGATTCCCCCGGGAAGGGAGCGCGGAACTGACTGATGGCTGCGGGGCCGGTGGCGAAGACGTTGACGCTGCCGTTGGTCGGATCCTTGTAAGCGCCAGTAGTTACCGGCCCGATCAGCATGGCGTTGCCGCCCAACTGCCAGTTCGTCGGCCACTGGTAACCGGCATAAACGTTGAAGGGGAAACCAGTCGTCCAGCGGTACAAGCCGGAAAGTTGCCATCCGCCAATCACCGCGTCGAGTACCTTGCCGGAATCCTTGCCCAAGAGTTTGCCGCGACCGAAGGGGAGCTCGGCGATCCAGTTGGCGTTGATCTGGTGCCGCGCGTCGTAGTCCGAGACGGCGCGGAGCTGTTTGGGCGACCACGAATTGATAATTTGTCCGCCCAGACCGCCCCAGGGGCCGATGCGTTCGGCGTCGGAGGCGATGTCAATGGACTTGGAAAACGTGTAGTTCAAATCGAACTGCACGCCGTGGCTCATCTTGTGGCGCAAGTTGATCTGCATGGCGTGATAGTTGGCATTGGCCGCCGAGCGCCACGCGTAGAGAGAAGAATACTGCGGATTGAAGTAGGAGTTGGCTCCCCCGATCGGGAAATACCCGGCGGGATTCGAGCCGCTGATCCCGAACAGGTCGAGCACGAAGAGTGCCGTTGTTTCGTTCTGCGAGAAGCAGCTGAACAGGTCGTAATTGGCCTGCAGCGGATCGGTCGTCGTCCCGCCGCTGCACATCAGGTCATAATGCTCGCCCGCTCCAAGCGGCTGGGTCATGTTCTGCCAATACGCCGCCGTCGGGCCAACCATGGCCGGCGTAATCGAAGCGGTGGGAACGCCCGCGCGGTAGAGTTTGGCCAACGCCGTGGCCGCGGAAAAATAGTCCGCGCCGGAATTGGGATCCTTGAGGTCCATGGGCATGGCCAGGTCTTCCTGCACCATCAGGCGGTGCGCCAAGCGGCCCACATAGGAGACCTCGAGGGAAAACTGGTGCGGGAGTTCCCGACCGACCGAAAGGTCAAACGTATAGGAGTAAGGAGTCTTGATGGTGTCATCCAAGCCCCAGGCAATGGCAAAACCGCCGGTGTCCAATGTGCTCGGGAAGGTCTGCGGGAAGGTGCCTGGAGGCGCGGGAATAAAAATGGTGTTGCCGTTGAGGTCCGTCGTCGGGATGGTGTGAATATCGGTCAGGCGCGGGGCCGAAGAGAGGCTCTGCGTACCGGCAGGATTGGTCAGGCCGGTGGACAGGCCGAACGAACCGTACTGATCAAAGCTGTCCAGCAAACCTCCGCCGATCCGGTCGTAGACGATGCTGAAGCCGCCGCGAATCGTGCTCTTGTCCCCTTCTCCGAATAGTTTCTTCAGCAAGGAGTTCCCCGACCCCGGAGAATAGGCAAACGATACGCGCGGGCCCAAATTCTTCTTGTCCCACGAGTAGTAGCCCGGCTTGCCCCCATTGGCCGGCCCGGAGAAATCGAAGCCCACCAGGGGATCCTGATTGGAGGGAATGCCCTGGGCCATGTTCAGACCCCGCTGCTTGAACCAGTTCCCCATGCTGAACGTCGGGGAAACCTGCATGCCGTTGGTTTCCCACGGCGGAGAGAACAGCGACCAGCGCAGGCCCAGCGTTACAGTCAAATTCGACTTCACCTTCCAAGTATCTTGTCCGTAGAACTCATACCCATCCGCTCCATAGCGGCGTGTCAGCGGCGAGCCCTGCGCCTGAACACTGCCGTCGCGGTTGTAATTGTACTTGGCGTCCACTTCGGTCACGATTCCCATCAAGGCGATCAGGGGGAAATCGTAGGAATTTCCAAAACTGGGATCCACGTTGCCGGGGTCGAGCGCTGACCCCGTTCCAGAAATCGCCGCGTTGTCCAGCCACGACCCATTGGTAATTCCGTCGCTGTACGACCCCAGCGTGCTGATGCGCGGATTGCGGATAAACGTCAGGCTGGTGCCGAACTGAAAGGTGTGCTTGCCCTTCATCCAAGACAGGTCGTCCGTCAGGTTATGCAGAGGCCGCTGGAAGGAACGTGTTCGCGTGATTGCCGTGCTGGAATCATTCAACCCGCGGAAGATAATCCAAGGCTGTGAGGAGTTCCCGATAATGCCCAAGCTTTCCCGAGTATAGCCCCAGCGGGCATTGTTCACCAGATTCGATCGCAGCACGCCCGTATAGCCAAATACAAAACCCTTGTTGTAGTTTACGACGGACTGCGCGGGCGCCTGACCGGGCAGGTCCGGCACGCCGGGATTCGAAAAATTGGAAAGTGCACCACGCCAGAAAAGCATGTGGTTGCCGTTGGAGGTAAGTTTGTAGTCCACGCGGCTGACGTAATAGTTGTAGTTCAGCTTGATGGGTGCCTTGAAGCGGAAGCCCGCGTAGTTGTAGCCGTACCCGTCGCCCAGCGAGTTGTCATTGGGCAAGGGAAAGCTGTTGAAATAGGCCATGACCGCGGGGTTCGGGCCCAGTCCCGCCGGATCCATTGCCGTCAGTGTCGCCGGATCCAGCGCGGCAGCTCCTGCCGGAATCACATAAGTCGCACCGCTGATTCCCTGAACGGAACCGCCTGGGCAGGCGGGCATAAGAGGATCGCAAGGGTAGATCACCACACCATCGCGCAGCGAAGCCGTGGGCACGACGCGCGCCGCCGCGTTTTCTTCCCGCTGGCGCGCGCCTTCGAAGTTCGCGAAGAAAAACAGACGATCTTTGGCAAGAGGTCCGCCCACCGACGCGCCAAAGATATTGCGGATCAGTTTGGGCGCTTTATTGGGCTCACCTGACTGCAACTGCGAGCTTTTAATAAAATAGTCATTGGCGCTTGTTACCGTGTTGCGGTGATATTCGTAGGCCGAGCCATGAAAATGGTTCGTGCCGCTCTTGGTGACCAGTGAAACCTGCGCGCCGGAGGAGCGACCCTGATCGGCGTTGTAGTTGGTGGTGGTTACGCGGAACTCCTGCACGGAATCCAGGGTCACCGGCAGCACGGCTTTGAAGGCATATCCCCCGCTGGAGTTTACGTCCACGCCGTCCAGGGTGATGTTGCTCTGGTCGCTGCGCGCGCCGTTCACCGCGCCGCTGCGCGTATCCGTATCCTGATTGATATCGGCCCGGTTTCCCGTGTACACCACGCCCGCCTGCAGGCTCAGCAGGTCCGGGACGTTGCGCCCTTCCATGGGCAGTTGCTTGACTTGGTTTTCATTGAAAGCGATGCCCAGCGAGGCGTCCGACGTGTTCACGGCCACGGCCTGCGCCGAAACCTCCACCGATTCGGACGCGCTGCCGATCTCCAGCGTCACGTTCACCGTCGCGGGAGTATTCACCAGCAACTGCAAACTCTTCTGCTCCGCCTTGCGGAAGCCGGCCATCTCCACGGTCAGCACATAGGTGCCGGGAGGAACGGCCTGAAATTCATACTGTCCAGATTCACCGGTCAGCGTTTCGCGTTGAAACGCCTGTGCCGGATTGGCCAGCGTCATCTTGGCGCCTACGATTACCGCGCCGCTTTTGTCTGCAATCGTGCCGCGCAGCGACGTCGTGCCGCTCTGCGCCCACGCAGCCGCCGCGCCCGCCAGCAAACCAAGGAACAACGCACACACCAACCCCAGCGCTCGAAGAGCTTTCATGATTCCCCTCTCATCCTGTTTTTTATTGCGAAATCTCACATCACCCCTGCCACAAAACTCTGCACAAAACCTGTTCTCCCCAGGTTAAGCAAATCTCTACCCTCGACTGTTTCATGGATTAGCTACGATTCTCAATTCAGCAGCCCATTAAGTCAAGGAAATTCAACAAGCATTTCAGACATTTTCATCCCGGAAATCCAACAAGTTGTCCCTGTCAGTCTTCGTTTCACTTATCCGATGTTAAACCGGATCAACTTCGCTTCGGTCACCGCCGTAATTTTCCGGATGGCCTCCAGCGCCGCTTCCTTCACTTCCCCGTCCAGGCGGATCAGCGAAACCGCTTCCGCGCCCTGCGCCGCTTCCCGCCGTCCCAGCGCGAAGGTGGCGATGTTCACGCCTTGTTCGCCGAGAATCGTTCCGATCTTGCCGATGACGCCCGGCTGATCGAGGTTGCGCAGATAGAGGATGGTGCCCGCCAGTTGCGATTCGACGGAGATGCCGTCAATCGCCAGAACCCGCGGCGAACCGTCATGCAGCACGGTGCCTTCGGCGGAAAATCCGCGCTGCTGCGTGCCCGGCTCGGGCAGGGCGGCGACTTCCAGCGTGTTGGGGAAGCCGTGCTCGCGACGGCGCGTTTCTTCCTCGACGGTCAGCCCGCGGGCGGCGGCCACCGCCGGGGCGTTCACCACGTTCACTTTTTCGTCCAGCACGGCGTTGAGCGCGCCGGCCAGCACCGCGCTTTTCAACAAATGTGTCCCGGCCTCGGCCGTCTCTCCCGCGTAGCGGATGCGGATGCGCGCGGGGCGCACCGCGGCGGCCTGCGAGACGAGCGAACCGAGCCGCTCGGCCAAATCGAGATACGGCTTCACGCGGCGGTATTGCTCGGCGGACAGCGCGGGGAGATTCACGGCGTTGCGCATCACGCCGTCGGCCAGGTAGTCGCGCACCTGTTGGGCGATCTGCGTGCCCACTTCCTCTTGCGCTTCCGTGGTGGAACCGGCTACGTGCGCCGTGGCCACCACGTTGGGCAACGAAGTCAGCGGCGAATTCTTGGGCGGCTCCTCGACGAAGACGTCCAGCGCCGCGCCGGCCACTTTGCCGCTCTGGAGCGCTTCCACCAGCGCGCCTTCGTCAATCAGTTCACCGCGCGCGGCGTTGACGATGCGCACGCCGGGCTTCATGAGGGCAATGGTCTTGGCGTTGATGAGGTTCTGCGTGGCTGGATTCAGGCCCGCGTGCAGGGAAATGAAATCGCTCACGGCCAGCAGCTCCTCGAGCTTCATCAGTTCAATCTGCGCTTCGCGCGCGGCGCTTTCGCTGATGTAGGGGTCATAGGCCACCACGCGCATTTCGAACGCCTGCGCGCGGCTGGCCACTTCGCTGCCGATGCGCCCGAAGCCCACCAAGCCCAGGGTCTTGCCGCGCACTTCCGTTCCGGCGAGCGAGGACTTCTCCCAGCGCCCGGCGTGAATGGCGGCGTCGTGGCGAGGAATCTGCCGCGCGAGGGCCAGCAGCAGCGCGAAGGTGTGCTCGGCCACGCTGATGGCGTTGCCGCCGGGCGTGCTCATCACCAGGACGCCGCGGCGCGTGGCTTCGTCCAGATTGATATTGTCCACGCCCACGCCGGCGCGTCCCACCACGCGCAGCCGCGGCGCTTTTTCCAGGAGTTCGGCGGTGACCTTGGTCGCGCTGCGCACCACCAGGGCGTCCGCGTCGGCAATCTCCGCAATCAGGTTATCTTTGGTGGTCAGCACCACGTTCCATCCGCTTTGCTGCTTCAGCAGCTCGACGCCGCGATCGCTGATCTTGTCCGCTACGATGATTTTCACGAAAAGCTCTCCTCGGGTATGAATGCGGCGGTTTTACTCTTCGCCAGGCAACATTCCACGTTAGCCGCCCGCGCGCCGCCCTGTCAAACGCAGGAATCCGCTGCGCCCCATCGGAAATTTCCATGCCTCGCCGCGCCGCCCCGGCCTCTGCTATAGTCGAGGTTCGAGGAGCCTGCGATGAGCCTGATGGAAAAAATACAGAAGGATCTGACCGACGCCATGCGCGCCAAGGACGAGTTGCGCCTGAGCGTGGTGCGCATGATCAAGGCTGCCATCAAGCACAAGGAGATCGAAAAGATCCGCGCGCTCGACGACGCCGAAACGCAGCAGGTGCTGCAAACGATGCTCAAGCAGCGCAAGGAGTCCATCGAGCAGTTCACCCAGGGCAATCGCCCGGAACTGGCCGCCAAGGAGGCCAAGGAACTCATCATTATTGAGTCCTACCTGCCCGCGGCCGCCAGCGCCGCGGAAATGAACGCGGCCATCGACAAAGCCGTCGCGGAAACCGCCGCGGCTTCGATGAAGCAGATGGGCGCGGTGGTGAAGGCCGCGCGCGCGCATCTGGAAGGCAAGACCGTGGACGGCAAGGCGCTCAGCGACCTGGTGCGCGAGCGGCTGGCCAAGCTGGGCTGATTTTTTTTGCGGGGATATTGACCCTATGTCCCTACCCGAAACCATTTCCGTGCGCTTCACCGAGGAAGAGGCCGGCTACCTCAGCGTGCGCCCTGTTTTGCGCCAAACGTTCCGCCTCGCCGAACTCACCGACATGATCGTGCGCGTCTGCGGCAAAAACCATGAGCGCCTCGGGCAGATTCTTCACGCCGGCTCGGTCACCTACAACGGATTCCGCTACTGGTGGGAGGGATTTTCCGCCACGCTCGAGGAATTGCACAAACTCCTCGCCGTCTTTCCCGACGACGACCCTTCGCGCAGCTTTCGTTTTGAAGATGTTACGGGAGTGATTCTCGAATCCGGCGGCGGCGTGGCGCGCCAGATCATCGAGATTCCCCGCGCGCAAGCCTCCGCGCGGCGCTTTTTCCGCCGACGCAGCCCGTGGCACTGCCTGGAAGATTCCGCGCGCGAATCCGCGCCCGCCTATGAGCGCTATTCTTATGCGCACCAAGCCGATCTCTTTCACCGCGCGCTTTCGTTCGAGGAGGGCAGCCGCCTGCTGGCGGCGCTTTTCGGCGCCGCGCCGCGCTCGCTGCGCGCGCTCCTGCGCAACGCTTCCCCGCCCTGCGCGCTGCGCTTTCTCTGCCCGCGCCGGACGGGAGCAAAAACCGCCGCTTAGTGCGCGCCCTCCGGACGCAGAACCGCCACATTGCGTTCGTCCGAAGCGATCTTGCGGTAAAACAGTTTCAGGTCCGCCGCTTTTTCCACGGGCACGCTCAGTTCCTTCAGTTCGTAGGTTCGCGTGTAGCGCAAAACATTTCCCGCCGCTTCCGTCTTGCTTTCGTAGCGGGCAAAGCTATTTTCCAGTTTCACCGGAGGCGGCAGCTCCTCCACTTCGTAACCCGCGGGCAGGGCAATTTCGAAGGTGTCCGTATGTTTCTCCGGCCCATCGAATTCCACCGTATACCGCCTGGCCTCCTTGGTCTCCAGAAGTCCGCTGGTCTTGCTGCCCACAATCCGCGGCCGGACCAGCAGAAGATTTCCCGCCTGCTTTCCGTAGAGCTCCGCCACCAGCGAATAATCATAGATAAAGGGAAGATCCCGATTCTCGAAGTTGGATACCGTCGCCTTGGTGATATGGAAAACGGAAAAGGAACGGGCCAGCAGCGTTTCGATGGGTTTGATCTTCTCCGCGTCGCTGGAAACGCTGCGCAGCGCTTCGCGGTGCATCCGGGCGCTGTCTCCCCGGCGGATTTCGCGCACTTCTCCCCGCAAGGTGCCCTGCGCATCCAGCACAAATTTTCCGATTCTCTCGATCCCGTCTTCCCCCGTGGCCAGCGTCGGCAGCTCCGTCAACTCCCCGCCTTCGGCCGTCACCAGGAGGCCGTAGTTGGCCTGCAAGTGCCCTCCCAGCCGGCCAAAGGGCGTCAGTTCGTTTGTCGGATCGAAGAAGAGAAGCCGGCCCAGCTTGGGGTGCTTCACCGTGGCCACCAGGGAAGCGTCTTCGACTCCGTCCGGCAGCTTGATGGCCAGCACCATGTGATTGAAGGCTCCGCGGTTCGCCGGCATCTCCGGCTTGGCCACTCCGCGCTGCGTATTGATGACCACCAGGTAGGAGTCGACGCCGATTTCGCCCAGCATGGCGCTCATCAACGCGGCCTTGTCCTTGCAATCGCCGTAGCGGTGGGTGAAGACGTCCCCCGCCACATGCGGCTGCCATCCTCCAATTCCCAGTTCAATCCCTACATAGCGGATCTCCCGCTGCATGAATTCCGCCACGGCGCGCATCTTCCCGACCGGCGTGGAAATTCCCGCCGTCAGCGCCGCCACCTTTTCCTTGATTGCCGGCGTGGCCGCCGTCCTCCCGCTGGCCAGTTCCCGCTCCCACGCGCCCATCTCCTGCCAGGACGTAAATCCTTTTTTGCCGCCTCCCGGCGGCAGCAGGGCGATGAACATCTGCCCAGCCACCGCTCGCCACGGGGGCATGCTCGCTTCCGTCTTGATGGCCGGGAGATCGCTTACGGTCCACTGCCATTGGTTGTTTCCGATGGAGACCGGCTGCACGGCCGGATAATTGAGCCAGTTGGTCTTGAACTCCCACCCCGGAGGCAGTTGCACGGAATAGCGCGCCTCCCGCACCGGGTCCGTCCCCTGAAACAGCCAGGCATCTTCCAGCACATAGGGCCGGTCCTCGTGCTCGATCTCGTAGCCGACGATGTTGCCCGGGTCCGCCGCGGGAATCTGCAGAACTTTCATGCGGTTGTCGCTCATCAGGATGCCGTTCTCCACATCCGTAAGGCCCAGTTCCAGGACTTCCTTCTCCTTGACCTCGTAATCTTTTCCCTGCGCCGGTATGCACCAGCCGCGCATTCCCGTGATTTTACTTTCGGAATCAAAGTAGGCGTTGACGACGCCGTGGCTCTTGCCGTCCGGCCGCAGGATTTTGTACGCCCGCCGCAGGATTCCCTTGACCTTCCCTTTGGACTGGACGACCAGCACCTCCTCCGAATAGAGCAGAACCGCGTCCGTTTTGTCGTCATGCGCGGGCAGCGCCACGCTGGTCAGCGCATGCATCCATCCCGGGGCGTCTCCGGCGCGCGCCGCGCCGCCCGCGGCGCACAGGAGCAAGCCCAGCGCCGCCGCAAGTCTTATCCCGCGCCTCCAGCCGCTAGGAAAGCGGCTGCAATACAATTTGCTGGTCATCTCCGGACCTCACAATGCGAAAGAAATTTTGCAGCGCCCCGTACTGCTTCTGCTCCACCAGCACGAGGTTGATTCTTATTTTTCGCTGCACGCGCAGGTTTCCCTGGCTCTCTTCCGCCTTCATCCAATAGCCCACCGCTTCGTTCGCTTGCGCCTGCGCCGGAGGCACGCTGCCCACCTTCCAGCCCAGCGGCAGTTCGACGGTCACGTCATCGGAAGTCTCGAAGGGAAAATCAAAATAGACCGCGTGTTTCCGGCTGGCGTGTTCGAAAACGTTTTTTTCCGCCCGTCCGAAGAGCCCCTCGGCCAGCAGCGCCCTCCTCCCGGCGCCCGCGACCCATCCCGGAATTTTCAGGTGAAACTCCGCGGCCAGGGGAGCTTCCGAACTGCTCCAATCGGGCTTGTTGCTCAGCTCCACTTCAATCGTCGCGGGAATGTGTTCGCGCACTTCTTCTTCCAGAAATTCCTTTTTGTGGGCGTCGTCCTCTCCGTGCTCCTCCCAGCGCCTGCGCAGCCCTTCCAGTCCCGCGTAGCTCACCGTCAGCTTGCCCTCGAGCGTGCCCGTATCCGCATCCAGCTTCAGGTCGGCCTTGCGCTCCACCCTGGATATCCCGCTCTCAACCACTGGGGTTTGCACCCACGCTCCTCCATCCTTTCCCAGTTGCCGTCCGCGGACCATGCTCTCCGGCCAGGGCAGCAGCCCGTACGGCGTGAAGGGCGTGCCGGGGTCGAAATACAGGTCCTTGCCCCCCAGCTTGACCAGCACCACGTTGTCGTTCAAGCTGCGCGGATTCATCAGGGCGGGTTTGAAAAAATACCTGTCCCGCCGCGAAACCAGCACCGGGTAGGCTTCTATCCCCGCGGCCCGGACTAGCGCCAGAAACAGCCAGGTAATCTCCCGCCCGTCGCCATAGCCGTATTTCCATGCATCTTCCACATTATTGATCTCTTTTTTCTTCTCCCGCTTTTCCTCCTGTTCCGTCTTCTCCTTCTCCAGGGTCAGGTTGCGCAGCTTCTGCACCCGCTCATAGATCTTTTTCAGCTTGGTCTCCGCGGAATCCTGCGGCGAAACGATCTCTCCCGCCGCCTGCTCCATGGCCTTGCGCTTTCCGATGAACTTCTCGACCTCGTCGTTTTCGTCTTTTCCGAATTTTTTCCAGAATTTGTCCACATCTTTTTCCGGCGTGTTCTGGCTGTAGAGGAAATCCACCCGGAACTTCAGCTCATCCTGCGGGGGCATGTAGTCTTCCACTTCAAAGGCCGGAATGTTGTTCGCTTCCATCTGGATCTTCCCGCCCTCTTCCTTGGGCGGCGCGGTTCCCGCCGGCAATCCCGCGCCCCAGCTCCACTGCAGGGCAAATTCCGGATGGGGCTTGAGCGAAAAAATCGCTTTCTTCGTGAACAGTTCCTCGCTCAAAATCCAGCGCGAGTCGTAGATCCAGCCCTGCTCCCAGTCCGAGGTATAGCGGTACTCGATGATGCTGCCCACGCGCACTTCCGGCAGGCTGAAGGTCTTCGCCAGAAATTTCACCCCCTTGGCCTTCACCACCATCTTTTCATACACTTTGCCGTCGAAAACAACGACCCTGCCATCCGGCTCAATCGTCCGCGCCTTGACCCCGTGAATGCCTTCCGTTCCCTTGCGGAAGGGAATTTCCACGTCCCCGTATTTCCTGCCCTCCTCGCTGAGGATCTTGATTCGCGCATAATGGAGTTCCCGCGCCTCCGCGTCGCTGCGATCCACTTTCCGGAAGAGATAGATCGCCGGCGCCCCCGGCGCCAGCGGCTCACTGGTCATCTTCAGTTCCGCCGGATCGATGGGCTGCCAGTCATCGCCCTGCACGCGCAAGGCTCCGCAGGCGGCCCACAAAATCATCACCAGAAATAGGACAGGGATATAACGGATACGCGCGTTCATCGGTCCGTGCCTCCTGGTTCGCCCGCCGGCACGCACTTCGCCCGCGGACAAACTCGCGATAGACCACAGGACGGGATTCCCAAGCACCGCGCGGGTCTCTCGGCCTCATTGCCGCTCTGACCACTTATTAATCGGCACACTACTCCCGCCGGCCCCTCCTGTCAATACCACAATTCGCGCATTCACCCCGCCCGTTAAATTCCCTTTCCCCTCCTCCCCGCTTGCGGCATAATCCCGCCAGACATTCCGGGCCGCCCGTTTCGCTTTCTGCTGTGGAAATTGGGCGGCCCCATCTCGCAGTATTCGGAGGCACTGGTGAGCACACGTCCCTGGAGTTCCACCGCCCCGCCGGGCGAATTCCGCACCTACATCTCGGCGGAGGAAAGCCCCGCCGAATTCACTATTCGCGCCGTCATCCTCGGCGCGCTCTTCGGCCTGCTCTTCGGCGCGGTCACCGTCTACGTCGGCTTGCGCGCCGGCCTCACCGTTTCCGCTTCCATTCCCATCTCCGTGCTCTCCATCAGCATCCTGCGGGCCTTCGGCCGCGCCACCATCCTCGAAAACAATATCGTGCAGACCACCGGCTCGGCCGGCGAATCCCTCGCCGCGGGCGTCATCTTCACCATGCCCGCGCTCATCTTCCTCGGCTTCGGCCTGGACTACTGGCGCGTCTTCTTCCTGGCTCTGCTCGGCGGATGGCTCGGCGTCCTCTTCATGATTCCCCTGCGCCGCCAGCTCATCGTCAAGGAGCACGGCAATCTCAGCTATCCCGAAGGCACCGCCTGCGCCGACGTGCTGGTCGCCGGGGAACGCGGCGGCTCCTTCGCCGGACGCGTCTTCCTCGGCCTGGGCCTCGGCGGCGTCTACACCTTCCTGATGAACACCGCCGGCGCCTGGAAGGGCCGCCCCGATTACCAGCCACAGTGGTTTCCCGGCGCTTCCTTCCGCGCCGATATCACTTCCGAATACCTCGGCGTCGGCTACATCATCGGCCCCAAGGTGGGCGGCCTGCTTCTCGCCGGCGGCGTCGTTTCCTGGCTGCTGCTGATCCCGGCCATCAAGTTCTTCGGCTCGGCCATTCCCACCGCCATCCTCTATCCCGGCACTTCTCCCATCTCCGGCATGACTCCCGACCAGATCTGGAGCACCTACATCCGGCCCATGGGCGCGGGCGCCGTGGCCGCCGCCGGGTTGATCACCCTGCTGCGCACGCTGCCCACCATCATTTCCGCGCTGAAGTCCGGCCTGAAAGATGTGCGCTCGGAAAACGCCGGGCAATCCGCCGCCGTCAGCCGCATTGACCGCGACATCTCTATGCGCACCGTGGTCGCCGGCTCGCTCGTCCTCGTGGTCATGATGTGGATGCTGCTGACCTTCAAACCCGTCGTTGGCGCCGCCTCCGGCCTCGTGGCCAACGTTTTCGCCGGCGTCTTCGTCGTGGTCTTCGGCTTCCTCTTCGTCACCGTGGCCTCGCGCATCTCCGGCCTGCTGGGCAACTCCTCCAACCCCATCAGCGGCATGACCATCGCCACGCTCATGGCCACCTGCGCCGTCTTCCTCGTCGCCGGCTGGACCGGGCGCAACTACGCCGTCCTCGCTCTCACCATCGGCGGGGTCGTGTGCATCGCCTCGGCCATCGCCGGAGCCACTTCGCAGGACCTCAAGACCGGCTACCTCGTCGGCGCCACTCCCGTTTCGCAGCAGCTGGGCCTGCTCGTCGGCGTTTCCGTTTCCACCATCGCCGTCGGCGCCACGCTCATCTTCATGAACAAGGGCCTCGAGACCTTCCCCGCCGTCGAGCTGCCCCTGACCATCAGCGCGTTGCCCACCGGCGTCAGCGTCGAAAACAGCAGCTACGTCTTCGAAGGCAAGACTTACGTCCTGGTCAACGCCGTCGGCTCCGCCGTCATTCCCGACGGCAAATACCTCTACGATTCCGGCGCCGCGAAAATCACCCGCCAGTGGATTCAGGGCATCGGCAGCGACAAGGCTCCCGCGCCGCAGGCCAAGCTCATGGCCACGGTCATCAACGGCATCCTCACCCAGCGCCTGCCCTGGCGTCTCGTGCTCATGGGCGTCGCCCTGGTGCTCGCCGTCGAGTTGCTTGGCGTGCGCTCGCTGGCCTTCGCCGTCGGCTCTTATCTCTCCATCGCCACCACGCTGGCCATTTTCTGCGGTGGCGCCGTGCGCTGGCTCGTCGAATCCACCTCCAAGGATACCGGCGAAAAAACCGACAACGAAGCCAGTCCCGGCGCGCTCTACGCCAGCGGCCTCATCGCCGCCGGCGGCGTCTTCGGTCTGCTGGCCATCGCCCTGCGCCTGCTGCAGATCCGCGGCGCCCAATGGCCCGCCATTTTCGAATTCGGCGCGCATCTCCCCAAATCCATCACCGACGGCAATTTCCCGGCCGTCCTGATGTTCGCCCTTCTCGCGGGTTCGCTGTTTTATTTCGCCCGCAAGAAGCTCGCCTAGCATCTTTCCTGCACGGGGCCCGCGCCGCATGGCTTGTGCCCCGTGCAACTCCCCAATTCCCGCTCTTTGACGAACGCCGGCCACCGCCGTAAAATGAGTCGGCTATGGGTTCGCGTTCCAACATCCGCAACTACCAGGTCCGCTTCGATTTCTACATCACGCCGGGAGTGCAAGCCCTCCTGGTGGCCACGTTTTCCGTCTTCTTTTTTCAGATCATCCTGAATCAATATTGGGGTCCCGCGGCGCACGACTCCCTCATCAAGTGGTTTGGCCTGGTCCCCGCGGCGGTGATCCCCCTGCTGCGCATCTGGCAGCTGGTCACCTACCTTTTTCTGCATGACGTCCGCACCGTCTGGCACATCCTGATGAACATGTTCTATCTCTGGATGTTCGGGCGCGAGCTGGAACTGGTCTGGGGAAAGAAACGCTTTCTGCAATATTATTTTTTGACGGGAGCCGGCGCGGGGCTGATCAACGTCCTCGTCAAGACCGTTCCCGTTCTCTGGGGGCATTCGTTTTCGCTGCAAGCCACGATTGGCGCTTCCGGCGCGATCTACGGAATCCTCATTGGCAACGCCATTCTTTTTCCCGACCGCCAGGTCAGCCTTTTCCTGCTGCCCATTCGAATGCGCATGCGCACCGTGGTCCTGGCCCTGGTGGCCATCGAATTTTTCAGCACCATCGGCTCCAGCGGCGACGGCGTCAGCCACATCTGCCACCTCGGCGGCGGCCTCATCGGCTGGCTCTATCTGCGCCGCGATTCCTTCCTCTTCCGCGTGCGCAACACCTACACCGACTGGAAAGTTCAGCGCACCCGCAAGCGCTTCCAGGTCTACCTCAACCGCCACAAGAACGAACCTCCCTCGCGCCCCGACCGCTGGGTCAACTAGCACATTTCGTTTTACCCCATCGCCTTCGTCAGCAACTCCTCCGCGATATTCGCTCCCGTCACCAGCAGCACCACTTTCTTCCCTCGATAGCTCTCCGCCGTCTTCCCATACGCCGCCGACGCCGCCGCTCCCGCCGGCTCCGCCACCACCTGCTCCTCCATCACCAGCTGCCGCACCGCGCCCAGCATCTCCTCTTCGCTCACCAGCACAAACTCATCCACCAGTCCGGCCATCTCGCGCACGTTTTCTTCCGTCGCCACGCGCACCGCCAGTCCGTCCGCCATCGTCTCGCTCGTCTCCGTGCGCATCGCCTTCCCCGCGCGCAACCCCAGCGCATACGCCGGCGCGCGCTCCGCCTGCACCCCGATCACCCGCACTCCCGGCCGCATCCGCTTCACCGCCCATGCCACCCCGCGAATCAGCGTGCTGTCCCCCACCGGCACGAAAATCGCGTCGCCCTCCGCCAAAGAAACCTGCTCCAGCGCCTCCGCGCCAATCGCCGCCGTTCCCGGCAGCATCTCCGGCTCTACTCCGTCCACCAGGTTGTACCAGCCGCGCTCCCGCGCGAACCGCTCCGCATGCTCCCGCGACTCTTCGAGGCACGACCCCACCTCGACGATCTCCGCGCCCTCCTGCGCAATGCGCAGCCGCTTCGAGGGATTCGGCTTCTCCGGCAGATACACCCGCGCCGCAATTCCCATCTTCCGCGCCGCCCACGCCGTCGCCGCCCCGTGATTTCCCGTGCTGCTCGTCACCACGCCGGGGATTTTTCCCCCGCCCTGCATCCTCTTCCACACCGCGCAATACGCTCCCCGCCACTTGAACGATCCCGTCGGCCCTTCGCTCTCCAGCTTTAAATGCACTTCCGCCGCGCCGTTCGACGGAAATGAGCGCCCCAAAATCATCCGGCTCGCCACTCCCACGCTCTGCAAAAGTTTCCGCGCCGATGAAATGCGCTCCATCGTCAGCCCGCCGGGGTTGCCCGCTGTACCACCAGACGTTTTATTCACACTGGCCTCCACCCTTTTAAATCCTCACCGAGTTTGCCACTCCACAAACGGTCCCCAATCTTCTCTCGCGTGAAATTGTTGCATGACTTCAGAATTCCCAGTAGGGGGGAGGTTTGCCCCCGAGTCCGTGCCAGCCTCACCGGATACGCGGTCTCTTCCGCTAAGAGGCACGGCAAGCCGTGCCCCCTGTATCGAAAATGGAATTCGAGTGATAAGGATTACAAGGCGGAACTTACTTGACCCCGCCGCCGATCACGTGGAACTTCATGAAGTTAGTCGACCCGCGCACGCCCATTGGGGTGCCGGCGACGATGGCGATGACGTCACCCTTGTGCGCGAGGCGCTCTTCGAGCAGGCGATTGGCCGCGATGGCGGCGAGGCCGTCAATCTTTTTCACGTCTTCGATGCTGCGCGGCATCACGCCCCAGATGAGCGCCAGGCGGCGGCGCGTCTCCCGCGAAGGAGAAAAGGCCACCACCGGAGTCTGCGGGCGGTAGCGCGAAATCAGCCGCGCGGTGAATCCGCTGTGCGTGAACACCGTGATCACCTTCATGTGCAGCTCGCGCGAGGCGTGGCAGACCAGTTCGGCCACCGTCTCGGCCACCTTGAGCTGTTCGGTGGGCGCGGGGCGCGGAAAGCGGGGAGCGCTGGCTTCCACTTCGTCAATGATGCTGGCCATCATGGCCACCGCTTGCACGGGATATTTTCCCGAAGCGGTCTCCGCCGAAAGCATCACCGCGTCGGTGCCGTCGAAAATCGCGTTGGCGACGTCGGAGGCTTCCGCGCGCGTGGGCCGCGGATTCTGGGTCATGGACTCGAGCATCTGCGTGGCGGTAATCACCGGGCGGCGAAATTCGCGGGCGCGGGAAATAATCAGTTTCTGCACCACCGGCACGCGCTCCGGGCGCATCTCCACGCCCAGGTCGCCGCGGGCCACCATCACCCCGTCGGCCACGCGCAGAATCGCATCCAGATTATCGATGGCTTCCGGCTTTTCCAGCTTGGCGATCACCGGTGTGTCCTTGCCGGCGCGGTGGATCAGCCGCTTGGCCAGCAGCACGTCTTCCGGGCGGCGCACGAAGCTCACCGCGATGTAGTTCACGCTCTGCTTCAGCGCGAAGGCCAGATCGGCGCGGTCCTTGGGAGTGAGCGCGGGCACGCGCAGCTTGATGCCGGGAAGATTGATGCCCTTGTGTTCGCCCAGTTCCCCGCCGTTGATCACTTCGCAGGTCACTTCGCGGCCGCGCACCTGCTTCACGCGCAGTTCGATCAATCCGTCGGAAAGAAGAATTCTGTCGCCGCGATGCACTTCCCGCGGCAGCGGCGTGAAGGTCGTATTCACGCGCGTGGAATCGCCCAGCACCTTCGCCGTGGTGATCACGAAGCTCTGCCCCGTGCGCAACTGCACCGGCTTGCCTCCGGCCAGTTTCCCCGTGCGGATCTTGGGCCCTTGCAGGTCGGCCAGGATGGCCACCGGCTTTTGCAGCTTGCCGGAAGCTTCGCGCACCAGGGTGATGACGCGGGCGTGGTCGGCGTGCGTACCGTGGGAAAAATTCAGCCGGGCCACGTCCATTCCCGCGCGCATCATTTTTTCGATAATGCGCGGCGAATGGCTGGCTGGACCGATGGTGCACACAATCTTGCTTCGTCGAAAAGACATAGTCTCCTGAGAGTGAGCGGGATGGCCCCGTCCCGCGGGTGGCCGCTATTTTGCCGCGGCGAATTCGTAAACTATACGATAGAGGAATTGCACCCCCTGTGCAAACGAAGCCACGGGAATGCGCTCGTCTTCGCCGTGCATGCGGCGAATGTCCTCGTCCTCGAGGGGAAAGGGGACGAGTCCGTAGGCCTGCACGTTGCGCAGGCGCAGGATCGAGGAGTCCGTGGCCCAGGTGGAAAGATAGGGCAGCACCGGAACGCCGGGAAACTGCTCGGCGCCGGCTTTTTCGATCAGGGTGTAAAAATCGTTGTCCAGCTTGGAGGAGGGAGCGGGCATTCCCGCGTCGCCCAGGACTTCGAACTTGATCTGCGGGTCGTTCACCAGCTTGGTGAGTTCTCCGATCAGCGCGTACACGCTATTGCCAGGGAGCAGGCGGATATTCATCTCCGCGCGGGCTTCCGCGGGAATCACGTTGACGCGCACGCCGGCGGAAAGAATCGTGGGGGCGATGGAATCGCGCAGCATGGAATTCCACAGCGGGTTTTGCCGCGAAAGATAGCGCTGGGCGTGTTCGGCGCGGTCCGGCGTATCGAGAGCGCGCATCCACTTGGCCGTTTCCGTCTCTTCGATGCGGGCCATCTCCTCGAAATAGCGCAGCACGATGCTGGTGGGCTGCGACGGCGCGGAATACTCGCCGATCTTGGCAATGGCCGCGGCCAGATGCACGACGGCATTGTCCGGCGTGGGCTGCGAAGCATGATAGGAGCGGCCCCTGGCGGTCACCGCCACGTTGACGGAAACTTTTTCGCTGGCCTGCACGGCCACGTAAAACACTTTTCCATTCTTCACGTAGACGTTGCCGCCTTCGTTCAGCGCGTAACCCGCGGCGATCTTGTTCCAGTATTTGGCGGCCAGTTCCGAGATGCTGGCGTCGCCGCCCCGCTCCTCGTCGCAGGTGGCCAGGAAAATGACGTCGCGGTTCAGATGCAGGTTCATGCGCTTCAGCGCGACAAACGCGGCGAGATTGGCCGCCAGCATGCCCTTGTCGTCCACCGCGCCGCGCCCGTAAAGATAGCCGTCCTTCTGCACCGCGGCGAAGGGGTCCACCGTCCATTTCGAGCGGTCCACTCCGACCACGTCCATGTGCGCGACGAGCAGCAGCGCGCGCGTGGGATCGGCCATGGCCGAACTGGCCAGGCGGGCCACCACGGCGCTGCGGCCCGGCGTCAGTCCCAGAGTTTCCGAGGGAATGCCTTCCCTCTTCAGAATATCGGTGATGTACTTGGCGGCTTCCGCTTCGTTGCCCGGAGGATTGGTGGTGTTGATGCGAATCAGGTCCGAGAGCCACTGCGTGGCTTCCTTGGCGATGAGGGAAGTGTCCGCGACCTGCGCGTTTACCGGAAGCGCCATGAAAAAAACGCCCAGAACAAGCGCCACGCCAAAACCCTTCGCCAGCTTGAGAATATGCATGCCTGCGGCTCCCTCGATGCCAAAATTGTCCGGAAAACTTTTTTTCTCCGGGACGCTTCATACTACCATGCGGTTCCCTGGATGCTGGCGACGGCGAGGAGCGCGCGTAGCGTAACTTTCACGGCCCTGTCCCATGGAACAGGGCGGAGCCTTGCGGCTCGGAGGCCTCGCAATGTTGTCAACCCCAGCGGCCTGTGTCAGCATGGGTGCCCACAAGGAAGAGAAAAGAGGAGTGCCGATGAAACCGACCGGAAAGAAAGTTCTGCGCGGCCTGCTGTTGGCTGCGTTGCTGCTGGCGCCGGGCGTCCCCAGCGCCAGGGCGCAAAAGCCAGCGCCCCCGCAGCAGCCGCAAGAGGGCGGCGTATCCATTTCCATCGATGTTCCGGTGGTCATGCTGGACGTGATCGCGGCCACGCAGCATGGAGACATTCTCACGGGGCTGAAGAAGGAAAACTTTCGCGTGACCGAGGACGGAGTCGTGCAGACCGTCACCAACTTCGGTCCCACCGATGCCCCCATCACCATCGTTGTTTTGCTCGAAGATAGCCGCACGTACGGCGGCTGGATGAGCGCCTACGCCAAATACTGGGCCGAACCATTCTTTCACAATCTAAAGCAGAAGGACTGGGTGGCGCTGGTGGCCTTCGACATGAAATCGCGCGTGGAAGTGGACTTCACCCAGAACAAGGAAGAAGTACGCGACGCCATTTTGCGCATGTATTTTCCGGGGTTCAGCGAATCCAATATTTTCGACGCGCTGACCGACACGCTCGACCGCCTCAAGGAAGTGCAGGGCAAGAAATCCATCCTGATTCTGGCTTCCGGCGTGGATACTTTTTCGAAGCACACGCTCGACCAGACGCTCAAGGAAGTGAAGCAGACGGATGTGACCATTTTTTCCGTGGGCGTCGGAAAAAATATCGTGGATATGTGGGACGCTCGCGGGCAGATCTCCAGCAGCGGCCGTTTGACCTTTTATCAGGCGGAAAACCAGCTGCGCACCTTCGCGGAATTGACAGGCGGGAGGTCGTGGTTTCCGCAGTTTGACGGGGAAATTCCGGGGATTTTTCAGGATCTGGTGGCCAGCCTGCGCAATCAGTACAACCTCGTGTACTCGCCGACGAACCGGACGCGCGACGGAAAGTTTCGAAAGATCAAGGTGGAGCTGGTGGCGCCGGACGGCGGGCCGCTGACCGTGGTGGACCAGAAGGGTAAAAAGCAGAAATTCGTGGTGTACGCGCGGCAGGGCTACTACGCGCCCAAGGAATCGCTGGTCCAATAAAGCGCTAATAGCCGCGGGTCAGGTCCACGCGGTTGAAAATTTCGCGGCCGTCGAACCAGCGCTCCAGCAGATCCACGAAGAGGGCCGTCTGTCGCGGCCACAGGCGGTCGCTGATCGCGCTGGTATGCGGGGTGACGAAGAGATTTGGCGCGCGCCACAGCGGTGCATCGGCGGGCAGAGGTTCTTCCGAGGCGACGTCCAGCGCGGCGCCGCCGAGGGCGCCGGATGCAAGCGCGCGAAGCAAAGCCGTTTCTTCAAGAAGCGAGCCGCGGGCGACGTTGATGAGCCGCGCGCCGGGCTTCATGCGCGCAATTTGCGCCGCGCCGAGAAGATATTTTGTTTCGGGAGTTTCCGGCGCGGCGATCACGACGTAATCAGCTTGGGGCAGAACCGCATCGAGTTCGGCAACCGGCACGATGCGCTCAGCAAGTGACGAATCGCCCTGGCCGGAGCGAGTGACTCCCCACACGCGCATTTCGAAAGCTTTGGCGCGTTTGGCCAGTTCCCTTCCAATCGAACCCATGCCCACAATCAGCAGCAACTGCCCGTTCAATTCGGTCAAATGCTGCGGGCGGTCCCACAGTTCCTGCTGGGCCCACTGCGACTTGTCCTGATAGCGGACGGAATCCGGAAAATTGCGGGCCAGCGCGAGAATCATTCCCAGAGTGTGTTCGGCCATGGGCACGGAAAAAATGCCGCTGGGATTGGTGACCAGGAGGCCGGAATCGCGCAGTTCGGGATACATGAGCTGGGCCACGCCGGCGGCGGTGGAATGAATCCATTTGAGTTTTTTGGCTTCGAGAAGTTGTTTGGGGCGGAGCGAATAACCTAGAAAAATATCCGTGTCGGGAAGTTCCGCGGGAAGCGCGTCGTAATCGGACAGATGCACAACGCGCATTTCCGGCCAGCGGCGGCGAATGGTTTCGGCGAGGATCGGCTGGGGGCGCCATTCGGTGAAGGGATGCCAGACGCAAATCGTCAGCTTGGTTTCGAATGGTTTTGTGCGATTCATCACGAAGAGTTTAGCGGTGCTTCCACCAAAGGGCCAGACCCACAAGGGGGCCAAGAATGACAGTGCCGAGAATAAAAGGGCGCAACTGAGGAAGTCCAACCCAGCCCATGACGACGACCCCGAAAGCAACAATCGCACCCGCCGGGCTGGTGACGATCAGAGCAATCATATTCATATCCGGGCGGCGCTCGCCCGAATCCACATGCGGCGGAGCCATTTTTCACTCCCCCTGACTGCCCCCTACTTTACCTCAAGGCGCAAATCCTGGCCGGACATTTCGACGGGAGAGGGTTCGCCGAGGATGCCGAGCATGGTGGGGGCGATGTCGCGGAGGGAGCCGCCGGGGCGGAGGCGGAGTTTGTCGTCGTCGTTGACGAGGATGAGGGGAACGGGATTGGTGGTGTGGTAAGTGTGCGGGCCGCCGGTCGCGGGATCGATCATGGTTTCGGCGTTGCCGTGATCGGCGGTGATGATCCAGGAGCCGCCGCGGGGTTTTAGAGCCTGATAGATGCGGCCGAGGCCGGCGTCGACGGCTTCGACGGCTTTGATGGCGGCTGCAAGGTTGCCGGAATGGCCGACCATGTCGGCGTTGGCGTAATTCATGATGATGGCGTCGAATTCGCCTTTTTCGATGGCGTGGACAATGGTGTCGGTGATGCCGGCGGCGGACATTTCCGGCTTGAGGTCGTAGGTGGCGACTTTGGGCGAGGGAACGAGGATGCGTTCCTCGCCGTGGTAAGGCTTTTCGATGCCGCCGTTGAAGAAATAGGTGACGTGGGCGTATTTTTCGGTTTCGGCGCAGCGCAGGTTTTTGTACTGCAGCTCGGTGAACACCTGGGCGAGGATGTGTTCGAGTTTTTCCGGGCCGATGACGTAGCGCAGCCAGGGCCAGGTTTTTTCGTACTGGGTCATGGCCACGAAGAAAATATTTTTAGGGCGCTGGGGGTCGGCAAAACCGTCGAAGGCGGGGTCCATCAGGGCGCGGGTCATCTGGCGGGCGCGGTCGGCGCGGAAATTGAAGAAGATGACGGCGTCGTCGTCGCGAATGAGGCCGACGGGCTTGGCGGCGTCGCCCGTGCCGCGGGTGACGACGACGGGCTTGGTGAATTCGTCGGTGGTGCCCTGCTCGTAGGCGCGGATGATGGCGGCGATGGGGTCGTCGGAGCGGGTTTCGGCCTGGCCGTGGACCATGGCGTCGTAGGCCAGCTTGACGCGTTCCCAGCGGTTGTCGCGGTCCATGGCGTAATAGCGGCCAACGATGGTGGCGATTTCGCCGCAGTGCAGCTCGTTCACTTTCTGCTGGAGTTTGCGGAGGAATTCGCGGCCGCTGTTGGGCGGGGTGTCGCGGCCGTCCATGAAGCAGTGGATGAAGACGCGGCTGACTTTTTCGCGCGCGGCCATTTCCAGCAGGGTGAAGAGATGATTGAGCTGGGAATGCACGCCGCCGTCGCTGAGCAGGCCGATGAGGTGCAGGCTGCGCGAGCGGCCGCGTTCCATGGCGCCGAGGAAGAGTTTGTTTTTGTAGATTTCGCCGGTGGAGATGAGCAGGTCGATGCGAGTGATGTCCATGCGCACGATGCGGCCCGCGCCCATGTTCATGTGGCCGACTTCGCTGTTGCCCATCTGGCCTTCGGGGAGGCCGACGAAGGGGCCGGAGGTGTGGATGAGGGTGTTGGGAAATTTGCGGAGGAGTTCGTCGTAGTTCGGCTTGCGGGCCAGGGCGATAGCGTTGCCAGCGGTTTCGGCGCGGTAACCCCAGCCGTCGAGGACGGTGAGGAGGATGGGTTTGGGGCGTGGGGGCATGGTTTTTTGAGGATACACGGAAATGGGGGGCGGGTGTAGGGGCCGTCTTGGACTGTTGTGGGCGAAACAGCGACAGCGTCTTCGCACTTATTGAGGGGCACAGACCATTTCAATGAGCCATCCATTCGTGAATTTCCTCGTCGGATTGTTCCATGCCATCGGAGATCCCGGCAAACACGACGGAGAAGGGAATGTCTCTATCCTTGGAGTACTTTTCATAGAACGTTGTGATGCGATTTTCGTAATACTGGAACGACCTAGCGAAGCGCAGTTCGCGCTGCATGCATTTGGAAATAGGGATGTCCTCGGGCGACTTGACGCTAAATTCAAGTTGCGCAATTTCATCGTAATCGGTGCAGCCATCTTTGTGACCCCGCCCAATTCCATAGATAAAACCAATTACGAAACCGTGCCTCTCTGACTGACTCATGGAGAGCCAAACTTCACCGTCACAGCATCTTCTTATTGCGTGCGTTGCAGGGGACTGGTGATCCCTAAAGAGAGAAGGCGCGACGCCAAGGATAGAAAGGAATAAAACTGAGAGGATCGAGAAACACTTGATCATCGGGAAGCTCCCTTCAGAAATTTCAGAGACACGAACATCCGAAAAGCATTGTATACGCAACCAGGGGCAGGTGTAGGGGAATGCGGGCGCGGGGGACGGATTGCACACACTTACAGTTGAGATCCTTCGTCCCGGTAAAAGGCACCGGGACTCAGGATGACAGCGTTAAACAGGGCGAAGGCGCTCAGCGGGCGGCGAATTCGCGGAGGGCGGCGAGGAGGCGGCCGACTTCTTCGGCGGTGTTGTAGTGGACGAGGCCGATGCGGAGCATGCCGCCGGAGGAATCGAAGCCGAGGCGTTCGACGAGGTTGAGGGCGTAGTAGTTGCCGTCCCAGGTGAAGATGCCGCGATCGCCGAGGAAGGTGGCGGCTTCGGTGGGGGTGCGGCCTTCGAGACGGACGGAGACGGTGCCGACGCGGTGATCGAAGCGGGCGGGGTCGGAGATGCCGAAGAAGCGCAGGCCGGGGATGGCGAGAAGGCCGGCGATGAGTTGTTGCGAAAGAGTTTTCTCGTGCTGGCGGATGGAGGAGTAGGCGGCGAGGAGGGCTTCGCGGCGTGTGGCGGCTTGCGGGCGCACGCGGCGGCCGAGTTCGGCGAGATAGTCGACGGCGGCGCCGATGCCGGCGAGGCATTCGTGGACTTGCGTGCCGGTTTCCCAGCGGTCGGGAATGAGGTCGGAGGCGGGGCGGACTTTGTAGGGTTTCAGGCGGGTCATGTGCTCTTTTTTTCCGTAGAGCACGCCGGAATGGGGGCCGAAGAATTTGTAGGGGGAGCAGGCCAGGAAATCGCAATCGAGGGCGCGGACGTCGATGGCGCCGTGGGGGGCGTAGTGCACGGCGTCAATGAAGGCGAGAGCGCCGGCGGCGTGGGCGAGCTGGACGATTTCGGCGACGGGATTGATGGTGCCGACGGCGTTGGAGGCGTAGCCAACGGCGACGAGTTTTGTGCGCGGGGTGATTTTGCGTTTGAGGTCGTCGAGGTCGAGGGTGCAATCGCTTTCGCGGATATCCACCTGGCGAATGACCACGCCGCGCTCTTCGAGGGCGCGCCAGGGGGAGACGTTGGCGTCGTGATCGAGAGTGGTGACGACGATTTCGTCGCCGGACTGGAGATCGCGGGCGAAGGAGCGGGCAAAGGCGAAGGTGACGGTGGTCATGCTGGGGCCGAAGCTGATTTCCTCGGGCGCGCAGTTGAGCAGATCGGCCATGGCGGAGCGGGTGGCGGCGATCATGGCGTCGGCGCGGCGGCTGGTTTCGAAAACGCCGCCGGAGTTGGCGTTGTAGTGCAGAAAATAGTCCTGAAAGGCGTCCATGACCTGGCGGGGGACTTGCGTGCCGGCGGGGCCGTCGAGGAAGGCGGCGGGGTGGCCGTTGACGGTGTGCTGGAGAGAGGGAAACTGCGCGCGGACCCAGGCAGTATCGAGAGGGGCGGCGGTGATTGGGCTGGACGAATCCTGGGGATGGACCGATGCGCTCATTGAAATTCTCCGGGAGACAGTTTCTCATAAGAGAGCGGGGGGTGGCGAGAGTACGTGGGAGAAATCGCATGAGGAAAATCTCAGGAAGACTGGAGGGATAAGCGGAGCATAACAGTCTGTGGAAAAACTCAATGACGGGTGTCATGCTGAGGCGAACCGATGAGGTTCTCCGAAGCATCTCAACTGTAGGTGTATGCAGCCCGTGAAGTTGAGATTCTTCGTCCCGGTAAAAAACACCGGGACTCAGAATGACAAATTCCACTTTTTTGCAGCTTGCTACAGCCAAATTGACTGGACGGAACACGCGCGCAACTCCGCGCTACGCGCTTGCGCGTGATAGGATTTGCAGGTCATGCTACTCATGCCGCGCGGGCGCCGGCTACAAATCATGCGCCGTGATTTTCTTCGAGGTGAATCATGTCCGAGAATTTTACTCCCACGGAAAAGACGCGGGTGGTGCGGGAGCCGCAGCGCGGCGTGTATGACCGGGCGACGGTTTATGGAATTCTGGACGAGGCGCTTGTTTGTAATGTGGGCTTCGCCGTCGAGGGGCAGCCCTACGTGATTCCGACGATGCATGCACGGATTGGGGACGCGATCTATTTTCACGGGTCGGCGGCGAGCCGGATGCTGCGGAATTTGAGCGAGGGCGCGGCGGTGTGCATCACGGTGAGCCTGGTGGATGGGCTGGTGCTGGCGCGGTCGGTCTTCAGTCACTCGATGAATTACCGGTCGGTGGTGGCGCTGGGAAAGGCGACGCTGGTGGACGATCCGGCGGAGAAGCTGGAGGCGCTGCGGGCGTTCACGGAGAAGATTCTGCCGGGGCGGTGGAGCGAGGCGCGAGGTCCCAACGAAAAAGAGATGAAGGCGACGAGCATCCTGCGGCTGCCGCTGTCCGAGGTGTCGGCGAAGGTGCGCACAGGCGGCCCGGAGGATGACGCGGAGGACTATGCGCTGAAAATCTGGGCGGGCGTCATTCCCATGCACCTGGCGGCGGAAGCGCCGGAGCGCGACGGGCGATGCGATCCGGAGATTCCGCTGCCGGGGTATCTGGCGAAATACGCGAAGTAGGCGCGGCGGATTTCAGAGCGGGCGGACGGCGCGGAGGAAATCGGCGAGGAGGCCGTAGGCGGTGGCTTCGATGCCGGGCTGGTGCTCGACGAGGGAAAAACTGAAGACATCGAGATCGAAGCGCACGGCGGAGCTGGTGCCTTCCAGCTGAGCGAGCGGGTCGGAAAGCGGAAGAAGTTCGGGCTGAACGACGGCCTCAACGCCGTGGGCGTGGTGGGTGGCGCGGCAGACGAGTTTATAGCGCATGCCGGCGGCGCGCGCGGAACGAATTTTTTCGAGATTCAGTTCGCGGATGCCCGTGCGGCGCACCTGCTCGATACGCAGCGGCACTCCCATCAAGACAATCACGAGAGCGGCAATTTTTACCGCGGCGTCCCATCCATCGAGGTCGTGCGTGGGATCGGTTTCGGCAATGCCCAGGGACTGGGCATGACGCACGGCTTCGTCGAAGGAGCGGCCTTTTTCAATTTCGGTGAGGACGACGTTGGTGGTGGAGTTAAGCACACCGGTGATGGCGCGGAGGTCGGTGGCGGGAAGACCCAGAGGAAAGAGGGAAAAAACGGGGACGCCGTCCATGACCGTGGATTCGTGGAGGAAGCGCTTCCCTTTTTCGCGGGCCAGGGCGGAGAGTTCGCTCCAGGCATGGAGGATGGGGCCTTTGTTGGCGCTGATGGCGTGGGCGCCATGATCGAGGGCGGCGCGGAGATGGTCGATGGCGGGCTGGCCGGTAGCGGTGTTGAGCGAAGTGGTTTCGAAGAGGACATCGGCCTGGGCGCGAGCGAGCCATTCGCGGACATCGCGCGGAGGAGCGGCGTGGGTGTCGTCGGCGGCGGGGCCGGACGGATGGCTTTCGAGCAGGTCGCCGGGATTGAAACCGCGAGGGTCGGCGAGCCATCCGGAACGGCGGGTAGCCACGCCGGTGAGGCGCCAGGTGACGCCGTAGCGGTGGCGGAGCTCGGCTTCCTTGGCGACGAGCATGCGCAGAAAAGCGCGGCCGACGTGGCCGAAACCGACCAGAGCTAGATTATAGGACGGGATAAATTCCCCCCGGAGCGCCGCGGCTATTTTTATTTTGCGGCGGCGAGCTGGGCCGCGGCGGAAGAGATGAGCGCGGCTTCGTCTTCGAGGACGCGGGCCACGGTGACGATGGACTGTTCGGCCAATTTCCAATTTTTCAGTTCAATGGCTTCGCGAACCGCGGGCATGGTCTTGACGCCGTAGCCGGTGTAAAAGCCGGGGGCATAGATCTGGTGCTTGAACCAGGGGCGGCTGGGGAGGCCCTCGGGAATGGCCAGGCGGCGTTCGCTTTCGATGAGCAGGCGATTGACTTCGGCGAGAGAAGCGGAGGCAAGAGCCGCGCCGCCATTTTCATTGGCGTGGGCCAGGGCTTTGCGGTAGTCGGCGGAGGCGCGGGCGAGTGTTTCGACGGCGTTATCGAGGGGCGCGTAATTCAGGAAGGGAGCGACGGATTCGGCGGCGGGCGGAAGCAGCGGGCTGCGGGGATCGTTGGTGGCGGAGAAGACGCCTTCTTCGAGCTGGAGGCCGCGCTCGCGGGCGTCTTCGCGCGTTTTGTGGGTCAGTTCCTTCAGTTCGCGGACGTAGGTGCGCATGGTGTCCGCGAAATTTCCAAATTCAAAGGGAAGAAGATCGGCGTCGGCGAGGCGGAGGACGGCGGTGCCGCCGGCCTGGGCGAGGGCGCGGCCGTAGACGAAGTTGGTGTCGCTGAAGTGGGTGAACCAGTAGAAATCGTCGTAGATGGAATGGTAGATGCCGCCTTCGTCTTCGCCGCCGAAGCCGATATTGAGCGAGGCGATGCCGGCGTGGTCGAGGAAGGCGGTGTAGTCGGAGCCGGAGCCGAGGGCCTGGATGCGCAGGTCGGAGCGCTGGCGAACTTCCTTGCGCTGTTCGGGAGTGGAGGCCTGAGCGATGGCGCGGAGCTGATCGCGCTTCCAGACGGAGAGCTTGGTTTCGGGGTCCTGGACGTCGCGGGCAACGTCGTTGATGAATTTTTCGAGGGTGTGCGAGCCGATCATTTGGAAATAGCCGCGGCCGTTGCTGTCGGAGTTGATATAAGCGACGGCGTGCTTGCGGAGTTCGTCGCCGTGTTCTTCGACCCATTCGGTGGAGCCAAGCAGGCCGGGCTCTTCGCCGTCCCAGGCGGCGTAAATAATGGTACGGCTGGGCTTCCAGCCGGCTTTGCGAAGTTCGCCGAGGGCGCGGGCCTCTTCGAGTTCGGCGGTCAGGCCGGAGATGGGATCTTCGGCGCCGTTGACCCAGGCGTCGTGATGATTGCCACGAACGACCCATTCATCGGGACGGGTGGCGCCGGGAATTTGGGCGATGACGTCATAGAGCGGCTTGATGTCCCAGTTGAACTTGACCTTGAGGTGGACTTTGCCGGGGCCGGGGCCGATGCGGTAGGTGATGGGCAGGCCGCCGCGCCAGGAGTCCGGAGCGACGGGGCCGGCGAGGGAAGCGAGCAGGGGCTGAGCGTCGGCGTAGGAGATGGGCACGACGGGAATTTTGGTGAGCGTGGCGGCGTCCTTGATGTCGAGGCGCTTGGCGTTCTTGGTGGCGCCGACGCCGGGGGTGAGCGGGTCGCCGGGATAGAGCGGCATGTCTTCGACGCTGCCACGCTGCGCGCCATCCTTCGGACGCATGGGGCCGGCGGGAAAGACTTCGCCCTGAACGTAGCCGTCCTCGTAGGGATCGGAATAGATGATGCAGCCGATGGCGCCGTGCTCGGCGGCGACCTTGGGCTTGATGCCGCGCCAGGAGTGATAGTAACGGGCGATGACGATGGCGCCCTTGACGGAGATGCCCAGGCGTTCGAGGCGCTCGTAGTCTTCGGGGATGCCGTAGTTGACGTAGACGAGCGGAGCGGTGACGTCGCCGTCAATCGAGTAGGCGTTGTAGATGGGAAGCTGCTCGGCTTGCTGGCTGGAGGTGGGGTCGATGGCGAGGGCAGGCTCCTGCCATTTGGCGGTGAAGCTGGGGCCGGTGCCCTTGGCGTTTTTCGGCTCGACGAGTTCGAGGACGCGCTCCTTGGGCGTGGGGAAGAGGACGTCGAACTGTTCGATTTGGGTGTCCCAGCCGAACTCCTTGAATTTCGCCGCGATCCATTCGGCGTTGTCCTTGTCGTAGGGCGAGCCGACGTGGTGAGGGCGTGCGGAGAGGCGCTGCATGTAGGCGCGGAGATTTTCGGTGGTGGGAATGGCGCGAAGCTTTTCTTCCCACTGGCGTTCGGCGCGGGAGGAGGCGGCGGAGAAGCCGGCGAGGAGTTGCTCATCGGCGGCGGTGGGGGAGGAGAGGGGAGAGAGGGCGAAGAGGAGAATGGCAACGGCGGTGGAGAGGAAGAGACGTTTCATGGAGGCTCCTTGGGTGAAGGGGTATTTTGCATGAAATGGAGGTGAAGATGCCACCCTAAAGGGTGGCGCCTTCGGAGGACATTGAGCGGGCGGCGGCGAGGAGGACGGCCACGAGGAGAAGGTAGGAGAGAGGGACGGCGTAAAGAGCGGAGTGGAGACCGGCGGTGCGGAAGGATTCGGTCATGGCCGGAGCATGGGCGCCAGTCATGGCGTGGCGGGCGAAGAAGTCGCTGAGGCGTCCGGTGAGGACGGGGCCGAAGCTGCCGCCGAGCAGGTACATGCCGAAGAAATAGAGGGCCAGGGCGGTGCCGCGAAGGGGAGGAGCGACAACGTCCTGAATGACGGCGTAGACGCTGGAGAAATAGACGTGCGCGAGGAGGTAGCCGAAGCCGGCGAGAAGGGCGAAGGAGACGGCCGCTCCGGCGGGGCGGAGGAGAGCAACAAAGATCGCAGGTGCGCAAAGAAGAATGGCGGCGGCGGAGATGAGCAGGCGGCCGTCGCGGCGCCAGACGTGGGCGCGGTCGGCGGCCCAGCCGCCCAGGAGCAGGCCGGGAAGGCCCGTGGCACCCATGACCAGAGCACTGGTGGCGGAGGCGCGGGACAGGGAGAGGCCGTGAAAGCGCATGAGGAAGGCGGGAAGGAAAGTGTTGAGGGCGTAGGAATTGAAGTGGAAGAGAGCGCCGGAAAGGATGATCCAGCGGAGGGTGGGGATGCGCAGGACGCTGGACCAGTGCGGGGCGGGCGGCGGCGAAGCGGGCGGCGGGGCGGACTCGGCGGCGCCGCGAAGAGGCTCGGCAATGAGCAGGACGAGGACGGCGAGAAGGAGACCGGGGAGGCAGGCGATGAAAAAAGCGGAACGCCAGCCATGGACAGCGGCAATGCGTCCGCTGAGAAAAGTGCCGAAGAAATTACCGAAGGGCAGGCCGAGCATGAAGATGGAAAGGGCCAGGCCGCGGCGGCGCGCGGGGTAGTAATCGCCGATGAGGGAGTTGGCGGCGGGCGCGCAGGAGGCTTCGCCGATGCCGACGCCGAGGCGGGTGGCGAAGAACGAAGTGAAATTCCAGGCCAGGCCGGAGGCGGCAGTGAGCAGGCTCCAGGCGGCGAGGCCCAGGCTGAGAATCCAGGTGCGGCGCCAGCGGTCGGCGAGGCGCCCGAGGGGAACGCCGACGATGGCGTAGAGCAGAGTGAAGGCGGTGCTGAGCCAGCCAATCTGCACGTCATTGAGGGACCATTCGTGGCGGATGGGTTCGACGACCGCGCCGAAGATGTTGCGGTCAAAGAAATTCATGAAATTGACGGCGAAGAGGAGGGTCAGGGCGAAGGCGGGGGAATGTTTGCGGAGGGTCATGGAGTGGACTGGGGCGAAAGACTAGCATTCGCGGGCGGGGGAAGCAATACGCGGGAAAAAAAAGAAAGAATTAAACGCGGAGGCACAGAGGAAAGAAGAGGGGGAAGAGACGGATTTGTTTAGAGGGGAACGTCCGCCGCGCACGTCCATTCAGGACAGATTTTCTGGAATTCGCACCAGTCGCAGAGACGGTGTTTTTTTGCGGGGAAGGATTGCGTGGATTCGATGCGGTCGGCGAGACGGTTGGTGTCCTGGAGGATTTGCAGGAGGCTTTGCGGCTTGCGGCGAAGGCGATAGGTGATGCCGCGGGAGAGGTAATGGAGAAAGAGTTCGAAAGGGGTGGAGGGAGGAAGCGCGGAGCTGACGGCAATCTGGTAGAGGCTGACCTGGAGGGAGTCCTTGTGGACGCCGTCGACGAGTTCGCGGCGGCTGGGGACGGTGCGGCTGGTTTTGTAATCGTGAATTTCAAGAGTGCCGTCGGGGCGGGTGGAGATGCGGTCCACGTAGCCGCGGAAGAGGCGGGGGCGGCCGGGGGCCAGATCAAACTGGACGCGTTTTTCGACGGAGAGGGTTTGCGACTGGTTGAAGGGCTGATTCTTGGCGTAGAAGTTGCGGATGCAGGCCTGGCCGTGGGCGAAATACTCTTCTTTTGATTTTTGGGGATGGGCGATGCGGACGCCGTCGTGCCATTTTTCCTTCCAGCGGGATTCGTAGAACTCGAGGAGGACGCTCAGGGAATGGAATTTATCCTCGATGATTTCCTCGAAGAGTTTACGCAGGGCGTCGTGGACGCGGCTGCCGGTGAAGGCTTCGATGCCCTCGATGCCGGTGGCGATGCGGTCGAGGTAGCGGAATTTGAATTTCATGGGGCATTGGAGGAAGGTCTGCAACTGGGAATGGGAGTAGGTGGGGATGACTTGGGCGGCGGGTATGGGATCGGGAGTGGAGGAAGGCATGAGGATAGAGGGTATCACTTTTAAGCGGTGTGGCGGGGCGGGACGGGAGGGGGGCAAAAGTTGACAGTTGAAAAGTGGAAATATTGAACCAGAAAGCAGGAAAGAGCGAAGGCCCCTCATTTTTTTTAAACCCGGGCCACCCTCTTGCCGCGGTGAATTCGCGTCCCAAGTCAGTGCCGGTATTGGTTCAAGGCTTCACCAAATTCGCACAAGTCCGACGATGTAAGCGGCAGCGAACAACATGCAATTCGCAAAACCTGATTTCTTCCTGCGCGTTGCTACAAACAAAACGCACAGCGCCCCTGCGAAGACAAACGCCAAGATGCGTGCATGGGGAGTTTCAAACCCAAATCCAGGAATATTGACCGCCCGCGCAGCAATAAATCCCGAGATGGCCATCGCGGCAGACGCAAGTACACCCCAGATGGGCGAGTTCTCCTTTTCAGGTCCCCTAGTCGACCATTCATGGACAAAATATATGCGGCCAATCGGAAACACAAATCGCCTTAAATGCAACACGCCGATTCCATCAAGAAATGATTCGGAGGTTTTCTTTATGTCCTCCTGGGGAATATAAATGGACTTCCACAGTCTCCTGACATGAATCTGTCGCCCCTCATCGTGCACCTCTGCCAGGGCTACTATGAAAATAAGTAAGGGGAGAAGGGGCAAGACAAGCAGCCAGTAAACAGGTGACATGTTTGAGAGAAACAGGCACACCATTGCGCCAAACATTGCCGGCAACCATATTCTAAGCACTGATGGTGGCGTGCTCACTATCACCCTCCCGGGTGGCTCACATCCGACAGATCATTTTTCCTTTTGGCGGCGCCGAACGGGGAGAGGATACCACTTCCGCAAGCCGGTGGGGATTCGTGTTGCGGGAGCGCGCTTTGACAAAAGCGAAAGGCATCCGCGCGCGTATTTTAGCGGGAGGCGGGCGGATTCAAATTGTTGACGACGATGGAGCCGGATTTCATGACCCAGCGAACGTGGTGGAGGACGGCGTTGATGTCGGAGAGGGGGTCGCCTTCGACGGCGACGAGATCGGCGAGGAAGCCGGGGGCGACGGCACCGAGTTCGTTTTCCTTGCCGAGGAGGGCGGCGGCGTTGGTGGTGGCGGTTTGCAGGGCCTGCTCGGGGGACATGCCGGCTTTGACGAACCAGCCGAGTTCCCAGGTGTTTTCGCCGAACATGGTGTAGATGGCGTCGGAGCCCATGGCGAATTTGACGCCGGCTTTGTGAGCGCGGCGAGCGGAATCGAGATTGCGCTGGATGAAGGCCCGCAGCGGCTCCTGGAAGCCCGGGGGATAGCCGATTTTGTCGCCGTGGTCGATGTAGTAGCGGTTGTGATCGATGGTGGGGACGTAGAACGTCCCGCGGCGGAGCATGTCCTGAATGGTGGCGTCGTCAAGATCGGTGGCGTGCTCGAGGGAATCGGCGCCGGCGCGGACGGCGTCGCGTGCGCCGGCGGGGCCGTAGGAATGAATGGAGATTTTTTTGCCGAACTGGTGGGCCATGTCCACGGCGGCTTTCATTTCCTCGAAGGTGTAGGTCTGGAAGCCGGTGACGTCGTCATCGGTTCCCGTGGAGCCGTACATCTTGATGACGTCCACGCCGGCGGCGAGCTGCTGGCGGACGGCTTTCAAGACTTCGGGGACGCCGTCGGCGACGCCGCCCGCGGGAGGAGCGCCTTCTTTTTTGAAGGGAGTGGCGGTGATGTAGAGGCCGTAGCCGGAGACGAACATGCGGGGCCCAATCATTTCGCCGCGATTGATGAGGTCGCGCATGGCGATGTCCATGTACAGATCAGCGCCGAGATCGCGGACGGTGGTGACGCCGGATTCGAGGGTGCGCAGGGCGGCTTTGCGGGCCAGGAAAACGGCAAAGCCTGGATTGGGGTTGATGGTCTGCTTCTGCATGGGGACGCCGAGGGACTCCTCGGTGTACATGGTCATGTGGGTGTGAACATCAATGAGGCCGGGAAGGCCGGTGAATTTGGAGAGGTCGATGCGTTCGGCGGAGGCGGGAATTTCCGCTGGGTTGGTGGTGATGGAGCGGATGCGATCGCCTTCGACAAGGATGATGGCGTTGGTCCAGAGTTTTCCCCTGGCGTCCCAGAGTTTTCCGAAGCGGATGGCACGGAGGGTTTTTTCGGGCGGCTGGGGGGAGGCGGTCTGTGCCGGGGAGACGAGGGCAAACAGAGCGGCGGCGAGAAAAAGAAGGGCCAAGCGTGGGAAGCGCATGAGAGGAGTCCTTTCCGGGAGATCCGGTGAACTGAGGCGGCCGGGATCGCGCGGGAGATTCACGGAGAGTTTATATCACGGGCCGGGATAAATTGGGTTTGGCGAGGATGAGGCAATGATGTTGCGGAGACTGAAGGCTGCTGGGGACGGAGGAGAGGAAAGTCAACACCCGCACCCTTGCGAAAGGCGCAAGGATGTGGCACGCGCGGTTAGGCTGAGACGGAGCGGCCGTTGCGGCGGGCGGCTTGATTGGCGAGGGAGTCGCAGCGGTTGTTGTCGGGGTCGGAGGCGTGGCCTTTGACCCATTGCCAGTTGAGCTGGTGCTGCTGGCGGAGGCGGTCGAGTTCCTCCCAGAGATCGCGATTCTTGATGGGTTCCGGGGTGGATTTGCCGTAGGCTTTGCGGACCCAGCCGTTGCGCTTCCAGTTGTGAATCCACTTGGTCATGCCGTCTTGAACATATTTGGAATCGGTGCGGATGATGACGGCGCAGGGTTCCATCAGGGTTTTGAGGCCTTCGATGACGGCTTGCAGCTCCATGCGGTTATTGGTGGTGGCGGGGTGGGCGCCGCTGATTTCCTTGAGGCAGTCCTTGTAACGGAGAAGGCAGGCCCAGCCGCCGGGGCCGGGGTTGCCGATGCAGGCGCCGTCGGTGATCAGAACGACCTCTTTCATTCGCTGAAAAACTCCTTTGAGAAATGCCGCGATGAATTTGCCGCCCGCGCGCGCCGCAGGCTCATTCGGAGGCGCCGAGGGGCAGGAAATACTGGGTGCCTTTGACGGGATCGCGGAGGCGGCGGAGGAGCTGCTGGAGGTCTTCGTTGCGCTCGACGAAATCGATTTCGGAGGTGTTGATGACCAGGAGGTCAGAGGCGGAGTAGTGGAAGAAGAAATGTTCGTAGGCGCGGGAGACTTCCTCGATGTATTCGTCGGCGATGCGATTTTCCTCGCGGACGCCTTTTTTAGCGATGCGCGCGCGGAGAACTTCGGGCTTGGCCTGGAGGTAAATGACCAGATCGGGAGCGGGAAGATCGCGGGTGAGGGATTCGTAGTAGCGGTCGTAGAGCTTGAGCTGCTCATCGTCGAGATTGAGATTGGCGAAGATGCGGTCCTTTTCCATGAGGAAATCGGCGAGGAGAGGGGAGGGAGAATCGACAGCCAGGGCTTCGCGCAGGCGGCGCTGGCGTTCGAAAAGAAAATACATCTGGGCCTGGAAATCGGCGCCGGGCTTTTCGCGGTAGAAATCGGCAAGGAAAGGATTGTCCTCGCAATCGAAGAGGCGGCGGGCGTGCAGGCGCTCGGCAAGAATGCGGGCGAGCGTGGACTTGCCGACGCGCAGGGGGCCTTCGATGACAATGAAGCGCGGCGGCTGCGCGGAAGCGGCCGGGGGGCGCGCGGAGGAGGAAGGATCTTGTGCCGTCATCGCGCGGCGATTATAGCAGAGTCAAACTACGGGAAAGAAGAAGGGTTATGGGGGAGGGGGACGGGAGAGGGGTGGTACTAGTCTTATCGGATTGGGAACGGAGGGGAGGATTGGGCGGCGCGGAGGCGTAGGAGGAAAGTACTATGCCGGGCATGACCAATAGGCCAGTGACACCTGTACGAAAGAGCAGTATGATTTCGTCAGTGAAGGTTTCGGAAAGGCCGGCATGGCCGGCGGGGGCCAGTGGGTTGCAAAGCCATGTAGCGAGAGTGGTGCATGCAGAACTGGGGTGGAAAATGTTCCTGACCATGATGCTGCTGCTTACGGCGCTACCGCAGAGCGGAGCGAGCGCGGTGAACGGGCATGCGGAAGAGGACGCGAAAGCGCCCGCGGCGGTGGTGTCCGCGCCCGCGGAGACAGCGGAGGCAAACGCGCCGGCGGAGCAGCGGGTGAATTTGAAATTGAACAAGGAAGAAGCCGCGGGGAGCGAGACTGCATTTTTGCCGGGGCGGGCAAAGCCGACGCCGGTACTGCGCAGTTTCGAAAGCAAGGCGAGCGATTCAGCAAACAGCGCGGGATTGAGCGCGGCGGCGAGTCCGGCCGCGGAACCTGCGGCAGCGGCGGCGCCTGGACGGCTGGCGCAGAGGCGGCGGTACGAAACGGTGGCGCGGCAGAGAATCTGGTACGGGTTGGCAGCGGCGGGGCACGGGGCGGCGGCGTTCGACGGGTGGTCGACGAGGAGAGCGCTTTCGCAAAATGTGGGGCAGGAAGCAAATCCGCTGCTGCGGCCGTTTGCACATTCGGGATCGCTCCACCTGGCGATTCAGGCCAGCCCGGCGCTGATGGATTTTTTGGGGCACCGCATGATGACCAACCGGCGAGCGTGGGTGCGGCGGATGTGGTGGCTGCCGCAATCGGCGGGGACGGCGGCATCGCTGTTCAGCGGCGTGCATAACATGAGCCTGGTGCCGTAGGAGAGAATTAGCGGCATCGCGCGGAGATCAAGGAATGGAGCGGGGGGAATCGGAAACGATTCTCCCCGTTTTTTGTTTCGAATGGCGGTTTCGGAGTTTCCCGCAAATCGCGCCCGTTGACCTCTAGCGCACAGCCGAACGAAAGAGCATGGGCGGAAGTGCGCGAGGTTGGATACCGTAACGAAGTAGGCTGAACCCGGCGTGGGGGACAGTTCCGGCGGGCCTCGATGCTCCGTGCAAGAGCATCGCTCCGTGTGTTTTCCGCTCACGCCCACAGGGAAGGATT
>Ga0315268_10000165_pt1 | contig 76168 bp, 83 predicted proteins | sample C1_top_MG_FD_204535 | JGI IMG/M metagenome (GOLD analysis project Ga0315268, IMG submission 204535) | Sediment microbial communities from Yellowstone Lake, YNP, Wyoming, USA - C1_top | ecosystem: Environmental > Aquatic > Freshwater > Lake > Sediment | place: USA: Wyoming | collected 2017-08-01
GCGCGTTTGCCCGGAATCGAGATCGAACTCACCAGCAAATCGGCACTGCGGATGAGTTCCGCGATGGCGTGCGGCTCGGAGTAGCGCGTCTTGAGGCGCGGCCCGAACACGTCGTCGAGATAACGCAGGCGCTGTAAGTTCACATCCAGAATGCTGACATCCGCGCCCAAGCCCAAGGCCATTTTCGCCGCTTGCGTGCCGACCGTGCCGGCGCCGATCACCAGCACTTTACCTGGTGCCACACCCGGCACGCCACCCAGCAAAATGCCCGCGCCACCCGCGGCCATGTGCAAACAATTCGCGCCAACATGCGTGGCGATGCGGCCAGCGATCTCGGACATCGGAATTAAAAGTGGTAAGCCGCCACTCGCGTCAGTCACGGTTTCATAGGCGACGGCGAGAATTTGTTTTTCGATCAAGGCGCGCGTGAGGTTGAGCGATGCAGCGAGATGAAAATAGCAGAACAAGACTTGGCCGGAGTGCAGCAGCGCGAGTTCGGACGGCTGCGGCTCTTTGACTTTTACCACCAAGGGGCAGGCATACACCTCGGCGGCATGCGGCACGATGCGCGCGCCGGCGGCGGTAAAATCGGCATCGGCATAGCCAATCTCCGCACCGGCATTGGCTTGCACCCGTATTTCATGCCCTGCGGCAACCAGGCCATGCACCCCCGCGGGCGTGACGCCGATGCGGAATTCGTGGTCTTTAATTTCCTTTGGAACGCCGATCAGCATATTAAATTTCCACCTGCGAGCCCAACTCGATCACGCGATTGGTCGGGATTTTGAAGAAGCTCATCGCGCTTTCCGCGTTGCGCGCCATGGCGATGAACAGGTGTTCGCGCCACGGCACCATGCCGGGGATGCCGGTGGAAATGATGGTCTCGCGGCTCAGGAAGAATGAAGTCTGCATCATGTCGAATTCGAGTCCGAAGCGCTGGCAAGCCGCGAGCGCCGCCGGCACGTCGGGCTCGTCCTTGAAGCCGAAGTGAGCATACAGACGATAGAAGCCGTTGCCCATGTCTGTTACCTGCATGCGTTTCGCCGCGGGGACATACGGTTCGTCTTCGGTTAATACGGTCAAGAAAATTACGCGCTCGTGCAATACTTTGTTGTGCGCGAGATTATGCAGCAGCGCATGCGGCACGCCTTCGCGGCTGGCGGTGAGGAATACCGCGGTGCCGGCGACGCGCGTCGGCGGATGCGCCACCAAGCCTTGTATGAAGGGTTCGAGGGCGATGGCGCCGATTTTAAGGCGCTGCAACAAAATTTGCCGGCCGCGCTTCCAGGTGGAAAGCACGATGAATACCAGCAAGCCGATCAGCAGCGGAAACCAGCCGCCTTGCACCACCTTGGTCGAGTTCGCGATGAAGAAGGCGAGATCCACGGTGAGAAAGCATGTCACGCCAGCAATGGCGATATAGCGATTCCAGCGCCACAGCGTAAGCACCACGACAAAGCCCAGAATGGTGTCGATCGCCATGGTGCCGGTTACGGCGATGCCATACGCGGTGGCCAGATGGCTGGACGTGCCGAAGCCCAGCACCAGGGCGACGATACCCAGCAGCAAGGCCCAGTTGATAAAGGGAATGTAGATCTGCCCGATTGCATGTTCGGAGGTGTGTATCGTCAACATGCGCGGCAGGTAGCCGAGCTGAATGGCCTGGCGCGTCACCGAGAAGGCACCGGAGATCACCGCTTGCGAAGCAATGATGGTCGCCGCCGTGGCCAGGCCGATGAGCGGAAACAAAGCCCAGCTTGGCGCTTGCAGATAAAACGGGTTAGATATCGTTTGTGGATTTTGAATCAGCATTGCGCCTTGGCCGAAATAACTCAATAACAGGGCCGGCAGCACGAATCCGAACCAGGCCAAGCGGATCGGGTGGCGCCCGAAGTGGCCCATGTCCGCATACAAGGCTTCGGCGCCGGTTACCGCCAGCACCACCGCGCCCAGCACCAGAAAGCCATAGACGCCGTGATGGCTAAAAAACCGGAAGGCGTAATACGGATTCACGGCAAGCAGGACTTCGGGCGTATGGCTGATGTGCCACGCCCCGAGTACCGCCAAGGTGACAAACCACAGTGCCATGATCGGGCCGAACCAAATACCCACGCGACGGGTGCCGGTGCGCTGAATCGCGAACAGCAGAATCAACACAATCAGGGACAGGGGCACGACCAGGGATTCCAGTGCCGGGGCAGCCACCTTCAATCCTTCCATCGCCGAGAGCACCGAAATCGCGGGGGTGATCATGCCGTCACCATAGAACAGTGAAGCGCCGAAAATACCCAGCATCACCAGCCACCAGCTCTTGCGGGTATTGGCGGGCACGGCGCGCTGCACTAAAGCGATCAGGGCCATGATGCCGCCCTCGCCGTTATTGTCGGCGCGCATGATGAACACCACGTATTTGAGCGACACCACGATGAGCAAGGCCCAAAATACCAGCGACAAAATGCCCATCACATCGGCGGACGTGACGGCCAGGGGATGATGGCCGGCGAATACGGCTTTCAAGGTATACAGCGGGCTGGTGCCGATGTCGCCATACACCACGCCGATGGCGGTGGCCGCTAAGCCCAGGGTGCCTTGGCGCTGCTGTTCGGCGGGTTGTGGAGCGTTCATGGCGATTCCATGCAAATTTCTGTTATCGGTTCGGTGCACACAAGGCTTGAACCGCTTCGGGTACTAAATCCGGGCCGCGGTAAATCAGCCCGGTATAAATTTGCACCAACTGCGCGCCGGCCTCGGTTTTCTCGCGCGCATCGCCGCCGTTCAGAATGCCGCCGACACCGATGATGGGCAGTGCGCCGGCGAGCTTCTGGCTCAGCGCGCGTATCACCGCGGTGGATTTTTCTTTCACCGGCGCGCCGCTCAAGCCGCCGGCTTCGTTGCCGTGCGGCAGGTGCGCGACACCTTCGCGCGCGAGCGTGGTGTTGGTGGCGATCACGGCGTCGATTTTGTGCCGCATCAGCCGGTCGCTGATGATTTGAATTTGCGCGTCATCCAAATCCGGTGCGATCTTGAGCGCGAGCGGCACGTATTTGCCGTGCTGGTCGGCGAGCTGCGCTTGCTCACTTTTGAGTTGCGCGAGGAGCGCATCGAGCGCGTCCGCGCTTTGCAAATCGCGCAAGTTCTGCGTGTTGGGCGAGGAAATGTTGAGCGTGACATAACTGGCGTAAGGATAGACTTTGCGCAAACAGGTCAGATAATCTTCCGCCGCGCGTTCGATCGGCGTGTCGAAATTCTTGCCGATGTTGATGCCCAAGATGCCGCGATATTCGGCGCGCCGCACGTTTTCGATCAACTGATCGACGCCGTGATTATTAAACCCCAAACGGTTGATGAGCGCGTTGGCCTCGGGCAAACGGAACATGCGCGGCTTGGGGTTGCCCGGTTGCGGGCGCGGCGTGACCGTGCCGATTTCCAGGAAGCCGAAACCAAGCGCCGCCAGCCCGGCAATGCACTCGCCATTTTTATCCAGCCCGGCGGCCAAGCCTACCGGATTGGGAAAGGAGAGCCCCATCACCGTGCGCGGCGCGCAGGCAGGCAGGGTGGAAATGGCGAATTGCAGCAGCCCGCTGCTTTTGGCGCGGGCCAGGGCGTGCAAAGTGAGATCGTGAGCAGTCTCGGGATCAAGAGAAAACAGCAGCGGCCGGGCCAGACAATAAAGCATCCGAGCATTTTACCATTTGCAGTGTGCGACGGGTTTCGCTATGTTACGCGCCTGCCCTTATGAAAGAGAAACGATGAAACACGAGCCGGGACGCGCCTACGAGTCCGAAGTGGACGCCCTCATACGCAAAATGCGCCAAGACCCCAAGATCGAAGCCGAGCGCCAGCGCAATTATCAGCACTGGTGGCAGCAAGATCCGGCCCGGCGCGATGCGACAACCCCGATCGAGGAAGTCGAGACTCAACCGATGGAGCGCGATATGGCGTATACCAGCCGCCGCTCACAGCCACAGGGCGGACGGAAATAGCGTATGTCAGGTGTTCGAATGGCTGCAAAAATTGTAAAAGTGATGCGTCACGGCGATTCAAAAAGGAAATGCCAGCATGAAGAAAACCGATCTGGATAAAAACAAAGGGCTCAAAATCAGCGGCAAGATCAAGCAGGCCGGCACGCCCGTGCGCTTCGGTAAAGAGGCGGGCGTCGCCGCAGACCGGCGCGAGCAGCGCAAGCTCGATCAGGCGCAGGGTTTGGTGCCGTTCGCGGTCAAGCTCAACGGCGATCTGGTGAAGCAGGTGCAGGCGTTGGCGCAGGAACGCCACACCGCGTTGAACGAAGTGGTGACCGAGTTGCTGAAAAAAGGGCTGGGAAAATGAGTCGGCTAAAGCGAATTAGGCATCATGCAATTGTGCAAGCTGGAACCCACTCACGTTGAACACTTGCTTCGTTTTCATTCCCGAGCTAGCGCCTAGAAAGACACCCCAAATTCCGGGTATCTCCAACAGTCAAGCCAGCGGACTATACAGCGTGCAGTAACCCATCGGGCTGATTTCACCCGCCACCACTTGGCACGAACCATCCTGGCAACCCTTCATGCCGGACATGCCCGAGCCCATCATGCCCTTGCCCGGGGAAGTGGCGCCTTGCGCAATGAAAAACCGGCACATCCCGCACATTTTCCCCGGAACGGGGTGGTCTTGGTAATGCACGGCTGCTTTGGCGGCTTTGTCATCGCCGAACGCCAACCTTGGCAAGGTGGCGGCGGCAACCGAGATGACGAACACTTTTTTGAGCCACGCTCGGCGTGGGGAGGGGGTGTCGTGCTGCTTCATGCCATGCTCCTTTTTGCTCGAAACTTCTCACGCTTGATCTCACCGCGTGCATAACGTGCCATCAGAATGCTATGTACATTTTCAGTAGGCGACGGGGCGGGTGCGCCGATGAGCGATTTCACCCGCGCTGCGATGCTCAGAATCGCGAGCACCCAAAACAACACACTAAACTACCCATCCACTGTAAATTCGACTTGAGCTTTGATTGCGAGTTCAATCCGAAAACGCCAACCTGCCAGGTCTCGGCGCTCCCGTTTGCGAATTGAAATTTGAATATACTTCAGTATTGGCTATTTACCGATTGTGCCGTCCATATAGGGCTTATAGGCCTTGATGTAGAAGCCGGCGTCGCGGCGGTTATCTTGAACCGATGCACGGCTTTTCATTGCATCCAGCCATCGGTTCAGGTTGCTGTGTTCTTGTGGCATTTCGAAAGCACGGTACTCCGCCAATACCAGCGCCTGTTCAAAGAACGGGTAATAGGTGAGATCGACCAAAGTCAGCTCATCGCCAAGCCAATAGGGGCCCGGCGATGTCTTTGCCAGCCCCTCTTCAATGTCTTTCAGGCTATCGCGCAGCGCTGCTCGGATACCTTCGTGCTTACTCTCGTCCAATTCAAAGACTAAGCCGCAGAAATTGGGTTGAAACGTGGTGTTGCAGTATTGGATCCAAATACGGGCATGTGCCCGCGAAACGGGATTTATGGGCAGCAAAGGCCGTTGCGGATACGCATCTTCCAGGAATTCATTGATGACCGTGCTTTCCCAAATAACCTGATCACCCTGTTTTAAAAGTGGTGCGCGGCCCGTGGGCGATATTTCGTAATACCAGTCGGGAATATTTTCCAGATCGACCGAAATCAATTCGTGCGCTATGGCCTTTTCATGCAAGGCTAATCGAACCCGATGGGCGAATGGGCAAACGTCGGCACTGTAAAATTGTAGTTTATTCATGAGATATCACCTAGTTGGCAGCTTGCAATGCCGGAAGTCAACCTTCCGCCTATTTACGGTTTTCGCGTGTCTCAACTACAAGCGCAACAGGCACCGCTCTTTGAATGATATCCAGCACGGGTGAGGTGCGTTTAACATAGTCTGTCAGCGCATCGATTTTAGCCTTGGGCGCGTCACTGTTGATTCGGCATGTGACTCGAATGTTCGAATAGCCCGCTGGTACCTGATCGGATAGCCCGAGAAAGCCGCGAAGATCGATGTCACCCTCCAATTCGAAGGAAAGTCCATCGAGCTTGATTCCCTGCGCGGCGGCGTTGTATGCGAAGCCCACGCTCAGACAGGACGCCAGCGCGGACAGAACGGCTTCCACCGCATTCGGCCCTGTGTTAGCGCCCAGAAGAACGGGTGGTTCGTCGCCGTCGACAATAAAAGGTTCCGTGCGAGAGGTATCCTCCGCGCCTGCTCCATAGAAGCTCTGGATCGTGGTACGAGAGCGCCCGCCTTCCAACCAATCGGTTGCCGAACGAAATTTGAAGTTGGCCAGCGCAGGGTTGGCCTTGATTGCCTCCACGGTCGAGACTAGCTGATCTACGTTAACACCGTTGATAGTTTGCATATTTCTCTTTCTCCTTTATGGCGCGATGGTGAGAAGATAACTGAGCGACGATGGATGTTTCTCGCATCTGTTCGCACAAGCATTTGCTGGCTTATATTGCTAAGAGCGGCGCAGCAAAGTTCAACAGTTATCGCAGGTTGAAGCGTTTATTCTTATATTCAAGTGAATACTATAATACTTACCTGAACAGGCGCATGTCAAGAAAAGATTTCGAACTGAAAATAGTTGATTCGTTAGATCGGGTCGGGCCGCCGCTGGCTGACAAGCCGGGACTGAGCGTAGCGAGGGCTAGTGCCGGTAGCGGTTACGGCCATACTTCAACGTCGCTTTAACCAGAGCAGTGCGATCGCCAGCGTAACCACGCTGAGAAAAGGCAGGGCGAGTTGGTTGAGGGCACCCCATCCGGTGCGCGTGATGACGATGCCAGAGGTCAAGGAGGAAGCCGCCATCGCGACGAAGACCAGGAAGTCGTTGATGCCTTGGGCCTTGGCACGTTCCGCCGGCGCATAGCATTCGGTGAGCAGCGTAGTGCCACCGATATAAAGGAAATTCCAACCCACGCCCAGCAATACCAAGGCGAGCCAGAAGTGCATCAGAGAAATACCCGTGCTGGAGATGAACACGCAGCCGAACATCAAGGCTGCGCCGGTCAAGAGAATATTCAACACGCCAAAACGCTTAATCAGCGATCCCGTGAAAAAGCTCGGCGCGTACATGCCGATCACGTGCCACTCCAGCACGAATGCCGCGTCATTGTAGGGATACTTGCAAATGGCCATCGCCAGCGGCGTGGCGCTCATCAGCAGATTCATCACGCCATAACCGACCACCGCCGCCAGCACGGCGACGACGAAAGCGGGTTGGCGCACGATCTGTAGCAATGGCCGGCCGGATTCCTGCTTTTCTTCCACGGAAAGCGCCGGTAGTTTGAGCCGGCTGGTAATGATGAGCGCGGCCAACGCAAACACGATCAGCAAACCGAAAGAGGCGATGAACTGCGGCGCCATCAAATCGCGCGTGAGCTTGCTGGTCTCGGGGCCGAGCACCCCGCCGACAATACCGCCCGCCAGCACCAGCGAAATTGCCCTGCTTCTAAAATCGTCGGAGGCCATGTCGGCAGCGGCAAAGCGATAGTACTGGGCAGCGGCGTTATAGATGCCAGAAAAAAACGCGCCGAGGCAGAGCAATAAGAAACTCTGCAAGCCAAGCGCCAAGGCACCGGTCGCCGCGCCCAACATGCCGAGACCGCCGCCCAGCATGAACCCCGCGCGCCGGCCATAGTGCTTCATAAAGAAAGAAGTAGGCAGCGTCGAAAGTGCCGAACCCACCACATAAGCAGTGATTGGCAGCGTTGCCAGGCGCTTGTCCGGCGCCAGCGCAAACCCGGTAAGACTGTTGATCGCAACGAGCGTGACGCCATTGGTGAGCAGCAATGCTTGGCAGGCAGCGAGCAGGCCGACGTTTTTCTTGGTGCGATCCATTGGGGGAGAATATCAGATTGGGCTAGTGAGAAGATTGGCGCTAGCGCAGGGAGTTCAGACGAAGCGGTGGTCGAATGCTGAAAAAAGGATGGGGAAACTGCGGTGGCTAATGCGAACCTGATTAGCAACCAACAATCTCAGCCACCATGAATTCGTTATTGGTGAGCCCACCCCATTGTCGTACTGGCAGCTTGGCCAAGCTTGCCGGCTGGAAGCCGGCGCTACGCACCGTACGGTATAGAGGCAGTGCAAAAACACAACGCCGTAGCGCCGGCATCCTTGCCGGCAAATCGCTTTGGTTTAATCGGGCCGTGAGTTTCATTGCTAGTCAGGAATGCGAGTTGGGGTTGATGTCGATGCAGACCAGAAGGTCGGCGAGAACATAATGCAATTATGCAAGCTTGACTCCATCAGTACTCCATCAGTAGGGTGAGCCGCTATGGAGCGGGATTCGCCGAGGGTATATCTCAAGCCGCGGCAGGAACGATCTCCCGCTCGATGCGTTTGGCGTTTTCGATCTCTGCCACCCGCAAGTCGTAAGCCGCTTGCAAATTCATCCATGAGCGAGCATCACCACCAAAGTAGCGCGCCAGCCGCATAGCCGTATCCGCCGTGACGCCGCGCCGCTCGCGCGCGATGTCGTTGATGCGCGGCGCGGGTACATTCAGCGCCTTTGATAGCGCGTTAGCGCTCATGCCCAGCGGAATCAGAAAATCCTCTCGCAGAATTTCGCCGGGATGAACCGGCCGCATGCCGTTCTTAAACATAATCGTTCTCCGTCAATGGTAGTCCACGATCTCGACGTCTTCCGGGCCAGCCTCCGTCCAGCGGAAACACCCGCGAAACTGATTGTTCAGGGCTATCGGACTGACCTCATGCGATATTCAAAATATCACAATACAAGACCCTGAGCGCGTCGTGTGTTAGGTTCACTGCGGCGGCTCCGTTGGTTCGGTAGTCTTAGCTTGCTCGAAACGCGAATAGAGTTTCGTACGATAGTCTTTATAACCCTGGATTAGCTCATCGTGTGAGCCGGGCTGAAGGCCGGTGTGCATGTTGTCGAATCCACGAACTACCAGATAGACCCCTGCTGTTAGCATCGCAATATAAATGTCTGATTGCCATGCCGCGGGATCACTCATCCCCAAGGGGACGCGTTGAACGGCCACCAATATCCCTACCACTGCTTCCGTAAAACCGTAGACGCATCGCGCTGTAAGCCTAAACAAAAACAATAAATATCCGAGAGCGAGTGTCCCCGCAGCGGCGAGGAACATGGCAAATGGTCTTGGTGGCGTCGACGAGTGCAACCAAATGTAGCCATCTTTAAGCGACGCCCAAAGTCCATAGTAAATAATACTGATCAAGAAAATGCCCACTGGCAAATAAAAAAATATCGCGACGAATAACTTAGGGCGATATCTTGGGTGCCCATTGATTGCCCACTGTATTATCAGAAATCCGTACACAACAATTGCGCAAAAGATGGCAATGTCGCCGGCATACTGGACAAAATCAGGCAATGTGCGACTGCGTATTCCGTATGCAACGCACAGTAAAATGAAAGCCGCGAATATAGCTTCTCTATAATGCTTTTGATTTATGGTTTTCATTTTCCGCGCGTTTACCTTTCGAGAAAGGTAAAAAAATCTTGCTTCTTGTGTTTCATTGCCTCGTTTTTAAGAATAGCCTCAACTGATAAATTATTTCGTTTACTCATAAGAGGCTGCACAAATTCGTCAGGACATCGTGGTCCATTTAGAAAGGCAACACCAAGCCCGGCGCGGCTTCCAAAATCACGCGCCGGAAATCTTCTTGGATGCGCTTTAGCGCGATTTCAGTATCGGCCTCGAAACGCAGCACAATCACTGGGGTGGTGTTGGAGGGCCGCGCTAAACCGAAGCCATCCGGGTATTCCACGCGCAGGCCATCGAGTTTGATGACTTCGTCGGCGCCGGTGAATTCAGCGGTTTGCTGGAGTTTGTTCATCAGCGCGTAATGCTCGCCCTCGGCCATGGTGATGTTAAGTTCGGGGGTGTTCACGGTGTCCGGCAGGCCGTGCAGGGTGGCGTTGATGTCGGCTTGTTTGGAGAGATATTCCAGCATGCGGCAGCCGGCGTAGAGGCCATCGTCGAAGCCGTACCAGCGTTCTTTGAAAAAGATATGGCCGCTCATTTCGCCTGCGAGCAAGGCGCCGGTTTCTTTCATTTTGGCTTTGATGAAGGAATGGCCGGTTTTCCACAGCAGCGGTTTGCCGCCGCGCTCGCGAATCCAGCCGAACAGTTTGCGCGTGGATTTCACATCGAAAATAATTTCCGCGCCCGGGTTGCGTGACAGGACGTCAGCGGCGAACAGCATCAATTGCCGGTCGGGGAAAATGATTTGGCCGTCTTTGGTGACGATGCCGAGGCGGTCGCCATCGCCATCGAAGGCGAGGCCGATTTCGGCATCGGTGGTTTTGAGTTTCGCGATCAGGTCTTGCAGGTTTTTGGGTTGCGAAGGATCGGGATGATGGTTGGGGAAATTGCCGTCCACTTCGCAGAATAACTCGGTGACTTCACAACCGAGCCCACGGAACAGCGCGGGGGCATAGGCGCCGGGTACACCGTTGCCGCAGTCGATGATGATTTTCATGGGGCGCGCGAGTTTGACGTCGGACAGAATGCGATCAATGTAGCGCTGGGCAATGGCTTGCTGCGCGTAGCTGCCGTTGCCCTTGCTCAGGTCGTTGTTCTCTAAGCGTTCGCGCAGTTTCTGTATTGCCTCGCCCGCCAGCGTTTCGCCGCCGAGCACCATTTTCAGGCCGTTGTAATCAGGCGGGTTGTGACTGCCGGTGACCATCACCGCCGAATTCGTTTTCAGTTCATACGCGGCGAAATAAGTCATGGGCGTGGCGACCATACCGACGTCGATAACATCGATGCCGGATTTCTGAATGCCGCGCGCCAAAGCCTGAGACATATCGGGGCCGGAGAGACGGCCATCGTAACCAATGACAACGGCAGTTTGCTTACGCGCCATGGCTTCCGAACCGATGGCATGGCCGATGGCTTCTACAATGGCGGGGGTGAATGTTTTGCCGACGATGCCGCGAATGTCATAAGCCTTGAAGATTTCTTTGGGGTAGACGGTCATGCGTTTGTCCTTAATGAGGTTTACGTGATTATGCCGTGATTAGCGTGGATCAACCACCGGGGTGTTGAATGAAAAAATCCAGAATGCGATTCGGCAGCCATGTCAGCTTGCCGGGAAAGGAGCCGTTGACGAAGCCGACATGCCCGCCCTGATCCGGCAGCTCAAGGGTGATGGCGGGGCTGAGCTGATCGGCATCCGCATAGATACTGGCGGAGAGAAAGGGATCGTTGTGCGCATGCACGATGAGCGTGGGCACCGCGATCGTGTTGAGCCAGGGCTTGCTGCTGGCACGCCGCCAGTAGTCGTCGGCATCGCGATAACCGTGCATCGGCGCGGTGTAGAGGTCGTCGAACGCATACAGGGTGGTGGCTGCGTGTACCGCACGCGCGGTGATCGGCAAGCGGTGGGCGGCGATTTTCTCCAGCGCTTTCCGGCGCAGGGTGTGCAAGAAATGGCGCGTGTAGCTATAGCGATTAAAGCCGCGATCGAGGCGCCGGCCAGCGGCGGCTAAATCTACCGGCGCTGAAACAGCGGCCGCAGCACAGATCACTTCTTGCGCCGCCATGCCGGATTCGCCCAGCCATTTGAGTAAGGCGTTTGCTCCTAGGGAAACGCCCGCCGCATACAGCGGCACGCCGGGTGCGAAGGATTTGAGGTGGCGTAACACCCGATCGATTTCGGCGCTATCGCCGGAGTGATAGGCGCGGGGCAGCCGGTTCGGCGTGCCCGAGCAGCCGCGAAAATTCACCGTCACGCCGCGCCAGCCTACGCGCTGGATTGCATCCATCAAAGCCCGCGCGTAGTGCCCGCGTGAACTGCCTTCCAGGCCGTGAAATAACACCAGCAGTGGCTTGGCGGTATCGCCATCGATCCAATCCAGATCGAGAAAGTCGCCGTCCGGCAGTTCCCAGCGTTCGCGCCGGTACGCCACGCGCGGTTTGCGCGCGAAGAGGTAGGCATACAAAGTTTGGATATGCCCGCCCGGCAGCCACCAAGGGGCGCGATAAGGTTTCATTGGCTAATGCAATTGCGAATTGGATTGCGCCATTGCTGCGCTCGGCGCAGGCGAGGCGTGATGGGTCAACATGCGCCAGCCGTGCGCGGTCAGGCGGTAAAGGTTGGTGGCAACCATGGGTGCGACGCGCTTGCCGCTGGCGATTTCGATATGTTCGTTGACGATGCGGATAGCCAAATTTTCTTGTGCATACACTTGCACTGATTCCAACGAGAAACGCATCGCCGCGCCGCCCGAGAAAATCTCGCGCCAGCTTTCCGTGACCGCGCTGCGCCCGCTGAGCGCAGGGCCCATGGGGTGAATGCAGAGAATGTCGTCCGCGTCGTCCCACACCGCCATCATGGCATCGAGATCGCTGGCTTCGAACGCGCGGTAGAACGCTAATTCGGCTTGCTCCGGGGTAGAAAACAAGGAGGCGCTCACGGGTAACGGCGAAGCGCTAGGCATCGGGTTAAGGAGACGGTACAATCGACAAACCTATCTATATATCGTATCAAGATGAACCTCCCAATCGCACTCTTGGAAAAATACAGCAAGCCCGGACCGCGCTATACCTCGTATCCGACGGCACCCTATTTTACGGAGGGGTTCGGCGAAAAGGAATGGCGCGCAGAACTCGCGCAAAGCCAAGCATCCGGGCGCGATCTCTCACTCTACGTGCATATCCCGTTTTGCGACACCCTGTGCTACTACTGCGGCTGCAACATGGTCGCCACGCGCGACTATACCAAGGCCTGCCATTATCTCGATTATCTGCTGCGGGAAATCGATGCTGTTGCGGCATTGATCGGGCCAGATCGTAGGGTGCGCCAATTGCATTGGGGCGGGGGAACGCCGACGTATTTAAAGCCGGCGGATATCGCGCGCTTGGCGGCGCATTTGCGCGCGCGCTTTCGTTTTGCGCCGGATGTGGAGGCCGGGTGCGAAGTCGATCCGCGCGATCTCACGCGCGAGCATGTAGCAGCGCTCAAGACCGCGGGCTTCAACCGGCTGAGTCTCGGCGTGCAGGATTTGGACGGCGCCGTGCAGCACGCGGTGAACCGGGTGCAGCCCGAGCCGGTGGTCCGCGATGCGCTGGGTTGGATGCGCGAAGCGGGTTTTGCCAGCATTAATGTCGATCTCATGGTCGGCCTGCCGAAGCAGAGTGTGCAAAGTTTTGCACGCACTTTGAAACACGTGATCGACATGGCGCCGGACCGGCTGGCGGTATTCGGCTATGCGCACGTGCCTTGGCTCAAGAAGCACCAGAAATTGATTAATGAAAGCGAACTGCCGGACTTTGGGGCGCGTGTAGCATTACAAATGCTGGTTCACGATAAGCTGGCCGCGGCCGGTTATGTCTATATCGGCATGGATCATTTCGCCAAGCCCGATGACGAGTTGGTCAAGGCGCAACGCGATAAGACCTTGCACCGTAATTTCCAGGGCTACACCACGCACAAGGAGTGCGATATTATCGCATTCGGCGCGTCCGCGATCAGCCAGACAGACACCGTGTATGCGCAGAATGCGAAGCAATTAGCAGAATATCAGGGACGGATTGAAGATGGGCACTTACCTATCGAGCGCGGCTTGCGCATTACCCGCGATGATCACATTCGGCGGGATGCGATTACGCACATCATGTGTGATTTGGCGCTTGATCGGACCGCTTTCGCCGCGCGCTGGGATATCGACTTCGATGTTTATTTCAGGGATGCCTTGTGCGCTTTGCAGCGCTTGGAGCAGGATGGGCTAGTGCGTATTTCGGATACGCAGATCGCGGTCACCGAATTGGGCCGCATTTTTCTGCGCAATATAGCGATGTGTTTCGACGCGTATCTCGGCGCGGCCGAATCGGCTGTGCCGCGTTATTCCCGCACTGTATAAACTTCAAATACGCTATTTAGCACGCGTTCCGGCGCGAGCTTCACCATGCAGTCGAAATGCCCAAGCGGGCATTCGCGTTTGAAGCATGGACTGCATGCCACATTCAGGCTGACGATGCGCGCTTTGCCGCTGAGCGGCGGCGTGAAGCCGGAGCTGCTCGAACCATAAATCGCCACCAGCGGTTTATCGAGGGCGGCGGCGACGTGCATTAACCCCGAATCGTTGCTCACCACCGCCTGCGCGCAGGCGAGTAGGTCGATGGCTTCATCCAGCGTGGTTTGCCCGCACAGGTTTTCGCAGACATTTCCGCTGAGTGCGTTGATCGCTTCACCGATGGCTTGATCCTTGGCCGATCCGATTAACCATATCTGGAATCCGTGCTGATGCAGCGATTGCGCCAACTGGCTGAAATGCGCTTCCGGCCAGCGTTTCGCGGGGCCATATTCCGCGCCGGGGCAGAGTGCGACGATGGGCTGCTGCGAGGAGAGATCGAGCCGCAATAAGGTCGCATCACGCTGCTTATCGTTGCCGCGCAGTCGCGGTAGCGGCATGGGTCGCGTGAGCGTTTGGTGGCGGGGTTCGGCGAGCAGCGCGAAACGTTCGACCATTAGCGGATAGGTTTGCTTATTCAATGGGCGCGCATCGTTGAGTAAGCCATAACGCATTTCGCCGATGAAGCCGGTGCGCTGCGGTATGCCGGCGAAAAAAGGAATCAGTGCCGATTTGAGCGAATTGGGCAGCACGATGGCTTGATCGTAGCCCGCTGCGCGCAGCTTACGCGCAGCGCGCAGCCGCTCGAACAGGCGCAGTTGGCCGTGGCCAAAGGGGTTGAGAATAATCTCGTTCACCTCCGGCATGCGGGCGAGCACCGGCGCCACCCAATAGGGCGCATAGACATCGATGAGCGAGTCCGGAAAGCGCTGTTTGAGCCGCATGAACAGCGGCTGGGCCATCACAGTGTCGCCAACCCAGGAGGGGGCGATGATGAGGATTTTGGTCACGGCAAGGCGGGGTGAAGCCCGGTAAACTTAAGGATGCGGCTGACAGGGTCCGCCCTTGAGCTTATACAACGTGCCGCAGTAAGGGCACAAGGCCTCGCCGGTTTCTTCGATCGCCAAATAAACGCGCGGATGCGCATTCCACAACAGCATGTCCGACATCGGGCAATGCAGCGGCAGTTGCTCGGCGCTGATTTCGATGGTGCGCAGTTTGTTTTCTTTAGTCGCGGGCATACGAACCTCTTAAACTAAAGTGAGCCAATCTTGGTGCTTCGCGGCTTTGCCCGTCACGCAATCGAAGAACATCGCTTGTAGCCGTGTGGTAATCGGACCGCGTTTGCCTATCCCGATTTTCCGGTTATCGAGCTCGCGAATCGGCGTGACTTCGGCGGCGGTGCCGGTGAAGAAGGCTTCTTCGGCGCAATAGACTTCGTCGCGGGTGATACGCTTTTCGATCACCGGCACACCGATTTCTCCCGCCAGCTGGATCAGGGTGTCGCGCGTGATGCCTTCCAGGCAGGAAGTGAGATCGGGCGTATAGAGCTTGCCGTGCTTCACGATGAAAATATTTTCACCCGAGCCTTCGGCCACGTAACCTTCCACATCTAACAGCAAGGCTTCGTCGTAGCCGTCGTGCGCCGCTTCTTGATGCGCAAGAATCGAATTGGTGTAGCTGGAACTGGCCTTGGCGCGGCACATGGTGATATTCACATGGTGCCGGGTGAAGGACGAGGTTTTGACGCGGATGCCATTTTCCAACGCTTCTTGGCCGAGATACGCGCCCCACGGCCACGCCGCCACGATCACATGGGTCGAGAGCGTCTTGGCGGAAATGCCCATGGCCTCCGAGCCGTAGAACGCCATCGGGCGCAGGTAGCCGGATTCCAGTTTGTTGTCGCGCACCGCGGCTTTTTGCGCTGCCATAAGGGTGGCTTTGTCGAATGGCATGTGCATACCGAAGATGTGGGCCGAGTTGAACAGCCGGTCGGTGTGCTCTTGCAAACGGAAAATGGCCGTGCCTTTATCCGTTTTATAGGCGCGCACGCCTTCGAATACGCCCATGCCGTAGTGCAGGCTATGCGTAAGAACATGCGTGGTGGCCTCGCGCCACGGCACCATTTTACCGTCGTACCAAATCCAGCCGTCGCGGTCCGACATCGACATCTTGCTTGCTCCAATAGGCGTTGAAAACGCTTATTGTAGCCGATTTTTCCGGCGCGCCGGGCGCGGTGGATTGCGAGGAAAAATCTTGAACCACGGAGGACGCGGAAAGAGTGAAAAGCGATTCACCGCAATGGACGCAAAGTTACGCAAGGTAAATCCAGGGCATTTTTTCCTTAGGGTACCTTCGCGCCCTTTGTGGTGAATGCTTTAAATCCGGTACCAAAATGGGAATTACCCAAATTTGCCGGTGATGTAGTCTTCCGTCGCTTTTTGTTTCGGGGTGGTGAAGATGGTGTCGGTGTTGCCGAATTCGATCAGCTCGCCCAAATACATGTAGGCGGTGAAATCCGAGACGCGCGCCGCTTGCTGCATGTTGTGGGTCACGATCACGATGGTGTAGTCCTCTTTCAGCTCGTGAATCAGTTCTTCGATATGCGCGGTGGAAATCGGATCCAGGGCCGAGGCGGGTTCGTCCAGCAGCACCACTTCCGGTTTGACGGCGATGGCGCGCGCAATGCACAGGCGTTGCTGTTGTCCGCCGGACAGGCTGTTGCCGGATTGCTTGAGCTTGTCTTTTACTTCGTGCCACAGGGCGGCTTTGCGCAGCGCCCATTCGACACGGTCGTTCATTTCATGCGTGGATAAGCGTTCATAGAGACGCACGCCAAACGCGATGTTGTCGAAAATGGACATGGGGAAGGGCGTGGGTTTTTGGAACACCATCCCGACCTTGGCGCGCAGGCGATTGAGGTCTTGCTTGCCGTCGAGGATGTTTTGGCCATCCAAGATGATCTCGCCATCGGCTTTTTGTCCAGGATAGAGCGCATACATGCGATTGAAGGTGCGCAGCAGGGTGGATTTGCCGCAGCCGGACGGACCGATGAAGGCCGTGACACGCTTGTCCGGGATTTCTAGGTTGATGTTCTTGAGGGCAAGAAATTTGCCGTAGCGGAAGCTCAGATTTTTGACCACGATCTTAGGCTCGGTATCGGTTTGCCCCTTGCGGCCGGCTTCGGGAAGGGCAACGGTCATGGACGTCATTTTCGATTTCCTTACACGTTAGGCGAGGGTGTTGCGCTGGCGGAACAATACGCGGGCCAGAATATTCAGTCCCAACACGCCGCACGTGATCAGCAGCGCCCCGGCCCACGCCAGATTGTGCCAATCGTCGTAGGGGCTCATGGCGAACTGGAAGATCACTACCGGCAGATTGGCCATCGGCGCATTCATGTTCGCGCTCCAAAATTGATTATTCAGAGAGGTGAATAACAGCGGCGCGGTCTCGCCGGAAATACGTGCGATGGCCAGCAAGGCGCCGGTAATGACCCCGGCGCGCGAGGCGCGCAGGGTCACGCTTAAAATGATTTTCCATTGTGGCGCACCCAACGCGGCAGCGGCTTCGCGCAGGGTGTTGGGCACCAGACGCAGCATGTTTTCGGTGGTGCGCACCACGACCGGGATGACAATCAGGCACAAGGCAAACGATCCCGCCCAGCCCGAGAAATGGCCAACCATGACGACATAGACTTCATAGATAAACAGGCCGATCACGATCGACGGCGCCGACAACAAAATGTCGTTGATGAAGCGAGTGGCGCTGGCGAGCCAATGGCCCTTGCCGAATTCCGCGAGATAGATGCCGGTCATGATGCCGATCGGCGTGCCCATCAAGGTCGCCACCATGGTCATGAAAAAGCTGCCGGCAATGGCGTTGATGAGGCCGCCTGGATTCCCCGGCGGCGGGGTGGATTGCGTGAACATCTGTAAGCTCACACCGCCCAGCCCTAAGCGCAACAGCGTCCATAAAATCCAGCCCAGCCAGAATAAGCCGAATGCCATTGCCAATAGGGAGGCAGTCAGGTTGAATGCATTAACGAAGCGCCGGCGCGCATAAAGAGAAAACATAGGGGATCCGCCTTAGGTCTGCTTGCCTTCGCCTTTCGCGAGCTGGTACAGCAGCAGCTTGGACAGCGCCAGCACCACGAAAGTAATCAGGAACAAAATCAAGCCGAGGTAAATAAGCGAGGCGATGTGCAAGTTGCTCGTTGCTTCGGTGAATTCGTTGGCCAGTGCCGAGGCGATGCTATTGCCGGGCATGAGCAGGGAGGCACTGAATTGATGTGCGTTGCCAATCACGAAGGTGACCGCCATGGTCTCGCCCAAGGCGCGTCCTAGGCCCAGCATGATGCCGCCGACCACGCCGATTTTAGTGTAGGGCAGCACCACATGGCGCGCCACTTCCCAGGTGGTGGCGCCGACGCCATAGGCCGATTCCTTTAATAAGGGCGGCACGATTTCAAATACGTCGCGCATCACCGAGGCGATGAAGGGGATGACCATGATGGAGAGAATCAAGCCGGCGGTAAGCATGCCGATGCCCATGGGCGGGCCTTGGAACAAAAAGCCGATGCCGGGTAAGCCGCCCAGGTGATCGTTGATCCAGGGTTCGACCGTGCCGGCGAAAATCGGGGCGAATACGAATAAGCCCCACATGCCGTAAATAATACTGGGAATGCCCGCCAACAATTCTACCGCGATGCCCAAGGGGCGGCGTAACCAGGGTGGCGAGAGCTCGGTCAGGAATAGCGCGATGCCAAAGCTGACCGGGATGCCGATAAGCAGCGCGATGACGGACGTGGCGAGCGTGCCGAAAATCGGTACCCAGGCGCCAAACTCCTGGGTGACCGGGTTCCATCCGGTGTTCACGAAAAAAAGCAGTCCGAAGGCTTTGATCGCCGGCCATGCGCCCAGCAGCAGGGAAATGATGATGGCCACCAGCAAACCCAGCACGATCCAGGCGAAAGCCTGGGTCGTGCCGCGAAACAGCCGATCGAGCAAATGTTGCCGCTTGAGCGTTTTGTCGCTGATGGTGCGTGACATGGTTGCGCGGTCCGCGCGGGCCTCCGGCTGGATACCCCCTAACGAGAGCGGTTCCGCGATTGATTGGGGGCGCTGCATTGTTATCGTTTCCCGGGATTATACAGAATAAGGGGCCGTGGCGGCTCTTGTACGGGACAACGCAATGGCTGAATTTATTTCTAAACAGCGGCGCCGGAAGCGCTTTTACTCTTTATTCTTCCAGGCGTCTTGCACACGCTTGACCATGCTGTCCAGCCTCTATCGACGGCTACAGAATAGTACAAAGTTTGTGTGACAGAAATGTGACAGCGCAGGATTGGCCATTGACCGAGATTTTTATACTCGGTAACATGCAACCCTTTGCAAAATCGGAGGAAACCATGCGGGAGCGGATGGTGATAGGCAACTGGAAGATGCACGGCAGCTTGGCTAGCAATCAATCCTTGCTGGACGGGATTCTGACGGGTTTGGCCGGCACCAGTACCACGCATTATGCGGTGTGTATCCCGTTTCCGTACTTGTTTCAGGCGCAATCCATGCTACGGGACACCGAGATCACATGGGGCGCCCAGAACGTGAGCCAGCATGAAAAGGGTGCGTATACTGGCGAAGTCTCCGCGACCATGCTGCGCGATATGGGTTGCAGTATTACGCTAGTAGGGCATTCCGAGCGTCGCGCGCTGTTTGGTGAGGACGATGCCACGGTTGCGGAAAAATTCCTTGCGGCGCAACAGGCTGGCTTGATGCCGGTACTTTGCGTGGGTGAAACGTTGGAACAGCGGGAGCAAAACATTACCGCCGCCGTGGTGGAGCGCCAATTGCAAGCCGTGGTGGATAAGGTCGGCATGGAAGGTTTTACGCGCGCGGTGGTTGCATATGAACCGGTGTGGGCGATCGGTACCGGTAAGACCGCAACGCCGCAGCAGGCGCAAGAGGTGCATGCGTATATCCGCTCCTTGTTCCGCTCCTTGTTCGCCGAGCATAATAGCCAACTGGCGGCAAGCATCATGATTCTCTACGGCGGCAGCGTGAAGGCGGCGAATGCCGCAGAATTGTTCTCTATGCCGGATATTGATGGTGGTTTGATCGGCGGCGCATCGCTCGACGCCAAGGAATTTGTATCAATTTGCAAAGCAGCACAGCGTAAAGCCGTGGCTGCATAAGGATAGCGATGGAAACTCTGGTTTGGATAGTGCATATCATTGCTTCGTTGGCGGTGATCGGCATGGTGTTGCTGCAACATGGCAAGGGCGCGGATATGGGGGCGGCGTTTGGCAGCGGCTCTTCGGGCAGCTTATTTGGCGCGTCCGGATCGGCGAATTTTTTGAGTCGAGCCACCGCTGTCGCGGTGACGGTGTTTTTTCTGACCAGCATGGGGTTGACTTACTTCACGATGTCCAAGCAGCGTATGCCGATGGTGGTGAAGCCGCAGGCGCCAGTGCAAACTCAGGCACCGGTTACGCCTCAGCCGGCCATGCCTGCCGGCTCGAAGGCCAAAGATATCCCCAATTAGCCTAATGTTTGATTTGCCGACGTGGTGGAATTGGTAGACACGCCGTCTTGAGGGGGCGGTGGCGCAAGCCGTGCGAGTTCGAGTCTCGCCGTCGGCACCATAAACGTACATTATGCGATAATAAGTCAAAATAATCGTATAAGATATTGAATTATAATAATAAAATATGAATTTTTGCGCTTGACACCAAGCTCCCAGCCCCACTAGACTGAGCGGCTATAATAATTATTCGCCAGTCGCAAAATGCGTTGGCTCAATGGTGCTGATTTTGATCTTAAAGTCGGCCGGGGTGGAGGAGCATGCTGGAGCATTATTTCCCCATTTTGTTGTTCGTTATCGTCGGCCTGGGTGTGGGGGTCGTCGCGATGAGCGTCGGCTATTTCTTGGCGCCGCATCGGCCTGACAGCGAAAAACTTTCCCCTTACGAATGTGGTTTCGAGGCGTTTGAAGATGCGCGCATGAAATTCGACGTGCGCTACTATCTCGTCGCCATTCTCTTTATCCTATTTGATCTGGAAATTGCTTTTCTCTTCCCCTGGGCCGTGGTGCTGAAAGAAATTGGTCTGTTCGGCTACGTCGCAATGCTGATTTTTCTCGGCATCCTGGTGGTGGGCTTCATCTATGAGTGGATGAAGGGCGCTTTGGAATGGGAATAAAGTTGACCAAGCGGATGATGTATGGGCATTGAAGGCGTATTCGAAAAAGGCTTCGTCACGACGACCGTCGACTCCGTCGTCAATTGGACCCGCACCGGTTCCTTGTGGCCGATGACCTTCGGCCTGGCATGTTGCGCGGTCGAAATGATGCAAGCGGGTGCCTCGCGTTATGATCTCGACCGCTTCGGCATCGTGTTCCGTCCCAGTCCGCGCCAATCCGATCTAATGATCGTCGCCGGTACCCTGTGCAACAAAATGGCGCCGGCGCTGCGCAAGGTGTATGACCAGATGGCCGAGCCGCGCTGGGTACTCTCCATGGGTTCCTGCGCCAACGGCGGGGGCTACTACCATTATTCCTACTCCGTAGTGCGTGGCTGCGACCGCATTGTGCCGGTCGATGTTTATGTGCCCGGCTGCCCACCCACCGCGGAAGCGTTGTTGTATGGCTTGGTGCAGTTGCAAAACAAAATCAAGCGCACCAACACTATCGCGCGTTAATCCTAAACATTCCCCATGAATACCAAACTGGAAGCCCTTTCCGCGCGTCTGCATACCTTGCTTGAAGGCAAGGCGTTCACCGTATCTGAACACGTGGGCGAGCTGACGCTGGTGATTACGCGCGCCGATATGCTGGCGGTGCTGCGTTTGCTGCGCGATGACTACGACCTGCACTTCGAACAATTGAGCGATCTGTGCGGCGTGGATTATCAAAGCTATGGCGAAGGCGCGTGGCCGGGCAAGCGCTTTGCCGTGGTGTATCACCTGCTGTCGCTTAACAAAAATCAGCGCCTGCGGGTGCGCGTGTTTGCCGAGGAAGAGGATTTTCCGGTGGTGGATTCAGTGATCGATATCTGGCCGGCGGCGAATTGGTATGAACGCGAAGCCTTCGATCTTTATGGCATCTTGTTCGAAGGCCACCCGGATCTGCGCCGCATTCTCACCGACTATGGTTTTGTCGGCCATCCCTTCCGCAAAGATTTTCCGCTCAGCGGTTATGTGGAAATGCGTTACGACCCGGATCAAAAGCGCGTGATCTATCAACCGGTCTCGATCGAAGAGCGTGAAATCACGCCACGCACTCTGCGCGAAGGCACTTTCCATGGCTGAGATTCGTAATTACACGCTGAATTTTGGCCCGCAACATCCCGCCGCGCACGGCGTGCTGCGCTTGGTGCTGGAGTTGGATGGCGAAGTGGTGGAACGCGCCGATCCGCATATTGGCCTGCTGCATCGCGCCACCGAGAAGCTTGCGGAAAACAAGACTTTTATTCAATCCGTGCCCTATATGGACCGTCTCGATTACGTGTCCATGATGTGCAACGAGCACGCTTACGTGATGGCGATTGAAAAGCTGCTGCAATTGGCGGTGCCGGAACGTGCGCAGTATATCCGCGTGATGTTCGACGAGATCACGCGCGTGCTGAATCATTTACTCTGGCTCGGCGCCCACGCCCTGGATATCGGCGCGATGACAGTGTTCCTGTACGCTTTTCGCGAGCGCGAAGATTTGATGGATTGCTACGAAGCCGCTTCCGGCGCGCGTCTGCATGCGGCCTATTACCGGCCGGGCGGCGTGTATCGCGATTTGCCCGAATCCATGCCGCAATATCAAGCCAACCAGATGCGCAATGCGCGCGAAATCGCGCGCATGAATGAAAATCGCCAAGGCTCGCTGCTCGACTTCATCGAAGACTTCACGCATCGCTTTCCGACCTATGTCGATGAATACGAAACGCTGCTTACCGATAACCGGATTTGGAAGCAACGCACCGTCGGCATCGGCGTGGTCACGCCGGAACGCGCTAAAGCGTTGGGTTTCACCGGTCCCATGCTGCGCGGCTCGGGTATCGCGTGGGATCTGCGCAAGAAGCAACCGTATGCAGTGTACGGCCGCATGGATTTCGATATTCCGGTCGGCGTCAACGGCGATTGCTACGACCGTTACCTAGTGCGCATGGAAGAGATGCGCCAATCCAATGCCATCATCAAGCAATGCGTGGCGTGGCTGCGTCAGAACGCCGGCCCGGTGATCACCGATAATCATAAGATCGCGCCACCCTCGCGCCTCGACATGAAGATGAATATGGAAGAGTTGATACACCATTTCAAACTCTTCACCGAAGGTTTCCACGTGCCGCCGGGCGAGGCGTATGCCGCGGTGGAGCATCCCAAGGGCGAGTTCGGCATTTATTTGGTGTCGGACGGCGCCAATAAACCCTACCGGCTGAAGATACGTGCGCCGGGCTTCGCGCATCTGGCGGCGCTGGACGAAATGGCGCGCGGCCACATGATCGCCGATGTGGTGGCGATTATCGGCACGCAGGATATTGTGTTCGGTGAGATTGATAGGTAAAGATCGAATGGACAGGATTAACAGGATTTTTCAGGATTTACAGGAACAGGATTCTTTGAAAGAAATCCTGTCAATCTTGAGAAATCCTGTTAATCCTGTCTATTGATTGGATAAATATGCTTTCACCTGATTCTTTGAAACATATTGACCGCGAAGTCGCCAAATATCCCGCCGACCAAAAACAATCGGCGGTGATGTCGGCCCTGCGCATCGCGCAGCAAGAAAAAGGCTGGTTGTCGAGCGACACGATACAGTTCGTGGCGGATTATCTGGGCATGCCGCGCATTGCCGCTTATGAGGTGGCGACGTTCTACAATATGTATCACACCCAGCCTTTGGGGAAACATAAATTGATGGTTTGCACTAATCTGCCGTGCCGCCTGACTTGGCACCACGACATTAGTGCCTATCTCCAAAAAAAACTCGGGATTGGCTTCGGCGAGACTACCGAGGACGGCAAGTTTACGCTGATCGAGGGTGAGTGCATGGGTAGCTGCGATGACGCGCCCTTAATGCTGATCAACAACCATCGCATGTGTGGCTCCTTGACGCCGGAAAAGGTGGATCAATTGCTTTCGGAGTTGGATAAGCCATGAGCGAGAGAGTCATCCTAAATACGCTGGATTACCCCGAACCGGGCACGCTCGCCAATTACGAGCGCACCGGCGGCTATCAAGCCTTGAAGAAAATACTCGCCGAGAAAATCACGCCGGAAGCGATTATCGCCGAGGTCAAAACGTCCAGTTTACGCGGGCGCGGCGGTGCGGGTTTTCCGACGGGGCTTAAGTGGAGCTTCATCCCGCGTCATTTCGAGGGCGTGAAATATATTGTCTGCAATTCCGACGAGGGCGAACCGGGCACGTTCAAGGATCGCGATATTCTGCGCTATAACCCGCATAGCGTGATCGAAGGCATGCTGATTGCCGGTTACACGCTGGACGCGCAGACCGGCTATAACTATATTCACGGTGAGATCTGGCGCGAGTATGAGCTTTTCGAGCAGGCCTTGGATGAGGCGCGTGCCGCGGGCCTGGTAGGGAAAAATATTCTCGGCAGTGATTTTAGCTTCGAACTGCACGCGCATCACGGTTTCGGCGCGTATATCTGCGGCGAGGAAACGGCGCTGTTGGAGTCGATCGAAGGCAAGAAAGGCCAGCCGCGCTTCAAACCGCCTTTCCCCGCGAGCTTCGGTTTATTTGGCCGGCCCACGGTGATCAACAACACCGAGACCTTCGCCAACATTCCCTACATCGTGCGCAATGGCGGACAAAAATTTCTGGAACTGGGCAAACCCAACAATGGCGGTACCAAAATTTTTTCCGTGTCCGGCCCGGTGAATAAACCCGGCAACTACGAAGTGCCGCTGGGTCTGCCGTTTTCAGAGCTGCTGCAAATGGCGGGTGGCATGCGCATGGGGCGCAAGCTGAAAGCGGTGATCCCCGGCGGCTCGTCGGTGCCGCTGCTGCCGGCCGAGATCATGATGCAATGCACCATGGATTACGACTCCCTCGCCAAGGCCGGCTCGATGCTCGGCGCGGGTTCGGTGATTCTCATCGACGATTCGGTATGCATGGTGCGCGCCTTGGAGCGCTTGTCGTATTTCTATTTCGAGGAATCATGTGGCCAATGCACGCCGTGCCGCGAGGGCGCCGGTTGGCTGTATCGCGTGGTGCAGCGCATCGAACACGGCAAGGGCCGGCCCGAGGATTTAGATTTGCTAATTGATGTCTCGAAGAATATCGGCGGGCGCACCATCTGCGGCCTGGGCGATGCGGCGGCGACACCGGTGCAAAGCTTCATCAAGCATTTCCGCCAAGAGTTCGAGTATCACATCGAACACAAACACTGTATGGACGGGTGTCACTAGCATGCTGCAAATCGAGATCGACGGCCAGCGGATAGAAGTCGCGGAAGGCGGCACGGTGATGGATGCCGCGGAGCATCTCGGCATTTACATCCCGCGCTTCTGTTATCACAAAAAGCTGTCGGTGGCCGCTAATTGCCGCATGTGTCTGGTGGATGTGGAGAAGGCCAGCAAACCTTTGCCCGCATGCGCCACGCCGGTGACCGATGGCATGAAGATCTTCACCAAATCCGAGAAAGCGATTCGCGCTCAAAAGGGCGTGATGGAATTCCTGCTCATCAATCATCCGCTCGATTGTCCGATTTGCGACCAAGGCGGCGAATGCCAGTTGCAAGATTTAGCAGTGGGCTATGGCAGCGGCAGTTCGCGCTATATCGAAGAAAAGCGGGTGGTGGTGGACAAGAATCTGGGGCCGTTGATTGCCACCGATATGACGCGCTGTATTCACTGCACACGCTGCGTGCGCTTCGGCCAGGAAATCGGCGGTGTGATGGAGTTGGGCCAGGCGGCGCGCGGCGAGCATTCCGAAATCATGCCCTTCATTTCGCAGACTGTGGATTCCGAGTTGTCCGGCAATATGATTGACTTGTGTCCGGTGGGCGCCTTGACCTCCAAACCGTTCCGCTACACCGCGCGTACTTGGGAGTTGTCGCGCCGCGCGTCCATCAGCCCGCACGATGGCTTGGGCGCCAATTTGTCAGTGCATACCATGCAAGAACGCGTGATGCGTGTATTGCCGCGCGATAACGAGGCGGTGAACGAATGCTGGCTGGCGGATCGCGATCGTTTTTCATATGAAGCGCTGAATAGCGAGCAACGCTTGACCACACCCATGATCAAGCAAGACGGTCAGTGGCGCGAGACTGATTGGCAAACCGCGCTCGAATATGTGGCGCATGGGCTGACCGACATTAAGGCCAAGCATGGCGCGGACGCCATCGGCGCGCTGGCCACGCCGCACAGTACGCTGGAAGAATTGTATCTATTGCAGAAACTCGTGCGCGGCCTGGGGTGCGGCAATGTCGATTATCGCTTGCGGCAATGCGATTTCAGCGCCGATGCGGCGCAGCGTGGCGCCCCCTGGCTCGGGCAGTCGATAGAAGAGCTTGCCCAATCCGATACGCTGCTGGTGATCGGCAGCACGCTGCGTAAAGACCATCCCTTGCTTGCGCACCGCTTGCGGCAAGCGGTAAAGCATGGGGCGAAGCTTAATCTGATCAATCCGGCGGATGACGATTTGCTGTGCCAGGTGGCGAATAAAGCCATTGCCGCGCCGAGCGCACTGGCGAATACGTTGGCGCAAGTATTGAAAGCCGCGGCGCAGGAAAAGAATATTGCCTTGGGCGCGGCATACCGCGACGCGCTTGCTGGTATTACACCCAATGCATCGGCCACAGCCATTGCGCGAAGCCTCGCCGCCGGGAAGCAGGTTGCCGTTTTGCTCGGCAATATGGCGCAACACCACCCGCAGGCCGCGACTTTGCACAGCCTCGGACTGGAGTTGGCGCGCGTGTTGGGCGCGCGCTTTGGCTTCTTGGGTGAGGCGGCCAACAGTGTCGGCGCGCATATCGCGGGGGCGTGGCCCCAGGGTTCGGGTATGCATGCGGCGCAAATGCTGGCTAGTCCGCGCCAAGCCTATCTGTTGCTGAATGTGGAAGCGGAGCTGGATAGCTACGATGCGCAGCAGGCGCTGAATGCCATGATGAGCGCGCAAATGGTGGTTGCGTTCTCCGCCTTCAAGCACTTGGCCCTGGATTACGCCGACGTGCTGCTGCCGATCGCGCCCTTCACCGAAACTTCCGGCACTTTCATTAGCACCGAGGGCCGGGTGCAGTCGTTCAACGCGGTGGTGAAGCCGCGCGGGGAAACCCGGCCGGCGTGGAAAGTGCTGCGCGTGCTGGGTAATTTGTTGCAACTGCCTGGGTTCGACTACGACAGCACCGAACAAGTGCGTAAAGCCTTGCTCGCCGGCGGCGAGGCGGAGGTGCAGGGGATGCTCGACAATGCGCTTAAGGAACCGCTGCTGGATCTCGGCGTGAAAGCCAATGGCATCGAGCGCATCGGCGAAGTGCCGATCTACCAATTGGACGCCATCGCGCGCCGCGCGCCGTCGCTGCAGGCCGCGCAAGATGCGCAAATACCGCGCGCTTGGGCGAATGATGCGCTGCTGCGGCAACTCGGATTGCACGCAGGCGATATGGTCATTCTGAGGCAAGGCAAGGGCGATACGCAGTTGCCGCTAGCGCGCGATGAGCGCCTGCCGGATAACTGCGTGCGTGTCGCCGGTGCGCATCCCCTGACCGCGAATCTGGGCGGATTATTCGATGTGATTACGGTAGAACGCGCATGATGGAATATTTCTTCGCGCTCTATCAAAGCTGGTTCGGCCCGGTGTGGGGCCCGCAACTTTTCACCTTCGTGAAGACGCTGTTATTGATCGTGTCGATCACGCTGCCGCTGATGCTGTGCGTGGCGTATTTGACCTTAGCCGAGCGCAAGATCATCGGCTATATGCAAATCCGCATCGGTCCGAATCGTGTCGGCCCCATGGGTTTATTGCAGCCGATTGCCGATGCCTTGAAGCTGATGTTCAAGGAAATCATTATCCCCAGCGGCGCAAATAAATTCCTGTTCTTACTCGCCCCGGTATTGGTGCTGGCACCGGCGCTCGCAGCCTGGGCGGTGATTCCGTTCACGCCGGACTTGGTGCTGGCCAATGTCGATGCGGGTTTGCTCTATGTCATGGCCATCACTTCGATGGGCGTGTACGGCGTGGTGATCGCGGGCTGGGCCTCCAACTCCAAATATGCCTTCCTCGGCAGCCTGCGCTCGGCGGCGCAAATCGTATCCTATGAGATCGCCATGGGCTTCGCCCTGGTTGGCGTGCTGATGGCGGCACAAAGTCTGAATTTGGTGGATATCGTGCGCGGTCAAGCCGGTGGCTTGCTGCATTGGTATGTGCTGCCGCTGTTTCCGCTGTTCCTGGTGTATCTGATCTCCGGCGTGGCGGAAACCAATCGCGCGCCGTTCGATGTGGCGGAAGGCGAATCCGAGATCGTCGCGGGCTTCCATGTCGAGTATTCCGGCATGGCGTTCGCGGTGTTTTTCCTGGCCGAATACGCCAATATGATTTTGGTGGCGACGCTCACCGTGGTGATGTTCCTGGGCGGCTGGCAATCGCCCATGCCGCCCGCCTGGCTGCCGGATAATGCCGTGTTGCAGACAGTGCTGGGTGGCGGTTTCCACTGGCTGTTTTTCAAAGTATTGTGCGTGCTGTTTTTGTTTTTATGGTTCCGCGCCACTTTTCCGCGCTATCGCTACGATCAAATCATGCGTCTGGGCTGGAAAGTCTTTATCCCCATCACCCTGGTTTGGATCGTGGTGATCGGTGCGGTGATGCAAACGCGCTACGCGTACCTGGTGCATTGAGGCGGCGCGCATGATGACCCGGATCAAGGATTTCTTTAAAAGCTTTTTGCTCTTTGAGCTGTTGAAGGGCATGGCGCTCACCGGCCGGCATTTGTTCGCGCGCAAGATCACGGTGCAGTTCCCGGATGAAAAAACGCCGATCTCCCCGCGCTTCCGTGGCTTGCATGCGCTGCGCCGCTACCCCAATGGCGAAGAGCGCTGCATCGCCTGCAAGCTGTGCGAAGCGGTGTGCCCGGCGCTGGCGATCACCATCGAATCGGAACAGCGCGAGGATGGCACGCGCCGCACCACGCGCTATGACATTGATTTGACCAAGTGTATTTTCTGCGGCTTCTGCGAAGAGTCGTGCCCGGTGGATTCCATCGTCGAGACTCGGATTTTCGAATACCACGGCGAGAAACGCGGCGATCTGTATTACACCAAGCCGATGTTGCTGGCGATCGGCGACAAGTACGAAGACATGATCGCGCAGGACAGGGCGGACGATGCGAAATACCGATAAATGAATGGACAGGATTAACAGGATTTTTCAGGATTTACAGGAAAGGAATATTCAAAATATGTAGGCTAAGGGTTAATCCTGTGAATCCTGCGTAATCCTGTGAATCCTGTCTATTAAGGTTTTGACTTTATGAATTTTGAAACATTTATTTTCTACCTCTTCTCGGCGATCCTGCTGTTCGCCGCCGTGCGCGTGATCACTGCGCGCAACCCGGTGCATTCGGCGCTGTTCCTGGTGCTGGCGTTTTTCACCGCTGCCGGGCTATGGGTGCTGCTGGAGGCGGAGTTCCTCGCCATTACCCTGGTGCTGGTGTATGTCGGCGCGGTGATGGTGTTGTTCTTATTCGTGGTGATGATGCTCGACATCAATCTCGACAAGCTGCGCGAAGGCTTCTGGGATTATCTGCCGCTGGCAGCCATCGTTGCGGTGCTGATGATGCTGGAAATGGCGGTCGTGCTCGGTGGTAAGTATTTCGGCCTGGTGCAGATGCCGACGCCGATGGCGCACGGCCCGGAATACAGCAACACCAAAGAGCTGGGGCGCCTGTTATATACCGAATACGTGTACCCGTTCGAGATCGCCGCAGTGATTCTGCTGGTGGCGATCGTGGCAGCAATTGCGCTCACCCTGCGCCGCCGCCAGCATACCAAACACCAAGATCCGGCGCGGCAAGTGCGGGTGAAGCGCCAGGACCGCGTGCGTCTGGTGTCGATGGCGGCGGAAAAACCGGCTGATGAATCGAGCGAGGCACCATGATTTCCCTGTCCCATTATTTAATCCTTGGCGGGCTGTTGTTCGCACTCAGCGTGGTGGGGATTTTCCTCAACCGCAAAAACATCATCATCCTGTTGATGGCGATCGAATTGATGCTGCTTGCGGTAAACATGAATTTCATCGCCTTCTCGTATTATCTGGGCGATACGGCGGGGCAGGTATTCGTGTTCTTCATCCTGACAGTGGCCGCAGCGGAATCCGCCATCGGCCTCGCGATTTTGGTGGTGCTGTTCCGTAATCTGCATACGATCAATGTCGATGACTTGGATCAGTTGAAGGGCTAATCACACATGACGCGGATCGACATGCAAATGCTGTATTTGATTGTGCCGCTGGCACCGCTCGTGGGTGCGCTCATTGCCGGTCTATTCGGTTGGTTCATTGGCCGTACGTGGTCGCATCGCATCACGATACTGGGCGTGGCGATTTCCTGCGCCGCATCCTATGGGGTGTTCCAAGACGTGCAAGCGGGCCACACTTTCAACGGGACTATTTACACCTGGCTCACCAGCGGCGGGATGTCGTTCGAGATCGGCTTTTTGATCGACAAACTCTCCGCCATGATGATGCTGGTGGTGACTTTCGTTTCGCTCATGGTGCATATCTACACCATCGGCTATATGCGCGACGACCCGGGCTATCAGCGCTTCTTCAGCTACATCTCCTTGTTCACTTTCTCCATGCTGATGCTGGTGATGTCGAACAATTTCGTGCAACTGTTCTTCGGCTGGGAGGCGGTGGGGCTGATGTCGTATCTCTTGATCGGTTTCTGGTACACCAAGCCGACGGCGATCTACGCCAACCTTAAAGCGTTCTTGGTCAACCGCGTCGGCGACTTTGGTTTTTTACTCGGGATCGGTTTGGTGTTGGCCTCTACCGGTACGCTGGATTACGCTCAGGTGTTCGGCCAAGCTAATGCGTTGGCGGGCCAGACGATCCATCTGCTGCCGGGTCAGGAGTGGTCGCTGATCACGGTGATCTGCATCCTGCTGTTCATCGGCGCCATGGGTAAATCGGCGCAGTTCCCGCTGCATGTGTGGTTGCCGGATTCGATGGAAGGCCCGACGCCGATCTCGGCCTTGATTCATGCCGCGACCATGGTGACCGCCGGCATCTTCATGGTGGCGCGCATGTCGCCGCTGTTCGAGCTGTCCGACACCGCGCTGTCCTTCGTCATGGTGATTGGCGCAATCACCGCGCTGTTCATGGGCTTCCTCGGCGTGATTCAGAACGACATCAAACGCGTGGTGGCGTATTCGACGCTGTCGCAATTGGGCTATATGACGGTGGCGCTGGGCGCATCGGCCTACTCGGTCGCGATCTTCCATCTCATGACCCACGCCTTTTTCAAGGCGCTGCTGTTCCTCTCCGCGGGTTCGGTGATTATCGCCATGCATCACGAACAAGATATTCGCCATATGGGCGGCTTGCGCAAATACATGCCGATCACTTGGATCACTTTCTTGGTCGGTTCCTTGGCCTTAATCGGCACGCCGTTTTTATCGGGCTTTTACTCCAAAGATTCGATTATCGAAGCGGTGGGCGCATCGCATCTGCCGGGTTCGGGCTTCGCCTATTTCGCCGTGGTGGCGGGGGTATTCGTGACGGCGTTTTATACCTTCCGTATGTATTTTCTGGTGTTTCACGGCAAGCCGCGCTTCCCGCTGCATGATGCGGCGCATGGCCATGGCGGCACGCCGCACGAGACGCCGTGGGTGGTGTGGCTGCCGCTGGTGCTGCTGGCGCTTCCCTCGCTCGTCATTGGTTATTACACCGTGGGCCCGATTGTCGAAGGCAATTGGTTCGGCAATGCGATCTATGTCGCCGGTCATCACCCTGCGATGAAGGAGTTAGCGGAGTCGTTCCATGGCGCTGCGGCGATGGGCTTGCACGCCTTGCAGACGCTGCCGTTCTGGCTGGCGCTGGGCGGCGTGGTGTCGGCTTATCTGCTGTATATGGTGTTCACCGATGTGCCAGCGAAGATCGCACAACGCTTTTCGCTGATCTACGCCATCCTCGAACACAAGTACGGCTTCGACGAATTCAACGACTGGTTCTTCGCCGGTGGCGCGCGCCGTATCGGCAACGGCCTCTGGCGGCAAGGCGATGAGCGCGTGATCGACGGTTGGCTGGTGAATGGCACGGCCAGGCTCGTGGGCTGCTGTTCCGGTGTGATCCGCCAATTCCAGTCCGGTTACATTTATCACTATGCGTTCGCTATGTTGATCGGCGTATTCGTACTGATTACCTGGTTTGTGAAAGTTTAAGGAAAAGTATGTTGCTAGGAATGCCGTTGCTGAGCCTGGTGATCTGGATGCCGATCTTCTTCGGCGTGGCGGTGCTCGTCACCGGCGACCGCAACGCGTTTGCCGCGCGCTGGCTGGCGCTGATTGGCGCGGTACTGAGTTTCGCGGTCACGATCCCGCTCTATACCCAATTCAATCTCGCCAGCGCCGGCATGCAGTTCGTTGAATTCGCGCCTTGGATTGAAACTTTTAAAATCAATTATCACCTGGGCGTGGACGGCATCTCGGTGCTATTCATCCTGCTCACCAGTTTCACCAACGTCTTGGTGGTGATCGCCGGATGGAAAGTGATCGAGAAAAACGTCGCCCAATACATGGCCGCGTTCCTGATGATGTCAGGTCTGATGATCGGCGTGTTCGCCGCGCTGGATGCGATCCTGTTTTATGTTTTCTGGGAAGCGATGCTGATCCCGATGTTCATCGTGATCGGCGTATGGGGCGGCGCGCGCCGGGTGTACGCCAGCATCAAGTTTTTCCTGTACACGCTGCTGGGTTCGCTGCTGATGCTGGTGGCGTTCATTTATCTCTATCTCAAGAGCGGCAGCTTCGAGATTCTGCAATACCATCAGCTTCCGCTCAGCCTCAAGGAGCAGGTGCTGATTTTCCTGGCCTTCTTCACCGCCTTCGCGGTCAAAGTGCCGATGTGGCCGGTGCATACCTGGTTACCGGATGCTCACGTGGAAGCACCCACTGGCGGTTCGGTGGTGCTGGCGGCGATCATGCTCAAACTCGGCGCATATGGTTTTTTGCGTTTTTCCTTGCCGATCGCGCCCGATGGCAGCCACGCGCTCGCCCTGTTCATGATTACCCTGTCGCTGATCGCGGTGGTGTATATCGGTTTGGTGGCGCTGGTGCAAACCGATATGAAAAAGCTCATCGCGTATTCCTCGATTTCGCATATGGGCTTCGTCACCCTCGGCTTTTTCATCTTCAGCGCACTGGGGGTGGAAGGTGCGCTGGTGCAGATGATTTCGCACGGCTTCATCTCCGGCGCCATGTTCTTGTGCGTGGGGGTGATGTACGATCGGGTGCACTCGCGCAACATTGCCGATTATGGCGGCGTGGCGAACAAAATGCCGATGTTCGCGGCGTTCTTCGTGCTGTTCGCCATGGCCAACTCCGGCTTGCCCGCGACCAGTGGTTTCGTCGGCGAATTCATGGTCATCATGGGCGCGATAAAAGTACATTTCTGGTACGCCTTCCTCGCCGCCAGCACGCTGATTTTCGGGGCGGCGTATACGCTGTGGATGGTGAAGCGCGTGGTGTTCGGCGCGGTGGAAAACGATCATGTCGCGCACATGCAAGATATTTCCGCACGCGAATTTCTGGTGCTGGCACTGCTGGCGGTGGCGGTGCTGGCGATGGGGATTTACCCCAAACCTTTCACCGAGGTGATGCACGCTTCGGTCAACAATCTGCTCGCGCATGTGAGCTTAAGCAAATGCGGCGCGGATTGCGCCTGGTAAGGATGAAGCCGTCATGAATTTCGCTTTGACCGATCTGCTGCCCGTGCTGCCGGAAATTTTCGTGCTGCTGATGTTGTGCGTCATTCTGATCCTGGATTTATTCCTGGCCGACGATTTGCGCTTTATCAGTTACGGCCTGACGTTGCTGACGCTGGCGGGCGCTGCGGCGATTACCGCCTCCACTTTTAGCACCATGCCGGTGCTCGCCTTCAGCAATATGTTCGTCGATGACGCATTGTCCGATGTGCTCAAGCTGATGCTGTATGGCGTAGTGGGCACGGTGTTGATTTATTCGCGCGGCTATATCCAGTCGCGCGGTTTGTATCGCGGCGAGTTCTTCGTGCTGGTGTTGTTCGCCATGCTCGGCATGATGGTCATGATCTCCGGCAGCCACTTTCTCACGCTTTATCTCGGCCTCGAATTGCTGTCACTGAGCTTGTATGCGCTGGTTGCCTTGCAGCGCGACTCCAGAGTCGCCACCGAAGCAGCGATGAAATATTTCGTGCTCGGTGCCATCGCCTCCGGCATGCTGCTCTACGGCATGTCCATGATTTACGGCGCAACGGGTAGCTTGGAAGTGGCCAAGGTGGCGGCCATGCTGCCCAACCTCGATCATCTCAACACAGTGCTGGTGTTCGGTCTGGTATTCGTCATCGCCGGTCTTGCGTTCAAGCTCGGTGTGGTGCCATTCCATATGTGGATCCCCGATGTGTATCAAGGCGCGCCCACCGCGGTCACACTGTTTATCGGCTCTGCGCCCAAGATCGCCGCCTTTGCTTTCGTGATACGTCTCTTGATTGATGGCCTCGGCGGCTTGGTGGCCGATTGGCAGCCGATGCTGGCCTTGATGGCGCTGCTGTCAATGGCCATCGGCAACATCACCGCCATCGCGCAAACCAATATTAAACGTATGCTGGCCTACTCCACCATTTCGCACATGGGCTTCCTGTTGCTCGGTTTCCTCGCCGGCAGCGAAAACGGCTACAGCTCGGCTATGTTCTACGTCGTGGTGTATGTGCTGATGAGTCTGGCCGGTTTCGGCATGATTCTGCTGCTATCGCGCGCCGGCTTCGAGGCGGATCAATTGGATGACTTCAAAGGCCTCAATCGCCGCAGCCCGTGGTATGCCTTTCTGATGTTGCTGGTGATGGTGTCTATGGCCGGCATCCCGCCCACCGTCGGCTTCTACGCCAAGCTTTCCGTGCTGCAAGCGGCACTGCAAGCCGGCTATTTGTGGCTGGTGGTGGCTGCCGTGTTGCTGTCGGTGATCGGCGCGTTCTATTATCTGCGCATCGTCAAACTCATGTATTTCGACGAGCCGGCCGACGCCACGCCGATTCAACCCTATGCCGATATGGGAGTGCTGCTCAGTGCCAACGCCCTGGCTGTGCTTGTGCTCGGTATCCTGCCACAGCCTTTAATGGCACTGTGCGCTAATGCAATTAAAAACATGCTCTAAAAAATATATTAGTGCGCATGAGAGCCTTCTGTGCAGCCCAGGTCGGTACTCAATTTTCTTGCATGCAAAATCAACGAAATTGTCGGGAATATTTATATATTTTTATCCTGACGATTGCGCTTATTAGACAATATATTGATATTAATAGAATTATTGTTTTTGGCTTGAATTTTGCTTAGTATGGATTGCGGATCAATTTTTTAATAAAGGTAGTAACAACATGAAAAAAATTATCATAGCTTTAATTTCCATATTTCCAACCACGCTCCTGGCAGGAGGTATTGCGCCCGTATCTGTACCTGAGCCTGGTATGTTGCCTCTGATTGGCATTGGCGCGGTTGCCTGCATTGCAATTTTTGCTAAAGGCCGCCGTAAATAACAACAAGCGGGTAATTTTCTTGGTAGCCGTTTATCGAAACGGCGAGAGATAAAAAAGTACGGCCGGGCTTTTGCCCGGCCTTTTTATTTGCGCAGCGTGCGTCTTCATGTAAATGATGGCGTGTTGAAGTTTACGCAGCCTGAGCGTATTTTGCCTTGGCTTCCCGAGCCGCAGCCGCCTCTTCTTTGCTATATGCTTTGCCAGACCAGAGCATTTGGTAGGCAATTTCTTCGTTGCCGTTTTCACATAGATCGAGCACACGCTTGAACAGCGATTGGAAGGTCGGGCTACGGTGCGATGCTTCGTGGTGTTCCATGCTTTGCCAGAAGGTGACGATCAGCGCTTCTTTATTTTTCAACGGGCTTTCCACCGCTTTGCCAACGCTTGAGCCTTCATTGGAGATGGCGCCACTGTTCATCATCACGAAACCACCGACGAAACCAGTATCGGAGTGGTAGGTTTTCACGTTTTCGCATAATTCCGCGACGCGCTCTTCCATATCCTCTACGGTGTATTCCGGCTTTAAAATAACGCGGTTAACGGTCACAATGCCATCGCTGGCGAACCCCGAAATCAAGTTGCTGCTCATGATTTTCTCCTTAAGAAAATTAGCAATAACTAATATATAAGTCCTTAAAAAAGCTCGTAAATCAGCCATTTAAATAGCCGACTGATTTAATCAAGCTATAAGCTATATTATCATCCCCATTAAAAATTTCAAGGGCCGGCAATGGAAAAAACAGATCTGACCGAGCATAAACTTGATTCCGAGACCGTGTTCGAGGGGCGATTGCTGCATGTGCGGAGCGACACGGTGCGCTTGCCGGACGGCAAAACTGCGACGCGCGAGTATATCCTTCATCCCGGCGCGGTGGTGGTGATCCCCATCCTGGATAATGGCGATTTGATCCTGGAGCGGCAACATCGCTATCCCTTGCACCGGGACTTTATCGAGTTGCCGGCGGGCAAGATCGATCCCGGCGAAGATCCACTCACTTGCGCGCGGCGCGAGTTGCTGGAAGAAAGCGGTTACACGGCGCGCGAGTGGGAATATGTCACGACGGTCTATCCTTGCATTGGCTACGCTAACGAACGGCTGGTATATTACCTCGCGCGTGGGCTGGCCTACAGTGGCCATGCGCCGGATGAAGACGAATTTCTGGAAATTTTTCAGCTACCTTTTGCGCGGGCGCTGGAAATGGTGCGCAGTGGTGAGATTTGCGAAGTAAAAACAGTGCTCGGCTTGTTTTGGTTGGAGAAGCTTTTGCAGAAAAAATGGGCGCCACAACCCGCAGGATTTCGCTAGAGAGTAGGAGGTCTTGCAATGGGCAAGCATTGGTGAGAAATTAGCAGATGGGCACTCCATGAAAGGGACGCAGCATGACTCAGATCATTCCCGAAACACAGCCTGATTACGACAAAAACCGCATTATCGAGCGGCCGGATGGTTGCTACTGGGTGAATCGAACCTCCGGCGCGGAATACGGTCCCTTTTCCTCGCTCTTAGCCGCAGTGCAGGATATGGAGGACAACGACACCACTCCGGCGGAGACGGCGGCGGAACAGTTGCACGAAGCGGAAGAAGAAATCGGCATCAACGACTGGATCGACCCGGATACCGGTGAGCCGGCGGAAGAAACCCATACCCACATCGAAGAGCATTGAGCGTTGTTTCAGCGTACCCACTGAGGCGACGGCCGTTAGCGGCATTTCTCCAGACGGGCCAGAAGGTAATGGGCCGCTTCATCAATGCCGGTAGGCACAATCGGTGTGGCGCGTGTCTGCGTAGGCAGCTTCCACACAATTTCACCAAATTCACCTTGATCGAATTGCTTTCGATGGATGCCAACGGCTACGTTATGCTGCCGTAGCCAGGCGACGAGACAGGGTTCCTCCGGCCAATCCGGGCGTTCGACATACAACACCGGCGTGCCGCATGCCGCGGCTTCGACGAATGTGCCATAGCCGCTCTTGGTGAGTACGCAATCGCAGGCAGCCAGAACATCGCTGAAATCCCTATCCAAGGTTTCCAGTGCGATCACGTCCGTGCGTTGCAAGCCGGTATTTTGCGGCACGATCCATTTGAGTCCGGGCAACGATGGCCAGGACATTGACGACAAGCGTATAGCGATACCGCCCATGGCCATTAGCACCAAGCGCTCATCCGGTGTCAGGCCCAAGGCGGCGTTGAGTAGCGGGCGTTGGTTTTCACCACGGCGCGCAATCGGGCCGATATCGATCAGATGATCGATCCCCGGCATGGCCATGCCGGGCGTGAGGCGCAAAAAGGCTTCCGCACTGTTATAGGCCGCAAGTATTTGCGCGCGAATCTGATTTGCATCCGGTGCATCCGAGCAGTAGGCATAAAAAATTTCCGCCCAATTGAGCGAGCATAGCGCCAGTGCCGGAATATGCGCTTGCTCGGCTGCTGCCAGCGCAAGGTAGGAAATATTCGACAGCACCAGATCAGGCCGGTAGTGCGCGAGTTGTTGCGCCTCTGCCGCCACGCATGCTACCCAATCGGCATGGAATGCGCGGTAACGCGCGCGGCTCGCAGCTACATCCACATCCAGCGCGCTATGCATGACGAGGCCAAAATCGCTGGTACTGGGAATATGCTCGAAGGGGCCGGCAATGCGCCGCGCCAAGCGCTCGCGCGGCAGGCCGCAGCGAATGGTCAATTGCAGATCGGGCAGGCGCGCGCGCAGCGCATTCAGCACCGGCGCGGTTTGCGCCAGATGCCCGAAGCCGTGGGAGGAAATATCGACGAAAAGATGGCGTGCCAAAGGGGAATTTTTTATAAGACGACTTGGGTACCGAGTTCTATCACCCGATTGGGCGGCAGATGGAAGAAGTTTGCCATGCTACCCGCATTACGGAACATGGCGATAAACAGCTTTTCCCGCCACAAGGCCATCCCCGAACCAATTTTAGGAATGAGCGTCTCGCGTCCCAAGAAGAAGGAGGTTTCCATCACATTGAAAGGGATGCCGTAGGGGGCACACTGTTCCAGCGCCTGCGGCAAATCCGGTTCGTCTTTGAAACCAAAGCGGACAATGATGCGGTAGAAACTGCTCGGTAAAGTTTCTACTTCAATCCGCTCGTTTTCGGGAATGTGCGGCACACCCTCCACACGCACGGTGACCAGGGCGATCCGCTGATGCAGCACCCTATTGTGTTTTAGATTGTGCAACAGGGCATGCGGCACGGCGTGCGGAGCGGCGGATAAAAATACCGCGGTGCCGGGCACGCGCGGCGTCGTGCTGGAAGCCAGTCCCGCGATGAAGGGTTCGAGTGGAATGGCTTGATCTTCCATGCGCAACCGTAATAATTGGCGTCCGCGTTTCCAAGTGCTCATCAAGGTGAAAACGCCTAGGCCGAATACGAGCGGGAACCATCCGCCGTCTTCGATTTTGATGGCGTTGGCGGCAAAGAAGGCGATGTCGATAATCAAAAAAACGGAAATCAACAATCCGCTCTTTATCCACCCCCAGCCCCATAGGCGACGCACTACGATGAATGCGAGGAGAGTCGTGATCAGCATGGTGCCGGTAACGGCGATGCCATAGGCCGCGCCCAAATTGGCGGAGCTGCGAAACCCCAGCACCAGCGCTATCACGGCGATCAGCAGCGCCCAATTGATGCCCGGCAGATAGATCTGGCCAATCGCCCGCTCCGAGGTGTGCTGCACTTCCATGCGCGGCGAGTAACCCAGTTGCATCGCCTCGCGCGTCATCGAGAATGCGCCGGAGATCACCGCCTGGGAAGCGATGATCGTGGCCGCTGTCGATAGTACGATCATGGGGTAGAGCGCCCAGCTTGGCGCAAGCAGATAGAACGGATTTTGTACCGCGGCCGGGTTATGCAGCAGCAATGCGCCCTGGCCAAAATAATTGAGCACCAAGGCAGGAAGAACCAGGCCGAACCACGCCATCTGAATCGGTTTGCGGCCGAAATGTCCCATGTCGGCGTACAGCGCTTCCGCACCGGTCAGCGCCAGCACTACGCCACCCAAAGCGAGAAATCCCAGCCAAGGGTTGGACAGGATGAACACGATGCCGTGAATGGGATTAAGCGACTGCATCACATGGGGCTCATGCAGAATGTTCAGTACGCCCAGCAACGCCAGCGTCGCGAACCACACACCCATGATGGGACCGAACAAGGTGCCGATACTGCTTGTACCTTTGCGTTGAAATGCGAACAAAATGACGAGGATGATTATCGTGAGTGGAATCACAAAGGGTTTGAGCGCGGGGGTCGCTACTTCCAAGCCTTCAACGGCGGAGAGCACCGAAATGGCCGGCGTGATGACGCCATCGCCATAGAACAAGGCCGCACCCGCGATGCCTGCCAGCATGATGGCGACGCGAACACGCGGGTTCTCGACCTTGCGCAGGGCCAAGGCCATTAGCGCCATGATGCCGCCTTCGCCGCGGTTGTCGGCGCGCATGATGAAGACGACATACTTGATCGACACCACGATCACCAGCGACCAAAATACCAGCGACAGAATACCCATGATATTCGCTGCCGTGATCGGTACCGGATGCACACCGGCGAAGACTTCTTTCAAGGCATAAAGCGGGCTGGTGCCGATGTCGCCGTAGACTACCCCCAACGCAGCCAGGGCGAGAGTCGGTAAGCGATGATTGGGTATGGCAGCTTGTGCGTGCCCGGCTTGGCTTAAGGTCACGGATGCATGCCCGGTTTTAATAAGTCGCGAAACTTCTCGCGAAATTTCACTACTTTTGGAGCCACCACGAATTGGCAGTAAGGTTGCGCTTCGTGGCCGCGAAAATAGCCCTGGTGATAATCCTCGCTCGGATAAAAGTGCTCCAGCGCTTGCAACTGCGTCACTAGCGGCGCATCCCAGATACCAGCGCTGTCGATTTCGCGCATAATTTCCTGGGCGACGGCTTTTTGTTTTTCGTCGTGATACAGAATGATGGAGCGGTATTGCGTGCCGCGATCATTGCCCTGACGGTTGAGCGTCGTGGGGTCGTGAAGGGTGAAAAAGATCTCCAGCAGCGTGCGGTAAGAGATGACTTGTGGGTCGAAGCTGATTTGCACCATTTCCGCATGCCCGGTGTTGCCACTGCATATTTGTTCATAGGTCGGGTTCGGTGTTTCACCGGCGGCATAGCCGGAGACCACTTGCGCTACACCACGCGCTTGCTCGAACACCGCTTCCAGACACCAAAAGCAGCCGCCGCCGAGGGTGGTGTGTTCTAAGTCGAGGCGATTACCGGACATGATGGAACCTTATTTAAGAATTCCGCCATTCTAGTGCCGAACAGCGGGCTATGCTAGCTAGTCAAGCGGCGCAAAGGCCAGTACTATGAGGTGCCAAAATAACGCCTTACATTTCGATGCCAAAGTCATCCATGATACCCATGCAAGCTTATTTCAAGAGCCGCGGCTATATACCGGGGGGGGTCGTGACGAACAGTAAGAACGAAGCGCTGCACATGGAGCGGCTGCCGCCGTTTTTGCGTACGCTGCTGGTGGCCGACGGCACGGTGACGAAAAGTCTTGAAGCGTATTTCTGGGAACAGGTTGAGGTGGAAAATCTGGGTCAAGCACCGGTCGGCTTGAGAGAAGATATTCCCGCGCTCGACTTGCACGCTGGTGATGCGGTGTTGGAGCGCCGGGTGCGGCTGCAAGGCGTCGAATCCGGCCGCGTCTATGCGCATGCGCATTCGCTGATTAAGCTGGAAGCGCTGCCCGAGCATTTGCGCGATGACCTACAACAAGGCCGCATCGGCATCGGCGAGTTGTTGCGCGAGCGCGGCTTAGAAACGTATCGCGAGATTCTCGATGTGGGCCACGCCGATGCGACGCAAGGCGATACGATCTACCGTACGTATCGCATTGTGATCCAGCATCAACCCGCTATTTTGATTACCGAGACTTTCCCATGCAGCGTCTATCGATAATTTTTCTGGTGGCGCTGGCCTTCGCCGCCCCGGCGAATGCATTTGAAGTCGATGCGTTTAAAAGCGGCATGAGCAAAGAGCAAGTGAAAGAAGCGCTGAAATCCTACACTTTCGATAAGGTACAGGATTTTTCCGCGCAAACGTTGATCGCCTACGATCAACCGGAAAAAGGCAGCAATCGCCAATTCGTGTTCGACTTTTGCAACAACAAGCTCGCTGGCTTACAGCAGGAAATGGCGCCCTCCAGCCGCAACCTGGTGATCGTCATCAACAACTACAATGCGAAATACGGCCAGCCGATCAAGGTCAACGCCACTTCCAGCGTCACCAGCACCGGCGATAAGAACGAATTGGCGCTTTATTGGCGCAAAGGGTTGGATGTGGTCGGCGTGAAATACAGCGTGATCGCGCCTATCGAACAACTCTTGCTGCAATACGATGCGCCGAATAATTGTTGGCAGACGCCGCGTTAGCTTTAGAATAAGTTTTATTACCACAGAGTACACAGAGGAGACGGAGTTTTCAATCTAGATTTTCTCCGTGTCCTCGGTGTACTCCGTGGTTCAAATGCGGTCACGCAATTATCCACCTAGATGATTAAGATGCAACGAGCACGTTTCGTCCTCCTGCTTTTTCTATGCTTCGCGCCCTGCGCCGGGGCCCGGCAAGCACTTGCCAACGCCGCCATCGCCAGCGCGCATCCACTCGCCACCCAAGCCGGCAAGGCGATTCTCGATCAAGGCGGTAACGCATTCGATGCCGCGGTCGCGGTGGCGGCGGCCTTGGCAGTGGTCGAGCCGTACAGCAGCGGCCTGGGCGGCGGCGGTTTCTTTCTGCTGCATCGCGCGCGCGACGGCAAGCAAGTGATGCTTGATGCGCGCGAGACCGCGCCGCTTCACGCCACGGCCGATATGTATCTGGATGCGGCGGGCAACCCGATTCCCAATGCATCGCTGAACGGCGCGCGCGCGGCGGGCATTCCGGGACTGCCGGCGGCCTTGGTGTATCTCGCTCAACATTATGGGAAATTGCCTTTGACGCGCAGCTTGGCGCCGGCGATTCGGCTGGCGCAGCAAGGTTTTCCGGCGGATGCGCGCTATCGCGCCATGGCGCAGGCACGCTTGGCGCTGCTGCAAGCGCAGCCGGCGGCAGCCGCGCAGTATTTACGCCGCAACGGCGTGCCGGCGCTCGGCGCGCGCATCCGCCAACCCGCGTTGGCCGCGACGCTGCGTGCCTTGGCGCGGTATGGTGACACGGGTTTCTATCGTGGTTCCGTGGCGCGTGAATTGGTGGCATCGGTACGCGCCGGCGGCGGCATCTGGACGCGCGCCGATTTGGCGCGCTATCGCATCAAGGAACGCGCTCCGATTACCTTCGATTATCGCGGCATGCATATCGTGAGCGCGCCGCCGCCTTCGGCGGGCGGCGTGACGCTGGCGCAAACGCTCAATATCTTGGCGCGCTACGATTTGGCGCGGCTCGATCAAGCGCAGCGCATGCATCTGGTGGTCGAAGCGCTACGCCGCGCCTATCACGACCGCGCCTACTTGGGCGATCCGGATTTTGTGCGCATGCCTTTGGCGCGACTGATGAGCCGCGCCTATGCCGATCGGCGTGCCGCGAGTATCGATCTGAACAAGGCCACGCCCAGCGCGAGCTTGGATGCCGTGCCCGAGATTCCGCAAGGCGATCACACCACGCATTTTTCCATCGTGGACCGGCACGGCAATCGCGTCGCGGCGACCTTGAGCATCAATACGATTTTCGGCTCCGGTTTCGTGGCGGGCAAAACCGGCGTGCTGCTCAATAATGAAATGGACGATTTCGCGGCGAGCGAGCATGGCATGAATGTGTATGGTCTGGCGAACAGCCATGTCAACCGCATCGCACCCGGCAAACGCCCGCTGTCCAGCATGAGTCCGACGTTCGTCGAAGATGCGCGCGGCACCTTGATTATCGGTACGCCGGGCGGCTCGCGCATTATCAGCATGGTGTTGCTGGCTATCTTGAATTACGGCATGCAAGCGCACGTCGATGTGCGGGACTTGGTGAGTGCGCCGCGTTACCATCATCAATATTTGCCGGACCAGATCGAAGTCGAGCCCGATGCTTTTCCGTCCGATGTGCTCGACGAGTTGCAATTTAAAGGCCATGTGGTGCAGGTCAACGCGCACCCCTGGGGCAATATGCAGGCAGTATGGATCGATCAGGCGAGCGGCAAGGCATTCGCCGCGAGCGATCCGCGTGGTATCGGCAGCGCCCTGGCTTGGCCTTGATCTTCTGCGTGCGCCTGCCCCCCGGGTTCCGCCTAGGCAGCCGATACGGTATCATTAGCGCCGCCCAACCTCAGAATTTATAGATGAAAACGACATTTCTCGACTTTGAACAGCCGATCGCCGAATTGGAAGCCAAGATCGACGAACTGCGCTATGTGCAAGACGATTCCGCGCTCGATATTTCGGAAGAAATCGAGCGCCTGCAAAAGAAGAGCAAGAGCCTCACCAAAGACATCTACGCCAAGCTATCGCCGTGGCAGATTTCGCAAGTGGCGCGGCATCCGCAGCGCCCCTATACGCTGGACTACATCAACGCCTTGTTCACCGATTTCGATGAATTGCACGGCGACCGGCATTTTGCCGACGATCCGGCGATTGTCGGCGGTATCGCGCGCTTCAATGGGCAATCGGTGATGGTGATCGGGCACCAAAAAGGCCGCGATACCAAGGAAAAAATTCACCGCAATTTCGGCATGCCGCGCCCCGAAGGGTATCGCAAGGCGCAGCGTTTGATGAAGCTCGCCGAAAAATTCGGCATCCCGATCATGACCTTCATCGACACGCCCGGCGCTTATCCCGGCATCGATGCCGAGGAGCGCGGTCAATCCGAAGCCATCGCCAGCAGTTTGTATCTGATGGCGGCGTTGCGCACGCCCATCATTTGCACGGTAATCGGCGAGGGCGGCTCCGGCGGTGCGCTCGCCGTGGGGGTGGGCGATACCACCTTGATCCTGCAATACTCGACGTATTCGGTGATCTCACCCGAAGGCTGCGCCTCGATTCTGTGGAAGAAAGCCGATAAAGCGCCGGAGGCCGCGGAGACCCTGGGAATTACCGCGACGCGCCTGAAATCCATGGGCCTGGTGGATAAGGTCATCACTGAACCGCTGGGTGGCGCGCATCGCGATCCCGAATCGATGATGCTCTCCATGAAAAAGGCGCTGACCGACAGCCTGCGCCCCCTGCAAGACTTTTCTCTGGATGAATTAGTCAAAGCACGCTTCGATCGGCTGATGGGCTATGGCAAATTCAAAGAAGCTCGCGCCAAGTGAGCTCGCGGATTATTTTCAAGCGCGGCTTCCTGCGTTAATCATTCCGGGTGGCCGTGTCACGCTGGCCTTAAGCGGCGGCGTCGATTCAGTGGTCCTGCTCGATTTGCTGCTACGCGCCCAGGGCGCCTTGGATTTTTCGCTTGCAGCGGTTCACGTCAATCATCACTTAAGTCCGCATGCCAAAGATTGGGCGGCGTTTTGTCTTGCGCTGTGCACCGAGCACGGCGTTCCCCTCACCGTAAAAAATGTTCAAGTGCCGCGCCGCTCCCCGCTGGGCTTAGAGGCCGCGGCACGGGCGCTGCGTTATCAGGCCTTCGCCGAACTCGACACCGATGTGCTGCTGCTGGCGCATCATTTGGATGATCAGGCTGAGACGCTGCTGCTGAATTTACTGCGCGGCACCGGCGTGAGCGGGGCGGCGGGGATGCCCCTTGCCAGGGGCCGGGTGGTACGGCCATTGATCGATGTGCCGCGCGCCGCTTTGGTGGCTTATGCCAAGAAACATCGTCTGGCCTGGGTCGAGGACGAGAGCAACGACAATACGGCGTTCACCCGCAATTTTTTGCGTCATGAAGTGTTGCCGGTGATCGAACGCCGCTTCCCCGCGTATCGGCAAACCCTGGCGCGCGCCGCGCAACATTTTTCCGAGGCTGATGCTTTACTCGATGAACTCGCCGCGCTCGATGCGGCGCGCGCGGTGCATGCGGAAAAATTGCATCTGACGGCGCTGGCGCAGCTCACGCCGGCACGTGCCAAGAATCTGTTGCGCACTTATTTGGCAATGCAGGGCGTGCCGGCCTTGGATACCGAGCGTTTGCAGGAATGGCTGCGCCAGTTGCTCACCGCGCGTGCCGATAGCCGGGTGGCCTTGGGGGTCGCGGGGCTCATGCTGCGGCGTTATCGCGGCCAAGCGTGGGTTGAACTCGATACGCCCGCGCCCGAATCGAATTGGCAAATGGCTTGGCACGGCGAGCGCGAGCTCAAGCTCGCGCTATTGGGCGGTAAGTTGTCCTTTACCTCGGCGCCGGGCGCGGGCATTAGTTTGGAGAAACTGAACCAGGCAAAGGTGACACTACGCCTGCGCCAAGGCGGCGAAAAGCTCAAACCCGATTGCCGCCGTCCGCGCAAAACACTCAAGCATCTGCTGCAAGACGCCGCCATTCCGCCTTGGCAGCGGGAGCGGCTGCCATTGATTTATTGCGGTGCGCAATTGGTCGCCGTACCGGGAGTTGGCATCGATTGCGGATTTCACGCCGCGCCGGACGAAGCAGCCTTGAAAATTTTCTGGGAGCCTGGCTAAACGGGGGGTAGTGTGCTGCGTTGCGCAAACAATGATAAGGAGACGCGCATGAAACGGATACGCTTGTTAAATCAATGGTGGTTTTAAATGTCCAAACTGTTCACGCCTTATACTATTCGCGGCCTAGAAATCAAAAACCGCATTTGGGTTTCTCCCATGTGCCAGTACAGCAGCCGGGAGGGCATGCCCACCGATTGGCACTTCGTGCATCTCGGCAGCCGGGCGGTCGGCGGCGCCGGATTGGTCATGGTGGAAGCGAGCGCGGTATCGCCAGAAGGCCGGATTAGTCCGGACGACAGCGGTATCTGGACGGATGAGCAAGCACAAGCGTTTCAGCGCATCACCCAATTTATTCGATCGCAAGGCGCGGTAGCGGGGATACAACTGGCGCATGCCGGACGCAAAGCTTCCACTGATGCTCCCTGGAATGGCGGCGGTACGCTGTCCACGGGGCAACGCGGCTGGACGCCATGGGCGCCGAGCGCGATTCCCTTTACGAACGGCGATCCATTGCCGCATGAGATGTCCCTTGCTGATGTGCACACGGTTATCCGGCAGTTTGAAGAGGCGGCGCTTCGAGGCCGCGCCGCGGGCTTTCAGGTCATAGAGATCCATATGGCGCACGGCTATCTGTTGCATGAGTTTCTCTCACCACTTTCCAATCACCGGCAGGATGAATACGGTGGCTCCTTCGAAAATCGCATTCGATTTCCCCTGCGGGTGGCGCGCGCCGTCCGCAAGCTATGGCCGGAAGAACTACCGCTTTTTGTGAGGATTTCGGCTTCCGATTGGAAAGAAGGCGGGTGGGATGTCGAGCAATCCGTGCTGCTTGCGCGGGAGCTTTCTACAATCGGCGTCGATCTGATCGATTGTTCGAGCGGTGGACTGGTCGCCGACGCAAAAATAACGGTCGGACCTGCTTATCAAGTCCCTTTCGCGGAGAAAATCCGTCGCGAGGCAGGCATTGCGACGGCGGCAGTGGGAATGATCACGGAGCCGCATCAGGCGGAAGAGATTTTACACAGCCAAAAAGCGGATGCGATTTTTATGGCGCGCGAATTCTTGCGTGATCCGTACTGGCCGATTCACGCAGCAAAGGTTCTGAACGCAGAGATAGATTGGCCAAAGCAGTATGGGCGGGCTCAGCACTGAAAGGATCGATGGGATTGGTGGAGTATCAAGGTGTTCGGTGTCACAATAGTGTTCAATAATGGTTGGACTTGTCCTAAAACTGGTGCGGTTTCGGCAATGACAATCCGATGGACTTCCCGCGCTCTGATAGACACCATTATATGCAGGCAATAATCCTGCCAATGAATGAGGAAAGATGATGTTGAAAAGTATCCTGTTGGGAGTTGTATTGACGCTTGCCATTGCGCTGATCGGCGCATACGTTCTAGTGCGAAGCGGTCTTATTCCAGCCAATGCCGATGCGCAACCCGGTCGGCTGGAAACTTGGATGGCTCGCACATCACTAGACGCGGCACTGCGTCGCAACGCCCCGAAAGACCAAAACCCGGTGGCGCTGACTGATCAGAATCTCACTAACGGCGTTCATCTGTACGCGCAGAACTGCGCGGTTTGCCATGGCTCCGCGAAGGGGGTTGCGTCGGCTTCGCCGATAGCCAAAGGGCTGTATCCAAAGCCACCGCAATTGGCGACCGATGGGGTGGAGGACGATCCGGAAGGCTATTCCTTCTGGAAGATCAAACACGGCATCCGTCTAACGGGCATGCCTTCGTTCGGGTACTCCCTCAGCGACCAGCAGATATGGACGCTTGCACTGTTCTTGAAGCACATGGACAAGCTGCCGCCGGCGGTGCAACAGGCATGGCAGCAAGTGCAGAATTGGCCGGTGACATCCAACCAGTAAATTCAAAGATAGCCCTCTCAGACTGAAAGTTTTTAGCAGACGGAGTGCAGCCTAGAAAGGGCAGCAGTCCGGCTACGATATAAAAAACTTTACGTTTTCTCGATGCTATGCGCGCTAGCGAACGGAGCGCCGCTAGAAAAATAGAAATAATTCTTCTCCAAATGGTGCGCCCTGGAATTGGCGGGCGCGCGAAAACTTGAACCAAACTGGAGAACAAACATGAAACTAAGCGGCAATCAATCCCCTTTTACAAGCGCGCGCCTTATTGCGGCAGCGGTTCTGGTTTCTACCTTGGCTTTTGCGCCGGTGGTCGTTTTCGCCGCTGACAAAGATGCCCGTATGGATCGCGCCGAAATGCGCGTCAAGGAAATGCACGCCAAGCTCAAGATCACGCCTACACAGGAAGCGCAGTGGGCCAAAGTCGCGCAAGAGATGCGCGACGATGCGAAAACCATGGACACGCTGATTCAGGCAAGAACTGAGCATACCAAGGACATGACCGCTGTCGACGATCTCAAATCCTATGGCGAGATCACCGAAGCCCACGCGGACGGGATCAAGAAACTGATCCCGCTGTTCTCGGACCTCTATACCAGCATGTCAGACACACAGAAAAAGACCGCGGATACCTTATTCCGTTATGGTGACCACAAGCATGGCCATAAAATGTCGAAGGGTAAATAACTACGAGTATGGTAGCCCGGATCAGGTAATTCCAGCCCTTGGTTCGTAATCGCATCAAGCATCCCAGAAAGGGAAGGTCACAATGCAATCCTCAATACGGCAGGCTAGGGTAAGTGGTCTCAAGGTCGTGATAGCGCTTGCTTTTGCTGCGCTGATAAGCGCTTTGTCTATATCGCCGGCACTCGCAGATAGAAACGATAATCACGGTCGTGGCGAGCAGCATGGTCATCATGACCAGCGTGCGTCGCGTGATCACCACGACGGCTATAGGTACCGGCCTGAGCGCCAGCGGCGGTATGGTTACGAGCAACCCGTTTACGTTCCACCGCCAGTATATTATGAGCCACGGCAATCACCCGGCATCAGTCTCTTTTTTCCGCTCGATCTTCGCCGGTAGGCGTCAGGCAGCCATTTCAAAACTATCGCGGCAACAAGTGAACGTGTCTGGCTTTAGTTGTGGTTTGACACGCGCTACGCTCGGTGCCTCCGTATGGTGCCCAGAAAATCGGGCCCCGCTCAGTGCAGTTGGTCAAGCGGAATCCACCCGTCTAACATACCCCGCAAAATAAAACGGGCTAGATATTGCCCTAACCCGTTGATATATCTGGTGCGCCCGAAGGGATTCGAACCCCTGACCCCTTGGTTCGTAGCCAAGTACTCTATCCAGCTGAGCTACGGGCGCGTGAGGGCGTGATTATAATGAAAACCGCCTTGCTGAACAATGGCGGAGAGAGAGGGATTCGAACCCTCGATGCAGGTTTAAGCCCGCATACTCCCTTAGCAGGGGAGCGCCTTCGACCACTCGGCCATCTCTCCGAAAGGGCGCAAGGATACTAGCGAACCCTTGTCCCGGTCAAACGCAATCGGCCTATTTTAAGCCGCTTGCTCCAAGTCGAATGCCTTGTGCAGCACGCGCACGGCGAGTTCCAGATATTTTTCGTCGATCACGACCGAAATTTTAATCTCGGAGGTGGAGATCATCTGGATGTTAATGCCCTCGGCGGCAAGTGTTTTAAACATGGACGAGGCGATGCCGGAATGGGAGCGCATGCCGACGCCGACCAAGGAGACTTTCGCGATCTTGTCGTCACCTTTCACTTCACGCGCACCGATGCTGCCTTGAACCGTTTTTAGAATGCCTAGCGCTTTGGTGAATTCGTTGCGATGTACGGTGAAAGTGAAATCTGTCGTGCTGTCGGCACCGACGTTTTGAATAATCATGTCGACATCGATGTTGGCGTCCGCTACCGGGCCCAGAATCGCGTAGGCGATGCCGGGGCGGTCGGGCACGCCGAGCACGGTGACTTTGGCTTCGTCGCGGTTGAAGGCGATACCGGAGATGATGGGTTGTTCCATGGCCTCTTCCTCGAATGTGATGAGCGTGCCTTCGCCTTCTTCCTCGAAGCTGGAAAGCACGCGCAACTTGACTTTGTATTTGCCGGCGAATTCCACCGAGCGGATTTGCAGTACTTTGGAGCCCAGGCTCGCCATCTCCAGCATTTCTTCGAAAGTGATGGTCTTGAGCTTGCGCGCCTCGGGCACGATGCGCGGGTCGGTGGTGTAGACGCCGTCCACATCGGTATAGATCTGGCATTCATCGGCCTTGAGCGCGGCGGCAAGCGCCACGCCGGTGGTGTCCGAGCCACCCCGGCCGAGGGTGGTGATATTGCCTTTTTCATCCACGCCTTGGAAGCCGGCGACCACAACGACATGGCCTGCATTGAGATCACGCCGCAGGTTTTCTTCGTCGATGGATAAAATGCGTGCCTTGGTATGGGCGTCATCCGTGAGGATGCGCACTTGCGCGCCGGTGTAGCTCTTGGCCTTGAGCCCCATTTCCATCAATGCCATGGAGAGGAGGGCGATGGTGACTTGCTCGCCGGTGGCAACCAGCACATCCAGTTCACGCGGATCGGGGTTGGATTGTATGCCTTTGGCCAGTCCAATGAGGCGATTGGTCTCGCCCGACATGGCGGAAACCACGACCACGACTTGATGGCCTTGCGCCTTGAAGCGGGCGACGCGCTGAGCCACGTTTTTTATGCGCTCGGTTGAGCTTACCGAGGTGCCGCCGTATTTTTGTACTATCAGGGCCATGCGTATTCCAAAAAGTGAAAATTATACCGAATTTAGACGGTCTGAGGAATTGCTGGGAGCGGCGACGAAGCTTCGTGCAGGTCGACGAAGCCATGACAACTGGCTTCAAAGGGTTTTATACCTATCTGGTTGGGTGTTTAAAGGGGAAAATGCCTGAAGATATCGTTTTTAAAGGGTGATCGAGTCGTGCCGGAGCTATGCTAGAATTTGTAAACAAACAGCAATAGAACCTGGCATTACATTTGCATGTCAAAACCATAGAAATAGGCATAATGTAACCAGTTGAAAAAGGAAAGATCCATGAAATTGCTCGAAAAGGTTGTGAATCCCCGGGATGTCCGGCGCAAGCTCGGCCTCAATCAACAAGACTTCTGGACCAAGATCGGCGTCACCCAAAGTGGCGGTTCGCGCTATGAGAGCGGCCGTAAAATGCCCAAGCCGGTGAAAGAGTTGTTGCGCTTGGTGCACGTGGAGCAGATCGATCTAAGCCGGCTCAAGCGCGAAGATCTCGAAATTATCGAGTATCTGAAGGATACCCACGCTGACTTATATAAGAGCCTGAAGAAAGCGGCCAAAGGCGGACGTAAGGGTTCAGAAGCGGAATAAGTTAGGGGCCCAGGCATGTCCTGCTCCTACTACGGTGCAATGTGTACCGCCAATAACGTGAGTTGTTCGATACGCCGCGCAAAATCTGCCAGCCACGCTTGTGGCAAGGCAGAGAGCCGCGGCGCTTCCGGTTGATGGCTTTGGCGGGCAATGCCATACAGCAACACGCCCTTTAGCCGTACCCCTTGCCTGAGCAAGCGCGCAAGTAAATCCAAGTAGGCTTCTTGTTCTGTAGCCGTTGGCGGCATGCCGTCGAGCGCGAACACACAAGTTTGTATCCAGGTTGGGCACAGCGATGCGGCCAGCGCGAGATGCTGCGCGGCTTGCTTGAGCGATTGGCGCGTGTTGTTGGTGCGCTCTATTCCTTCGCGCGTGGCGGAGTCGAGCTTGTACCATACCTCACCGTTCAATTTCGCCATGCGTTTCAAACCGAGTTGCACCGGCGCGCGCGCGATTAAACTGCCGTTGGTGATCAATACCAGCTTGATCTTGCCTACCAGGCCAAAGCGCTTCATCACGCGGCCGATGAGCTGAATGACTTCCGGAAAAGCTTTGGCGCTGGTCGGCTCGCCATTGCCGGAGAGCGCGATGTCGTTTAGCCGTCGCGCGCCTTCCGGTACGCGCGTCTGCATGAAGTTGCCGTGCAGGATAGCGGTGAGCATCGCCGTCAACTCGGTTTCCAATTGCTTGAGGTCGATGGCCGGCGCCGCGCCGCGTTTGAGTTCCGGCACTTGGCAGTAGATGCAGCGCCAATTGCAGGCATTGTTCGGGTTCAGATTGATGCCGATCGATACCCCGCCCGCACGGCGTGACACGACCGGATAAACATAGGTCATGTGCGCCGCATCGCGGTCGTGGTCGCGAATCGAAAGTGACGTCTTGCTTAGTCTGGGCATAGCGGTATTCTAAAGGCTAATGCGCGAAATGTTATACTGACGCGAATGATGAATGGTTTTATTCAATGTTAATTACCCGCAGACTCGAATTCGACGCCGGCCACCGCATCCCGCACCACAAGAGCCAATGCCGGCATTTGCACGGCCACCGTTATGCCCTGGAAGTGACGCTCTCGGGCGATATTATTCAGACCGAAGGCGCGTCGGAACAGGGCATGGTGATGGATTTTTCCGATGTCAAAGACATCGCGCTGCAAAAAATCGCACATGTCTGGGACCATGCGTTTCTGGTGTATCGCGGCGATAGCGAAGTGCTGGATTTTCTCAACCGCCTGGCCGGGCACAAGACCGTGGTGCTGGATAGCGTGCCCACCGCGGAAAATCTCGCGCTTGCCGCCTTCAAAATACTCGATGCGGCGTATATCGATGTCTATGGCAATCACCTGCGGCTGGAACGGGTGCGCCTGTACGAGACACCCAATAACTGGGCCGATGCCGTGCGCGGCCAGATCTAACGGAGCAGCAAATGAATTTGGATAAAGTCACCTCCGGCCGCGATGTGCCGAATGACATCAACGTCATCATCGAAATTCCGATGCACGGCGATCCGATCAAATACGAAGTGGACAAGGAAACCGGCGCCATGTTCGTCGATCGCTTCATGTCCACCGCCATGCACTATCCCTGCAATTACGGCTATGTGCCGCACACGCTATCGGAAGACGGCGACCCGGTGGATGTGCTGGTGGTGACGCCGGTAGCACTGATTACCGGGGTGGTGGTGCGTTGCCGCCCGGTCGGCATGTTGCAGATGACAGACGAAGCGGGCGTGGACGCGAAGATTATTGCCGTGCCGGTCGATAAACTATGCAGTCTTTACAAGGAAATCCAAAAGCCGGATGACTTATCGTCGCTGCTGCTCAGGCAGATTTCGCACTTCTTCGAGCACTACAAAGATTTAGAGCCCAATAAATGGGTGAAGGTGGAAGGCTGGGTGGATGCGGACCAAGCGAAAGCCGAAATCATGACGGGTGTCGCGCGCTATCAGCAGGCATCGCCGAAGCCGAATTTCTAAGCACTTACTGCCCGAAAAAATCCTTCACTTTATCCATCCACCCCTTCGCGCGCGGATTGTTGTCTTGGCCTTGGCTGATTCCCTCTAACTCGCGCAGCAATGCCTTCTGCCGCACATTGAGATTGACCGGCGTTTCCACCACCACATGGCAGTAGAGATCGCCATATTGTTGGCTACGCACGCCTTTGATCCCTTTGCCGCGCAGACGAAATACTTTTCCGGTTTGGGTCTCTTCGGCGACTTTGATTTTGGCATGGCCGTCCAAGGTAGGGATGTCGATATCGCCGCCCAGCGCCGCGGTAGTAAAGCTCACCGGCATTTCACAGTGCAAGTCGTCGTGATCGCGCTTGAATACCGGATGCTCTTTGATCTGGATCATCACATACAGATCGCCGGGCGGTCCGCCGTTGATGCCGTGTTCACCTTCGCCCGAGAGGCGGATACGATCGCCTTCATCCACGCCGGCGGGAATTTTTACCGACAGGGTTTTATGTTGTTTCACCCGGCCCGCGCCGTGACACGCCGTGCAGGGGTCGGCGATGGTTTTACCGCTGCCGTGGCAAGTCGGACAAGTCTGCTGGATCGAGAAGAAACCCTGCTGCATGCGCACTTGGCCGTGGCCACCGCACATGCTGCATGTGGTAGCTTGCGTGCCGGGCTTGGCGCCGGAACCTTTACAGGTCTCGCATACTTCCATGGTGGGAATGCGGATCTTGGTTTCGGTGCCGCGCGCCGCGTCTTCCAGGCTGATCTCCAGGTTGTAGCGCAGGTCGGCGCCGCGATAGACGTTGGTGTGGCGACCGCCGCCGCTCCCGAAGATATCGCCGAAAATATCCGAGAAGGCATCGGCGAAATTGCCAAAACCCTGTCCGCCGCCCGCGCCATCCATACCCGCATGGCCAAATTGATCATACTGCGCGCGCTTGCTGCCATCGGATAATATCTCGTAAGCTTGTTTCGCCTCCTTGAATTTGTCTTCGGCTTCTTTGCTGTCCGGGTTGCGATCCGGATGGTGCTTCATGGCGAGTTTGCGGTACGCCTTCTTGATATCATCTTCGGCAGCGTCACGGTTGACGCCTAGCACTTCGTAATAATCGCGTTTGGACATTTAGATCTCGCCACAGAGCACACAAAGGGCACAGAGCTTAACAGAGTCGCCTCTGGGTTCTCTGTGCCCTCTGTGGCAGAAGATAAATTATTTCTGGTCTTTGACTTCTTCGAATTCGGCGTCTACCACGTCCTCATCCGTTTTGCCGCCAGCGCCAGTGCCCGCGGCACCCCCTGCGCCGGCTTGTGCTGCCTGCGCCTGCATTTGCTCAGCGAGCTTATGCGAGGCGGTTCCCAGCGCTTGCGTCTTGGCCTCGATGGTTTCCTTGTCGTTGGACTTGAGCGCTTCCTCGGCGTCTTTGATCGCGGTTTCGATTTTGCCTTTCTCATCGGCGCTGACTTTATCGCCATGCTCAGCCAGCGTCTTTTTTACCGAGTGGATCAGTGCATCGCATTGGTTGCGCGCCTCGACCAGTTCGCGCTGCTTGTGGTCTTCCTCGGCATGCGCTTCGCCGTCGCGCACCATGCGCTGGACTTCTTCGTCGGAGAGGCCGGAGTTGGCCTTGATGGTGATCTTGGCTTCTTTGCCGCTGGCTTTATCTTTGGCCGAGACATGCAAGATGCCGTTGGCGTCGATGTCGAAGGTCACTTCGATCTGCGGCATGCCGCGCGGTGCGGGTGGAATATCGCCGAGATTGAACTGGCCCAAGCTCTTGTTGGCGGCGGCTATTTCGCGCTCGCCTTGCAGTACATGAATCGTCACCGCGGTTTGATTGTCATCCGCGGTGGAGAACACTTGCTGCGCCTTGGTCGGGATGGTGGTGTTTTTCTGGATCAGCTTGGTCATGACACCGCCCAGGGTTTCGATGCCGAGGCTCAGCGGGGACACGTCGAGCAACAACACGTCTTTGACTTCACCTTGCAGCACGCCGCCTTGAATGGCGGCGCCGATGGCCACCGCTTCATCCGGATTCACATCGCGGCGCGGCTCTTTGCCGAAAAACGCTTTGACCTTCTCTTGCACTTTGGGCATGCGCGTCATGCCGCCGACCAGGATCACATCCTCGATATCGGACACTTTGACGCCCGAATCCTTGATTGCCATCTGGCAAGGGCCGATGGTGCGCTCGATCAATTCTTCCACCAGACTTTCAAACTTGGCGCGGGTGATTTTCACGTTCAAGTGTTTCGGGCCCGATGCATCGGCGGTGATGTAGGGTAGATTTACTTCGGTTTGCTGCGCCGAAGACAACTCGATCTTGGCTTTCTCCGCCGCTTCTTTCAGGCGTTGCAGCGCGAGCATGTCTTTGCGCAGGTCGATGCCTTGCTCTTTCTTGAACTCATCCGCCAGGTAGTCGATCACGCGCTGGTCGAAATCTTCGCCGCCCAGGAAAGTGTCGCCGTTGGTGGACAGCACTTCGAACTGGTGCTCACCTTCGACTTCGGCGATTTCGATAATGGAAATATCAAAAGTGCCACCGCCCAAGTCGTACACGGCGATTTTGCGATCGCCTTCTTTCTTGTCCATGCCGAAGGCCAGTGCGGCCGCGGTCGGTTCGTTGATGATGCGTTTGACTTCCAGACCGGCAATGCGCCCGGCGTCCTTGGTGGCTTGGCGCTGTGAGTCGTTGAAATAAGCGGGCACGGTGATCACGGCCTCGGTGACTTCTTCACCCAGATAATCTTCCGCGGTCTTTTTCATTTTGCGCAGCACTTGGGCGGAGATTTCCGGCGGCGCCATTTTCTTGCCGCGCACTTCCACCCAGGCATCGCCGTTGTCGGCCTTGATGATGGTATAGGGCACGAGGCTAATGTCTTTTTGCACCATGGGTTCGTCGAAGCGGCGGCCGATCAGGCGCTTCACCGCGAACAGCGTGTTCTTGGGGTTGGTGATCCCTTGGCGCTTGGCGGAAGCGCCCACCAGGATTTCGTCGTTGTCGCTGTAGGCAACGATAGAGGGCGTGGTGCGCGCGCCTTCGGCGTTCTCGATCACCTTAGGCTTGCCGCCTTCCATGATGGCGACGCAGGAGTTGGTGGTGCCCAGGTCGATACCGATAATTTTTCCCATGATGCTTTATCCTCTAAAAATAATGGCTTGTTCTATAAGTGGGGCGCGGCTTAGGGTTTTTCAAGCGCCCGGTTCAGCTTGCGGCGCTTTGGCCACGGAGACCAGCGCTGGGCGCAGCACGCGCTCATGCAAGGCATAGCCCTTCTGCATCACCATCACCACGGTATTCGGCTCGGCATCCGCCTCCACCATCGCCATCGCCTGATGCCGGTGCGGATCGAACTTTTGCCCCTGCGGATTGATTTCCTGGATATGAAATTTGCCGAACACCGTCGCTAACTGCTTCAGGGTGAGTTCGACGCCGCTCTTGAGCGTTTCCAGGCTGGCGTTGTCGCTGGCGAGCGTGGCTTCCAAGGCGTCTTTTACCGCGAGCAGTTCGCCGGAAAAGCCCTCGATGGCGAATTTACGCGCGCTTTCCGTTTCCTGGTAGCCGCGTTTGCGGATATTTTCCGTTTCGGCCTTGGCATACATCCAGGCATCGTAATGTTCCTGGGCCTTGAGTTTGGCTTCCTTCAGCAGTTCTTCCAAGCTGGGCATCACTTCCGCTCGGGGTGCGGCCTCAGGGCTTTCGGGCGTGGCGTTAGTTTCTTGATTCGACATGCAATCCTCCTAAAGTCTCCGAGGCATATGGAGGCGTGTTTTTACATTTCAAGAGCAGGGAGTTTTTTAAACTTGGGCCGCGAGGTATACACGCAAGCTAGTTTTTCGCGCCCAAGGCCAAGGCGCGGCTGCGGGACAACTCGGCAGATTGCTTGAGCGGCATGGGGTCTTCGGACAACCAGCCTTGCAGATTGGCCACTGCAATGTCGGTTAGCGCACGAATCCAGTCCGGGCGCTGGTTGAGGCAGGGGATGTAGTGGAAATCTTTGCCACCGCGAGAGAGGTAAGCCGCGCGGCATTCCATCGCGATTTCTTCCAGGGTTTCCAGACAATCGGCAACGAAGCCGGGGCAGACCACGTCCACGCGCCGGGTGCCTTTGCGGCCCAAGTCTTCTAGCGTGGCTTGGGTGTAGGGCTTGAGCCATTCGGCACGGCCGAAGCGCGATTGGAAAGTAATTAAAAATTGTTCGGGCTTGAGTCCGAGTTGTTCCGCGAGCAGCCGCCCGGTCTTTTGGCATTCGCAGTGATAAGGGTCGCCTTTATCCAGCGAGAAGCGTGGCACGCCGTGAAAGCTCATCACTAATTTATCCGGGCGGCCGTTTTGCATCCAATAGTCGTTGATGTTCTGCGCCAGTGCAGCGATATAGGCGGGGTGGTCGTGATAATGCTTGACCACGCGCAGCGCCGGTACGTTCCGGATTTTTTCCAGCGCGGCGAATACTGCATCCAGCGCACTACCGGCGGCGCTTGCCGCGTATTGCGGGTAGAGCGGAATGACGAGCAGGCGGTCGCAGCCTTGCGCTGTGAGTTTCTCGATGACGCTTTCCACGCTGGGTGCGCCATAGCGCATGGCGAAATCGACTGCCAGCGGCGTGCGGGTACGCTCGCCGAGATAGCCTTGCAACAGCTTGGTTTGTTTTTGGGTGTGCACCAACAGCGGTGAGCCGTCCGGCATCCAAATTTTCGCGTATTTCAGAGCCGATTTCCTGGGCCGGGTATTAAGAATAATCAGATTCAGAATCGGCCACCACGCGAAGCGCGGAATCTCGATCACGCGCGGGTCGGACAGAAATTCTTTAAGGTAGGGCCGCAGCGCCGCGGCGGTAGGGGCAGTGGGTGTGCCGAGATTAATAAGTAACACCCCGATTTTGGGGATCGTTCCGTGGCTGTAGGGGGCTTCAGTAAAATAGCGAGGCATGATGAGTGGTAAATGGTGATTGGGTGATTAGGTGATGGGAAGCAATGCAATGACCGTTTACCTAATCACCCAATCACGCCTTAATGGTAAGAAAGCGCACTCGATAACAGCTTGGCCGTGATGTCCACAATCGGGATCACCCGGTCATAAGCCATGCGTGTCGGGCCGATCACGCCGACGGTGCCGATGACTTGGCCGTTCACTTCGTAGGGTGCGGTGACGACGCTGCATTCATCGAGCGGCATCGTGCCCGATTCGCCGCCGATGAAAATTTGCACGCCTTCGCCATGCTGGCCGATGGCGAGCAATTGCATCAGCGCGGTTTTTTGTTCGAAGATGGCGAACAGTTTGCGCAACTGATCCATATTGCTGGAAAGGTCGTGCACGTTGAGTAATTTCCCCTCACCGGTGATGACGTATTGTTCTTGCGCTTCGCCGATCGCCGCGGTACCGGCTTCGAGCGCGGCGGTCATGAGCGTGGTCATGTCTTGGCGGATTTGTTTCAACTCGTCGTGGATCGTGTCTTTCACCTGATCCAGCGTGCGCCCGGCGTAATGTTGATTGAAGAAGTTCGCGGCCTCGATGAGTTCGGTGGCGGTATACGACTGGCCCGGCATCAGGATGCGATTCTGCACCGTGCCGTCGGTGGAGACCAAAATCATCAGAATGCGCTGCTCGGAAAGATTCAAAAATTCGATATGGCGAATCGCGCTGGCACGCTTGGAAGCCAGCACCACGCCCGCGAACTGGGTGAGATCGGACAATAAGCGCGCGGCGGAAGTGATGAGTCGCTGTGGCTCGGAAATGTCGAGTTGGTTTTCCAATTGTTGGATTTCGTTCGTGGGCAGCGTCCGCACCGTGAGCAGGGTATCGACAAACAGCCGGTAGCCGCGCGGCGTGGGAATGCGCCCGGCGGAAGTATGCGGGCTCACGATAAACCCGAGCTCTTCCAGATCCGCCATCACATTACGGATCGTGGCCGGGCTTAAATCCAGGCCGGAATATTTGGAAAGCGTGCGCGAACCCACCGGCTGGCCTTCGGCGATGTAGCGTTCGACCAGGGTTTTCAACAGAAACTGCGAGCGTTTATCGAGCATGGGATTCATTGTACTGATTTCGGCGATTTAGGATAGTACCGTCCGCGACAAGCGCCGCCGCCGCGGCTATAATTCCCGCATCATGCATTTTCCCTTCAAAACGGTCGCGCTGGTCGGCAAATACAATACCCACGAGATTAGCGGCCCCATCGTTCGCCTTGCCCAGTTTCTGGAAAAAAAGGGCTGTAATATCCTCATTACCGTGCAAACCGCCGACCGCATGGGCATCCCGGGTTTCGATACCGCGCGCCTGGCGGATATCGGCAAGCTGGCGGATTTGGCTATCGTGCTCGGTGGCGATGGCACCATGCTGAATGTCGCGCGCGTTCTCGCGGATTACGATATCGCGGTAGTCGGCGTCAACCAAGGGCGGCTCGGTTTTCTCACCGATGTGTCGGTGGACACCATGGAAGAAACCTTGGTGGAAATTCTTGCCGGCCAGTTCACCAGTGAAAATCGCTTTCTGCTGGATGCGACGGTGGAACGCGAAGGCGAAGCGGTGTTTCATGGCCGCGCCTTCAACGATGTGGTGGTGAGCAAGGGCGCGACCGGCCGTTTGATTGAGACGGAAGTTTTTATCGACGGTCAATTCGTATACAGCCAACATTCCGACGGCCTGGTGATCGCTTCGCCCACCGGCTCCACCGCGTATGCACTCTCCGCCGGCGGGCCGATTCTGCATCCGACGCTAGAGGCGATGGTGCTGGTGCCGATTTGCCCGCACACCCTCAGCAATCGCCCGATCGCCGTGCACAGCCACGCCGAAGTCGAAGTGCTGGTGATCCACGCCGACGATTGCAACGCCCACTTCGATGGCCAGCGCCGCATAGAATTGAAACCCGGCGACCGGGTGCGCGTGCGCCGCTCGGATAATTCGCTGTTGCTGCTACGCCCGCCGGGACATAGTTATTACGATATGCTGCGGCAGAAACTCCACTGGGGCGAAAAATTGTAGGGGCGCGGCATGCCGCGCCCGAATCGGAACAGCTACACCGTGCTGCTAAACCTCTCCGTCAAAGATTTCGTCATTGTCGATCGCGTCGAGATCGAATTCGCGTCCGGCTTCACCGTGCTCACCGGCGAGACCGGCGCGGGCAAGTCGATTCTGATCGATGCGCTGGCTTTGGTGCTCGGCGATCGCGGCGAGGCGTCGGTGGTGCGTAGCGGTTGCGAGCGCGCCGAGATCGCCGCGCAATTCGATATCTCCCAACTCCAGCCCTTGCAAACCTGGCTCACGCAGAACGATCTGGCGAACGACGACGGCGAATGTTTGCTGCGCCGCGTGGTGGATAGCCATGGCCGCTCGCGCGCCTTCATCAATGGCCATGCCAGCACCTTGCAGCAATTGCGCGAGGCCGGCGAATGGCTGGTGGATATCCACGGCCAGCACGCGCACCAATCGCTATTGCGTGCCGCCTCCCAGCGCGCCTTGCTCGATGGCTATGGCGGCCTCACGGATACGGTACGGCAGGTCAACGAGGCCTATCGTATCTGGCAAGCACTCAAACGCCAGCGCGAGGATGGCGAGAGCAATGCCGCAGCGCTCGCCCAAGAGCGCGAAGACCTGGAGTGGCGCGTGCAAGAACTCGCCGGGCTAAATTTTAGTGCCGAGGAGTGGCAGGCGCTGCTTAACGAACATGCGCGGCTTTCCAATGCCGTAAGCCTCATCGACGGCGCGCGCTATGGCGTGGAAATGCTTTCGGAGAACGATGCATCGCTCATTGCCCAGTTGGCGGGTTTAATCGCCAAGCTTAAACAACTGCGCGAATACGATAGTGGCTTGAAAGAAACCATCGAGCTGTTGGAGCCCGCCGAGATTCAGTTGCAGGAAGCGGCACACAGCCTCAATCACTATCTGCAAAAACTCGATCTCGACCCCGAGCGTCTGAACGACTGCGAGCAGCGGCTCAATGCCATCCACAGCGCGGCGCGCAAGTACCGCGTTACACCCGAACAATTGCCGGAATTACTGGCAGCCGCGAACGCACGCCTCGCATCGCTCATCGAAACCGCCGATCCTGGCGCCTTGGCGCGCAAAGAACACGAAGCCAAAACTCGCTTCGACGAGCTAGCGAAAAAATTGTCCGCCGGCCGCAAGCAAGCCGCCAAGAAGTTGAGCCAAAAAGTCAGCGCCACCCTGCAACAGCTCGCCATGGCGGGCGGCGTGTTTGAAGCGGCGCTCCTCCCCGTGGCCGAGGGCGCGAGCTTCGGCTACGAGAACGTGGACTTCCTAGTCGCCGCGCACGCCGGCATGGCACCCAAGCCGCTGGCCAAAGTGGCTTCCGGCGGCGAATTGTCGCGCATCAGCCTGGCGATCCAAGTCGCCGCCATCGATGTAGCGGCCGTGCCCACACTGATCTTCGATGAAGTGGATGTGGGCATCGGCGGTGGCGTGGCCGAAATCGTTGGCGGCCTGCTCAAAGACTTGGGCGCGCAGCACCAAGTATTGTGTATTACCCACCTGCCGCAAGTCGCGGCCCAGGGACACCATCACTTGCGTGTATCGAAAGAAACGCACAATGGTGCGACTCTATCGCGGATCACTGGCCTGGATAAAAAAGCGCGCGTCGAAGAAATCGCACGCATGCTGGGTGGGGTAGAGATTACCGAGAAGACCCGCGCGCATGCGGCGGAGATGTTGGGGCGGCACTAAAAGCCACACAGCTTAAAAATACATAGCTTCAGGCGTCGGCCAATCCTTCGCGCCCTCTCTTGTAAATCCGCTGTAAACCTATGTCTCCGAACAGGTGTTACTCATGTCCCCGGTCTATACAGTTCGCAAGGGCGGGGGCGTCCCTCATTCAGCCTGGCTGTGCTCTTGAAGACATTCGCGCAGCCAGAACGCCAGCAACGTTGTATTGACCCGATGGATTGAATCGGATTGCATAAATACAATTATGCAAGTCCGCTATGCTAATCAAGGCAATTCCGGAAAATATGTTCGCGACAGACTATTCCGTCCGCATGCTTTGTTACACTATGCATGCGGGGTACCTCGAAAGAGTGGCAGGAGCGCTGCTGGGCGTGGCACGTTGGCGTGAATTCACGCCGGAGATAGCATGAGATTCAGAATCGGCCAGAAGGACGGAGGCGACCATCGGGTATCCAACAGGGGGCAGCAGTTGTTCCGCATTGCCGGTTGGGCGCTGCCTGTGCTGTGGCTGCTTCTGTTTGTGGTTGGCGTAGACTTTCTTGAGACGCTCGAGCTTAAAACCTATGACCTCCGCTACCGGTTGATGCCACAACGTGCCGTCCCACACGGCGGACATTTGTGCTGGCGTCATCTTTCGATCTGCCACATCACGATTTTCTTATGCATTCTTGAGACTTTTAGCCGCTGCGAGGTTAGACCGCGTGTGTGCAAGAGTATAGCGCTACGCTACGCCTTGGCGCTATAATTACCGGAGAGCCCAAAGGATACCCCTCAATAATTTCGCATGTTGCATTTGCGGCGACGCGTTGGAGAGCGATGAATATGGATGCCGCCCATTTTGAAAAAGAATTTCCGCATCTTGCGCATCATCTGGGACGAGATAATGCGGCGGAATTAGCGCAATTGATGCACTTGCGAGAAATTCCAGCGGGAACGGCCTTAATCGAGGATGGCTCGGTAGGAGATGCTTTCATGCTGATTTTTTCAGGTGAATGCAATGTCGAGGTGAATAATCGCGATAAATCGTTATTGCTCGGTCGTCTTGGCAAAGGCAAGTGGGTAGGAGAGGTTTCGTTCTTTACCGGGGATGGTCTTGCCACTGCCAAGGTCTATGCGGCGGTTGATTCCAGTGTGTTGGAACTAAAGCATGCGGATTTTGCCGCAGCCCAAAATCAATATCCTGTATTGGCGAGTTTGCTCATCCAGCATTTTGCGGAGTTGATGGCAGAGCGTCTGAGGAATTCCAACCATGCGATCAAGGAAATTGGAGAGCAGAAGCTCGCGCTGATGTTGGCTGATAAAGAGACGAGTGTAAAACAAAGTTGGCTCAAATCGGTGCTCAAAAAACTGGCAGGAATAGAGGCCTGATATGCTTTTAAAAAATTTCCTTAAGAGTCAGTCAGTATTTAGCGGCCTGGCTGAAAATGATTTGGATGCGCTGTCCCGTGCAATTTATGTACGAGAGTTTCCAGATGCTTCTATTATCGTGCAGGAAGGTAAGCAAGGTAAAGAACTCTATCTTCTGGTCGAGGGCAAAGTGAAAGTGACGCACTATGATCCATTGAGCGGCGTACTGGGAGTATTGAAAGAACTGAAAGCGGGCGAATTGTTCGGCGTCCTTTCGCTTGTGGATCACCTGCCTTCGGCGGCCAGTTGCGTCGCCGTTGGCGCCGTGAAGGTCGGAATACTGCCACGTACCGGCTATAATTTATTGGCGAAATCTTCAGCCCCGATTGCATTGAATTTCCAATTGGCTGTTGCCAGGCAGATCGCCAATGATCTTCGACATCGCAATGACACGTTACGCGGTTTGATCGGCTAAATTACCCAAGCTCACTCCGCGCTAGATTCCTTATTGGCAAGGCTTTGCCGCGTGTTTAAATGACGCTTATCGAGTTGGTTGCTGATCCGAAATGGGGAAGAGCGCGCCGTGCTCTATCTATCGGTGCTCTATCTCACGGTGGGATTGGGCATGGCAATCGGACGCAGTTCAAGCGATGCGCTGTTGTTCAAGCGTTTCGGCGTCGAGTTTCTACCGCAGATGTTTTTCTTGACCAGTTTGCTGCTGGTGGTTTTCAGTGCCGCTTACGCTGAATTCGCGGATCGCATGCATCCGGCGCGCATGTTCAAATATATCGTTGTGCTGACCGGGATTTTTCTGGTGGTCACCTGGGGCGCCATGCAGAGCAGTGAGGGAAAAATTGCCTTCGCGGTGTATTTTCTCGGCTACGGCGTGGTGTCCGAAATCCTGGTGGTGCATTTCAATTTATACGTTTCCGGATTTTTGGATATATCGCAATCGAAGCGCCTATTCCCCCTCATCAACGCGGCCTCGCGCCTGGGCGGCGTAGCCGGCGGGGTGACGCTCGGCCTGCTCAGTTCGCGGCTGCCTACCGAACACATGGCCTTGGTTTGGGCACTGACCTTGGTGGTGGCGTTTTTGCTGATTATCGCTTACCACCGGGGCGAGCAGCGGCCCCGCGCCAAGGCAACGTCGCTTAAGGAGCATGCCAAACCCTTGGCCCACATTCGCGAGGGACTTGAGTTCGCGCGGCGTTCGAGCTTGTTGCAAATCGCCGGGCTGGGTTTGTTTGTCATGATCGTGCTGATTTCGGCGCAAGATTATCTGGTCAGTACCATTCTTACCCGCTATTTTCGCGATGAGTGTGATCTGGCGGCTTTCTTCGGCTGGTTTTTCGCTTTCACCAACTTCGTGGTGCTGCTGTTGCAGATTCTGGCCACGAATTGATTGCTGCGCCGCTTCGGCCTCAAAATGGTCAGCCTGATTTTTCCTTGGAGCACGGCGGCGAGTTTCGCGCTACTCAGCTTAAGCGCAAGCTTCATTCCCGCCGTCATCGGCCGCTTCAACTATACCGGCATGATGCCGGCCTTCCGCAACCCTGCCGCCAATCTTTTCTACAATGCGTTGCCGGGCTATATGCAGGGCCGCGCGCGGGCGTTGAGCATCGGCTTGATTCTGCCGCTGGGTCTCGCGGTTTCCGGCCTATTGCTGATGTTAGTGCCCAAGGAATCGGTGGGCGAAGCGCTGGCCGTTTTCGGCTTGCTCCTGTCGTTCGTGTATATCTATCTCAAGGCCGTGAAGAATCGTATTTACGCCGCTAGCCTGGCGCACTTGATCCAGCAGCAGGTATTCGCAGCCGGTACCGGCCGCGAGTTGGAAGAAACGGGCCGCCTGGATGAGCGGGTAGTGCGCGAACTCGAGCAGTTGTTGCGGCAAACCGAGGATAGCGATGACTACCTCGCGTATGCCGAGTTTCTGCTGCGCGGCGCGCCGCAAGCAGCCGGCGCGATCCTGCTGGAAACCTTGGCGGCAAGGCCGGTTTCGGTACAAGACCGCCTGTTGCCGCGCATCGCTGAATTGGCTTCCCCCGGCTGGCGGGAGTTTGCGCGGCGCTGCCTGGATGCGGAAGACCCTCATCTGCGCTCCACCGCCTTGACCGTATTGGCGGAGCGTGGCGATACGGATGCCTTGCGCGCCATTCAGGCATGGCTAGCCCACGCCAACCCGCGCCTCCGCGCCGCTGCCGCGCGGGCGTGTTTCGCGGTCCAAGACCCGGCTTTGCATGAAAACGCCGAGCGCGCATTGCGCACGATGCTGGACGCAGAAATGCCGGGCACAATCATCGCGGCGCTGTCGGTGGTGCGCGGACTTCAATTATCCTCACAGAGCGGCGCGGTACGGACGCTGCTGCAACATCCCGATGCCGGCGTGCGCGCCGCGGCCATCGCAGCCGCCGGGGCAATCGGCGATGCAAGCGAGCGTCTCATCCGGTTGGCGAGCGCGTTGCAGGATGAAGATGCCGCGGTGCGGCGCGCGGCGCAAAGGCATGCGGCGACGCTTATGCCGGCCACCGAAGCGGAATACGCCACCGCATTCGATGCGTACTTTTCCCATTTCCGCATGCAAGCGCTACTGGCAAGCTGCCTGGCGCAAAGCGATCTGGCGCAGCGCAAGACATTATTGCTGGCGATGGCGCAGCGTCGTTTGCAATGCGCGTGGGATAAGAAATCCGTCGCGCTGCAAGCCGTATCGCTCGCGCACCGGACATCGGCCAATCAGGCCGATGAGGCAAATTTTTTACGCCTGGCGCTGAATGAAGAGGTGCAACGGCATATCGCGTTCGCGTTGGATATCCTGGCGTTGCTGGATGAAGCGCAGATGGCGCGGGCCATTAGTGCGGCGCTCGCCAGCCGTGATCGTCGGCTGCGGGCACAGGCGTTGGAGTCGTTGCGCCACATTGAAAACAACCCCTTGGTAGAATGGTTGCTACCCTTGATCGAGTCCGAGCAAGACGGCGCGAGATGGGAACATCCGGCGCCCGAGGCGCCGCGCGATATCAATGAGCTGATCGCATGGTGCGGGCGGCAAGGTGGTTTGTGGCTGCGCCAATGCGCGGCTGCCATGGAAAAGAAAACAACCCGTGCAACCCCTGTTTGATCGCATTCTGCTTTTAAAACGCGTGCCATTTTTCGCGCTGTTGCGTACCGACCAGCTTCGGCACATCGCGCCTGCGCTGGAGACCGCGGGTTGGGCGGCCGGGGAACGCGTATTCGATAAAGGCGACCCGAGCGACCGTATGTATATTTTGCTGTCAGGCCGCGTGGGTATTGCCTTGCACGACGAACCGGAGAGTACGGAGTACGTCGCGCAACTGGGGCAGGGCGACTGCTTCGGCGAGATGGGTTTGCTGGATGACTTGCCGCGCTCCGCCACCGCGCACGTGCTGGAAACGGCGGAGGCCCTGAGCCTGAGCCGGGAGCGCTTGCAAGGGATGTTACTGGCTTACCCAGAGTTGGGCATCGGGATGCTTGCAGCACTAAGCCGGCGCCTGCGCGAAGCAAACGAAGCCAGGGTGAAATCCAAGCATGCTGCCGATAATCCGGAATGAATTTACTGAGCGGTTCGGGGAATAGAGCGTATTTAAATTTTTCTGCAGCCCCACAAGGCAAGGAACGATGGCCGATGCGTTCACGCCAACGGCGCCAGCGCCTCGACCTTTTTCATCAAGGCATCTACCGCCTGCAGCAAATCGTTCACTAGTTGCTCATCGATTTCCAGATGCCCTTCGTACTCGGCCAGGTTGCGGCGATCATGACACAGTGTCAGCACACGCCAACTTCCGGCCCCAAGCCAAGCGTGTGTGGCACGCATTGGAATACGGTGTAGCGTTTATCCGATCGATAACCGTGCCAGCGCAACGCCGCCAGAGCCGCTGCATGAGCAGCGTTGTAGGCCAGATCAAACCGGCTCTCGATAGAAAGCGTGTCGTTGCGCGCATCGGCGAGGCGAACACGCGCCGACCGCACAAGACCATCGAACTCCTTGCGATCGCCGGGCTCTCGCTTGAGGTGGCCGGTCTTAACCAGATTTTCCAGGTTTGGGGAGGTCATCTTCCGTGCCAATCAAAAAAATCTTCGGCTGATCGAGGACTCTGTGCAAGAAAGCACTGTCTTCCGCAAGCTTGCGCCTGAACTCCTCGGGTTTATATAACGTGGGGTTAACCGCTCTACCGAGGCGTGCTTCGGTCTCGGCGAGTCGACCAACTGTCTCCGCATAGGAGAGCGCCGGGGCGACAATCATCACGTCGATATCGCTACTCGCCGTGTCTATCGCTTTCGCCACCGAGCCATAGATGAAAGCCACCTCGATACGATCCACGAAAGAAGTCAGCGCGTCACGCAACACATCAGCAAGACCGAAAGTCTTAAGCATGATACCGCGCAACTCCTCAAAAATCGGTGCCTGACGGTTGGCTTGGTAGTGTTTTTGATTGCCGATCTTGGTTGCCGCCACCAAACCGACCGCCACCAGTTTTTCTAGCTCGCGCTGTACCGAGCCGATACCGACTTCGGCGAACCGCACGATCTCCTTGGTGTAGAAACTGCGATCTGGATTGCCGAACAAAAGACCTAGCACCCGGCGCTGGGTCTTGGTAAATAAGGCATCGCCCAGCCCGATTTCAGCAATTTTGGTATTCGTTCTCATATTGGGAACGATAGCACTCATATTGGGAACGATCAAGACCGCATAATCCCCGGCCAAGCGCCCTTATAGTCCAACAAACAAGGCAAGATCATTGCCTCCTACTGCGCTACCGAGAATGTCTGTGGCGCGCTCAGCGAGCCATGGTTGAAATCGCCGAGCAGCATCGTACCGTTGCTATCCCGGGCATGAATGGTCCAACTTATAATAGCCGCCGTTTGATCAGATCGGCGGGGAGTATCAGCATCGGCTCCACGATGAGGGGCGAAGTGAAAATTATCCGATCATCATCCCACTTATCACGAATGAACACCTGATAATAGCGCGCGCCGGGGACGACAGCCCAAGAGAGTTTGCCCGGAATATCAGTCAACTCGCTCTTGTCCGCAGGTAGGGGATCGTGAGCAATAGGCATCAGGGTATGCACCACATAATCCTTCGCCGTAAATTCCCGGCCATCCTTCATTTTGATGACTGCCGTGAACCAGCCATCGGCGGCGTTTTTGAGAATAAGTAACTGAGTGATAAACACGCGCTTATCGATTTTAGCGGAATCGTGAACGGATCGGAAAAGAGCCAAATTCAATTCTCCGGCGCTACTTCCGTCCGCGCGATAGACGTGCACGCTGGCGATGTTGGCGTATTGGGTGGATGAGAACAGCGCCATATAAAATGGCGGTCGATCGGGCCAGTTGCATACATGGATGTCGAAGAATCCGACCTCAGTGTAATGCGGATCGGTGTTTTCAATACTCAAGGTTTGTGCCGATGCGCTCAGCGCGCAAAGAAGGATCGCGAAAATAAAGATTAGCTGTTTACCGTGTCGCTTCATGATTTGGTCTCATCGCTCGGGAGACAGCTAAAACTCAAAGACTTGATCATTCATCAGCTTGCGTGGGTGATAGTCGCCGATGCATGCATCGATCTCGCGCATGATGAGTGCATCTTCCCCGGGTTTTAAATGCGTGATGTAGATTTCCACAGGGCGCTTAAGTTTGCGCAATTCCTCTTGCAGCATGCTGGGACACAGGTGTTTGGATAGTACCGCGATCTCACGCTCCCGGTTTGAGAAGGCAGTCTCAATGATCAGGTAACGCAGATTATCGATACCATTTACGATTTCCCACAGCGCATCGTTTGTGCTTGTATCGCCGCTATACACTAAGCTGGCTGCGCCGCTGTCCAGTTGGTAGCCCACAGCGGGAACAGCATGATTAGCGGGTAGCGCGGTGATACGGCGTTCGCCTATCTGCACGGGTTTACCGATCGCAATCGTTTCATAACGCATATAGGGCACAGCTGCGGTGGGGATGCGGCTAAAGTCGGGCCAAATTTCCCAGTTGAAGATGTGCCCTTGCAGAATGCTGAGCGTCGCCTCGGTGGCGTGCAACACTAACGGCTTGTCGCGTATTCTGGCCACGGTATCCACCATGAGCGGGATAGAGGCAATGTGGTCCATATGGGAATGAGTGACGAATACGTGATCGATACGCGCTAACGCCGCCATCGACAACCGGCCCACACCCGTACCCGCGTCAATCAGAATATCGTCGTCCACCAGTAGCGCCGTCGTGTACTGGTCGCCGCCGATGCCGCCGCTGCAACCCAGAATTTTTATTTTCATCGTGCCGCCCCTCTCGTCGACTACGTCTGCTGTTATCGCGCAATTTGGTCTTAAATGCAAACGCGCTGTCCAGATAGGCGGGTGATGGATGGATGCCGAAATAACGAATGCATACCAACGAAAACTGGATCCGGATTAGAAAGCTGCAACAAATCCGCTGTTTCAAGAGGGCTACCTTCCAAATAATGTGGCGAGAATTCTTGATGCTGATTTGGATCAATGAAAATGCCACCATTGAGCGTCGAAAATAGCGCTCACCACCATGCCTGTCGCCGCCTCCGCTAGCAAGCCAACTATTGCTATCGCCACGCCAATTCCGATCACCGTAAATAAGCGTACTGTTTTTTTAAGTTGTGTCATGTGTTTCTCCTTTTTAGCCTTCACTCTCTGCCATTAGCAAACTATCTGTATGAAGTTACAAAAATAGCTGCCCCCGCGATTGCGTGGGCAATCCTGGCCTAGCTGTTTCCTTACTCCCGGCCCAATCATTGGCCATGGCTACACAAGCCAATACCAATGATTCCGGCATGCATTTTCTGCACCGTGGGATGAGGGTTAATTCAAACAACCAAACGGGGCTTTGTCGCGGTTACTGGTTGTAATACCCACCGTTCACATAATCCGATAGTGGTACCGGGTCCGTATCGGGTAGATATTTTTTGTTGGCTTGGACCGACTTTGTTGCATCGACGGACGTACCGGTTGATTTCGTGGTGGCATCGGGATCTGCCGGTGCATAGCCGGTCGATTTCGTGGCGGCATTGGGAGCTGCTGCTGACGGTTCATACCTTGCTTGCTTTATGGATCCAGATTCGTTTTCCGCGAGGGCGAGCGCCGGCAAGGACAAGCAGAGTGCGATGGAGAAATGATGGATGGCTTTCATGGTGATTTCCTCTATGTTTAGCCGCCGGTTATGCGCGGCTGTGGGTTTCGAATGGCTTCCTACCGCCTGCTACGAGCTAAGGGGCTAGGCTCCCTTTGCTGCTGTTGCCGTTTGCTTGCGGTATGACTGCATTCTGAGTGCTGAGGAAATCGAGCGTTATGATCCGCCGCACAGCGGATATGTGATTTATTACCTAACGGTCATGGCGATGGCCTGCCTGGAAGATGAAACTCGCCATGACCGTTCCCTCTCTCCTAACTCTCTCCCGCATACGGGAGAGAGGGGCTTAGGCTCGCTTCGCGAGTTTCACGTTAAACGAGGGAGGATGAGCGTGCTGCAAGTCTTGCGGGAGGGGGTTACCAAGCTGGGGGTAGTTTTTTGAGGAGGGTAATTTCTCGATTTTCGATGGAGATATAGCCACCCGCTGCCAGGTCGCGCAGGATGCGGGTAATCATCTCACGTGATGCGCCGATCATATTGGCTAGATCTTGATGCGTGAACCGCTGCGGCAATACCCGTTTTCCGTCTTGTTCCGTGGCGAGTTCCGACAAGGTACGCGCCAGGCGGGAGTAGACGTCGTGCAAGGCTAGCCCTTCAATTTTGCGGTCGGCGTCGCGCAGGCGTTGGGTTGGGCTAACCATGACACGCTCGGCGATGTCGGGATTTTCCGCTAGGCATGCGCGAAACCGGTCGCGGCCTACGACGAGCAGCGTACTTTCTTCCATGGTGACCGCCGAGGCGGAGCGAGGTTGGCCATCGATGAGGGATAATTCGCCGAAGTGGTCGCCAGGGCCGAGAATGGACAGGATCACTTCTTTGCCTTCTTCGTCCGGTAGGGCAATTTTCACTTTGCCGGACAGGATCAAATAAAAGCAATCCGAGCTGTCGCCCGTGTTGATGACGAAGCTATGCTTGGGATAAGACCGGCGTTGAATTTCCTTGAAAAGCGTCTTGGCTCTTGCTTCGTCAAGATTGCCAAAGACGGCGGGGGAGATAGCGGACATTTAGGGTACCAACGAAACCGGATTAGAAGGAGAAGAATGCGACGATCAAACCCTTCTGCTTATTTAGCACGATAGCATGAAAAGCCTGCGGTTTGGCTTGTTAAGCCGAATTGTAATTTTATGTCCGATACGGACAACTCGTTTTCGCGCAATCCACATACAAATACAGCGAGTGCTCGCGGATCGTAAAGCCGCGTTCTTTTGCGATTTTCTCTTGGCGTTTTTCGATTTCGGAATCGAAGAATTCTTCCACCCGGCCGCATTGCAAGCACACCAGGTGATCGTGGTGGCCGCCTTGGTTGAGTTCGAACACCGCTTTGCCGCTCTCGAAATGGTGGCGAATCAACAGCCCGGCTTGCTCGAACTGGGTGAGCACGCGATAGACGGTGGCGAGCCCGATGTCTTCATGTTCGTTCAGCAGCACGCGATAGATGTCCTCGGCGGTGAGGTGCCGCTCGCTGCTGGTCTCGAATAAGCTTAGAATTTTGAGGCGCGGCAATGTGGCCTTGAGGCCGACGCTTTTGAGTTCGCTGGGGTCGCTCATATGAGGAGGCGTCCGAAAGAGGGAGCTGTCTATCATACGAGCTTTGCCTAAGGCTAGCCAGGCTGTTTACCTGCCACAAAGGGATTGCCCGCGCTATAATGGCGCGTCCAATAACGCCCTCGCCCCTTATGCGCCGTCTCGCCCCACTCATCTTGTTATTCCTTGCCGCGTGTTCCAGTACCTCGTTCACGTCCTATTTGCCCACGCCGTACAGGCCCGACATTCAGCAAGGCAATGTCATTACCCAGGACATGGTGGCTAAGCTGAAACCGGGTATGACCAAGCCGCAAGTGCGCTTTGTGCTCGGTTCACCGCCGATCACCGATATGTTCCATGCCAACCGCTGGGATTACGTGTATCTCCTCAAGGAGGGCAGAAAGATCAAGGAAGAGCGCAAGCTCACCTTGTTTTTTGATAACGATCAATTGACGCGCGTAGCGGGCGATGTGGCCCCCGAGACCGCGCAAGACAAGGCGCAAGAAGCCGCCAAGCCAGCGCAGGCGCCGACCGAGATTGTGTTGCAGAAATACGATCCCAAAGCGCCGCCTCCGCCACCACCGGGGGATGAAAAAGGCTTTTTCGGCCGGATGCTGGAAAAGATAGGGCTGTGATAAAAACGCCGAGGTTAGACAATCAGACATGTTAAACATCGCCATCGCAGGCAGCTCGGGCCGTATGGGACGGGCCTTGATCGAGGCCGTGATCCAAGCACCGGACATGCGGCTGGCCGCGGCGCTCGACCGCGCGGGCAGCGCGGCGCTCGGCAAGGATGCCGGAGAATTGATCGGCGCACCCTGCGGCACCCTGATTACCGATAATCCGGATACAGCGCTTAGGGGTGCGCATGCGCTAATCGATTTTACTCGCCCCGAAGGCACGCTCGCGCATATCGAACTATGCCGCAAGCACAAGGTAAATATGGTGATCGGCACCACCGGCTTCACGCCCGAGCAAAAACAAATCATCCATGCGGCGAGCCGCGACATCGGCATCGTGTTCGCGCCGAATATGAGCGTGGGCGTGAATGTGGTGTTCAAGCTCTTGGAGCAGGCGGCCAAGGTGTTGGGTGAGGGCTACGATATCGAGATCATCGAGGCGCATCACCGGCACAAGGTGGATTCCCCCTCCGGCACCGCGCTGCGCATGGGTGAAGTAGTGGCCGAGACCTTAGGCCGCGATCTCGCGGAATGTGCGATTTACGGCCGCGAGGGCGTCACCGGCGAGCGCAATCCATCCACTATCGGCTTCGCCACCGTGCGCGGCGGCGATATCGTGGGCGACCACACCGTGCTGTTCGCCGGTATCGGCGAGCGCGTGGAAATTTCGCACAAGGCTTCCAGCCGCGCCACCTTCAGCATGGGCGCGGTGCGCGCCGCGCGATTTTTGGCGGGCAAGACTAGCGGCTTGTTTGATATGCAGGATGTGCTGGGGTTGCGTGCTTGATCAGGTGGCCATGTTTGAAGAAAATTATCCGCTAAGGTTAACAACGGTACGTGTATGGCTCACGTCAATTCTTATAGGTCTCGCCTGCTATCCATTCCTTTGGCTATTAGGAGGTGTGCATACCCTGTACTGGGCATCAATTGCATTTTCCCTTTATACAATCATAGGGATGTTGTTAGCATCCATTTTTATCTTTGCTGACTTTGTTCATTACTATTCATCTGGTGCTGGGAGTGCACGAAGCTATATTTTGTGGTTATGCTTGATATTTATAGCATACGTGGCTGTAGGAGTTTTGAGCGGGTATTTGGTTTATCGTCTCGGGGGTGCGCCCCTTTATTTCTTAGCAATCCTCGTTGCAGTCGGCTCGTTTGTAATTGGTGTCGGTATCGTGGCTACGGTGACCCGCAGGCTGCGTAAGCCGCGATGAATTACCATGCCACTAACACATTTTACGGCCAAGCCATTGCGGTCGTACTCAAGCCGCACGCCTGAACGGCGTAATTTTTGGCCGCGGCTTTTGCTTTGCTTCCCATAAATCCCGCTGTGCTTGCAAGCGCAACCAGAAACCGGGGGTGGTTTTGAGCGCGGCGGCCAGGCGCAAATCCATATCCGCGCTGATGCCTGCCCGGCCGTTCAGCACGGCTGAGAGGGTTTGGCGCGTGACGCCCAGGCGCTCGGCGGCTTCGGTCACCGTCATGGTTTCCGGGAGATATTCGCGCAGCAGTTCGCCGGGGTGGGCGGGGTTATGCATCTCCATGATGTTTCTCCTAGTGATAATCCTTGTAATCGACCAATTCAGCTTCCTTGCCATCGAACTTGAAGATCAGCCTCCAATTGCCATTGACGGTAACGGAATAAAAACCGGATAGATCGCCAGTTAATGCGTGATACCGCCAGCCTGGGGCGTTCATTTCCTCGGGTGCTTCCGCAATGTTCAATGCAGTAAGCTGGAGCCGGAGCCTTTGGGCGTGGTGTGGCTGAATCCCCGCTTTGGTGCCTGTCTTGAAGAAACGCTCCAGCCCCTTGTGTTGGAAGCTTTTGATCATTTGACAAGTGTAATGTGTCGCTTTACGTTTCGCAACACGTCAGCGGCACGTTGTCGCGTTGAAGCCGCTGTAACAATAGGGTATAATTCGGCTCCTAAGAAGCGGGAGTGGCCCATCGGCCTTCCCGCTTCTTTGTGTATCTAGCGTTCGGAGCCTTATTGTGTCGTTGTCTCGTATACCCGCCATTCTCGCCCTTGCCGATGGCAGTATTTTTCGAGGCATTTCTATTGGTGCCGAGGCGACGACTTCCGGCGAGGTGGTGTTTAATACCGCGCTCACCGGCTACCAAGAAATTCTGACCGATCCTTCCTACTGCCAGCAAATCGTCACGCTGACCTATCCGCACATCGGCAATACCGGCACCAATGCGGAAGATGAAGAAGCGGCTAAGGTGTTCGCGAATGGCCTGGTGATTCGCGATTTGCCGCTGCTGGCGAGCAACTGGCGCAGCCAGGAAGGCCTGAGCGATTACCTGAAACGCCATGGCATTCCCGCGATTGCCGATATCGATACCCGCAAGCTCACGCGCATCTTGCGCGAAAAAGGCGCGCAGAACGGTTGCCTGATGGCGGGCAAGATAGACGAGGCCGCCGCGCTCGAACGTGCACGCCTCTTCCCCGGATTAGCGGGCATGGATTTAGCCAAGGTAGTGAGCTGCACGAAATCTTATGCATGGATGGATTCCACTTGGGTGCGCGGCCAGGGTTTTGCCCAGCACGCCGACCTCACATATCACGTTGTCGCCTACGATTACGGCATCAAGCGCAATATCCTGCGCATGCTGGTGGCACGCGGGTGCAGAGTCACGGTGCTGCCGGCACAGGCGACGGCGAAAGAAGCGCTGGCTTTGAAACCGGATGGCATTTTCTTGTCCAATGGCCCCGGTGACCCGGAGCCCTGCGATTACGCAATTAACGCGATCCGCGAGTTGTTGACCAGCGGCATCCCGATTTACGGTATTTGCCTGGGCCACCAATTACTGGCGCTGGCCTCGGGCGCGAAAACCGTCAAGATGAAATTCGGCCACCACGGCGCGAATCACCCGGTGCAAGACTTGGACAGCAAGCGCGTGATGATCACTAGCCAGAACCACGGTTTCGCGGTGGACGCGGCGACCCTGCCCGCCAATGTTCGAGCTACCCACGTGTCCTTGTTCGATGGCAGCTTGCAAGGCTTCGCTCGCACCGACGTGCCGGCGTTCAGTTTTCAGGGTCACCCCGAGGCAAGCCCGGGACCGCACGATGTGGCGTATTTGTTTGATCGATTTGTTTCTTTAATGCAAGAGAAAAGGCAATAGACAGGATTTACAGGATTTCTCAGGATGAACAGGATTAGGGCGCTTTGGGTTTTATCCTGTCAATCCTGAGAAATCCTGTAAATCCTGTCCATTAAATACATGCCAAAACGTACTGACATAAAATCCATCCTCATCATCGGCGCTGGCCCGATCATCATCGGCCAGGCGTGCGAGTTCGACTATTCCGGCGCGCAGGCCTGCAAGGCGCTGAAGGAGGAGGGCTATCGCGTCATTCTGGTGAACTCCAACCCAGCCACCATCATGACCGACCCGAATATGGCGG